>JAEAMF010000178.1_pt1 | contig 107388 bp, 95 predicted proteins | sample 8958721 | NCBI WGS metagenome assembly JAEAMF01 (sample SAMN16933255, study PRJNA681124) | bioreactor sludge metagenome | isolation source: anaerobic bioreactor treating anionic surfactant - SDBS | place: India: Bengaluru | collected 2019-02-28
GGTTCGGGGCAGGAAGAGAACGCTGCACACTTTTGTGCACGTTTTTGCTAGCAGCGCATGCGGTAGCCGTACCAGGTCTTGCCGAACACCGGATACTGCTGGGCGCGATGCGACCATCCTCCCAGCCGGGTGGCGAGGCTGGACGGGAGCGGCGACTCGTGGTCGGCTGGCGCGATTTTTTCCATACGGCTATTAAGCTGTTGCGCGGCTATTTAACCGTTGCAAGGATCCAGTCGCTGACGGTATCGAGCGCGAGCGGCGCGACGCTCTCCTCGATCTCGGCGTATTCGGTTCCGGCCCCGGTGCGCGCGGTCTGGAACAGGTGGTTCAGCGCCGGCAATTCCTTCACCACGGCGCGCGAATTGCTCTTGAGCGCGCCGCGGATCGCCGTCAGGTTCATCGCGGCCGGCACCTGCAGGTCGCGCTCGCCGTTCAGCACCAGGATCGGCTGGCGCACGGACTGCAGGACCGGGCCGGGTTCGTGCCGCAGGAAGGCATGGAACCAGGGCGAGGTGAATTCCCTGGCGCGCGCCGCGGCCGTCCCGGCCGGCAGGATCCCCTTGCGTTCGGCCTCTTCCATCATCCGGCGCGCCTTGTCGCCCACCTGCTCGGGGCGCGGCTCGGCCACGATGGCCGCGAATACCGCGCGGTTCAGCTCACGCTCCCTGGCCACCGCTTCCTCCGGCATCCCCGCGGCTTTCGTGCCAAGCGCGATCTGTTCGACCATCAGCAGTTCGCCGCGCACCCCGGGGCCCGCCAGCATCACGACGAAGGCCAGGCCCGGGTCGCGAGCCGCCACCATCGGCGCGATCATGCCGCCCTCCGAGTGGCCGACGATGCCGATCCGTGTCGCATCGACCTCGGGACGGCCGCGCAGGAAGGCGACCGCGGCCTCGGCGTCGCCGGCGAAGTCCTGGGTGGTCGCGTCCTTGTACACGCCGCCCGACTGCTTGACGCCACGCTTGTCGTAGCGCAGGACCGCGATACCCTGGCGGCTCAGGTGGTCGGCCAGCACCAGGAAGGGCTTGTGCTCGCGGATGGTCTCGTCGCGATCGACCGCACCGGAACCATGCACCAGCACGACCGCCGGGAACGGGCCCTTGCCCTGGGGGACGGTCAGGGTGCCGGCGAGAACGTGGCCGCCCGCCGGATTGGCGAAGCCGACCTCGACACTGGCATAGCTCGGCTGGCGCGCGGCGATCGCTTCCAACTGCGGACGTTTCGGCTTGAGCGCCGCGGCATCGGTGCGCTCCAGGCGCAGCGGCAGGGCCTGGCCGTTCTGGCTCCAGGTGCCGATCCAGGCCTGGTCCTGCTCGCTCCAGCGTGCGGTAAAGCCGGCGTTCAGTAGCGGCAGCCTGAATCCGAGCTGTTCCTCTTCGACGCTCAGCTGCTCCACCTTGGTCTTGAAGCCCTGCTGGGGCACCGCCAGCCTGCCTTCCCACTTGCCGTCGGCGGTCTTGGCAAACTCCAGGTGCAGGTTCAGGGAATCGGCGATGCGGCCTTTCCAGTGGCCGGTGGCGTCGATGGCGTGGGCGGGGCCGGCTGCCAGGGCGAGGCTGGCCAGGAGGCCGAGCAGGGTCGATTTCATGCGCTGTCTCTTTCTTCAGGTTCGGGAAGGCTACTCTAGCCGGGCCGGCGTGCCGGCTCAGCGGAATGCGGCGAACCCCGGTTTTGATGACATGGACGCTGCCTACCCCGACATGAACACGGCTACACGCTGTTCTCGTCCTGCCCCTTGGCCCGGTCGAACACCTGCCCGGTCAGGGAATGGCGGTTGCGCTCGCGCTGCTGGGCGGCCTGCTCGTCGTAGAAGAAAGGCAGGAATGCATAGCGCGTCCCTGCCACCACCGGCGTCGCCTCGTGCAGCAGGGAACAGGAGAAGACGACGGCGCCACCGGTCGGCGCGCGGTAGCAGCGCGGGCCGAATTCCGGAAAGCGCAGGTCGCCGCCCTGGTACTCGCCGGCGTTCAGGTTGATCGTGCAGGCGAAGCGGCGGTGCGCGGTGCCGAGCGTGGTGTTGTCCTTGTGGGGGCGGAAGAATCCGCCCTCGCTGGCATCGTAGCGCGCCACCAGGTGGCGTTCGATCCGGGTGATGTTGAACTGAAAGGCGCGCCGGACCTCCGGCAGCAGGCGGCGCTGCAGGCGGGCATGGATTGCCTGACTCAGGGCCGCGAATTCCGGGCGCGAATCGAACTCGAAGTCCTTGCGCTGCTTGAAGCTGCGCTCCTTGACCTCCACGGTCTTGCCGTTCACCTCGCGCATGAAGCCGGATTCGACTCCGCCATGGCGCTCGTACAACGCGATGAGCTCCCGGCACAGGTTTTCCTCGAACACCCGCGGCAGGATCAGCACGGGCGCATGCAGTTCGGTACCGGCATGTTGGGCGACCGGCGGCAGGCGGCCGATCGTGTCCTCGAGCGCGGCATTGTGCTGCTCGGCGGACAGGAGCGGGATATGGGCGAGCACGCGCAGCATCGGATCGAGCACCAGCGTGAAGGGCCGGTACCCGTCGCCGATCGCGCCGAACCGACTGCTGAGCTTTCGGTCGAAGTCCCTGAAATAACGAATGCCGGGCAGGATCGTGCGCACCCGCTCGCAGGCCTCGTCGTCCGGATCGACCGAGACACCGAAGAAGCACAGCTGCTCGTCGTCGAACAGGGCGCGGCGCCGCTCGACGTAGGCGACGACCTCGCGCACCGCCGCGCTGCCGGCACTGCCGAGGAAACTCAGGACGACGTAGCGCCCCCCGGTCGTATAGAAGGTATAGCGCGGATTCTGCGCCGTGCTGGCCACGAATTCAGGTATCGGGTCTCCGGGTAGCCACACAATATGCCCTGGATGAGTTGACAAGGATGAGACAGCATCTTAGCGAAGCGCGTCGCCCGCGCCAAGCCCGGCGCCCGGCTGCCCCAGGTGCTGGCGCAGGAACTCCACGCAGACGCGCACCCGACCCGATCCGCTCAGGCGCTGCGGATAGACGGCCCACACGCTGGCCGGCTGGGTGTAGTCCGGCAGCACCTGCACCAGCGCGCCGCTTTCTAGGTAGCCGCGCGCATCCCACAGCGAGCGCAGCACGATGCCGGCGCCTTCCACCGCCCAGCGCAGCGCGATCTCGCCGTGGTTGGTCGACAGGGCGCCCGACACCCGCGCGGTCTCCTCGCCGCCTTTGCCGTGCAGGCGCCAGGTGCCGAACGGGTGGTCGCGCTCCTTGATCGCCAGGCACTGGTGGCTGGCGAGTTCCTTCAGCGACTTCGGCATGCCGTGCCGCGCGAGATAGCCTGGTGCGGCGCACAGGATGCGGTGGTTGTCCATCAGCTTGCGCGCCACCAGCTGCGGCGGCAGGTCGTCGCCGATGCGCACATCCAGGTCAAAGCCTTCCGCCACCGTATCGACCAGGCGGTCGAACACCTCGAGGCGGATCTGCAGCTTCGGGTGGCTGGCGGCCAGCCTGGCAATCACCGGCGCCACCACGTTGCGCCCGAAACCGAAGCTGCTGCAGATGCGCAGCCGCCCGGCCGGCTCCTGGCGCCGCTCGGAGACGTCGTCGAGCATGTCGTCGAGCTGTTCCAGGATCAACTGAGCCCTGGCATAGACCTGCTCGCCCTCTTCCGTGATGAGCACGCGCCGCGTGGAGCGCTCGAACAGCCGCACCCCGAGCTGCGCCTCCAGCACGCCGATGCGCTTGCTGACAAAGGCCGCGGACATGCCCAGGCTTTCCGCCGCGCCGCTGAAGCTGCCCCGGCGTACCACCTCGACGAACACCCGCAGGTCGCCTGCGCGCATGCCGCCGTTCTCGATTTGATTATTCACGATTCGTGTTCTATAAGGCCACACTAACGGGGATTATAAACGCAGCGTTTTCTTGCTAAGCTGACGACCGACATGCAAACAGCACAGGAGCGCGCAATGAAGCACAGGATCGCCGTGATCGCCGGCGACGGCATCGGCAAGGAAGTCATGCCCGAGGGCGTGCGCGCCGTCGAGGCGGCGACGCAGCGGTTCAACATCCCGCTGGAGTTTGTCAGCTTTGAATGGGCCAGCTGCGACTACTACCTCCAGCACGGCAAGATGATGCCCGACGACTGGAAGCAGCAGCTCGACGGCGTCGACGCCATCTTCTTCGGCGCGGTCGGCTGGCCCGACACGGTGCCGGACCACATCTCGCTGTGGGGTTCGCTCTTGAAGTTCCGGCGCGAGTTCGACCAGTACGTCAACCTGCGTCCGGTGCGCCTGATGCCGGGCGTGCCCTGCCCGCTCGCCAATAAGAAGCCGGGCGACATCGACTTCTACGTGGTGAGGGAAAACACCGAAGGCGAATACTCGGCGGTGGGCGGGCGCATGTTCGAAGGCACCGAGCGCGAGCTGGTGCTGCAGGAAGCCATCTTCACCCGCAAGGGCACCGACCGCATCCTCAAGTACGCCTTCGACCTGGCCCAGCGCCGCCCGAAGAAGCACCTGACCGCCGCCACCAAGTCGAACGGCATCGCGATCTCGATGCCCTACTGGGACGAACGCGTGGCAGCGATGGGCGAGGCCTATCCGGACGTCCGCTGGGACAAGTACCACGTCGACATCCTGGCGGCGCGCTTCGTGCTGTCGCCCGAGCGCTTCGACGTGGTGGTGGCCTCGAACCTGTTCGGCGACATCCTGTCGGACCTGGGGCCGGCCTGCACGGGCACGATCGGCATCGCTCCTTCGGCCAACCTCAATCCCGAGCGGAGCTTCCCCTCGCTGTTCGAGCCGGTGCACGGTTCGGCGCCGGACATCTACGGCCAGAACATCGCGAACCCGATCGCCATGATCTGGTCGGGGGCGATGATGCTGGACTTCCTGGGCTATAACGAGGCGCACGATGCGCTGGTGCGGGCGATGGAGCATTGCCTGGTGAACGGGCCGCGCACGCCGGACATGGGCGGGACGGCGAATACCACCGAGGTCGGAACAGCAATTGCCGAGTACCTGGCATCGGTTTGACGTAGGGTGGGCGGCTATGCCGCCCACGCGGTGATAGTTAGGATTAAAACAGCCGGAGCGGCAGATCTTGCACCACTTGACCGCGTGGGCGGGAGACCCGCCCACCCTACGAAAAACACGGGTTTATTTCAGTAAATAGGTATTGAAGAAGTCGATCGTCGAATAGAACAGGTAATCGGCATTCGCCTTCTTGCCGAAGCCATGTCCCTCGTCGTTCGCCGTCATGTACCACACCGGCGTGCCGTTCTTCTTCACCGTGGCCACGATCTGGTCGGCCTCCTGCCATGGCACGCGCGGGTCGTTCTTGCCCTGCACCACGAACAGCGGCTTCTTGATTTTCGACGCATTGTTGGCCGGCGCCGTCGCTTCCATCCACTTGCGCATCTCGGGATCGCGCTCGTCGCCGTACTCCACGCGGCGCAGGTCGCGGCGGTAGCTTTCGGTGCGCTCGAGGAAGGTGACGAAGTTCGAAATGCCGACGATGTCGATCGCCGCGGCAATGCGCTCCGGGTACATGGTCGACACCGCCAGGGTCATGTAGCCGCCGTAGGAGCCGCCCACCACCGCCACCCGCGAAGCGTCCATGTCGGGCTGGGTCGCGATCCAGTCGAGCAGCGCGCCGATGTCCTTCACCGAATCTTCACGCAGCTTGCCGTTGTCCAGCTTCAGGAAGCTCTTGCCGTAGCCGGTCGAGCCGCGCACGTTCGGGTAGATCACCGTCAGGCCCATCTCGTCGGTGTAGTAGTTGTTGCGGCCCAAAAAGCCCGGCGTCGACTGCCCTTCCGGACCGCCGTGGATGTTGATCACCACCGAGCGCTTGCCGGGGAATCTGGCGGCGTCCGGACGGTAGACGAAGCCCGAAATCTCGCGGCCGTCGAAGGACTTCCAGCGCACCAGGGTCGGCTCGACGAACTTGTTCATGTCGACGTCCATCTTCTCGTGCCGGGTCCAGCGCGTCACGGCCGCGGTCTTGGCGTCGATGCTGTAGACCTCCGACGGGCTGCGCGCCGAGGACAGCGACAGCGCCAGGTTGCGGCTGTTGTTGTGCCACTCGATGCGGCCGATGACGCCCATCGGCAGCTTCGGCTGCGCCACCAGCTTGCGGTCACGGGTAGACATCATGCGCAGCACGCTGCTGCCGTCTTCATTCGCCACGAAGGCCAGCAGCTTGCCGTCGTCGGTCAGGTCGAAGCTGTCGATGTCCCAGTTGATGTCGGGCGTCAGCACCGTCTCCTTGCCGCTGGCAATGTCGATGTAGACCAGGCGCTGGAATTCCGAGCCGCGGTCGCTGGTCGTGTAGACGCCCTTGCCGTCGCGCGAGAATCTGGCATTGCCGTAGGCGACCTTCTCCTCACCCTTTTCGGTCAGGCGGCGGCTCTTGCCGCTGGCGACGTCCATCAGCCACAGGTAGGACTCGTTTGCCGACACGTACTCGCTGTACACCAGCTGCTTGTCGTCGTGCGAGAACTCGAAGGAACCCCAGCCGCCGCCCGGCAGTTCGGCCAGCACGCGCGCCTGCTCCGGCTGCGTCGGGTCGACGATGCTGACGGTGGAGTTGACCTGGTCGTTCGAGCCCTGGCGGCCCACCGGCACCGTCACGTACAGCAGCCGGCCGCTCTTCCTGGCCCAGGCAGTGTCCTGCACCCGGCGGTTGTCCGGCGTGACGGGAATCGCGTCCGTTTTCCCGACCTCGCGGCGGTAGGCGCGGAACACCTCGTTGCCGCCGGTATCTCGTCCGAATACGTAGAACTTGCCGTGGCGCGGCTCGTACTGTGCCGTACGCACCGGCTCGGCGTAATCGGTCATCAATTCGAGCGGGGCGCCGGGCTTGGCCACACGGAACAGCTGCGGCGTGTTGTTGTGGCGGCGCGAGACGATCATCTCGAGCCTGGTCGGGTGCCAGGATGCGTAGGAGGTCGGCTTGAAGTCGTTGTACTTCGCCACCTGGCTGGCCAGGCTGGCGCGTACGGGCGGGACGTTTTCCAGCACCATCGCGGCCGGGGGTGCGACGGCGGTCTCCTGGGCCGCGGCTGTGCCGGCGGCCAGAAGCAAGGTAGCGATCAGGGTCAGCCCGAGCGGGCGGCGGTCAAGTCTCATCCGGTGGTCTCCGATGCATGGGTTGTTGGTGTTGTTGCTCCTCAACTTTACACGATGGTGGACCGGGCGCATCATTGTCACCGAACTGTAAGCAAATGTCCCCCCTTTGTAGGGGCTGTGCTGTCGGGCAACTAGTTCTATACAATCTCGGACCAAGGAGAAACAAGCATGTACCGAGTGATGTTAGTGGAAGACGATGCACGCCTGGCCGAGCTCGTCACCGAATACCTGTCCGGCTATGAGTTCGCGGTCGACCTGGTCACGCGCGGCGACCAGGCGCTGGAGCGTTTCAAGACACTCTCGCCCGACGTCGTCGTGCTCGACCTGATGCTGCCGGGCCTGGACGGCATGGTGGTGTGCCGCCAGATCCGCGAACTGTCCGAAGTGCCGATCCTGATCCTGACCGCGCGCGAGGACTCCTACGACGAAGTCTCGGGCCTGGAACAGGGCGCCGACGATTTCGTCAACAAGCCGGTGCAGCCGCGCGTGCTGCTGGCGCGCCTGCGCGCCCTGATGCGGCGCACGGCCCAGGCCAAGGGCGGCGCGGATGCGCGCGTGCTGCAGTTCGGCGCGCTGCGCATCGTCACGACCGACCGCAGCGTGGTCTGGCGCGGCGAGCCCTGCGTGCTGTCGAATACGGAATACAAGCTGCTGCTGGTGCTGGCCGAAGCCGCCGGCCGCGTACTCTCGCGCGACGCCCTGCTCAAGAAAATGCGCGGGATCGAATTCGACGGGCTGGATCGCAGCATCGACAACTGCATCTCCAAGCTGCGCCGCAAGTTCGAGGATACCGATTCGGAAAAGATCAAGACGGTGTGGGGCGAAGGCTATCTGTTCTCGCCGTCGGCGTGGAGTTGAGCCGACAGGCGCTTATTCGAACAGCGGCACGATCGCCAGCGGCGCGCTATAGGTAATCAGCTGCGCGCGCTCGGCGCCGAAGCGGTAGTTCACGGCCGGGAAGTCGGCATCGAGGTCGCCGCTGAAGGCCGCGCCGGGCGTGAGCGGCAGCGCCTGCTCCCCTTCCGGACGGCGCAGCTTGACCGAGGCCTCCACGCCCTTCTTCGGGAACACCATGCGCACGCCCACGCACTGGCGCGAGCGTGCCGAGGCATCGACGTGGCGGGCATAGCCCAGCGCCTGGACGCAGGCGGCGCGCAGCTCGTCGGTGTCGTAGACATTGTCCGCCCGCGGCGTGATCGTCACCCGTGCGCGCAGGCTGAAGGGGCCGATCTTGCGGTTCGGCGCCAGCACGGCGTTTTCGTCGTAGGCGGCTTTTACCAGCGGCAGGACGCCGCGGCCGAGGGCGTCGAGCGCCAGGCTGGTCTGCACGGTCTTGCCCGCCAGGACCAGCTGCAGGCCCTCGCCCAATACGCCCTTCTCGCGCGGCAGCAGCTGCAGGTGGTTCTGCAGCAGGCTCTTGGGGCCGCCGTATTTTTCGAACACGACCAGGCTGCGGTAGGCGTCGCGGTAGCTCGCCCACTCCGACGCGGGCGCGAGCGCCTGCGCCGCGGCCAGGCTGGCCGAGCTCAGGAGCAGTACGCATGCGGTGGCGTGTGCGAATCGCATCATCAGAACCGGTAGGCGAAGGCGGTCGAAACCGTCACGTTGTTGGGCCGCTCGACGAGCGGGCTGCGGCGGGCGTCGCCCATCAGGCGCGTTCCCTGCACGCTTGACGTCAGCATCCAGGAAGGCGACAGCGCCCAGTTCCAGCGCGCGCCGATGCGCAGGTCCTTCAGGCCGCCGTCGGGGCGGTAATAGGGATTCCCGCTGCGCATGGCCTGCTCGGCGCTGACGCCGAAGTAGCTCTGCTGGTAGGCGCGGTTGGCGACGCCAAGGCCGGCCGACAGCGACAGCGTGTGGTGCGGGGCCAGCTGCATTGCCAGGCGCTGGATGCCGAACTCGCCGCGCACGCCATTGCGATCGTTGCCGGCGCCGGCCAGCACGCTGCTGGTCAGGCGCCATTGCGGCGACAGGTAATAATTGAAGAAAGCGCCCGCTTCGGGACGCGCCTTGACCTCTTCCATGCCGGCGAGCGGATTGGCGCTTTTCATCGTGCGCTCCGTCGACGGCAGCATCGTGGCAAAGGCATCGACGCCGCCGACGCTGCTGCCGGTGCCCGATTCGGTGCGGCGCGGATGGATGGCCAGCAGCGGGCCGTATTCGACGACCGGGCTGGCGGACAGGTGCATCCCTGCGCTCATGCCGGAAATGAAGATGCCGTTGCTCCATTGGACCTGAAGCACCGGCAATGCCCTGACCTTCCTGCTGTCCGCTCCCTCGTACCGCGGCGCCGACACGACGCCCAGCCCCGCATACATATCGCGGCTGCCGTCGGGCATCGGGTTGGTGGTCGGCGTCTGTGCGCTTGCGGCGCCGCCCGAGACAGCCAGAACCAGGGCGAAAAGCTTGTTCATGTCTTTCACAATCGGGAGAGTTCGGCAATCCAACATTTTACGTCGGGCAAGCCGAACTCTCACGCATTGTTACTGGTTGGTACGGGTTTCTGTCACGAATTCCACCGGCGCTTCGCTGCGCTTGACGATGACCAGGTGCGCAGGGTGAACGATCATCATGCCGCAGAAGACGCCGGGCCCGGGGACGCTGTCGTCCACGCCCACCTGCAGCCTGCCGTCCTGGAAGGAGACGCTTCCGACGCCGCCGCCGTGGCAAGTGCTCGGCTTGGGACCGCGGAACACGCCGATCACCATCTGTTCCTTGAAATCGACCTTCGGCAAGGCGTGCTCGCTGCCGGCATGTTCGGCCCACAGGCTGGCCCAGGCCGCCTCGTCGCGCACCACGACATTGCGCTGCTCGAGGATGGCGGTGCGCACATGCGGCTCGACCGTGGTGAAGTTGACGTAGTCGTTGACGATCTTGCGGATCTCGACCGGCGTAGCGACGCCCGGCGCATCGACCTTCGGTACCGCGACCACGCGCATCGGCTGGGTGACAACCGCCAGGCACAGCGCGACCGGCGACATGTCGCGGACTTCGTATTCGACCAGCAGCTTGCCGTCCTTCGAGCCGGCGTACACCACGTCGAAGCTCCCGCAAGGTGGGTTGTTGCCGTGGAATATAGCGACCAGCATGTTGCGCGAGAAATCGACTTCCGGCGCCGCGATGCGGGTCTTGCTGTGTTCGGCCCACAGTGCCGACCAGGCGGCCGCGTCCTTGATCACGACTTCGCGCGCCGTCTCGATGTTCGAGAAGCTCTCGCTGACGATGGTCTTGAAGGCGACCGGGGTGCCCGACTTGGGCAGGAAGCCGACCGGCTCGACCTTGTGGCCGGCGCCCAGGCCCAGGTCGGCCTTGTCGAGGTTCTTCAGCATGGTCTCGAACAGGGCGCGCAAGCTCTCGTCACTGCAGCTGGTGCGCGGACCGGCAATCGTGTCGCCGGAAGTGCACAGCACGGCCTGCGGATTGGCGCCCATCAGGGTCTGGCCAGTGGAATTGTCGGCGCAGTTGCCGGCACGGTCCCACAGCACGTACTTGCTGTCGACGACATACAGCTGGTTGCGGGTCGATGCGCAGGATGCTTCCTGGGCCATCTTGATGTACTCGGAAACGACCGGAACGCCGCCATTCGGCTCGCCGACGGCAATGCCCTGCCCTGCCGTCTGGTTCCTCATGACGGCAGTGCCTTCACCGCCACCGCCACAGGCTGCCAAAGCCACGCCCATGCCGAGAACGGCGGCGGCGTTGATCAGAGTGCGTCCCAACTCCCTCATTTTCTTCTTCTCCACCGATGGCTTCCTCCGGAAGCACTGATTGATTCATGGCGGCGGCCTCGGCCACGAGAAAATGCGCCCTGCTGCGTTGCAAATCCTCGCGATACCACACGGTATCGCTCCGGTTTTCGCCTTGCCGGACACATTTTTCGTGACCGATTCCTGCGCGCCAGAACCAATCAGTGCTTCCTTGAATAAAAAAACCCGCCGACACTCGCATATCAGGCGGGCAAACGGAAAACCAGATAATCCTTGACCTGATGTTGAGCATCATAGGCATCCCCGGCCTCGCATTCCCCCTCGAACTGTCGAGGAATTGTCTGCAATTTGTAAGCTTGCGAGCGCCAGCAGGGAGATTCCTAAGAGACGTTTGCTCCTATACAATGCTGCCAAGGAGATACTATGTGTTTGGCAGCAATTCGTAACTGCGAGTCATGCAGGATGGGCATGTGAACCGGATATTCTTCCGTTTCTTCGTGCTGGTCATGCTTTCGATCACGGCGGCCACCTTCGTGATTTACTTCGCCTTCAGCCGGCTGTTTGGGGATCCGCTCGAGGACATCGCACGCCGCCAGGCGGCTGCCCAGATCTTCCTGCTCGAACAATATATCGACCAGGCCCCAAGCGACGAATGGCTGGCGCGCCTGAACAACGTGCGCATCGTGTCGGACGTGCGCTACGACCTGATTCCGCTGGCGCAGGCACGCAGCGCCCTGCCCGCCGGCCGGCGCGCGCTGCTGGACCGCGGCGAACTGGTGCTCGATCCGGCCAATCGCAGCTTCTACCGCCGCGTCGACCTCGACGGCGAACGCTACATCGGCAGCCACGAGGAAGTGCTGCATGCGCAGGACCTGCCGGTGGACATCGGGCAGGCGCTCAAGATGGAAGCGCTGCGCTACGTGATCGTGGCGATCGCATTGCTGGTGCCGATCGCGCTGTGGTCGCGCTCGCACTGGCAGGGCTTGCAGTCGCTGTCGCGCATGGCGGACGAATTCGGCAGCGGCAAGCTGACCGCGCGTTCGCAGATGAAGCCCTCGGCCTCGATCTATCCGCTGGCCGAACGCATCAACCACATGGCCGACCGCATCGAAGACCTGCTGGAAGCGCAGAAAAGCCTGCTGCATTCGGTGTCGCACGAACTGCGCACGCCGATCGCGCGGCTCGAATTCGGGCTCGAACTGCTGGACGCGCGCGCCAGGGACCCCGACCTGAGCAAGCGTGTCAGGGCGATGGAAGGCGACTTGCGCGAACTGAATTCCCTGGTGAACGAACTGCTCGACATGAGCAAGCTCGACAGCACGCGCAAGCTGCAGATCGAGCCGGTCCGGCTGGACGCGCTGCTGCGCGAATGCCTCGAGATGCTGCCGCCTTCGCCGCATACGCTCGACTGCCTGCTTCCCGAGGACCTGGGCGAGCTCGCGCTCGACCGCCGCCTGCTGGCGCGCGCCGTCTGCAACCTGCTGCGCAACGCCCAGAAATATGCGGCCGGCCGCATCCTGCTGTCGGCGGCGCGCACCGAGGGCGGCGTCGAGATCACGGTCGACGACGACGGGCCCGGCATCCCGGTCGAGGAACGCGACAAGGTGTTCGCCCCCTTCTACCGGCTCGACCGCAGCCGCGACCGCGCGACCGGCGGCTTCGGCCTCGGCCTGTCGATCGCGCGCAAGGCGGTGGCGCTGCACGGCGGCAGCCTGCATGCGGACGGCGCGCCGCTGGGCGGGGCGCGCTTCGTGATCAAGCTGCCCGCTTGATGCGGGAACAGGACAACAACACACGGGACACGCCATGAAACGATGCATTCTTCCGGCCCTGCTGCTGCTTGCGGCGGGCCAGGCGGCGGCCGAAAAGGCCGATGCCTACAAACCGACGCAGATCACCTGCCGCTCCTGCGATGCCAACAGCCTGACCGGCACGTTGACGCTGGCGGGTGGGGTGGAAGTCAATCGCGGCAGCTTGACGATCAGTGCCGACGGCGGGCGCTTCGAGGAGTCGCCGGGCGGCTACCAGCGCATCCTGCTGCAGGCGCAGCCCGGCAACAAGGTGCGCTTCCGGCAAAAGGCGGACGGCCCCGGCGAACGCTGGATGGAAGGCGAAGCCGAGCGCGTCGAGTACGACGATCGCTCGGCCATGGTGAAACTGATGTCGAAGGCAAAGGTGCGGCGCACGCTGGACGGTGTCCAGACCGAAGAGGCCGAGGGCGAATTCATCTCCTACGACAGCCGCACCGAGGAGTTCACCCTGCGGAATACCAGTACGGGCGAGGACCGTCCGGGCGGCGGGCGCAACACCATCGTCCTGCAGTCCAAACGCAAGGCGCCGCCGGCGCCGGCGCTTGCCACCATGGACAAACCATGATAACTGTTCGGCATGACACGATGATTGTCCAGGGAGGCCCCTTATGAGGCTCGCACTACGCTGCCGCTGCGGCAAGCTGCGCGGCCAGGTCGACGCCCGGCGCGTGGCCGCGCGCGCCGTCTGCTACTGCAAGGACTGCCAGGCCTATGGCCGCTTCCTGGCTACCCCCGTGCTCGATCCGCTCGACGGCACCGAGGTGGCTGCCACCCTGCCCGCCGCCGTGCGCTTCGACGAAGGCCTGGAGCACCTGGCCTGCATGTCGCTGAGCCCCAAGGGGCTGTACCGCTGGTACGCCGGCTGCTGCCGCACGCCGATCGGCAACACGCCGCGCGACCCGCGTACTTCCTACCTGGGCCTGGTGCGGGCCTGCCTGGATGCACCCGACGAGGAACTCGATCGGCAGCTCGGGGCCCTGCGCTGCCGGGTCGAAACGAGATCGGCCAAGGGGCCCGTGCAGTCGAGCGCCCTGGGCACGGCCTGGGCCGTGTGCAAGATCGGGACGATGCTGATGAAGGCGCGCCTTGGCGGCGGCTACCGGGAGAATCCCTTCTTCCGCGCGGGCACGAGCGAGCCGCTGAAGCCGCCGCAGGTGCTGTCGCTGGAAGAAAGAAAGGCGCTGAGCACTTAGGGCTCAGCGTTCGGTCGTGCGCCGGGAGGGATAACGCGAGACGTGCTCGTCGTACTGTCCGCTCACATGCGTGACGCCGTACCACAGGTGCTCCCACCAGTGGTCGCGCGAACGCACGGTCACGAGACATGCCTTGTCGATGCCGCCCTTGAAGAGCGGATCGGGGCACATATTCGTCATCAGGGCATGGCGCTGGTTCTCGGCATTGACGAGGGCAATGCCGAGCCAGATGGCGATGCCCGTGCAGAGCACCGCCACCGACCACGCGATGTGGTTCACATAGCTGGTCTCAAACAGGTCGTCCTCGTTGGGCCGGGACCCATCGTACATCTTGAGGACTTCGCGTTCGACGTCTTTGCTCATTTGGATTTGGCTGCCCTTGCGACGAGTGCGTCCATGACCTGGGTGGTCGCCTGCATCAGCTGGTTGACGTCCTGGATCTTGTTCGCTTCCTGGATCTGGCCCGGCGACACCACGTACTTGCCGTCGATGATGATGGTCGGGGTGCCGGTCACCTTGTAGGCGCTCGACATCTGGCTCAGGCGGCGCAGCTTGGTGGTCACGCCGAAGGAGTTCCAGGTTTCCATGAACTTGGCCTTGTCGAGGCCGTTCTTGACCGCCCACTCGATGATCTGGTCATCCTTCGTCAGGCGCTGGCGCTGCACGTGCACGGCCTGGAACACGCGGTGGTGGTACTGGTCGAGCTTGCCCATCGCTTCGAGGGTCAGGAACAGGCGTGCTTCCGGATCGGTCGGGCCCTGGAAAGGCAGCGGAATACGGCGCGCGACGATGTTGTCGCCCTGCTTCTTGATCCACTGGTTGAACGTCGGTTCCAGCATGTTGCAGGCCGGGCAATGGTACGCGAAGAATTCGATGACCTCGACCTTCTTGCCCGTCGCCTGCACCGGTTGCGGCGCGGCCAGGGTCTGGTAGTCGACACCGTTCTTCGGGTCGGCTGGCGACGCGATCGCGGTGCTGGCGACCATGGTGGCGGCGATGAGGGCAAAACGCAGAGAACGCATAGGTTTCCTTCCACAATAGATTGAGCAAACGCCGGGAGATTACCACTTTTTCGGCCCGCCATTCTGAGGAAGGGCTGAATTTTGCATTTGCTTACGGAATTAACGTGAGCGAAACGGAGGAATGATTTACTTCGGCCGGCGCTGCCGCACCGCCTCCAGCGCCTCGCACAGCCGGGCCGCGCCGTCGATCACGCGCGGCCCCGGCCGCGTCAGCAATTCGCCATCCACGGTCAACAGGTTGCCCCGCTTTACCGCCGTCATGCTCTTGTACGGCTCCCACAGCTTGAGGCCAGGATTGGCAGGATCATGACGCTTGCCGGCCATGATCGCCTCCGGGTCGGCCTGCAGCACCGCTTCGATGCCGACCTCCGGCGCCACGGCCTTGAGCGTCCCGAACACGTTGCGTCCGCCGCAGACCCGGATCGCGTCGCTGGCGATCTGGGCGTCGTTGAGGGTGTACAGCGGCTGGTCCCAGATCTGGTAGAACACCGTCACGGGCGGGCGCCGGGCGTAGCGCGCTTCCAGCCCCGCCAGGCGGGCGCGCAAGGACCCGGCCGCGCTCGTGGCAGCCGCGTCGGTGCCCAGCAGCCGGCCCAGGCGCTCGATGTTGTCGGCCACCTGCCCCAGTGTGCGCGGCTCGCTGTGGAAGACCGGCACGCCCAGCGATTCGAGCTGGGCGATCTGGCGCGCCGTGTTCCCGGTGTGCCAGACCACGATCAGTTCGGGTTTGAGGGCCAGCACCCGCTCCATGTCGATCACGCTGTTGCTGCCGACCAGCGGGATCTTCTTCGCGGCTTCCGGGTAATCGCTGTAGTTCATCGCCCCGACCACGCGCGCGCCGCCGCCGGCCGCGAACAGCAGCTCGGTGGCATGCGGCGCCATCGAGATGACGCGTCGGGCCGGCTGCTGCACGGTGACGCGGCGGCCGGCATCGTCGACCACGCTCAGCGCGGCCTGCGCACCGGCTGCCGCCGCGAACAGCAGCAGCGCAGCGGTCAGGCGTCGGGGCGCGCGCATCAGAAGTCGTAGCGCAGCGACAGCTTCAGCTGGCGGCCGTCGCTCGGATAGATGCCCGAGCGGCAGCCGAAGGCATTGCTGTAGTACTGGCGATCGGCCAGGTTGAGCGCGCTGACGGCCGCTTCCCAGCCCTTGATGCGGTAGGCGTAGCGCGCGTCGACGGTGGTGTACGACGGGATGCGGGCGCCGCAGCTGTTGGCGAAGTCGCTGCCGTAGCGCTGGCTGTCGACCCACTGGGCGCCGATGTCGGCGCTGTGACCGCTGGCCGGCGTCCAGGCGGCGCGCACGGTGACGACGTTCTTCGGCACCAGCACCATCTCGCGGCCGGCGTTCGGGCCGCCGGTGAACTCGGCGTCCACGCGCTGCCACTTGGCGGAGAGGCGCAGGTCCTGCGTCAGGGCCTGCTGGGCTTCGAGCTCGAAGCCCTGGCGGCGGGTCGGATCCAGGTTGGTGTTGGCGCCCCAGCCGATGGTCGGGTCGTAGAAGATCTCGTCCTTCAGGCGGTGGCGGAACAGGCGCGCAGTCAGTTGGCGCGCCGAGCCGCCGGCGGTCACGCCCAGCTCCAGGTCGCGCGAGGTCTGCGGCGCCAGCACCTCAAGGCCCGAACGCAGGCTGTTCTCGTCCACGTTGGCGATGCGATAGCTGCGGCCAAGCTTGGCGAACACGGTCAGCTGCGGCATCGGGTCGACGCTGCCTTCCAACGACCAGGCATTGATCGACTGCCTGCGGTGCTCACCCAGCACCGGCGGGAAGGCCAGCGGGTCGGAGTAACCCTTGGTGAAGCGCTCGTGGCGGCCGCCGATCGCCAGGCGTGCATTGTGGGGAGCGTTCCACAGGACTTCGTTGCGCAGGTAGATGGCCGTCGAATCCTGCTCGGCGTCGCCGCGCGAGAAATCGGACTCGGTCCGGCGCTCCCAGCGCACCAGGTCGATGCCGACCACCAGCTCGTTGCGCTTGTCGCCCAGGCTGGCCGTGTGGCGCAGGCGCGGCGAGAACTGGGTCTGGCTGGCGTCATAGGCGACGCGGGTGACGCCTCCGGGGTAGAAGTAACTGGCTGCGACCTCGCGCTCGCGGTGCGAAAGCTCGGCTGCCAGCTCGAGGCTGCCGACGCGGTGCTCGACGAAAGCGCTGACGCGGTCGGTGTCCAGGATGCCGAAATCGTCCGGCGTGAGGCTCTGGCGCGGATTGGCCAGGTACTGGGCTTCGGTGAGCGAACCCGGGAAGCGCGCGTCCTGCTCCGAATGTTCGAAGCGCAGGCCGGCGCGGCCCGCGCCGTAGGCGTACTGAACGCCGCCGCTGGCGGTCTTCTGCTTGAACTCGCTGTTGGCGCGGTAGTTGTCGGTGCCGCGGTCGGCCAGCGCCACATCGAAAGAAAGCGGGCCGGCGCCATGGGTGATCGAGGCGCGCAGGTCGTGGGCGTCGAAGCGCCCTGCTTCGGCGAAGACCGAACCGTGGGTGCCGTTCGCGCCGGCGCGGCGCGTGATGATGTTGATCACGCCGCCGGTCGCGCCTTCGCCGTACAGCACGCTGCTGCCGCCGCGCTGGATCTCGATGCGCTCGACGGTATCGACCGGGATGCTCGACAGCACCGCATTGGTCAGCTCGTTCTCGTTCAGGCGCACGCCGTCCACCAGGATCACCATGTTCTGGGCGCTGTTCGAGCCGAAGCCGCGCAGGTCGAGCGCGAAGTCCGGCGAGGCATCCAGGCTCTGGCGTCCGTAGACCCCGCCGACCTTGCGGATCGCCGCGTTGACGTCGGCGGCGCCGGAACGGCGGATGTCATCAGCCGTGATCACGGTGGCGCCGATCGGCGCGCTGGCAGGCTGCGCCGGGAAGCGCGCGCCGGTGATGACGATCGAAGGCAGGCTGTCCTGGGCGGCGGCGTTGGCGGCCAGGATGGACAGGGACAGGGCGCAAGCCAGCGCGAGCGGCTTCACCGCCGGCGCGCTGCATGGTACGACAGCAAATTTCATGTTCGGATGTTCTCGGTAATGGCACCGGCCTGCGTCCCCGCACACCGGAGTTGAACGGAAGGCGCCGCCATGCTGCTCGCATGCGCTCGCTTCCACCTGTCTGGCCGGTATCCGGGCTTGCAAGACGGACCGCTTCACCTTCCTATGCCTGTCGGCACAGTGGTGTTTGGAGCAGCCTGTCACCGCCGGGGCGGGGGCGCTTGTTGACCGTTGCGGGGGCAGCACACCTCGGCGTGGGCGCGCAGCGCCTTTGCCTCGTGTTTCCCGTTTAACTGCACATGCGGAGCGCATGCGCGGGCACCAGAACGGCGAGATTATAACCTGACAAGCTTTCCTGCGATTTGTCGCCGTTTTTCGTGCTTCCATCCCCTGCGCATGGCAATTCGCCGATGTTCTGGATATAGTCGCGCTCATATAAATACAACATCGACAACTGGGAGTCCTGCATGCAGATTTATAGACAGCGACAAGGCTTGCGCGCGCTGGCATGCGCCGCACTGCTGGCCTTCGGCGGCGCCGGCGCCTGGCTGGCCCAGGCCGACGCGCCCCCGCCCGCGGCCACGCCTTCGCTCGACGGCATCGCGCTGGCCGCGCCGAACGCCGCCGCCGTCACGGCGCCGAGCAGCCCGGATGCCTGGGGCGGCATCCGCAGCGGCGGCCACGCGACCCTGTCCGAGCGCGTGGCCAGCTACCGCATCAGCGCCACGCTCGACCCGGACAAGCACATGATCGCCGGCCAGCAGCAGCTCACCTGGCGCAACCGCAGCGCGGTACCGGTGCGCAGCGTCTACATTCACCTCTACATGAACGCCTTCGAAGGCGAAGGCAGCAGCTTTTTCACCGAGCAGCGCCAGCGCGGCGAACGTTTCCGCAGCGGCGCCGAGATCGGCGACGGCGAATGGGGCCACATCGCGCTGCGCAGCGTGAGCCAGGGCGGCGCCACCGTGCCCTGGCGCTTCGTCCAGCCCGACGGCGGCCCGGCCACCGACCACACGGTGGCGCGCCTCGACCTGCCCGAGGCGGTCGGCCCCGGCGCCTCGACCACGCTCGACATGGCCTTCACCACCCAGCTGCCGCGCGTGATCGCGCGCACCGGCTACTACGGCAGCTTCCACCTGGTGGCCCAGTGGTTCCCGAAGATCGCGGTGCTCGAACTGCCGGGCGAGCGCGGCGCCACCGCGCCACGCTGGAATGCGCACGAATTCCACATGGAGTCCGAGTTCTACGCCGATTTCGGCAGCTACGACGTGAGCCTGACCGTGCCGAAGGGCTATACGGTGGGCGCGACCGGCGCGCTGCAGGGGGCGCCCGTCGAAAAGAACGGCTTGCTGACGCACCGCTACGTGCAACACGACGTGCACGACTTCGCCTGGACCGCGGACAAGCGCAGCGCCCCGCCGCTGGTGGAGACCTGGACCGGCCCCGGCAGCCCGATCGTGACCGTGCAGGTGCTGTACCCGCAGGAATACGAGGCCAGCGCCAGGCCGGTCATGAAAGCGGCCAAGGATTCGCTGGCCTATTTCTCGCGCAAGCTCGGCCCCTACCCCTACCGCACGCTGACCGTCGTGATCCCGCCCTACAACGCGCAGGAAGCCGGCGGCATGGAGTACCCGACCTTCATCACCGCATCCGGCCATGCCGAGGTTCCGCCCAAGTCGCTGCAGGAATATGAACTGGATGCCGTGACGATCCACGAACTCGGCCACAACTTCTTCCAGGGCATCCTGGCCAGCAACGAGTTCGAGGAGCCGATGCTCGACGAAGGCCTGACCGCCTACTGGGAAAACCGCGCGATGCGCGACCGCGGACAACAGGTCTATCCCGCCCCCGGCTTCCTGAAGCGGATCGGCTTCGATCCGGGATTCGAGGGCTTCGACGCCATGCGCCTGTTCGCCCCGCGTGAGCGGCCGCTGGATGCGCCCGGCCAGAACGCCTGGCAGCGCCTGCAGGGCATCGATCCGGTCTACACCCGCAGCGCCACCGTGATGCGCGACCTGGAGCAGCGCATCGGCAGCGAAGCCATGGAGCGCGGCTTCAAGGAATACTACCGGCGCTGGAAGTTCCGCCACCCGAGCATTGCCGACCTGCGCGAGGCGCTGGCGGACGGCAGCGGCGAGCGCGCCGCAGTCGAAGAGGTCTTTGCGCAGCAAGTCTATGCGGCCGCGCGGATCGATGACAAGGTGGCCAGGCTGTCGAGCGAAGAGGAACTGCCGCTGGCCGGCACCCGCGTGGTGGACGGCAAGCGCGTCGAAGACAGCCAGGCGGCGGTGGACGAGCGCATCGCCAGGCTGCGCGCGAACTGGCGCGAGGCCAATCCGAAGGCCAGGCAGGGCGGTCCCTTCCCCTGGCGTACCCGGGTGACCGTGCGCCGCGACGGCGCCAGCGTGCCGCAGACCCTGGTGGTGCGCTTCGCCGACGGCAGCAGCGAGACCGTGGCCTGGCACGCCACTTCGCCTGACGAGAAATGGCGCACCTTCACCTGGGTCAGGCCGGCGCGCGCCGTGTCGGCCGAGCTCGACCCGCGCCGCAGCCACTACCTCGACGTGAACAAGCTCGACGACAGCCGCACGATCGACCCCAAGCGCAGCGCATCGACCCGCTGGACGAGCGACGCGGCGGCCTTCTTCCAACTCATCCTGTCCTTCATCGCCACCGTATGACGACCACGACCGCTTCCCTGGCGCCCGCGCAGGCGCCGCACACTTCCGCGTCACGCGGCCATGCCGGCTTGCGTGCACTGGGCGCCGCCCTACGCCCTGCCCTGCAATGGCGCCTCCTGCTGCTCTGGCTGCTGGCCCTGCTGCTGCCCACGCTGGTTGCCGCCCTGCCCCTCTGGACCATGCTGGGCGCCGCCTTCGACCGCTCGGTGCACGCCACGGCCCTGGCCCAGCGCCTCGACGGGGTGGCGATTGCGGACCTGATCGGCCTGCACAGCCAGCACGCCTCGGCCGTGAGTGCGGGCGGCATCGTGGCCCTCGCGATGACGCTGCTGCTGTCGCCCTTCCTGACCGGCGCGGCCATCAGCGCCGCGCGCGCGCCGGCGCCGCTCGCCTTCGCGGCACTGGCCGCCAGCGGCGTGCGCGAGTACGGGCGCCTGCTGCGCATGCTGCTGTGGGCCATCGTGCCGCTCGGCGCGGCGGTTTTCCTGGGTGGCATGGCAGCCTCGGTCGCCGAGCAGCCCGGCGCCGTGCTCGAGTCCAGCGCAAGCAATGCAGCCCTGGCGGCCTCGCTGATCGCCGCCCTGCTGGTGCTGCTGGCCCATGCGACGATCGACGCCGGCCGCGCGCTGCTGGCGCTGGACCGCCGCCGCAGCTCGGCGGTGCTGGCCTGGTGCGACGGGCTGGGCCTGATCGTGCGCCGTCCGTTTGCCGTCGTCGGCGTGTATGCCGCGATCACGGCGCTTGGGCTGCTCCTGGCCGGCGCGCTGGCGGTGGCGCGCCTGAATGTCCCGGCGCTGGGCGCGGGCAGCTTCCTCGGCGGGCTGCTGCTGGCCCAGCTGGCGGTGCTGGCGCTGGCCTGGATGCGCTGCGCGCGCCTGTTCGGGCTGATGGAACTGGCCAGGGGCGCCGGCGCACGCTGAGAAGCGATCAGGTCCCGCGCTTGCCGCGCATCGCCTCTTCCGCCTTCAGCGCCGCCTTTTCCTCGGCGATGCGGGCCTTCTCCGCCATCTCCTCGGCATGGCGCACCAGCGCCGCGGCGCGGGTTTCCGGCGTCTCGAGGCTGATGCGTCCCAGCGCCCCGGTGCGGTAGTCGTGCAGCAGCACGTGCGCCGCCTTTTCGTAGTCGAACTCGCCGCCGCGCATGCGGAATCCGCGGCGCTGGGCCACGCCCTCGATCACCGCGATACCGTCCAGCCCCTCGGTCTTGAAGCCGTAGCGGGCCGTGAGCAGCTGCGGGTAGCGCTCGAGCAGCAGGTTGGCCAGGAACTCCGCGACCTCCTCCTCGATCAGCGCGTTCGAGCCGACCGCATGGCTCGCGGCCAGCATCAGGCCGTCGCTCGCCAGCGCGATCTTCGGCCACAGCATGCCCGGGGTATCGACCAGCACGATGTGCTTGCCGAGGTAGAGCTTCTGCTGGGTCTTGGTGACGGCCGGCTCGTCGCCCACCTTGGCCACCCGCTTCTTGAGAAGCGCGTTCATCAGGGTCGACTTGCCGACGTTCGGGATCCCCATGATCATGATGCGCAGCGGCTTGGTCGGCACGCCGCGGTGCGGCGCCAGCGACTGGCAGATCTCCGGGATGCGGGCGACGTCGGCCGGACGCTTGGTCGTCATCGGATAGGCGGTCACGCCCTCCTGGGCATCGTAATAGGCCTTCCAGGCCGCGGTGGCCGCCGGGTCGGCCAGGTCGATCTTGTTCAAGATCTTGAGGCAAGGACGCTGGCGGAACTTGCGCAGTTCCTCCACCAGCGGGTTGCAGCTCGCCTCGGGCAGGCGGGCGTCGAGGACTTCGATCACCAGGTCGGTGTTCTCCATCTGCTCGGCGGCTTCCTTCTTGGCCGCATTCATGTGCCCCGGGAACCATTGTATCGACATGCTCTACTTTCCAAATCTTCAGTCAGGACGCTATTTTACGCTGGCGGCCGGTCTGTGAAAAAACAGCACACCTGACTGAACAATCCATTGATCCCTAGCAATGCAATTGCCGGGGTCCGGCGCACACTCCAGTTTCCGCCCGCTGGGCCGCATTCTGGAGACCATCATGCGTCATATGCCAAAGTCTTCGCCACCGCGCTGGGCCGCGATCGAGCTTCCCCCGAAAAAATCGCTGGGACGCTGGTATGCCTTCGGCATCCTGTGCGGGATGGTCGCAGGCGCCTGTTTCTTCGAACGTTTCCCCCTGCTGTTCAGCTGAGACACAAACTTTCTCGCTTAAAATAATTTGCAATGGTGATATTCTCGGGGCTTCGCTCAGGCATTTTCCCGCGACCCTTACCATGCAATCCAGTTTCGACGGTCTCCGAACGAGCCATGCACAGCCCGCACTCGCCCCTTTCCAGCGCCAGGCAATCGCCGCCGCCCTGGTCATCGGCATCGTCACCGCCTGCCTGATGCCCTTCGCGGCCGTCAAGTGGCCCAATGTTCCCGTCTTCGTTCCCAGCTACCAGACCGCCCTGATCGGCGCCTACCTGGTCGCGGCTTACCTGATTTACGGCTACTTCAGGCAGACCCGGATCCGCTCGATGCTCTGGCTCTGGAGCGGCTGCATCTACACGGCCGGCGTGCTGGTCGCCCAGTTTCTGTCGCTGCCGAACGCCTTCGTGGCCGATACCCGCCTGCTGGGCGGCCCGCAAACCACGATCTGGCTCTGGTTCTTCTGGCACATCGGCGCCTGCGGCATGCTGTTCGCCTACGCGCTCGCCGAATGGCGCGCGCCGGGAGCGCTGGTGGCCGACGCCGGCGTCGGCTTCCTGCGCTGCGCCGCCTTGACCGGCGCCGCGCTCGGCGCAACGCTGGTGGCGGTCACCGTGTTCCACGATGCGCTGACGCCGATGGACACGGCCGGCGACTTCAGCCGCATCACGAGCACCGGCTACGCGCCGCTGATCCAGGCGATCATCATGCTCGCCCTGTTCATCCTGTGGCGCGCGACCCGCTTCGCCACGCCGATCAGCGCCTGGCTCGGCGTCGCGATGATCGCCCTCGCCTTCGACAACGCCATCACCATGGCGGGCGGCTCGCGCCTGTCGATCGGCTGGTACGTCGGCCGCATCAACGCCCTGGTGGCGGCACTGGTGATGCTCGCGCTGTACATGAAGGAGGTCAACCGGGTCTACCTGAACGCCGCCCTCAACGCCGGCCAGCTGAACGCCGCCAAGCTCGAACTCGAGCGCCACCAGCTGCACCTCGAGTCGCTGGTCGCCGAGCGCACCCGCTCGCTGGAAGAAGCGCGCGACGCCCTGCTGCACGCGCAGAAGCTGGAGGCGATCGGCAAGCTCACCGGCGGCGTGGCGCACGACTTCAACAACGTCCTGCACATCATCAACGGCAACCTCGACCTGATCACGCTGCTCTCGGCCGGGAACGACAAGGTGCTGCCGCGCTGCGCTTCGGCCCAGGAAGCCGTGCGGCGCGGGGCCCGGCTCTCGTCGCAGTTGCTGTCTTTCGCACGCAAGCTGCCGCTGCAGCCGGAACCGACCAGCCTGGCGCAGGTATTTTCCAACATGGACGTGCTGCTCAAGCGCGCCGTCGGTGAGCGCATCGACATCGACCTGCAGATCGCCGACGACGCCTGGAACGTGATCGTCGATCCGCAGCAGCTGGAAAACGCCATCCTCAACCTGACGCTCAACGCCAGCGACGCGATGGCCGGAAGCGGGCGCCTGACGATCGGCGTGCGCAACCTGGCGCAGCCGGAGGGAGAAGCCGTGCGCATCGCATTCGCCGACACCGGCTGCGGCATGAGCCCGGAAGTGAAACAGCGCGCCTTCGAACCCTTCTTCTCGACCAAGGAAGTCGGCAAGGGCACCGGCCTGGGCCTGAGCATGGTGTACGGCTTCGTCAAGCAGAGCGGCGGCCAGATCGAGATCGAGAGCGAACCGGGCCAGGGCGCGACGATCGTCATCCTGCTGCCGCGCACGCCGGAATCGGCGGCGACCATGAAACCGGCGCAACCGGGTGCGGTGACGGGCGGCAGCGAGACCGTGCTGGTGGTCGACGACGAAGCCGACATCCGCGAAAACGTGGCCGCGATGCTTGCCGGTCTCGGCTACCGCATCCTGACGGCGGCCAGCGCGGACGAGGCGCGCGCGCTGCTCGGCCGGCACGCGCGCATCGACCTGCTGTTCACCGACGTGATCATGCCGGGCGCAACCAGCAGCACGCAATTGGCCGAACTGGCGCGTACCGCCCATCCCGCGATCCAGGTCCTGTTCACTTCGGGCTACACCGAAGACGCCGTGATCGAGGACGGCAAGCTAGCGGACGGCGTCCGCCTGCTGAGCAAGCCCTACAGCCGGGACGAGCTGGCCCACGCGGTGCGCGCCGTCCTGGCTTCCAGCGCAAGGACGGCGGGTCCGGCGGCCGGGGGGTCGCCGGCCTGATCCCCCAGGATAACCCGCGCGACAAGGCGGTCGCCCGCGCCTCTCAGCGCGCCGGGACACAGCTACTCGGCGGCAGCGGCGCTGTCGGATCGAAGGCGGCCAGCTGTTCCCGCGCCGCGTTGCGGTCCTTCGCATACTCAAGCAGGTAGCGCGAGCGCTCCTCGCTTTGCCACTCGGCGTCCGACACGCCCTTCATGGTCTGGGTGCGGCTGGCGAACACCTGCCCTTCCAGGCGCGGCAGCAAGACGCGGTCGGGGTCGACGTTCTCGCGCAGCAGGTAGCCATCGACGTCGCGCAAGCGCAGGGGCAGCGCCGGCCGCTCGTCCGTCATCAGCTTGCCGAACACGGTCAGCTTGACTTCGCGCACGCCCACGCCGAGCACCTCGTTGAAGCTGGCCAGGGCGAAGGGATTGCCGCGCGCATCGTCGACGCGGCCCGAGACGATGTAGCGGCCCGGCTGGCGCACGTCCAGGCCGAGGTAGAAGCTGAGCGAACCGTTCTCGACCACTTCGCGCACCTGGCCGGTCCAGGTGGCCGGCAGCACCGGCGTGTAGATCACGTCGAACAGGGCAAAGCCATTGCGCCCGCCAGCGGTGTAGCGCACCTCGGTGCGGATGGTGCCGTGGAAGCCCGCCAGGCCGGTCTGGCCGGGGGCCAGGACGCCCGCGTAGGCGTTGTCGCCGGCCACCGGGTCGGCGCCGCTGCCATCGTCGACGAAGGACAGCCCCACCTGGGGCGTCGGACGGCTGCCACCATAGGTCATGCCCTGGGCCAGCGCGCGCGTGATCACGATCGGCACGGTGGCGCCCTGCGCATCCACGGCGCGCAGCGAAAAGGCGGCTGCTTCGCCGGCCGCCAGGTAGACGCGCGACTGCGAGGTCTGCAGGAACACGCCGGCGCTGTTGCCGCCGCCCTCGTGGCGCATCGGGTGCATCTCGGTGACGGGCTGGTTCGGGTGCAGCTGGTCCGGGTTCTGCGCGGCCGGGCGCGAGTCCGTCGGGTACTGGCTGCCCTCCAGGTAGCTGCAATAGGTGTGGTCGGTCAGCTGGACGTGCTCGACCAGCTGGCGGCGCCGCTCGGCGCGCTCGCCGGGGACCGCCAGGCCGCTTTCCGGCACCGGGCTGAAGAACTGGCGACCGGAGGGCGGCGGGCTGGCGGCGGCCTGCTGCGCCGCTTCCTGCTCGCCGTGCCCGAACCAGAGGGCGAGCGCAAGCGCGAACACAAGCGCAACCGCCACGCCCAGCCCGATCAGCCGTTTTGTCGGTCTAGAGGGCACTGTTCACCACGGCGCTGCGCACGACGCCCACGATGCCGCCCCAATTGCCGTTGGCGTAGTGGTTGTAGGCTTCGCTGTCGTCACGGAAGACCACCGAACTGGACTCCACTTCAAACGTTGTAGTTGGCGGCCGCTCCGCCGTCGGTCCGACCGTTGATTCGATGGGCATTGGCTCGTAGCGGAGACCCATTCCAACCCCGACAGCAGACATGGCGCACATTCATGCTGATTTGTCTCACTGTCTTCTGCTTTCAAGAACGAGCGCACATCCGCAGCGTCCTCTTCCTGCCCCGAACCGTCCTGCTGACCGTATTCGTCACTGACAGGCGTTACCTTCCCGCCTCCCGCCAAGTGAAATCTGGCGACAGTGTTCAACGTCACCGCCGAACTCGCCACGGGTAGCGCCTTTACCGCCACAAGGGCGCCGGCGGCGAGCCGGTTCAGATCAAATGCGCGTCGACACCGCTATATGAAATGTTTCACGAATAAGCCAATGCTAGCGCATTGCGCCCGGTTAGTCGAACAGCACAAGCGCTACTGCGCCGTGTTCACCACGGCGTTGCGCACGACGCTCACCACACCGCCCCAGTTGCCGTCCATGTAGTGGTTGTAGTCCTCGCCGTCGTCGCGGAACAGCACCGAGTGATGGCTCCACTTGGCGCTGCCGCCCTGGTTGTTGGCGGTGCCGAGCGTGAGGTCGTTGCAGAACCAGTCGCCCGGATTGCACAGGGAGCGGCCCGAACTGCCGGCCACGCCGCCGCCGCTGTGGTAGGCGATGACCTCGTCGTCCTGGCCCGGCAGCAGGCCCGAATAGAGCGTGCCCCTGGCGCCCGCGTACATGTAGAACCAGATGTTGCGCGTGTCGTTGTGGTTGTACATGGCGCGCGCGGTGGCGGTCTTGAGGTCCTGCACCAGCGGCTCCGAGGTGGTCCAGGAACCGGCGTCGGACAGCTCGGATCCGCCGGCCGCACCGGCCGCGGCGCGCACCCAGCGGATGTTCCAGCCGGTCTGCATGCCGCCGTCGCTGTTGCCGCATACTCCGCTTGCGTTCGGGCTGGCGTTCTTCTTGTAGCGCGGCGTGCCGCCGTAGTTGGCCAGCGTGTAGCCCATCATCAGGTCGCCGGCGCTGTAGGTGACGATGTAGCACCAGTTGCTGCCGGTGCAGAAGCAGTCGAGCGCGTTGCGTACCGTGCCGCTCTGCGAAGCGATGCTGCTGCGGCCGTCCCAGTTGACGGCCTTCTTGTTGACGCCGGCCGGGGTGGTGGCCGGGCCCCAGTAGCTGAAGTCGTTGTAGTTGCCGATGGCGCCTACGGCGCCGCCGGCGCGGCCGTTGATCCACAGCGTGTAGTTGGTCGCGGCGGCCATGCTTGAAGCAAGGAACAGCAACAGCGCGCAGAAGGTACGGATCGGTCTCATCTTCTTCTCCTTGTCGTTCGCTTCGCGCCTGGGTGGCGAAGTCGTGGAGGTTTAGATGTGCGGACCGCGAAGGACGTTCCGCGCCGAGTCCGCAGTCAATCGAGCTCGGCGAGCACTTTAAGATGGGCCACCACGCTGCGTCCCAGGGCCGAGAGCGCGTATCCGCCCTCGAGGCAGCTGACGATGCGCCCGCGCGCGTACTGCTTCGCAATGGCCATCACCTGGCGCGTGATCCAGGCATAGTCGGCCTCCACCAGGCCGATGCCGCCCATGTCGTCCTCGCGGTGGCCGTCGAAGCCGGCCGACACGAAGATCATCTGTGGCTGGTGCGCGTGCAGCGCCGGCAGCCAGTGGTCCTGCACCAGCTTGCGCACCGTGTCGCCGTCGCTGAGCGCCGGCACCGGGATGTTGACGCTGGTGGCCGTGATCGGTTCCGGGTCGCAGTAGGGATAGAACGGGTGCTGGAACAGGCTCACCATCAGCACCCGCGGGTCCTTGCGGAAGGCCTCGACGGTGCCGTTGCCGTGGTGGACGTCGAAGTCGACGATGGCCACGCGCTCCAGCCCGTGCACCTCCATCGCATGGCGCGCCGCGATGGCGACGTTATTGAAGAAGCAAAACCCCATCGGCTCGCTCGGCGTCGCATGGTGCCCCGGCGGGCGCACCGAGCAGAAGGCATTGTCCACTTCGCCCGCGATCACGGCATCGGTCGCGGCCACCGCGGCGCCGGCCGCGCGCAGCGCCGCCTGGTAGCTGTGGTGGCACAGGATGGTGTCGCCGTCGAGCGGATAGTGGTCGCCCTCGGCCGGCACGTTGTCGCGTACCAGCGCCACCGCGCCCGGCGTGTGGTTGCGCAGGACGTCCTTGATGTCGGCCAGCGGCGCGCTGCGCTGCTCGATCAGTCCGTCCAGGCGCGCCAGGATCAGCTGGTCGTCGATCGCCTGCAGCCGCGCCGGCGCTTCGGGGTGCCAGTCGCCCATGTCGTGCCGCAGGCAGTCGGGGTGGCTGTAGATTGCTGTGCTCATCGTGGGGAATGCTCATCCATAGCGCACCTTTGCGGCCGGTTTCGCATAGAATCGACCCAAAGGCTTGTTGCCGACGGAGTATGAAGGTTGCCAATGGCGCTAATCTACCATGCAAGCGTCCTGCTCCGCACTTCCAAGCAGATCACCGGAACCCAAGCATGTTCAATCAATTACACTCGGCGGCGCGCCAGGTCGGCCAGGTCGTGGTCGGCAAGGACCAGCAGGTACGCCTGGCCCTGACCTGCCTGCTGGCCGGCGGCCACCTGCTGCTCGAAGATTTGCCCGGCGTCGGCAAGACCACGCTGGCGCATGCGCTGGCGATCTCGCTCGGCCTGAAGTTCAACCGCGTCCAGTTCACCAGCGACCTGCTGCCCGCCGACGTGGCCGGCATCTCGGTGTACGAGCGCGAGAAGAACGACTTCGTGTTCCACCCCGGTCCGATCTTCACCCAGGTGCTGCTGGCCGACGAGATCAACCGCGCCACGCCCAAGACCCAGTCCGGCCTGCTCGAAGCCATGGAAGAGCGCCAGGTCAGCGCCGACGGCGTCACCCGCGCCCTGCCCGAACCCTTCTTCGTGATCGCCACCCAGAACCCGGCCAACCAGGTCGGCACCTTCCCGCTGCCCGAATCGCAGCTCGACCGCTTCCTGATGTGCCTCTCGCTGGGCTATCCGGACGCCGCCGCCGAGCGCGCCCTGCTCATGGGCGAAGACCGGCGCGCCATGTTGCGCGCCTTGCAGCCGGCGATGCAGCCGGAGCAGCTGGCCCAGGCCCAGCGCGCCCTGAAGGAGATCCATGCCTCGCCGGCGCTGGTCACCTACGTGCAGGCGCTGGCCCAGGCGTCGCGCCAGAACGGCCTGTTCGCCGAAGGCCTGTCGCCGCGCGCCGCCATCGCCCTGCTGCAGGCCGGCCGCGCCTGGGCCGCGCTCGAAGGACGCGACCACGTGATCCCCGAAGACATCCAGGCCGTGCTGGTGCCGGTCTGCGCGCACCGCCTGCGCCCTTTGAGGTCGGCGCACGGCCAGGCGCTGGCCAGCCGCGACCTCGTGCTGCAGCTGCAGAAATCGGTTCCGGTGTAGATGGAAGTCGCAGCAGGAGGCCTGCGCGGCTGGATGCGGCGCACCACCGGCAAATGGCTGCCGCGCCGCGGCACGCTGGATGCCGGCGAGGTGGTGCTGAGCCAGCGCCGCGTGTTCATCCTGCCGACCCGCGCCGGCATCGGCTTCGCCGTTTTGCTGCTGGTGCTCCTGATCGGCTCGATCAACTACACCCTCGGCCTGGGCTTCGCGCTGACCTTCCTGGCCTTGTCCTGCGCCTTGGTGGACATGGTCTTCACCTACCGTAACCTGGCCCACCTGGCCCTGCAGCAGGGCCGCGTGCCCGCCGTCTTCGCCGGCCAGGAAGCCCGGTTCGAACTGCACGTCGCCAACCGCACCGGGCTGGCGCGCTACGGCGTCTGGATCGATTTTTCCGATGCCTCCAAAAAGGGCGAAGCGCGCCACGTCACCGACATCGCCGCCCACGGCAGCGCCAGCGTGATGCTGGGCGTGCCGACCAGCGCGCGCGGCTGGCTGCAGCCGGCGCGCGTGGTGCTGTCCACGCGCTTCCCGCTCGGCCTGTTCCGCGCCTGGAGCTACTGGCGTCCCGCCGCCCGCGCCCTGGTCTACCCGCGCCCGGAAGAAGGCGCGCCGCCGCTGCCGGTGAGCGGCAACGCGGTCGGCAGCGGCCGTGCCGGTGGCAGCGACGACTTCGCCGGCGTGCGCAGCTACCAGGCCGGCGACTCGCCGCGCCAGCTGGCCTGGCGCCAGATCGCCCGGCTCGACCCGGCGCTCGGCGGCCAGCTGGTCACCAAGCACTTCGAAGGCGGCGTCGGCGACGAGCTGCTGCTCGACTTCGCGCAGCTGCCGCCCCAGCTCGACCTCGAACTGCGCCTGTCGCGCATGACGCGCTGGGTGCTGGACGCCGAACAGCGCGCCCTGCCCTACGCCTTCCGGCTCGGCGCCCTCCACTACGACGCCGGCAACGGCGCCGCCCACCAGGCGGCCTGCCTGCGTGCGCTGGCGCTGTACGGCAGCCAGGAGGCCTCATGAAGGCCCTGGCAGCCCTGCCACGCGACAAAGCCGACACCTTGCTGCTGCTCGGCAGCGCCCTCCTGGTGCTGGCGCCGCATGCGGCGCACCTGCCGCTGTGGGTGTCGCTGCTGTGCGCCGCCACGCTGGCCTGGCGCGGCGCGATCACCCTGCGCGGCAAGCGCATGCCCTCGGCCATGGTGCTCCTGCCCATCGCCGTCGGCGCCATGGCCGGCATCCAGTTCAGCTACAAGACCCTGCTCGGGCGCGACGCCGGCGTGGCCATGCTGGTGCTGCTGGTCGCCTTCAAGATGCTCGAGATGCACGCGCGCCGCGACCTGTACGTCGTGATCTTCCTGTGCTTCTTCCTGGTGCTGACCAACTTCTTCTACGCCCAGGGCATCGGCACCGCGCTCTTGATGGTGGCGGCGGTGCTGGCCCTGCTCACCACCCAGCTCTCGTTCCAGTTCACCGGCAGCGTGCCGAAGCTGGGAACGCGGCTGGCGATGGGGGCGAGGATGATGCTGTTCGCGGCGCCGATCGCGGTGCTGCTGTTCTTCGTGTTCCCGCGCCTGGGCGGCCCGCTGTGGAGCATGCCGGGCGGCAGCGGCAACGGCAGCGCCAAGTCGGGCCTGTCCGAACGCATGGCGCCGGGGCAGATGTCGAACCTGGCGATGTCGGACGAGCCGGCCTTCCGGGTGCGCTTCGAAGGCGCGGTGCCGCCCAAGGCCCAGCTGTACTGGCGCGGCCTGGTGCTGGACGCATTCGACGGCACCGCCTGGACCCGGGGCGGCTCGATCGCCACCCGCTCCGGCACCTCGCTGCGCGTGCGCGGCCAGGCGCAGCGCTATGAAGTGACGCTGGAGCCGTCCGACACGCGCTGGCTGTTCACGCTCGAGATGGCCGGCCACATGCCGGAAGTGCCGGGCTACCAGACCCAGGTCTCGCACCAGCTCGAACTGAGCACGGACCGGCCGCTGGCCGGACGGGTGCGCTATCCGATGATCTCCTACCCGGACTATGCGCTGGATGGGCGCGATACGCTCGACGACCCCAACCAGTGGCTGCTGCTCCCCTACGGCTACAACCCGAAGGCGCTGGCTGCGGGCATCGCATTGCGCAAGGAAGCGGAGCCGGCGCGCCGCATCGAGCAGGTGCTGCAGCGCTTCCGCGAGCAGCCCTACAGCTACACGCTGGAGCCGCCGCTGCTGGGCCGCCATTCGGTGGACGAGTTCCTGTACGGGACCCGCGCCGGCTTTTGCGAACATTATTCCGGCGCCTTCGTGTTCCTGATGCGCGCGGCCGGCATCCCGGCGCGCGTGGTCACCGGCTACCAGGGCGGTGAGCTCAATCCGATCGACAGCTACGTGACGGTGCGCCAGTCCGATGCCCACGCCTGGGCCGAGGTCTGGCTGCGCGGGCGCGGCTGGGTGCGGGTGGACCCGACCGCCGCCGTGGCGCCGGAACGGGTGCGGCGCAACCTGGCGGCCGCGGTCACCCCGCCGCCGCCCTTCGGCATCGACGCGCTGCGCGGGCTGTCGATGTTCGGCGCCAACGGCGATTCGCTGCTGGGGCGCCTGCGCCACGCGCTGGGCGCCGTCAACAACGGCTGGAACCAGTGGGTGCTGAACTACACCCCGGAACGCCAGCGCGGCTTGCTGCAAAGCGTGGGCGAAAGCCTGGCCGGCTGGCGTGTTGCCGGCTTGATCATGCTGGGGGCTGGAGTGTTGCTGTTGGGAAGAATTTTGTACCTCCGCAAGGAACACAATCCGGTCGAGGCGGTATACTCCTCCCTATGCAAGCGCCTCGCCCACCTGGGCCTGGCACGTGCAGCGGACGAAGGGCCCACCGCCTACGCGGCCCGGATCGCGGCCTCGCAGCAGCTGGCGCCGCCATCACTGGACGCCGCCGCCGAATTCTTGCGCCGCTATAGCGCCTGGCGCTATGCGCCGCCCCAGCCCGCGCCTGACCGCCAGCTGGCCGCTACCTTGAAGAGATTACTGTCGCAAGTCAGATGAAATCGATCGTTCCCCTGTTTGCCGCGCTGGCAATCGCCTTTGCCCCGACCGGGCAGGCGCAAGCCGCCGCGAAGGATCCGCAGGTCCAGACCAAGGCCGCCAAGGCTGCCAAAGCAAAAGCCGCCAAGAGCAAGAAAGACAAGGCAGCCGGCAAGCGCGTCTCCGCCCGTTCCAGCAAGGTGTTGAAGGCCGCTCCGGCGGCCGCCATGATCGACTATGATGGCGAGCACCACAACTTCCTGGAATGGCAGGCGGTGCGCGAGTTCATGGATGAGATGGCAACCCAGCACGGCTTCGAGCGCGCCTACCTCGAATCGCTGTTCGGCCAGGCGCGCTTCATCGATTCGGCGGTACAGCTGGTCAAGCCCGCCCCGCCGGGCAAGCCGAAGAACTGGCAGGCCTACCGCGACCGCTTCATCGAGCCGATCCGCATTGCCGCCGGGGTGCGCTTCTGGAACGAGAACGCCGAGACACTGGCGCGCGCCGAAGCGGCCTACGGCGTGCCGGCCGAGATCATCGTCGGCATCATCGGCGTCGAGACCATCTATGGCCGCGACACCGGCAAGTTCCGGGTGCTCGACACCCTGGCGACGCTCGCTTTCGCCTACCCGGAAACGCCGAACCGCGCCGCGCGCATGGCTTTCTTCCGCAGCGAACTGGCGAATACCCTGTTGTTTGCGCGCGAGCACAAGGTGGAAGCCTTCTCGCTGCTGGGCTCGTTTGCCGGCGCGGTCGGCATGCCACAGTTCATGCCGGGGAATATCCTGAAGTACGGCGTGGACTTCAACAAGGACGGCCAGATCGACCTGCGCCAGTCGTCGGACGATGCGATCGGCAGTGTGGCCAATTTCCTGATCCAGCATGGCTGGAACCCGGAACACCGCAACAGCCCGGTAACCCCGGCCGACGTGTCGCCGAACCATGCCTGGGAGCCGCTGCTCGAACGCGGCCTGAAGGCCACCCTGCGTCCCGAAGAATTGCGCGCCGCCGGCGTCACCACGGCGACGACTCTGTCCGCCGAGCGCCTGTATGGCCTGGTCGACCTGCAGAACGGCGCCGAGGCAACCGAATACTGGGTGGCCGACGATAACTTCTTTGCCATTACCAAGTACAACCGCAGTTATTTCTATGCCATGTCGGTGATCGAACTTGGCCGTGCCGTCCGCGCCTCGCGCGGCGGCTGAGCATTGCCCGGCGGGAAACTTTGTATCGATTTGTAACGGGCTTCCCGCCTTTTCTTCCCGCCTGAACCGCCCTTCCGCCCCTATACTCCCCGGGGGTATGCGTTCCTTCTCTGCAGATTCTCAGCAGAAACACGCCTCTACTTGTCATACTCCCGCTTTTCTTAGCACTCTGTCAGTACTTTTCATACCGTGCGGCATCAAACACCCGTTGGCTATACACTGGAGATTAATCAAAAAACAATTATTATTTCCGTGATTTTGTGAGAGAATTGCATTGCGGCTATTGTTGCAGTGAGACAACAATACTGAATAAATCGATCTGATCGTTATTGCTACTGAGTATCAGATTAGAAATTAGTTGTACAATTGAATAGAAAATTACGAAATACCGTAGCCTGGAGCCGAGCGCCGCATGGGGCTCCGTCCAACCCAAAATAGGATATTGAATCATGACAAACCAAGTCGGCATTGATATGAATAGCGATTCGGAGTCCGATGAGCTCCTGCAGTACAACCCGAACCGCCTGCTCGACACCCTGATCGAAAACCTGCGCCTGAAGAACGACGCGGCGCTGTCGCGCGCGCTGGAAGTTGCACCGCCGGTGATCTCGAAGATCCGCCACCACCGCCTGCCGGTCGGCGCTTCGCTGCTGATCCGCATGCATGAAGTGAGCGACCTGTCGATCCGCGACCTGCGCTACCTCATGGGCGACCGCCGCGCCAAGTTCCGCATCAGCGACAAGCAGTTCAAGCCGAAAGAAGGCGCCGCTCCGAAAGAGGCGTAAGCGCGCTGCGGCGTCGTGGCAGGCCCTGCCTGCCGCTCGACGCCGGCGCAGGCCTTGCCGGACGAAGCGAACGCAGGAGCGTTGCGGGCGAGCCATCCGGACGTGCAAGAAGTTGCTGAAAATAAAAAGCCATCCGTCAGGATGGCTTTTTCGCATTGATGGGCAGCCGGGTTCAGGCCGGGAACACGCCCGTCGACAAGTAGCGGTCGCCCCGGTCGCAGACGACGAACACGATGGTCGCGTTTTCCACCGTCCGGGAGATGCGCAGCGCCACTTCGCAGGCGCCCGCCGCCGAAATGCCGCAGAAGATGCCCTCTTCCGCCGCCAGCCGGCGCGCCATCTGCTCGGCTGCGGCCTGGCTCACCGACTCGACCTGGTCGATGCGCGCCTTGTCGTAGATCTTCGGCAGGTAGGCTTCCGGCCACTTGCGGATGCCCGGGATCGACGAGCCTTCTTCCGGCTGGGCGCCGATGATGCGCACCGCCTGGTTCTGTTCCTTCAGGTAGCGCGACACGCCCATGATGGTGCCGGTGGTGCCCATGGCGCTGACGAAATGGGTGACGCGGCCTTCGGTGTCGCGCCAGATTTCCGGGCCGGTGGTGTCGTAATGGGCGCGCGGATTGTCCTGGTTGCCGAACTGGTCGAGAATGATGCCCTCGCCGTTCTTCTGCATCTGCTCGGCCATGTCACGCGCGTATTCCATGCCGCCCGACTTCGGCGTGAGGATGATCCTGGCGCCATAGGCCGCCATGCTCTGGCGGCGCTCGATCGACAGGTTGTCCGGCATCAGGAGCACCATCTTGTAGCCGCGGATGGCGGCCGCCATGGCCAGCGCGATGCCGGTGTTGCCGCTGGTCGCTTCGATCAGGGTGTCGCCCGGCTTGATCTGGCCGCGCTCCTCGGCGCCGCGCAGCATCGACATGGCGGCGCGGTCCTTCACGGAGCCGGCCGGGTTGTTGCCTTCGAGCTTGCCGAGGATGATGTTGTTGCGGGCAGCCGCGTCCGCGCCGGGCAGGCGCACCAGCTGCACCAGCGGGGTGTTGCCGATCGTGTCTTCGATGGTCTTGTAAGCCATTCCTTGCTCTCTCGCGATTTCCTAAACCGCTATTTTAATCCGGACGGCAAGGTGGCGTTTGAAGCCGCCGCGAACGTAGGGTGGTGCGGCTCCACTGCGCATCATGATCTGACGCGAACATATGCGCCGCCCACGCGTTCAAACACGGCTCGAACAGCCCTGCGTCTGCGCGGGCCGGCGTTGAACGCGTGGGCGGCGCACACGCCGGCGGCAACGCGCGCCGCCTGGTGGAGCCGCCCACCCTACGGAAAATCAGCGCTGCGGCAGCGGATAGGTGGCGACGCTCACGTTGCCGTCCTTGTCGACCGCCTGCACGCCGAAGAACACATTGTCCTTCGACAGGTCGATGGTCGCTTCAAGCACATTGCCGACCCACTTCGAACCCTGCCACTCGCTGGCGGTGGTGTCGCGCCAGACGATGCGGTAACCCGCCAGGTCCGGTTCGGCATTCGCCTGCCACACCAGGGTCGAATCGTTGGTCAGCTTGTCGGTGCGCAGCTTGACGTTCTGCGGCGCGCCTGGTGCCAGCGCCAGCGAGGCCAGCGCCGCGGCGTTCACCTTGGTCACCTTGGCGATGTAGTCGTAATCATTAAACTCGATCAGGTCGCCGTAGACCTTGCCGTTTTCGGTACGCAGGTCCTGGTGCTGGTGCGCGAAGTCCTCGGCCGGCTCGGTGAAGCGCAGCGCCGCGTAGCCCTGCTCCAGGAAAGGCATGTGGTCACCGCCGCGCAGGTAACGGTCGGCGCGGTGGATCAGCGACACCTTGAAGCCCTTCACGTAGCGCTCGCCCATCTCCTTGGTGTGTCGGCCCAGCTGGCGCGAGAGCGAATCGCTGTCGCCGCCGGTAGCCACCAGCTGGCGCACGGTCTCGCTCATTTCCTTGGTGGCCGGGATGCTCTGCGAGAACAGGCGCACCTGCTTGTTGTCCACCTTGCCATTGTCGGCGCGCGAGCTGCCGATGATGTCGTTGGTGTACATGCCGGCGATGTTCAGGTTCTTCTGGCGCGCCTGGGTGGCCCAGTGGCGCGCGCCCAGCAGGCCCTGCTCCTCGGCGGCCACCGCCATGAAGACGATGGTGGCGTCGAACTTGTGCTTGGCCATCACGCAGGCCAGTTCCATGGTGGCCGCGGTGCCGGAAGCGTCATCGTTGGCGCCGGGGGCGTCGGCGGTGTAGTTCATCACGTCGCTGACGCGCGAATCGTAGTGGCCGCTGACCACGTAGATGCGGTCCTTCGAGGCTTCCTGGGTGCCCGGCAGCGTGGCGACCACGTTGACGATCTCGGTCGGACGCGAGATGCGTGCCGATACCGGGGCGATGTGGCTGTCGAACGACACCTGCAGCGGCGTGCCGGCGCCGCAGCGCTCGAGTTCCGCCTTGATCCAGCGGCGCGCGGCGCCGATGCCGCGGGTGTCGGATTCCGTTTCCGACATCGTATGGCGGGTGCCGAAGCTCACCAGCTTGGCGACATAGCCTTCCATGCGCTTGGGCGATATCTCGGCGAGGATCTTGTTGATCTGGGGCTGCTGGCGCTTGAAGTCAGGCGCTGCCGGGCTGGCCGGTGCGGCGCTTGCTGCACCGGCGCCAAGGGCGAGCAGTGCGGCCAGCAGGGAGGAAGAGATGCGGGCGTGAGGCATGAGTACCTTTCTGGTTTATGAAGTGCAAATCACGTGCGCATCTTCTCATGCGGATTGAGCGGTGTCAGTCAATACATCTGACACGCGCGCTAGTCAGATGCCGTCCACATTCCGATCAACGCCCGGCGATCGCCAGCCGCGCAGGCGCCGCAAGCGCGTCGTCGTTGGCCGCCTCCAGCCGGAACACGCTCACCACCTGCGCCAGCCGCTCCGCCTCTTCTTCCAGCGCCGCCGCGGCCGCCGTCGCCTGCTGCACCAGCGCCGCGTTCTGGCGGGTGGCCTCGTCCATTTGGCCGATGGCTTCGTTGACCTGGCCGATGCCGGCGCTCTGCTCGGCGCTGGCGCGGCTGATCTCGGCCATGATGTCGGTCACGCGGCGCACCGAGGCCACGATGTCGTTCATCGTGCTGCCCGCTTCGTCCACCAGGCGCGCACCCGCGTCGACCCGCTCGACCGAGCTGCCGATGAGAGCCTTGATCTCCCTGGCGGCGCTCGCCGAGCGCTGCGCCAGGTTGCGCACTTCGGTCGCCACCACGGCAAAGCCGCGGCCCTGCTCCCCGGCACGCGCCGCTTCCACGGCGGCGTTCAGCGCCAGGATATTGGTCTGGAAGGCGATGCCGTCGATGACGCCGATGATGTCGACGATCCGCTTCGACGAATCGTTGATCGAGGCCATGGTCTCGACCACCTGGGACACCACCATGCCGCCGCGCAGGGCGACTTCGGACGCCGATTCCGCCAGCGCATTGGCCTGGCGTGCGTTGTCGGCGTTCTGGCGCACGGTGGCGGTGAGCTGCTCGACCGAGGCGGTGGTCGCTTCCAGCGTGCCGGCCTGGCGTTCGGTGCGATGCGACAGGTCGCGGTTGCCGTCGGCGATCTCGGTCGAGACGCTGGCCATGTTCAGGGTGCCGTGCCGCACCTGACCGACGATGGCGACCAGGCTGTCGCGCATGCCCTTCATGGCGAACAGCAGGCTTCTGCTGTCGCCCGGGGCGGTCTCGATCTTCACGCCCAGGTCACCGGCGGCGATGGCCCTGACGATCGATGCCGCGTAGTCCGGCTGGCCGCCGAGCTGGCGCAGCAGGCCGCGCGTGATGATCCAGGCGCCCGTCGCGCCGACGGCGATCGCGCCCAGGCACAGCAGGGTCATCCAGCCGAAGAAGCCCGATGCCATCTTGCGCGCGCCCGCCGCTTCCAGCTTGTTCTGCTGCTCCTGCATGTCGATGAAGGCGTTGATGCTGGCCAGCCAATCCACGAAGGCGGGCGCCGCTCCCTGCGACAGCAGCGCGGCGGCTTCCTGCGCCTGGCCGGCCGCATGCAGCGCGATCACGCGCTCGATCAGCGGCCTGGTGCGGCGCTCCTGCTCCTTGATCGATGCCAAGGCCGCCTTCTCGGCCGGCTGGATATCGTTCAGCTCCCGGAACAGCTTGTCCATCGGTTCGGCCGAGCGCGTATAGTTCTCGTCCAGCACCTGGATGAGCTTGACGGGCGCGGCGGCGGCGGCCGGGTCGGCTGCCAGCACCACGTCGCGCAGGGCGATCGCGCGGTCATGAACGCTGCCGCGGAAGTTGATCGCGTAGCGCTGCTTGACGTTGTTGACGTCGTTGATGTGGTTGAGGATGCTGTCGATGTCGCCGACACGGCTGATGGCCAGCGCGGTCAGGACGATCATCAGGAAGAACACGGCGCCGTAGCCGACAGCCAGGCGGGTACCAATGGTAAGGGACTTCTTTTTCATGGTGAATCTCAGTGTCGCGATCGAAAAACTAACAATAAAACAACAGTAATTTCCTAAGCGCAACAACTATAGCATGAGCGTGCTTTTCATGCTCAAATTCGTCATTTATTTTGTTGTAAAGATGCGGGTCAATCCCGTGTGGGACACAGCACCATGCCTGAACATCGTATTTTCGCGACACCCTTCGCCAAGCTGTATCCGATGTACGTCCAGAAGGCGGCAAGGAAGAACCGGACCAGGGAAGAAGTGGAGCAGCTGATTTGCTGGCTGACCGGCTACGATGCGGCCGGCCTGCAGCGCCAGATCGAACAGCAGAAGAGTGTCGAAGCTTTCTTTGCTGAAGCACCTGCCCTCAATCCGCACAGTTCCCTGATCACAGGACTGGTCTGCGGCGTGCGCGTCGAAACGGTCGAGGACCCGCTGATGCGCAAGATCCGCTTCCTCGACAAACTTGTCGACGAGCTGGCTAAAGGAAAGCCGATGGAAAAGATCCTGCGCCGTCCGCCCTCCTGAGCCTGGCCATCAGGCCTTGTAACATCCGATAACACAGTCGTAGCGGAACACCGGCCGGGCTCGTCTAGTATGGAAACATACAGATAAGGAGTTCCATCATGAAGAAACCGGCCATGTCACTGTTGTTGCTTGCGCTTGCATCGGTATCGTCCGCCGCCATGGCAGACTCGTGGAAACATGAAAACGGCAAAGGCCGCCATGGCCGCGAATACAAGCAGGTGTATTGGGACGGACACTGCAAGGTCGAGCAAAAGTGGAAGAAAGGCGAATACAAGGAGAAGCGCAAGTGCAAACGCCCGGAGCGCCACTATGCCGAGCGCCGCTACGAAGACCGCTACTATGGCCGTCCGGTCGTGCGGCTACACTACTATCCGGCCAGCTCGAACTATTACCCGGACTACGGCCGCCATGAGCGCCGCGACCCGCAGGTGAACATCGACATTCGCATCCGCCAGTAAGCGGGCGTCCCCCGGCTGCGATAAAAAAACCCGCGTCGCCGCGGGTTTCTTTCTTACATTGCTGCCTTCTGCTCGGCCGGCTTGTCCTTGCCGGCTGCCTTGGCCGAGGTCTTCTCGGCCTTGGCCGGCTTGGCGGCGCCGGCTTCCATCGCCTTGCCGTTGACCACTAGTCCGGCCTCGGACAGCTTCATGGCCTTCTTGTCGCCCACGCCCTTGACGCGCTGCTGGAAGTCCGCCCAGTCCTTGAACTCGCCCTTGGCGCGCTCGTCGAGGATCATCTTCGACATGCTCGGACCGACGCCCTTGATGCCGTCCAGCGCGGCCGCATCGGCCTTGTTGACGTCGACCTGGGCGAAGGCGATACCGGTCGAAGCGACCAGCGCGGCAACAGCGAATACCAGTTTCTTGATCATTGAATTTTCTCCCTAGGTTCTCGTACGATGGACAGCGGCGCCATCCATCCACGCACTAACGGAGCTGCCGGGCTGGCGTTGACGGCCCCGGCTTGAGCAAGCTCAACCGCGCAGTTCAGCCCGCAAACAGTTCCTCGCGGGTGACGGTTGCCGTACCCAGCTTGCCGACCACGATACCGCCGGCGCGGTTGGCGGTGGCCAGGGCTTCGTCCAGGTGCGCGCCCGCGCCCAGCATTGCGGCGAGCGTCGCGATAACGGTGTCGCCCGCGCCCGAGACGTCGAACACCTCGCGTGCGTCGGCGTGCACGTGCAGCACCTCGTTCTCGCTGTACAGGCTCATGCCCTCTTCGGAACGGGTCACCAGCAATGCCGTCAGGCCCAGTTCGGCGCGCAGGCGCTGCGCCTTCTCGGTCAATTGTTCTTCGGTCTTCCAGGTGCCCACCACGCGCTGCAGTTCCGAACGGTTCGGGGTCAGGATGGTCGCGCCGCGGTAAGGCGTGAAATCGTCGCCCTTCGGGTCGACCAGCACGATCTTGCCGGCCGTGCGCGCCTCGCGCACCATGTCGGCCACGTTCACCAGCGCGCCCTTGTTGTAGTCGGACAGGATCACCACGTCGTAGTCGGGCAGCAGCGCGCGGAATTGGTCGAGCTTGTCACGCAGCACGGTCTCGGTCGGCGCGTCCTCGAAGTCGATGCGCACCATCTGCTGTTGGCGGCCGATGACGCGCAGCTTGATGATGGTCGAGATGGCGTCGTCGCGCTTCATGTAGCTATGGATCGATGCTTCACGCAGCAGCTTCTCGACTTCTTCTCCCGCTTCGTCCTTGCCGGTAATGCCCAGCAGGCCCGTATGCGCGCCCAGCGCGGCGGCATTGCGCGCCACGTTGGCGGCGCCGCCCAGGCGCTCCTCGCGGCGCTCGATGCGCACCACCGGCACCGGCGCTTCCGGCGAGATGCGCGAGACGTCGCCGAACCAGTAGCGGTCGAGCATGACGTCGCCCACCACGAGCAGGCGCACGCTGGAGAGTTCGGGGGCCGCCTCGCGGCGGAAGCTGTCTGCCGCCAGCAGGCGGCTCGGGATCGGATGCGTCATAGATAAGGCTGCGTCAGTTCATCACATTGAGTTCTTCGGTGCGGCGCGGCGGATAGGTTTCCCAGCGGCTGCAACCCGGGCACTGCCAATAGAACTGGCGCGCCTTGAAGCCGCAGTGGCTGCACTGGTAGCGCGCCAGCTTCTGGGTGTAGCGCTGCACCAGGTTCTTGACCATCGACAGCTCTTCCCACACTTCGGTGCGGGCATCCATCAGGTGTGCCTCGAGCAGTTTATCCAGGCCCAGCAGGGTCGGGTTGCGGCGCAGCTCCTCGACCACCAGCTGTTTGGCCGCTTCCACGCCGTCGAGTTCGATCACGGCCTTGAACACCACCTCGATCAGGTCAATCGACGATGCTTCGGCCAGGTAGGAGCGCAGCAGGTTGACGCCTTCCTGTGGTCTACCTACTTTGCGGTAGCCATCCATTAAACGTTGGGCCACCAGGGCCACGTGCGGCACGCTCTGCTGCTCGACGCGGCGCCAGGTGAGCAGGGCCGCCTCGGTATCGCCCTGGGCCAGCTGGGCGTCGCCGATCAGGATGGTGGCGCGCACGCTGGAGCGGTCGGCCAGCAAGGCCTTGTCGAGCAGCTGCATGGCGTCGCTCGGCTGCAGGTGCACCAGGGCATCCTGGGCCAGCTCGCAGTAGAACTGCGCGATTTCCTTCTGGCGCGCGCCGGCGCCGGACTCCTGCAGGCCGTTGGCGACGTCGATCGCGCGGCGCCATTCCTTTTCGCGCTGGTAGATTTCCAGAAGCGCGCGCCGGGCCTGCACCTCGAAGGGGGTGTCGACCAGCAGGTTGAAGGTCTCCTCGGCGCGGTCGAGCAGGCCGGCCTTCAGGTAGTCCATACCGAGTTCGTACTGGGCGTGGGCCTTCTGCTCGCCCGGCAGGTCGGGACGCGCCAGCAGGTTCTGGTGGACGCGGATGGCGCGCTCGGTCTCGCCGCGGCGGCGGAACAGGTTGCCAAGGGCAAAGTGCATGTCGGCCGATTCGGGATCGAGCTTGACGATCTCGATGAAGGAATCGATGGCCTTGTCCGGCTGGTCGTTGAGCAGGTGGTTCAGGCCCTTGAAGTAGCCGCGCGGCAGGGTGCGCGATTCGAAAACCAGCGAACTGATGTCGACGCGGGCGGCGATCCAGCCGAGGCCGAAGAAGAATGGGATGCCGAGCAGCATCCAGAGTTCGAATTCCATGTGTTCTTGTTCTGTGTTGGCGTTTGAGCCGGCTTATTGGGCCAGCTTCTGCGCCGGGTTCACGGCATCCGGGGTCGGCTGGGCGGTGCCGGTGCCGGCGGCGCTCTGCAGGGCCTGGATGGTGTTCTTGTGCTGCGAGGTCTGGCGGCGCTGGCGGAACACGGTCGGGGTCAGCGCCAGGATGCCGAGGGCGGCGCCGGCAACGAAGAAGGCCAGCAGCATCAGCACGAGGGGGCCGCGCAGTTCATAGTTGAGGAAGAAATGCAGGTCGACTTCCTGCGTGTTCTTCAGGGCGAAGCCGAAGAACAGGACGAACAGGATGACGCCAACAATGGAGGAGACAAATTTCATCAGCAGTGCCCGCTGGGTGAGTGCACAAAGGCGAAGTGTCGCATATCCGACATGATATTTCAAAAGGCGTAGTGGTGCTCAGCGGTACTTGGGGCAAGGATGGGCTGACACTGCACGACGGAATTGGGGTAATGAATGCCGATGGCATTCATTACGCCTTCGCCGGAACGACGGTTTTACGGTTAGCGGTACAAACACCGCAAGCGTCAGCTCACCCACGCAACCAAGCAAGGTCATCCCGGCGAAGGCCGGGATCCAATTTTGCATGCCGACCGCTAACGCGAGCACGAAAAAAAACGGCATCCCGAAGGACGCCGTTTCTGTCTGCCAGCCAGCAGACGACTTCAGGGAGACTCAATCCTCGATGATCGGTTGCCCGACCATCGCGTCCACCCGCTCGCGCAACTGCTTGCCCGGCTTGAAGTGGGGCACCCGTTTTTCGGGCACCATCACCTTGTCGCCGGACTTCGGGTTGCGGCCGATGCGCGGGGGGCGGCTGTTCAGCGCAAAGCTGCCGAAACCACGGATCTCGATGCGTTGCCCGGTCGCCAGGGCGTTGGTCATCGCATCGAGGATGGTCTTGACGGCAAACTCCGCATCTTTCGCCACCAGCTGAGAATAGCGCTCAGCCAGGCGGTTGATCAGCTCGGACTTGGTCATCTGGTCGCCTCGGAAAGGAATTAACCTTTGTTGTCGAACTTGGCCTTCAGCAGTGCGCCCAGGCTGGTGGTGCCCGAAGCGGCGCTGTTGTCGGCTGCCAGCTTGCTCATTGCTTCCTGGGTGTCAGCGCTGTCTTTCGCCTTGATCGACAGCTGGATGCTGCGAGCCTTGCGATCGATGTTGATGACCAGGGCTTCGACCTTGTCGCCCACTTTCAGGTGGGTGCCGGCATCTTCCACGCGGTCACGCGAGATTTCCGAAGCGCGCAGGTAGCCTTCGACTTCGTCGTTCAGCGCGATCACGGCGCCTTTCGGCTCAACCGATTTCACGGTGCCGGTGACCAGGGTGCCCTTGTCGTTCAGCGAAGCGAAGTTGTTGAACGGGTCGCCTTCCAGCTGCTTGACGCCCAGCGAGACACGCTCGCGCTCGACGTCGATTGCCAGCACGACTGCTTCCAGCTCGTCGCCCTTCTTGAACTTGCGCACGGCTTCTTCGCCGGCTTCGGTCCAGGACAGGTCCGACAGGTGCACCAGGCCGTCGATGTTGCCCGGCAGGCCGATGAACACGCCGAAGTCGGTGATCGACTTGATCGAACCCTTGACCTTGTCGCCCTTCTTGTGGGTCATGCCGAAGTCGTCCCACGGATTCGCCTTGCACTGCTTCATGCCCAGCGAGATACGACGACGCTCTTCGTCGATTTCCAGGACCATGACTTCGACTTCGTCGCCCAGCTGGACAACTTTGTTCGGAGCCACGTTCTTGTTGGTCCAGTCCATTTCCGAGACGTGCACCAGGCCTTCGATGCCCTGCTCGACTTCCACGAACGCGCCGTAGTCGGTCAGGTTGGTGACCTTGCCGAACAGACGGGTGCCCTGCGGGTAGCGACGCGACAGACCGGTCCACGGATCGTCGCCCAGCTGCTTGACGCCCAGCGAGACGCGGTTCTTTTCCTGGTCGTACTTGAGGACCTTGGCGGTGATTTCCTGGCCAACCGACAGCACTTCCGACGGGTGACGCACACGACGCCATGCCAGGTCGGTGATGTGCAGCAGGCCGTCGATGCCGCCCAGGTCGACGAACGCACCGTAGTCGGTGATGTTCTTGACGACGCCGGTGACCACGGTGCCTTCTTTCAGGGTTTCCATCAGCTTGGCGCGCTCTTCGCCCATCGATGCTTCGATGACGGCGCGACGCGACAGGACCACGTTGTTACGCTTGCGGTCCAGCTTGATGACCTTGAATTCCAGGGTCTTGCCTTCGAACGGGGTGGTGTCCTTGACCGGACGGGTGTCGACCAGCGAACCCGGCAGGAATGCGCGGATGCCGTTGGTCAGGACGGTCAGGCCGCCCTTGACTTTACCGTTGACGGTGCCGGTGACGATCTCGCCCGACTCCATTGCTTTTTCCAGAGCCAGCCACGATGCCAGGCGCTTGGCCTTGTCGCGCGACAGGATGGTATCGCCGAAACCGTTCTCCAGCGATTCGATGGCCACGGAAACGAAGTCGCCGATCTGGACTTCCAGTTCGCCCTGGTCATTCTTGAATTCTTCGACCGGAATGAAGGCTTCCGACTTCAGGCCGGCGTTGACGATCACGAAGTTGTGATCCAGGCGCACGACTTCAGCCGAGATGACTTCGCCCGAACGCATGTCCTGACGCGACAGCGATTCTTCGAAAAGGGCGGCGAAGCTTTCCATGCCGGTATCTTGATTGGTTGCAGTAGACATAAAGGTTATTACTCGAGTTAGCCCAGCAGGCCGGCGATGGTGCGGACTGAACTGGGGTTAGGTTGAAACACACCTGCGATGGCGGAATTGCCGTCGCAGGCACCCTACAAGGACGATGTACTGTGCAAATGCCATTTTGGCCATCTGCCTCAGCACGTCGTCCCGGCGAAGGCCGGGACCCAAGTTGTCAGCGCAGCCACCATGGCGATGACTCGAGCCGACGGCGGCGCACCGAAACTTGGAGCCCATCATGCCAGTGGCATGATGGGCGCCTGCGCCGGAATGACGGTTTCAAGGCTAGCTAAGCCAGCCTTGAAACCGTCATTTCAAACTTTGAAACTCACTTATGCGCATACCACGCCAACACCTGTTCGACCGCTTCCGCAGCCGACATGTTCGAGGTATCGAGCTGGTAGGCATCCTCTGCCGGGACCAGGGGAGCGATGGCGCGCTTGGTGTCGCGCTCGTCTCGTTCCTTCAAATCCTTCAGCAGGTCGTCCATATTAGCAGAAAATCCTTTGTCAATCAATTGCTTATACCGGCGTTGCGCACGTGCCTCGACGCTTGCGGTCAAGAACACTTTTAATTTCGCGCCGGGAAAGATCACCGTGCCCATGTCACGCCCGTCGGCCACCAGGCCGGGCGTCTCGCGAAAGCCCAGTTGCAGGCCATACAGGGCCTGGCGCACGGTCGGCAATGCGGCGATCTTCGATGCCATGTTGCCAACCTCTTCCGCCCGGATCGCGCCGGTGACGTTCTCGTTGTTCAGGAAGATGTCGCCACCGACGAAGCGCGCCGGCAGGTGCTCGGCCAGCTTGGCGATGCCGTGCTCGTCGCGCAGCTCGAGGCCGCGGCGGATCGCCTGCAGCGCCGTCAGGCGGTACAGGGCGCCCGAGTCGAGCAGGTGGAAGCCCAGGCGCTCGGCGACCTTGGCGGCAACGGTGCCCTTGCCGGAAGCGGTCGGGCCGTCGATGGCGATGACGGGAATGGGATTATTTGGCATGTGATGATCGCGGGGGTAAAACGGTCCAGTTGGCTATTCTACTGGGTCCCCCGCGCGACCGTGTTCAAAACAGCTCGTTCTTGGCAATGCCGGCGAAGGCCTCGAAGTATTCCGGGAAGGTCTTGGCCACGCATTTCGGGTCGTTGATGCGCATCGCGTTGCCGCGCCGCGCCTTGCCGTCGAGCGAGGCCAGCGAGAAGCACATCGCCATCCGGTGGTCGTCGTAGGTGTCGATGGTGGCGGGTTTCAGCTGTTCCGGCGGGGTGATGCGGATGTAGTCCGGCCCCTCCTCCACCTCGGCGCCCACCTTGCGCAGCTCGGTCGCCATCGCGGCCAGGCGGTCGGTCTCCTTCACGCGCCAGCTGGCGATGTTGCGCAGCGTGCTCGGGCCGTCGGCGTACAGCGCGGCCACGGCGATGGTCATGGCGGCATCCGGGATGTGGTTGAAGTCGGCGTCGATCGCCTTCAACACGCCGTTCGAACGGGCTTCGATCCAGTTCTCGCCGCGCGTGATGATGGCGCCCATGCGCTCGAGCGCGTCGGCGAAGCGCACGTCGCCCTGGATGCTGTTCTCGCCCACGCCTTCGACCCGCACCGGGCCGCCGGCGATGGCGCCGGCCGCCAGGAAGTAGGAGGCCGAGGAGGCATCGCCCTCGACGTGGATGCTGCCGGGCGACTGGTAGCGCTGGCCTGGATGCACGGTGAACGAGGCCCAGCCGTTCTGCTCGACCGTCACGCCGAAGCGGCGCATCAGGTTCAGGGTGATCTCGATGTAGGGCTTGGAGATCAGCTCGCCGACCACGTCGATCGACACCGCATGGGTGGTCGCCATCAGGGGCGCGGCCATCAGGAGCGCGGTCAGGAACTGGCTCGACACGTTGCCGCGCACCGCCATGCGGTTGGCGGCAATGCGGCCGCGGCGGATGCGCAGCGGCGGAAAGCCCGGCTCGCCCGTGTACTCGATCTGGGCGCCGACCTCGTTCAGCGCATCGACCAGGTCGCCGATCGGGCGCTCGTGCATGCGCGAGACGCCGTGCAGGGTGTAGTCGCCGCCGATCACGGCCAGCGCGGCCGTCAGCGGACGGATCGCGGTGCCGGCATTGCCCATGAAGAGGTCGGCCTCGTGGACCGGCAGCACGCCGGCCTGGCCGTGCACGACCACGGTGCGCTCGTCGACTTCGTCCCACTGGATGCCCAGCGAGCGCAGCGCGCCCAGCATCACCATGGTGTCGTCCGAGGCCAGCAGGTCGTGAATTAGGGTGGTGCCCTCGGACAGCGCCGCCAGCAGCAGGGTGCGGTTCGAGATGCTCTTGGAACCCGGCAGGCGTACGCTTCCAGCCACGTGGATCACGGGTTCGAGGTCGATGTGCTGCGGATAGTGTTTAGACTGCGTCATTCTATGTCCTGGTTCTGCGGGGGCGGCGGCGAGCCGGCCTCGATCGCCTCGATCCATTCGCGCCGCGCGCGCTGCGCGTTGGCGAAGACGGTTTCGAGGCCGCGTCCGTCGGCGGCGGCGAGCGTCGCCCGCAATGAAGTCAATTGTGCCAGATATGCATCGAGCTCGGTGAGCAAGGCCTCGCGGTTGGCCAGGCTGATGTCGCGCCACATCTCGGGCGAGGAGCCGGCGATCCGCGTGAAGTCGCGAAAGCCACTGGCGGCGTATTGGAACAGCAGGCTGGCGTGCGGCTTGGCGGCGATGTCGTCCACCAGCGCATAGGCCAGCAGGTGCGGCAGGTGGCTGACGGCGGCGAATACACGGTCGTGGTCCTGCGGGCTCAGGGTATGGATGAGCGAACCGCAGTGGCGCCAGGCGGCGGCCACGCGCTCGACATCGCCTGCCGAGTTTTCCGGCAGCGGCGTAAGCACGGTCTTCTTGCCGCGGTAGAGCTCCGCGCGCGCCGCATCCGGACCGTTGGACTCGCTGCCCGCGATCGGGTGGCCGGGCACGAACTGCCTGATGCGCTCGCCCAGCGCCGCGCGCGCGCTGGCGACCACGTCGCACTTGGTGCTGCCGGCATCGGTGACGACGGTGTGCGGCTCCAGATACGGCAGCAGCGAAGCGAGGATCGCCCCGGTCTGCCCGACCGGCGCGGCCAGCAGCACCAGGTCGGCGCCGCGCATCGCCTGTTGCGGGGTTTCGCAGACCTCGTCGACGATACCCAACGCGAGCGCACGCGCCATCGCGGCCGGCTCACGGCCCAGTCCGGCCACGCTTGCTACCTGGCCGGCCTGCTTGAGCGCCAGCGCGAAGGAACCGCCGATCAGGCCGACGCCGACGACGACGAGCCGGTCGATCATCAGCCGAGAACTTTCTTTAGCGCTGAGACGAAGGCCGCATTCTCTTCCGGCAGGCCGATCGAGATGCGCAGCCACTGGGGCAGGCCGTAGTTGCCGACCGGGCGCACGATCACGCCCTGCTTGAGCAGCGCCAGGTTGACGCGGGCGCCGGCCTGGTCGTCGTCGCCGACCTTCACCAGCACGAAGTTGCCGAACGAGGGCACATATTGCAGGCCGAGTTCATCGAAAGCGGCGGTCAACTGCTTGTAACCTTCCGCATTGTTCTTCGCGCCCTGCTCCAGGAATTCCTTGTCGTTCAGCGCGGCGATCGCGGCGGCCTGCGCCAGCGAATTGACATTGAAGGGCTGGCGGATGCGGTTCATCAGGTCGGTCACCGCAGGCTGGGCGATGGCGAAACCGACGCGCAGGCCGGCCAGGCCGTAGGCCTTGGAGAAGGTGCGCGAAACGATCAGGTTCGGGTACTTGCGCACCCACTGGCTCGATTCGAACTGGTGCTCCGGCGCCAGGTATTCGTTGTAGGCCTCGTCCAGCACCACGACCACATTACTCGGCACTTTCTGCAGGAAGGCTTCGATCTCGGCTGCCGGGATGAAGGTGCCGGTCGGGTTGTTCGGGTTGGCCACAAAGACCAGGCGGGTATCAGGCTCGATGGCGGCCGCCATCGCTTCCAGGTCGTGACCGTAGTCCTTGGCCGCGACCACGATGGCGCGGCCGCCCACGCCCTGCGTGGCCAGCGCATACACGGCGAACGAGTACTGCGCATACACCACGGACTCGCCCTTCTGCACGAAGGCGTGCGCGGCGATCTCCAGGATGTCGTTGCTGCCATTGCCCAGGGTGATCCAGTCGGCCGGGACGTCGTAGCGTGCGGACAAGGCAGCCTTCAGCTCGAAGCCGTTGGCGTCCGGATAGCGGCCGAGGTCGGCGGCAGCCTGCGCCATCGCGGCGCGGCTCGATTCGGGGATGCCGAAGGGATTCTCGTTGGAGGCGAGCTTGACGATCTTGGCTTCGTCGAGGCCGAACTCGCGGGCGACTTCAGCGATGGGTTTGCCGGCCTGGTAAGGGGCGATGGCGCGGACGTAATCTGGACCGAATTGCGACATGGGATTCTCGAATAAAAATGGAAATTAAAGACTCTGCGGATAGGAGCCGAGCACCTTGAAAAAGGCGGCGTTGTCCTTCAGCTCGTCGAGGGCGCGGGCGACGGCGGCGTCGCGCACGTGGCCCTCGATGTCGACATAGAAGTAGTACTCCCAGGTGCCGATGCGCGCCGGGCGCGATTCAAAGCGCGTCATCGACACGCCGTGCTTGGCGAGCGGGGCCAGCAGGTTGTAGACGGCGCCCGCCTTGTTCGGCACGGCCAGCACGATGGCGGTATGGTCGCGGCCGGAGGGGCCGGTTTCCAGGCTGCCGATGACGGCGAAGCGGGTGCGGTTGTGCGGATCGTCCTGGATGTGGGCCTGCACCACGCCGAGCTGGTACTGCTCGCCCGCCATCTCGCTGGCGATCGCCGCCACGGTCGGGTCCTGGCTGGCCAGGATCGCCGCTTCCGCGTTGGAGGCCACGGCGCGGCGCTCGATGCCGGGATGGTGCAGGTTGAGCCACACCTGGCACTGGGCCAGCGCCTGCGAATGGGCGCACACGACGGTGACGCCGTCCATGGAACCGGTCTTGGTCATCAGGCTGTGGTGGACCGGGATCGAGATCTCGCCGCTGATGACGGTGGTGGTGGCCAGCATCAGGTCGAGGGTGCGGTTGATCGCGCCCTCGGACGAGTTCTCCACCGGCACCACGCCGAAGTCGGCGGTGCCGGCCTCGGTGGCGCGGAACACCTCGTCGATCGACACGCAGGGCAGCGTTTCGATGGCGCTGCCGAACTGCTGGTACACGGCCTGCTCGCTGAAGGTGCCCGACGGGCCGAGGTAGGCTACCGTCACGCGCTTTTCCAGCGCGCGGCAGGACGACATGATCTCGCGGAAGATGGTCTGGACGTCGCGGTCCTTCAGCGGGCCGGGATTGCGCTCGGCGACGCCGCGCAGCACCTGGGCTTCGCGTTCGGGACGGAACACCGGGGCGTTGGTTTCGGCCTTCACGTGGCCGACTTCCTGGGCGATCTTGCCGCGCCGGCTCAGGAGTTCAAGGATTTGCGCGTCGATCGCGTCGATTTGCTCGCGCAGGGGGAGGAGTTTGTCATTCATCGTAAGCTCGTATTATTCATTCGCGTATAGGCACAGGCGTGTTGAACGCGCGGACGGCAAAGCCGTCCACCCTACGAACATCGGGTGCCTTTAGGTTACCGCCCCGCGAATTCGTTCAAATAATCGACGAGGGCCTGCACACCCTCGAGCGGCATCGCGTTGTAGATCGATGCCCGCATGCCGCCGACGGACTTGTGGCCCTTCAGTTGCAGCAGCCCGCGCGCCTTCGCGCCGGCCAGGAATTTGTCGTTCAGGGATTCGTCGCGCAGGTAGAAGGGTACGTTCATGCGCGAGCGGTATTCGGACGCGACGCGGTTCTGGTAGAAGTCGTCGGCGTCCAGCGCCTCGTACAGCAGGCGCGCTTTCTCGATATTACGCTGTTCCATCGCCGCGACGCCACCCTGCTGCTTGAGGTGGGCGAACACCAGGCCCGCGATGTAGATCGCGTAGGTCGGCGGCGTGTTGAACATGGAGTCGTGCTCGGCCACGGTGCGCCAGTGGAAGGCCGAGGGGCAGATCGGCAGGGCGTCGTCCAGCAGGTCATCGCGCACGATCACCAGGGTCAGGCCGGCCGGGCCAATGTTCTTCTGCGCGCCGGCGAAGATCACGCCGTACTTCGACACGTCGATTTGCCGCGACAGGATGTGCGAGGACATGTCGGCCACGATCGGCACCTTCGGCATGGAGTCGGGCACGAAGTTGTATTCGACGCCGTCGATGGTCTCGTTGGTGCAGATGTGCAGGTAGGCCGCGTGCGAGGTGAGGTTCCAGGTGTCCTGCGGCGGCACGCCGGTGAAGCCGCTCGCCTCGCTCGATGCGGCGATGTTGACGTGGGCGTAGCGCTTGGCTTCCTTGATCGACTTGCCCGACCATGAGCCGGTATGGATGAAATCGATCGTCGCCGGCTGCGGGCAGCAACCGACCATGTTGAGCGGGATGATGGCGTTCTGGGCCAGCCCCCCGCCCTGCATGAACAGGATCTTGTAGTTGGCCGGCACCGCCAGCAGCTCGCGCAGGTCGCTTTCCGCCTGCTGGTAGATGGAGATGAATTCCGGACCGCGGTGGCTCATCTCCATCACCGACATGCCGCTGCCGTGCCAGTCGAGCATCTCGCTCGCGGCCTGCTGCAGCACTTCCTGCGGGAGGACGGCCGGGCCGGCCGAAAAATTGAATACCTGCGTGTGTTGCTCCATCCGGCGGTCCTTTCTATGCGCTTACGGTTTCTGTACGTCCTGGGCCATGTCCTGCATCAGCTTGGCGACGCGCGGCATCATCACGCGCTGCGCGGCTGCCATGCCCTCGGTCGCCAGCTTCGGCGTGAGCGTCATCATCTTGCGGCCCACCGGGCTCTGGTAGAACGCGGTCAGTTGCTTGATCTCGGCGACCGTGTAGTTGTTGGCGTACAGCGGCACCATCTCGTCGATCATTGCATCGACCAGGGCCGGATCGTTGAAGATCTTCGCCAGCGACTGGGTCATGTGCGGAAGCGACTGTTCGACCTTGGCCATGGCTTCCTGCTTCTGCTGCGCGTCGAGCTTGGGGTCGGCCTGGATCATGCCGCCCAGCTGCTGGCGCATCATGGCCGGCATGGCCTGCTGCATCTGCGCGTACATGGCGTTCATGTTCTTGCGCATTTCCATGGCATTGAACATGGCCTTGACGGCGGTGGTCGCCTGCGGATCGACGCCTGGCGCAGCCAGCGCGAACGAGGGAAAGGCCGCAAACGTGGCGGCAGCGGACAGGGCAAGGACGAATTTTTTCATTGTTGTAGGTGTCTCGGTTGCTGCGCCGGCCAGCCCGGCGCGAAAAAAAGGGCCGCGTCAACGCGGCCCTTCGGCTTATTGCGGCGCCTGTTCGAGCTCGACCTCTTCGAGGTCGGTTTCGACGACGCGCTGCAGGCCGGACAGCTTGGTGCCGTCTTCGACCGCGATCAGGGTCACGCCCTGGGTGGCACGGCCCATCTCGCGGATCTCGGCCACGCGGGTGCGGATCAGGACGCCGCCGGTCGTGATCAGCATGATCTCGTCGTTGGCGTCGACCAGGGTCGCCGCCACCACCTTGCCGTTACGTTCCGACTGCTGGATCGCGATCATGCCCTTGGTGCCGCGGCCGTGGCGGGTGTACTCGGTGATCGGGGTCCGCTTGCCATAGCCGTTCTCGGTGGCCGTGAGCACCGACTGCTGCTCGTTCTCGGCCACCAGCAGGGCGATCACGTTCTGGCCCTCTTCCAGGTTCATGCCGCGCACGCCGCGCGCGGTACGGCCCATCGGACGCACGTCGTTCTCGTCGAAGCGCACCGCCTTGCCGCCGTCCGAGAACAGCATCACGTCGTGCTGGCCGTCGGTGAGCGCCGCGCCCACCAGCACGTCGCCGTCGTCCAGGTCGACCGCGATGATGCCGGCCTTGCGCGGGTTGCTGAAGTCCTTCAGCGGGGTCTTCTTGACGGTGCCCAGCGAGGTCGCCATGAACACGTAGTGGTCTTCCGGGAAGGTCCGGTTCTCGCCCGACAGCGGCAGGATCACGGTGATCTTCTCGCCGTCCTGCAGCGGGAACATGTTGACGATCGGCTTGCCGCGCGAGTTGCGCGAGCCCTGCGGCACTTCCCACACCTTCAGCCAGTACATGCGGCCGCGGTTCGAGAAGCACAGCATGTAGTCGTGGGTGTTGGCGATGAACAGCTGGTCGATCCAGTCCTCGTCCTTGGTCGCCATCGCCTGCTTGCCGCGGCCGCCACGCTTCTGGGCGCGGTATTCGCCGATCGGCTGCGACTTCATGTAGCCGGTGTGCGAGAGCGTGACCACCATGTCCTGCGGGGTGATCAGGTCTTCGGTTTCCAGGTCGCTGGCATTGTGTTCGATGACCGAGCGGCGCGTGTCCTTGCCGTTGTCGGCGTAGTCGCTCTTGATCTGTACCATCTCGTCGCTGATGATGGTGGTGACGCGTTCCGGCTTGGCCAGGATGTCGAGCAGGTCGGCGATGTGCTCCATCACCTCCTTGTACTCGTTGATGATCTTGTCCTGCTCCAGGCCGGTCAGGCGCTGCAGGCGCATCTGCAGGATTTCCTGGGCCTGCTCGTCGGACAGCTTGTACAGGCCGTCCTGCTGCATGCCGTAGTGCTTCGGCAGGTGCTCCGGGCGGAAGGCCTCGATGCCACCGGAGGCGCCCAGCTCGGTGCGGCTGAGCATTTCGCGCACCAGGGATGAATCCCAGGCCTTGCCCATCAGCTCGACCTTCGCGATCGGCGGCGTCGGCGCGGCCTTGATGATGGCGATGAAGTCGTCGATGTTCGCCAGCGCCACCGCCAGGCCTTCCAGCATGTGGCCGCGCTCGCGCGCCTTGCGCAGTTCGAACACGGTGCGGCGGGTGACCACTTCGCGGCGGTGCGACAGGAAGCACTCGAGCATCTGCTTGAGGTTCAGCAGCTTCGGCTGGCCGTTGACCAGCGCCACCATGTTCATGCCGAAGGTGTCCTGCAGCTGGGTCTGCTTGTACAGGTTGTTCAGCACCACTTCCGGCACTTCGCCGCGCTTCAGCTCGATGACCACGCGCATGCCCGACTTGTCGGACTCGTCGCGGATGTCGCTGATGCCTTCCAGCTTCTTGTCGCGCACGTTCTCGGCGATACGCTCGAGCAGCGACTTCTTATTTACCTGGTAGGGCAGCTCGTCGATGATGATCGCGACGCGGCCGCCGTCCTTGCCGTATTCCTCGAAGTGGGTCTTGGCGCGCATCACCACGCGGCCGCGGCCGGTGCGATAACCGTCGCGCACGCCCGAGACGCCGTAGATGATGCCGGCGGTCGGGAAGTCCGGCGCCGGGATCAGCTCGATCAGCTCGTCGATGCTGCAGTCCGGGTTCTTCAGCAGGTGCTGGGCGCCGTTGATGACTTCGGACAGGTTGTGCGGCGGGATGTTGGTGGCCATGCCCACCGCGATGCCCGAGGAACCGTTGATGAGCAGGTTCGGGATCTTGGTCGGCAGGACGGTCGGCTCTTTTTCCTTGCCGTCGTAGTTCGGCTGGTAGTCGACGGTGTCCTTGTCGATGTCGGCCAGCAGTTCGCTGGCGATCTTGTCGAGGCGGCACTCGGTGTAACGCATTGCCGCGGCGGAGTCGCCGTCGATCGAGCCGAAGTTGCCCTGGCCGTCGACCAGGGTGTAGCGCAGCGAGAAGTCCTGCGCCATGCGCACCAGCGTGTCATAGATCGACGCGTCGCCGTGCGGGTGGTACTTACCCATGGTGTCGCCGACCACGCGCGCGCATTTCACGTACGGACGGTTGTGCGCGTAATTACTCTCGTGCATGGAGTACAGCACGCGGCGGTGCACCGGCTTGAGGCCGTCGCGCACGTCCGGCAGAGCACGGCCCACGATCACGCTCATCGCGTAATCGAGGTAGCTCTTGCGCATTTCTTCTTCTAGGGAAATGGGAACTGTTTCTTTTGCGAATTGATCCATTGGGCGGGTCGACTGCTTTCAGGCTAATGGTTATTGACTGCAACGGATGATTCTACCATGGGGCAGTTAGTGCTAGCACAATTCCGTTTTCCTGCCATGACAGTTCGACGATTGTCGAGGCCAGCCCAGGACGCTTGACCAAATGTTGCGCCCAAACAACGTTGATAAAAATATGCATCAAGTTTGATTTAGGTGCAGTCGTGCGTTTTTGGTGCATGTGGCAAAATGGACAGGAAATTAATTGATTGTTTCATAATGCGAAACTGGCCCCTTCCCCGGACGTGTTAGTATCTTGACCATAACGCCCCGCTGAGTTTCGCAAGGCATTTATCCCCGAAAGGAAAAAGAACATGAATAAACTGGCAACCCTCATGCTCGCTGCTTCGGCTGCGATCGCGGGCAATGTTTACGCCCAAAGCGATGCGCCGTATGCACCGCTGACCACGGACATCCAGGCGCGCACCCCGTACAGCGCCTATGTGCAGGACAGCCGCGGCGTGATCGCCCGCAATCCTTTCGGCCTGTGCTGGCGCACCGGTTACTGGACCCCGGCAGACGCGGTCCCGGGCTGCGACGCGCCGCTGTGCGTGCCGCCAGAGAAGCTGGAAAACGGCAAGTGCGTCGCTCCGCCGCCACCACCACCGCCGCCAGTGGTCGAAGCACCTGCCCCGGCACCGGCGCCGGTTCCGGTCCCGACCTCGGAAAAAGTGTCCTACTCGGCTGACGCCTTCTTCGACTTCGACAAGGCCGTCCTGAAGCCGGCCGGCAAGGCATCGCTCGACGAGCTGGTCTCGAAGCTGGGCGACATGAACCTGGAAGTCATCATTGCCGTCGGCCACACCGACTCGATCGGCACCGATGCCTACAACCAGAAGCTGTCGATCCGCCGCGCCGAAGCCGTCAAGGCCTACCTGAAGGGCAAGGGCGTGGAAGAGAACCGCATCTACACCGAAGGCAAGGGCGAGAGCCAGCCTGAAGCCGACAACAAGACCTCGGCTGGTCGCGCCAAGAACCGCCGCGTGGAAATCGAAGTCGTCGGTACCCGTACCGTCAACAAGTAATCCCTGGCGATTGCTTCAGGAAGACCCCGCCCTGGCGGGGTTTTTTTTCGTTTTTGGCAAACACGTGGCAGCGGCGTGAAAACCGCCCGTACATATTTTCCGTGCGGCACCCCGTGAGCTTCACCATTTCCAGTATTATCCCGAGTATGAACACGAACGCAGACCCGTTAGAAATCCAGAAATTCAGCGAACTGGCCCACCGCTGGTGGGACCCGACGTCCGAATTCCGTCCGCTGCACGAAATCAATCCGCTGCGCCTCGAGTGGATCAATGCCCGCGCCCCGCTGCTGGGCAAGAAGGTGATCGACATCGGCTGCGGCGGCGGCGTGCTGTCCGAAGCCATGGCGCGCAAGGGCGCCAAGGTGACCGGCATCGACCTGTCGAAGAAGGCCCTGAAGGTCGCCGACCTGCACAGCCTGGAATCGGGCGTGGAAGTGCGCTACAAGCACATCTCCGCAGAAGAAATGGCGGCTGAGGAAGCCGGCCAGTTCGACGTGGTCACCTGCATGGAAATGCTCGAGCACGTGCCGGACCCGGCCTCGATCGTGCAAGCCGCGGCTACCCTGGTGAAACCGGGCGGCCACGTGTTCTTCTCGACGCTCAACCGCAACCCGAAGTCCTACCTGTTCGCGGTCATCGGCGCGGAATACATCCTGCGCATGCTGCCGCGCGGCACCCACGACTACGCCAAGTTCATCACGCCGGCCGAACTGTCGCAGTTCGCACGGTTGGCGGGCCTGCAGGTCGACGGCCTGAAAGGCCTGACCTACAATCCGCTCACCAAGATCTACTCGCTCAACAACGACACCGATGTGAATTACATGGTGGCGTGCAGCAAGCCGCTCTGAACCTCGCCCTGATTTTTACATGACTCTCCCGACCGTCCTGCCGGCACCGCGTGCCATTCTGTTCGACCTCGATGGCACGCTCGCCGACACCGCGCCCGACCTCGCGGCCGCCGTCAACTGGCTACGCACCGAACGCGGCCTGCCGCCGACGCCGTACTCGGTGCTGCGTCCCACCGCGTCCGCCGGCGCGCGCGGCATGATCGGCGCCGCCTTCGGCCTGGCGCCGGGCGACGAGGGTTACGAGGAACTGCGCATGCAGTGGTTCGACCGCTACCAGGAAACCATGGCCGTGCACAGCTCGCTGTTCGGCGGCGTGACCGAACTGCTGGTCGGGATCGAGCAGGCCGGCATGGCCTGGGGCATCGTCACCAACAAGCCGGCACGCTTCACCGATCCCCTGCTTCCGCAGATCGGCCTGTCGCACGCCGGCTGCGTGGTGTCGGGCGACACCACCGGTTTCCCGAAGCCCCACCCTGCCCCGCTGCTCGAAGGCGCCCGCCGCCTCGGCGTGGATCCGGAGCACTGCTGGTACGTCGGCGACGACAAGCGCGACGTCGAAGCCGGCCACGCCGCCGGCATGGTCACGGTGGCCTGCAACTGGGGCTATTGCGGCGCCATCGAACCTTCTACCTGGGGCGCCGACTACCTGCTCGACACCCCGACCGACCTGCTGCAGACCCTGCGCACCGTGGTGGAAACCGCACGCGCGGCCACGTCGGCAGCCTGATCTTCCAGAGCGGGCCGCCCGGCCCGCTTACAAGTCTTTACGATTGATACAGGCTTCTGTCTAGTTCTGTGCCGGGCTCACCGGTAATCTACTCCCATACGACAACACAACGTTTAACGGAGCAGAACATGGAAACCACCCGCCTCAACCGCATTCATCCCCTGATGGCCGCTGCCGCCGTGTCGGTCGTGATTGTCAGCCTGACCGGCGCCGCCGCGATCACCGGCCTGCTGCCGAATTCGAACAGCGCACCCGACGTGCCCGCAAACCAGCTGGCAGCCGCTTCGCCCTACGGCGTCCAGGCGCCGCTGCAGCAGCCGGGCATGGTCCCGGTGACTACCGCCCAAGGCCAGGTCGTGATGGTGCCGGCCGCCGCGGTCCAGGGCCAGGTCGCCGCCGTTCCGCTGTCGGCCACCCCGGTGACCCCGCAGCTGGCAACCCAACTGGCAGCCGGCCCGGCGCCGCAGATGGCCGTGCCGGTCGCCGCAGCCCAGCCGATCGCTTACGCACAGCCGGTCGCCCAGCCTGCCCCGGCGCCTGAGCGCGTGGTAGTCAAGGAAGTGATTCGTGAAAAGCCGGTGGTAAAGGTGGTCGAGAAGACCCGTGTGGTCCACGCCAAGCCGAGCGAGCCGCGCTACTACCCGCAGCAGGCCCCAGCCCCAGCCCAGCCGAACTACGTCGGCATCGGCACCGGCGCCGTGATCGGCGGCCTGATCGGCAACCAGATCGGCGGCGGCAACGGCAAGAAGCTGGCTACCGTAGCCGGCATCATCGGCGGCGGCATGCTCGGTAACGAGATCGCCAACCGCAACCGCTAAGCAGCCCTCCCCTCGAAAAGCCGCAGGTGTTCAGCCTGCGGCTTTTTTTCGGAAGATGCAGACGATGATGTCGCTCGGAAACACGCGCAGCACCGGAATCGCGCACATGACGGCGGTGTACTGCAGCCAGAGCGACAGCGGGGACACCTTGCCGGCATAGCTCAGGCGCTCGCGTAGACCCTTGGCGCGCAGGGCCGGCAGTTCGGCGCAATCGACCAGCTCGAAGCCCTGTCCCGCCACTAGCCTGCCGAGGTTGGCGGGGCTGAAGTAATGCACGTGGGGCGACGGCATGTCTTTCTGCCACAGCCGCTCGAATGGCATGCGCCATCCCAGGCGGACGGCGAGTTTCGAGAAGCGGTAGAAGAAGCCGCGGCTGCTGGGCAGGTTGAGGATCAGGATGCCCTCATTATTCAGGTGCTGCCGGCAGGCGTCCAGGGCGCTGCGGATATCCGGAATGTGTTCGATGACGTCGTTGAACACGATGGCGTCGAAGCGCTCGCGATCCTTCAACACGTCCGGGAAGAAACCGGCACGCACCGGCAGGCCGCGGGCGGCGGCACGCGCACCGACCGCCGCATCGGGCTCGACGCCGAGCACGTCGAAATGCTCGCGCGCCGCCTCCAGGAACCAGCCGTGGGCACTGCCCACGTCAAGCAGGCTGCATCTGCCCTGCCGGACATGCCGCCTGGCGTACTGGACAATCGCACGGAAATTCTCGAGCCGAATGGCCTTGAGCGCGGCCTCACGCTCGGCTTCGTTGATCTGGACGTCGGTAGGCTTGTTGATGGCGACGGACAGGGCAGCACTCTCGTAGTGGCATACCGGGCAGGTCGCATGCCATGACAGGAGGCCAGCCGTTTGGGTGTTGCCACAGACGATACAGACCATTTCCATTTCCTTGTCGAAACGTGAAGCAGCAGACGGCGTAACAAGCGATGTTATTGCACTTTCGTCATGGTATGCAGATATTTTTTGGCCTACTTGACCTTAAGCGAGGTCTAAGCTACCAGACTGCACGTAGTGACGAATTGGAGTACAATGAAGCTTCTTTCGTTGGGGGCGACCTGGTTTCGACGTGGGTTGCAAAGCAGCGCAGGGCATACCGAGGACTGGTTACCTCGTAAATACATCCAGAAATCAATAACTGCAAACGATAACTCGTACGCACTCGCAGCTTAATTGCTGCTAGGTCCACAACACCTCGCCCCTGGGGTGTGTCGTAAGACTCGTGGACTCATTTACAGGGGCTCGCAGTAGGCCGGGTCACTTGGTCGACTGTTAAATAATAGGTGACTCGCTTGTCCAAAGGGTGCGCATCCCCGTTGTCCAGGTTAAATTAATTGATAGTGCTAAGTATGTAGAACTGTCTGTAGAGTGCTTGCGGACGCGGGTTCGATTCCCGCCGCCTCCACCAACTAAACACTCCAAGCTGTACCATAAGTACCCAAAACCCGCGTCTCTCATAGAGAAACGCGGGTTTTTTTGTGCCATGTTGAACCATATTGAACCTAGACAACCCACACTTTTGACGGTAGCTTTGACGGCATCGATGTCCTCCAAAAGATCAAGTACCGTTAACCATGCCAAAACTCGTCGCTCCTCTTACAGACCTTCAGCCGCGTAACGCAAAGCCGAAAGACAAGCCCTACAAACTGTCGGACGGTGGGGGGTTGTATCTCCTAGTGAATACCGACGGCGCGAAGTATTGGCGCCTGGACTATCGCTTTGACGATACGCGGAGGACGTTGGCATTCGGCAAGTATCCTGAGGTTTCGCTAGCGGCCGCAAGAAACAAGCGGGTCGAGGCTCGCAAGCTGCTCGATGCTGGCGTTGATCCTGGTGAGCATCGCAAGGCGCAGAAAGCATCCAGGAGCGACCGTGCGGCCAACAGCTTCGAGGTTGTCGCCCGCGAATGGTTCGAGAAGCAGCGGCCTGGCTGGGTTGCAAGCCACGCGGACAAGATCATCGCCAGGCTTGAAAATGATGTTTTCCCCTGGATCGGCTCCCGGCCCATTGCCGACATCAACGCGCCCGAGCTGCTCGCTGTCATTCGTCGGATCGAAGGCCGAGGCGTTCTGGAGACCGCACACCGCGCCTTGGCCAATTGTGGACAGGTGTTCCGCTATGCCGTGGTAACTGGCCGTGCCGAGCGTGATCCGTCCGGCGATCTACGCGGGGCTCTCCCGCCGATCAATAGCCGGCGCACGCACTTCGCGGCCGTTACGGAGCCTGAGCATGTCGCAGTGCTATTGCGTGCCCTGGATGGCTACAAGGGAACGTTCATCGTCTGCAGTGCACTCAAGCTTGCCCCGCTGTTCTTTGTTCGTCCTGGTGAGCTTCGCCATGCACAGTGGGCTGATTTCAACCTGGACGATGCTGAGTGGCGGTATGTAGCCAGCAAGACCAAAGCGCCTCACATCGTCCCGCTGTCCAGACAGGCGCTTGTCATCCTGCGCGAGCTGCAAGCCCTCACCGGTGATGGGCGCTACCTGTTCCCGAGCCCCAGGACGAAGGATCGGCCGATGAGCGATAACGCGATCCTGTCCGCTATGCGCCGAATGGGTATCGAAAAAGACGAGATGACCGGACACGGCTTCAGGGCAATGGCACGCACCATTCTGGATGAGGTGTTGAAATTCCCGCCAGACCATATCGAACACCAGTTGGCACACGCAGTACGAGACCCCAACGGGCGTGCTTACAACCGAACGACGCACCTCCCCGAGCGGCGCAAGATGATGCAGGCTTGGGCAGACTACCTGGACGAGCTAAAGGCTGGTGCGGAAGTGGTTCCCCTACGGGCTGCCTGACCGCTCATACCCTTCACACCCTTCATTCATACCCTTCACATCCTTCATAGACCGTGCCTAGCACGGTCTTTTTTTTGCCAAAACTCGATGGCTTACCGCAAAGCCAGACAGAAAAAGTGCTGGTGGCACGGTGGCAACAAAAAGAAGGTATGTAAGTTATTGATTCTATTATTTATTTTTGCCACCTAAGTACCTTGTATTTCTGGTGGCAAGCCGGTGGCAAGCTGGTGGCAAGGTCGATTTGCCCCTCTTTTCTGGTACTGAGCGCGAACGGATTTCCCTGCGCCCCCACTCCCCCGCCCTGCCGCTGTCACACAAAAAAAGTCTCATTTTTCCCTAGAAATGAGACACCCGCTCCGCGAGACTTCGGACATCTGCTGTGGTTACACATGGGTGCACATGGGTGCATATGGGTCTCTAAATCGTCCCATTTTTCCCTAGAAATGGGACTGTGACTCGTTGACCATAGCTACCTATAGCAAGACCCAATGTCCAACATCAACGGAGAGAATTAGATGAATCACCCTCAGCCTTCCACTCGACTGCTTCGCGTGAACAGCGTCCTGGAAAAAGTAGCGCTGTCGCGGACCGAGCTTCAACGCCAGATCAATGACGGCACGTTCCCTCGCCCGCTCAAGCTGGGCCCCCGCACCATTGCCTGGACCGAAGCCAGCATTGATGCCTGGATTGCGTCCCTGCCGGAAGACGACGGCAAGCAATGATCGCAGCAGTTCAACTAAACGCATCTGGCGCCCTTGTCATGCAGTCAAACAGCGAGTATTCTGATCATGTTCCCGAAAAAGAGGGGACCGGGTGTGGAAGCCCGAAATACTCAAGGCGGACAACCGCCATTGGCGGTCTTTTTTCGTCCGAACCATGCTGTGCCTTCTATGGGCGGCGGTGGTGGGGAGGCCTCGGCCTACCGGTTTCCTTGAGTACCGGTCTTCCAACCCTGCTATCTGCCGCCCTCCCCGTTTGGAAGCGGGAAGCGGCTATAACCCGCTACTCAAGGAGGCACACATGCCTAGCACCTGCACGCCTGCACAAATCCAATCCGAACAAATCCGCCGCCTCGCCGGCATCGCTGACACCGTCGGCGCAATGCTTGGCGCTTTCGACGTTCTCCCGCCCTCGGGACAGAGCGACGCGTTGGCGGTTTCTGCCAGCCTGGCTGATGACTTGGCCCAAGGGCTTGCTGTCATCGTGGGGCAGCCCGAACTGTCGGCATATCAATCAGCGTCCTTTGCTGTCGATAGCACGACCCTCAGCACCGGAATCGCCAGCGAACTCGTTGCCCTGCTTGTCGCCATCGTCAAGCTCAGCGAAGGCAGCATCGTTGTTCATGACCTTTCGAAAGTCGCTCTCTGCCTCGCTGAGGACCGGCTTCAGATGCTGGAAGATCAGCAAGCCATTGCACAAGAGCGTCTTGCGAAGCTGCGCGCTCTTGGGGGTGATCATGCGTGACTCGCTCGACCAGCTGGCCACCCAATCCATTCGCTTACTGAACGCGCCCCAGGGTGAAGTGCAGACGTCTGCACTATCGACAACGGCCGCGCCACATCGCGCCGGCACCGTCGCACGTCTAATGCGCGCGCTTGATGCAATGGCCCCGGACGCATCCGAGCAACTCCTGAAACTCGCTGAGGCTTTCGCCGTCAAGCACCCGGCCGCGCCACGCCTGCACCTGGTGCGCGCGGCCAGCGTCCAGTACCAACACAAGGAACTGCCGAATGGTTGATCGAGTAAGTACCGAGGCGATTACGGCCGCCTTGAGCTTCATCCCTGCCGACGACCGCGACACCTGGTTACGGGTCGGCATGGGCTTAAAGTCCGAGCTGGGCGAGAACGGATTCCCTCTCTTTGAATCCTGGAGCGAGCGAGGCGTTAGTTTCGACAGCAAGGCCGTGAAGTCCACCTGGAAGAGCATCAAGCCTGGTGGCGCCGTAACCATTGCCACCCTCATCGGAGAGGCCAAGAAGAACGGATTTGACCCCAAGAGCTACGCGCCGCCTGCGCCCTTGTCCGAGGCGGACAAGGCGCGCATCGAGCGCGAGCGGGCCGCGTCGCAAGCCGCAGCAGCCGCAGCTACAGTCGAGAAGCAGGCCAGCGCAGCGAGCGAGGCCGAAGCTATGTGGGCGGCTGCCCGGGATGCTGGCGCGTCGGGCTACCTGGAGAAGAAGCGCGTTGCCGGCTACGGCATCCGTTACGCGAAAAAGCATGTGCTTGTTCCCCTGGTCGACGAAGCAGGCAAGCTCTGGAACGTCCAGCGCATCCTCGATAACGGCGACAAGCGATTCCTCGCCGGCGGTCGGGTTTCCGGTTGCTTCCATGTAATCGGGACCATCGCCGCCGGCACCTGGTTGCTGCTGGCCGAGGGCTACGCGACAGCGGCCGCCCTGCACGCAGCTACTGGCCATCCGGTCGCAGTGTGTTTCAACCAGTCCAACGTTCGGCATGTGGCCGCGATCATGCGGAAGATGCACCCGACCGTGAAACTGCTGATCTGCGCGGACGACGACCAAGCCACCGAGGCGAAGACCGGGAAGAATCCCGGCGTGACGGCCGCCGCTGCGACAGCCAAGGCGCACGCTGCGCACTGGTGCAAGCCTGCCAGGCTGCCAGAAGGCGGCACAGACTTCAACGATATGGCGGCGCATGCTGGCGATGCGGCCGTGGCTGCACAGATCGCCGCGGTGATTGCGGAGGCTGACGCCGCGGCGGCCGCAAAGCCAACGCAGAAGAAAGCGAAGGTGGCCACCGACAACGACCCGCAATCGACGCGGCCGTTTTTCCGTGTGGATGATCGCGGCGTGTGGTATCACGGCTTCAGCAACCAAGGCGATCCGTTGCCCCCGCAGTGGATCTGCTCGCCGCTCAACGTCACAGCCAAGTCGCGTGATGCGCAGAATGGGGCTTGGGGCTATCTCCTGGAATTCGAGGACGCAGACGGCAACCCTAAGCGCTGGGCTATGCCGGCGAGCATGCTAGCCGGCGACGGCACCGAGTACCGCAAAACGCTGCTCGATATGGGCTTGCAGATCGGCGCCGGTGCGAACGCCAAGACCCAGCTGACCACGTATATCAACACGCGCCAGATCGACATGCGCGTGCGCTGCACCGATCGCATCGGCTGGCACGATGATGTGTACGTGCTGCCCGATCGCACGATCGGCCAGGGTGAAGAACTGGTGATGTTCCAGTCCGCCGGCGGGGTGGTTTCTCAGTTCAAGCAGCGCGGCACACTCGATGAGTGGCGGCGCGAGGTGGCTAGCCTTTGTCGTGAGAACTCACGTTTAATGTTTTGCGTGAGCGCCGCATTTGCAGCCCCGCTGCTGCACCATACCGGCGTGCCCTCTGGCGGGTTCCACATCTGGGGCGACAGCTCGAGCGGCAAGTCAACCGCCTTCAAGGTGGCCGGCTCCGTGTATGGCGGGAAGGACTACCCGCGTAACTGGCGCATGACCGATAACGCCCTGGAGACCGTGGCCGTGCAACACTCGGACGCGCTGCTGCTGCTGGACGAGATTGCCCAGGTTGACCCCAAGGTGGTAGGCGACACCGTGTACATGCTGGCCAACGAGACCGGCAAGGGCCGCGCTACCCAGACCGCGACAGCACGGCGCACCCACACCTGGCGCGTCCTGTTCTTGTCCGATGGTGAAGTCAGCCTGGCTAACCACATGGCCGAGGTTGGCAAGGGAACACGCGGTGGCCACGATGTTCGCATGGCCCACATCGCGGCCGATGCCGGCAAAGGCTTCGGCGTGTACGACACCCTACACGGCTTCCCTGATGGTGCAGCGTTGTCGAATCACCTGGTGGCCAAGGCTCACCAGTTCTACGGCGTGGCGGGTATGTCCTTTATCGAATGGGCTGTCGAGAACGTGGCCAAGCTGGGCGACGATCTGCGCAGCCGCATTAGCGAGATCGCCCGGGAGATGTGCCCCGATGGCGCGCATGGCCAAGTGTCCCGCGTCGCCTCGCGGTTCTCCCTGGTCGGCGTGGCCGGCGAGCTGGCTACCGTCGCCGGCATCACCGGATGGGAGACGGGCGAAGCGTTGCGGGCTGCTCGCGTGTGCTTTGGTGCATGGCTTGAAGGTCGTGGCGGTGCCGGCAACACCGAGCACACATCCATCCTTCGCCAGGTCAGCGGCTTCTTCCAGATGCACGGCGATTCGCGCTTCGTGTGGTGGCACCGGGCCATGGATGATCGCCGCCCGAACACGATCAACCGTGCCGGCTTCAAGCGCATGCTCACCAAGGATGGAGAGCCGATCAAGTCCAACAGCGACCATCACCGGGAGTACGGCGACGTAATGCACCCCGAGGAGGCCGACAACACCGAATTGGAATACTTCGTGCTCCCTGAGGTCTTCCGCACCGAGATATGCAAGGGCTTTGATCCTAAGGCCGTGGCAGAGCTGCTGCTGAAACAAGGGCTGCTCGTGCCTGGCCAGGAGAAAGGAGTCGTGCGGCCGGATCGAAGCGAACGCCTGCCCGGGATCGGCAACAAGCGGTGCTATCGGTTCAGTCCAAAAATCGTCTCGCTGGACGTTTGAGGCGGGGCGCGGAAGGCGGCGCAGAGAGAGCCTAAAGCGCGCGCAAAACAGCTATTTCATTGCAACTTTACCAAGAAAACAGCCCAAAAACAGGGGTTTGCCACCAGTGCCACCGGGCTTAGGTGGCAGTTGGTGGCAAATTCCGGTGGCAGATTTGTTCTTTTGAATCAGGCGCTTACGAGCGATTTTCAGTTTGCCACCGGTGCCACCAGAAAAAAAGGGGCTTACCCAGACCGCGAGCGTTCCAAGGTACTCCCGGGATGGGGGGCTTCAAGGGTAATTCGAACCCCGCAAATTCTCTAGTCACGATGCCCTCCTAAGGGGGTTGTTAGTAAAATTCATATCAGGATGACAACATGAAAAAGGTAGATAAGGCAACTCAACAACTGGCCGCGATCCAGTCTGAACTGGTGGCCATGTTCGGCGAGTTCTGCCGCCAGTCCGCTACGCCCGAGCTGGCCACGTTGATTCAGCAGTTCACTCAGCACCGTGTAAGCCTGGTGTTCACCGTCTCCGCCTCGATGAACGAGACGGGGTTGTTTTGTGGCTTCATCGATGCCAACGCCCCAGGCGAGCTACGCCAGCTATTCAGCGTCCAGGCCCCTGCTCCTGGTGCTCACGTAGGGGCGCTACATTGAGCGCGGTGGATTTCCCCCCGCCCGCCGAGGCCCGGCTGGCCTCGTTGCTGGATAGCCTCTTCCATAACGAGCCTATTACCAGCGATGTGCGAGCGTGGTTAATCAAGTCGCTTTTCCACTACCTGCACCACGGCGGGGCTGAGCCGCTCGATAGGTTCCTTGGCCTGAGTCCAATTGACGCCGGCAAGCGCAGCTTGTCGACGCGGCTTGGACTGCTTAAGCGGGACCTTCTGTTAGCTGATGCCCTCGACAAGATCGCCTTGGATGCCACAGTGAGCGACTGGACACGGTGCATGCGCCTGGCGCATGAGTTGCCGAGGTTTGAAGCGCATGCGTGGCCACTGTATCGCCGCCAGCAGGCCGCCCCGGCACACTGGCCTGACTGGAAGCGATCCCTCTTTGCTGCATATCAGGTGGGCTTGCGTGTGCCCCGCACAGCGAGGGGGCTGTACGGCACACGGAAGCAAGTTGACGGGATTTCGTTTCGCTCGCCAGGCATGAAACTGCTTACCTCGCTAACGCAGATTCAAACCCATGACACAGACCTGGTACAACTTCAAAGCACTGAGCAGCAGTGCAGCCGTCCTGACGATCTTTAACGAGATCGGCGCTTTTGGCATTACCGCTGCCCAGTTCGCCCAAGACCTGGCGAACGCGGGCAGCGTCACCGAGCTTACTGTCAAGATCAACAGCCCTGGCGGCAGCGTCTCTGACGGCGTGGCCATCTTCAACGCTATCAAAAGCCACCCAGCTCGCGTGACTGTTGAGATCGACGGCTGGGCTCTTTCTATTGGCTCGTTTATCGCTATGGCTGGTGACCACATCCGAATGGCGAGCAACGGGATGATGATGATCCACAACCCATGGACCACGGCGGCCGGCAACGCGGCCGATCTCCGCAAAATGGCCGATGTCCTGGACAAGACCCGTGACACCCTCCTGGCCGCCTACGGCCGTTCGAAAAAGAGCGAGTCCGAACTGATCGCGTTGCTCGATGCGGAGACCTGGTTCGACGGCGCAGAAGCACTTGCGGCCGGCTTCATTGATGAGGTCGTGACGAATGACGCTCCCATCAATGCCAGCTTCGACAAAACTAAATTCAACGTTCCATCCCGTTATCTCTCGAAAGGAAACACCATGCCAGCAGTAACCCCGACCGATGAAGTGCGCTCGCAAATCCTGAACCAAGAAGCCGAGCGCCGCTCGTTGATCGCCAACGCATTCAAGCAGTTCTTCGGCTGTCACGGCGTCGCAGCTCTGCAAGAGGCCTGCCTGAACGACATGAACTGCAGCGTGGTCGATGCCAATGTCAAGCTGCTCAATCTCCTGGGCAGCGGTGCTACGCCAGTAATGGCTTCGTATATCCCGGACGGCGCTGGCGGCGTTGAACAGAATCGCCGCAGCAACGATTTCAAGGAAGCATGCATGCAGTCGCTGCTGATCCGTGCCGGCGTGCGGGTGCCCGATCCGAGCCCCCTGGTGCGCGATGTCGAACGGATGAACATCACCGCCATGGCTGAGAACATCCTGAGCATGGGCGGCCAACGCGCATCCGGCATGGGCCGTGCCGACATCATCAAGGCGGCGCTGTCCACCAGTGACTTCCCCGAGCTGCTGGCCAACACGGCCGGCAAGGCCATGATGCTCGGCTACGAAAATGAACCGGCTACCCACACGATCTGGACGGCGGAAAAGGAAGTGGCAAACTTCAAGACGCAAACGCTCGTCGCCCTGACGGAAGCGCCGTCCCTGGTGGAAGTCCGGGAAGGCGGCGAGTACACGGCCGGCTACTTCGGTGAAGCGGCCGAGAAGTTCTCGATCAAGACCTTCGGCCGCATGTTGGAGATTACCCGCCAAGCGCTGATCAACGATGAGGCGGGCGCGTTCACCCAGATGCCTTTCGCATTCGGCTCGTCGGCACGACGCAAGGAAGCCGACCTGGTGTACGAGAAGCTCACCAGCGGCACCGTCCTGAGCGATGGGAAGGCCCTCTTCTCGGCCGAACATGGCAACCTGGCCGCCGAGGGTGCCGCGCTCAGCATCGAATCGTTGGGGGCCGCGCGGGCCGCAATGCGTCGCCAGAAGGGCCGATCCGGCGAAGGTTACATCGACCCGCAGCCGCGCTTCCTGATCGTGCCGGTCGAGCTGGAAAGCAAGGCAGAAGCGATCCTGAATACCCTGGTACTCACCGGGGCCGGGACCGACCGTGGCAATCTCCAGTGGATTCGCAACCTGACCCTGGTTGCTGACCCGCGCCTGGACGACAGCAGCGCTACGGCATGGTATCTCGCGGCCAGCCCGCAGCAGATCGACACCATCGTTCGCGCATACCTGGCCGGCGAGCCCCGCCCCTTCTACGAAGAGCAGCTGGAGTTCACGCGGGATGTGATGGGCATCAAGTGCCGCCTGGACTTCGGCACCGGCGTGATCGACTATCGCGGCCTGTACAAGAACCCAGGCGCGTAAAGGTTGCAGGCGCCCGTAGCGATCACCAGATGGAACCCAAGCAGTAGCAGCATGCCGGCGGTGTTGCGTCAACAGCACTTCCGGCCTCGTTCGCTGATCAGGCCAGCGAACAAGCACGGTGCGGCACGGCTTGGAGGGGGTGGTTCCCCGGGGGTGGTGGTCGCTACGGGGCGGCTTGCAAATTTGACGGTATTTTTGACGGTATCTAGAAAGCCATAAAGCCGGAAAGCCTCATGAACAGTGGCTTTCCGGCTTTTGTTCGATAGTCGCCGCCTCCACCAACCTCTTCCAAAAAGCCGCTGATTCGTCAGCGGCTTTTTTATTTTCAGAGCACCTGATCTGGCTTGGTGTCCCAAACGCATACCCGGGCGATCAGACATAGCTATCAGCATCGCAACACAATCGGCATGGAATCCCGTACTTTCGAATGGCAGCACCTGGAAATCCGCGGCACCGCTTAATCTCGAACATCCCATCAGGTCCATCGCATTGGCCCAATGGAAACCTATATGTTACCATTGGATCTATGAGCTACCAAATCAAAGAACTACTCCTAGACGATGGAGACAGCCCTTTTGCGGAGTGGTTCGGGTCCTTGGAAGCTGTTGCCGCTGCCAAGGTGCGCGTGGCGGTGAGCCGGATGGAACAGGGTAACCTGTCCAACATCGAGTGGTTTCGCGGCATTGGTGAGTACAAGATCGATTGGGGACCAGGGCTGCGCATCTATCTGGCCAAAGACGGCTTGAAGATCATTATCCTAATCGGGGGCGGCACCAAGAAACGTCAGCAGCAGGACATCAACCAAGCGGTGACGCTGTGGGAAGACTACAAGCGCCGCAAGACATCAACCCAGAAAGGAAAGTGAACATGGCACTGACCCGTGATTTCAAAGAAACTGTGGCCGCGCGCGTGCAGAACGACCCTACCTTTGCGCAGGCTCTTCTGGATGAGGCCATTACCCTGTTTGTCAATGGCGAGCCAGAATCGGCCAAGCTGATTCTGCGCGACCTTGTTAACGCTACGGTCGGCTTCGAGGCGCTCGCCGAGGAAATTCACAAACCGGCCAAGAGCCTGCACCGCATGTTGTCACAGTCGGGCAACCCGACCATGAGCAACATCTCGGCAGTCTTTGCAGCCATCACGCGTGCGCTCAAGTGCGAGGTACACACCCGGATCGTAATGGCTTGATCTCAGGCGTCAAGCGCCGGCACTACCTCCTGCTGCGCCAACTAGTAAGTCGGCATCGGGTTTCTCATGTATTAGTTGGTGCCCAGTTCAGAGGATCATGAAAGATAGCGAGCAATGTCAGTAGCAGCAGCTTATTGACACTTTGGCCGGCTGTGAAAATTCAACCGTCCAAGGCCGACCAATGGCTGCGCGTCCCTTGGCGCGGATAAAGAGCAACACAGCGATGACACGTCGTCATCGCGCAAAGTAACTAATTGAAGGTGACATGAGCAACAACAAAGAACAGGAACGCGCCGAGCTGCACAAAACCATCTGGCGCATAGCTAACGACCTGCGCGGCAGTGTCGATGGCTGGGACTTCAAAACCTACGTGCTCGGGATGCTGTTTTACCGGTTCATCTCCGAGAACTTGACCAGCTACCTCAACGAGCAGGAGCGCCGCGCGGGCAACCCTGACTTCGACTACGCCCAATTGAGCGATGCCGATGCCGAATTTGGCCGCACCGAGACGGTGAACGAAAAAGGCTTCTACATCCTGCCGTCCGAGCTGTTCGCCAACGTACGGGCTCGCGCCCGGCATGACGCCAATCTCAACGAAACGTTGAGCCAGATTTTTGCCGACATCGAAGGGTCGGCCACAGGCAGCGATTCCGAGGACGATATCAAGGGGCTATTCGATGACCTCGATGTCAACAGCAGCAAGCTCGGCCCCACCGTTACCAAGCGCAACGAAAAATTGGTCAAGCTGCTCGACGCTATCGGCGACTTGCCCCTGGCTAGCAGCGAAGGCGGCTTTACGGAAAACACCATCGACCTGTTTGGCGACGCTTACGAATACCTGATGCAGATGTATGCCTCCACGGCCGGCAAGTCCGGCGGCGAGTTCTATACCCCTCAGGAAGTCTCTGAACTGTTGGCTCGCATTACGGTGGTTGGCAAGAGCGAGGTAAATAAGGTCTATGACCCGGCCTGCGGCTCGGGTTCGCTACTACTCAATTTCGTTAAGGTATTGGGACATGACGCGGTGCGCCAGGGCTTCTATGGGCAGGAGATCAACCTCACCACCTACAACCTGTGCCGCATTAACATGTTCCTGCACGATGTGAACTACGAAAAGTTTCACATTGCACACGGCGACACCCTCACCGATCCGGTCCATTGGGATGACGAGCCGTTTGACGCCATCGTCTCCAATCCGCCGTATTCGATCAAATGGGAAGGCGATGCCAACCCACTGCTCATCAATGACCCGCGTTTCGCCCCCGCTGGTGTGCTCGCCCCCAAGAGTAAGGCGGACCTCGCTTTCACTTTGCACATCCTGAGCTGGCTTGCGGTCAACGGCACGGCGGCGATTGTCGAGTTTCCCGGCGTACTCTATCGCGGAGGTGCGGAGAAGAAAATCCGCCAGTACCTGATCGACAACAACTACGTCGATGCCGTGATCCAACTGCCACCCGATCTGTTTTTCGGCACCACCATCGCCACCTGCATCGTGGTGCTGAAGAAATCCAAGCGCGACAACGCCACGCTATTCATCGATGGTAGCAGCCTCTTCGTGCGCAGCGGAAATAAGAACAAACTGACCGACGCGCACCAGAAAAAAATACTCGATGCTTTTACCGGCCGCGAGAGCATTGCGCACTTCGCTCGACTGGTGGAGAACGCCGACATTGCCAACAATGGCTACAACATCGCTGTTAGCAGTTACGTCAAACAGCAGGACACACGAGAGGAAGTGGACATCAACACGTTAAACACCAGAATCGCCGGCATCGTTGCGCGTCAAGCGGATTTGCGAACGCAGATCGATACCATTGTGGCCGATCTGGAAGGAGTGCAAGCATGAGCCGGATGGATGAGCTCATCGCCGAGCTGTGTCCGGAGGGTGTGGAATTCCGACAGATCGGTCAGTTGCTCCACAGGACTTCGAATATTCGATGGCAGGATGTTCAGGGTGAAGAGTTTAAGTACATCGATCTGACCTCGGTTGATCGCAATACTCATGCTATCGGCCATACAGAAATCATAAACAGTGAAACCGCACCGAGTCGTGCACAGCAAATCGTTCGCGAAGGCGATGTGATCTTCGGCACGACAAGACCGATGCTGAAACGCTACTACTGTATCCCCACTGAATACGATGGGCAAATATGCAGCACTGGTTACTGTGTCCTTCGACCAAAGACTGAACTGCTGCTGCCAAATTTTCTGTTTCACCTGCTTGGAACAGAAACCTTCTATAACTACGTGGACGCCAATCAGCGCGGTGCAAGTTATCCCGCCATCACGGATGAGGCGGTAAAGAGGTTTCTCATCCCCCTTCCGCCCCTCGAAGTGCAACGTGAAATCGCAAAAGTGCTGGACGGTTTCACCCAACTAAAGGCGGAGCTGGAGGCGGAGCTGGGGGCGGAGCTGGAGGCGCGTCGGCAGCAGTACCAGTACTACCGCGACGCGCTGTTCGCCTTCGGCAAACAAGACATCCGATGGACCACGATGGCCGAGGTCGGAAAGTTCTTTCGCGGGCGCCGATTCACCAAGGATGATTATGTTCCTGACGGGATCGCATGCATTCACTATGGCGATATCTACACGCAGTACGGCGCCGCTACCACCACGACGGTTTCGCATGTACGTTCCAATATGAGGTCCACCTTGCGATTTGCACAACATGGCGACGTGGTGATTGCTGGCGTTGGGGAAACAGTCGAGGACGTCGGCAAGGCCGTGGCATGGCTTGGCGACGGCGAAGTGGCAATACACGACGATTGCTTTGCGTTCCGTCACTCGCTGAATCCAAAGTTCGTGTCCTATTACTTCCAGACCACTGCCTTCCATGCAGAGAAAAACAAGTTCGTGGCCCGAGCCAAGGTCAAACGTTTGTCTGGGGAAAGCCTTGGCAAGCTCGCCATTCCTGTTCCGTCGCCCGAGGAGCAAGTACGCATCGTCAACATCCTCGACCAATTCGAGGCGCTGGTGAATGACCTCACCAGCGGCCTGCCCGCGGAGATTGCGGCCCGCCGCCGACAGTATGCGCATTACCGAGACCGACTCCTCACCTTCAAGGAAGCTGCATGAGCGAAGAGCTGAAACCTTACCGCATCGAGCCGATTGCACTCTCCAACGAGAGCACGGTTGTCGCTGAATTCCAGCCCGATGCACCGGGCGCACGCGAGGCGGCATACCAGTCCGAAGCTGACTTGGAAAAGGACTTCATCAAGCAACTGCAGATGCAGGCCTATGAATACCTGCCGATCACATCGGAGGCCGATCTGGTAGCCAACCTGCGCCGCCAGTTGGAGAAGCTCAACAAGGTCATCCTTTCGGATGCAGAATGGGAACGCTTCTTCAGCACCTGCATTGCAGGTGCCAACGATGGCATTGTGGAAAAAACGGCACGCCTTCAGGAAGATCATATCCAAGTCCTGAAGCGCGATGACGGCAGCACCAAGAACATCTACCTGATCGACAAGGTCAACATCCACAACAATGCCTTGCAGGTTATTAATCAGTATGAAGCGAACGGCAAACGCGCCACCCGCTTCGATGTGACCGTGCTGATCAACGGCCTGCCGATGGTGCACATTGAACTGAAACGCCGGGGCGTGGACATCCGTGAGGCGTTCAACCAGATCAACCGCTACCAGCGTGACAGCTTCTGGACGGGTTCGGGCTTGTTCGAATACGTGCAGTTGTTCGTCATCAGCAACGGCACCCTGACCAAGTATTACAGCAACACTGTACGCGACGGGCATTTGAAGGAACAGTCAGCGAAGCGCAGCAAAAGCAAAACCTCCAACAGCTTCTCCTTTACCAGCTGGTGGGCGGATGCGAAAAACCAGCCCATTACCGAACTGACGGGTTTCACCAAGACCTTTTTCGCCAAGCATTCGCTGCTGAATGTTCTTACCAAATACTGCGTATTCGATGTCGACCGCAAGTTGCTGGTAATGCGCCCCTACCAGATCGTGGCCGCCGAGCGCATCTTGCAGCGCATCGCCACCGCAGCCAACTACAGGCAGCTCGGCACCATAGCGGCAGGCGGCTACATCTGGCATACCACGGGTAGCGGCAAGACGCTGACCAGCTTCAAGGCCGCGCAACTTGCCCGGGGCTTGCCGGATGTCGACAAGGTGCTGTTCGTGGTGGACCGTAAGGATCTGGACTACCAGACCATGCGCGAATACGAGCGCTTCGAGAAGGGCGCAGCCAACTCGAATACCTCCACGGCGGTACTGCAAAAGCAACTGGAAGACCCGAACGCCCGCATCATCATCACCACCATCCAGAAGCTTTCGCGCTTCGTCAGCAAGAACAAGAAGCACCCGGTGTATGAAGCGCATGTGGTAGTGATCTTCGACGAGTGTCACCGCAGCCAGTTCGGCGACATGCACACTGAAATCACCCGGGTATTCCAGCGCTATCACTTGTTCGGGTTCACCGGCACGCCGATATTTGCCGAGAACGCGGGTGCCACCGGTAACCCGCTGCGGCGCACCACGGCGCAGGCCTTTGGCGACAAGCTGCATACCTATACGATTGTCGATGCGATCAACGACAAGAACGTGTTGCCGTTTCGCATCGATTATATCAACACCATCAAGACGCAAGCCGGGATCAAGGACAAGCAGGTGTCGGCCATCGACACCGAACGGGCGCTACTGGCACCGGAGCGCATTAGCCAAATCGTGGCCTACATCCGCGAGCACTTCGACCAGAAAACCAAACGTGCCAGCAGCTACCGTCATCATGGCCAACGCCTGACCGGGTTCAATTCGCTGTTCGCCTGCGCTAGCATCGACGCGGCCAAGCGCTACTACGCAGAGTTTGCCGCGCAGCAGAAAGTTCTGCCCGAGGCGCAAAGGCTCAAAATGGGCCTGATCTACAGCTTTGCGGCCAACGAGGAAGAAAGCGACGGCCTGCTGAGCGAGGAAGAATTTGAAACCGAAGGGCTCGATGCCAGCTCGCGCGATTTTCTGGAATACGCGATACAGGATTACAACGCCCTGTTCTCGACCTCCTTCGACACCAGTGTCGACAAATTCCAGAACTACTACAAGGATTTGTCGCAGCGCCTGAAAAAACGCGAGCTGGACGTGGTCATCGTAGTCAACATGTTCCTGACCGGATTCGACGCCACCACACTGAATACTCTGTGGGTGGACAAGAATCTGAAAAGCCATGGGCTGATCCAGGCTTATTCGCGCACTAACCGCATCCTCAACTCAGTCAAGACCTACGGAAACATCGTCTCCTTCCGCAATCTGGAGCAGGCCACTAACGACGCGCTGGCCCTGTTTGGCAACAAGGACGCCAAGGGCATTGTGCTGCTCAAGCCGTACGCTGAGTACTATAAGGAGTATCAGACACGGATTGGCGTGCTGGTGGACGGCTTCCCATTGGGGCAGGCTATCGTCGGCGAAGCGGCACAGAAGACTTTCGTCAAGCTGTTCAGCTCGATTTTGCGACTGAAAAACATCCTGACGGCGTTTGACGATTTCGCCGGGTTCGAAATTCTTAGCGAGCGCGAATTTCAGGATTACCAGAGCCTGTACCTGAACCTGTATGCGGAATTCCGCGCGACGGCAGCTGCCGAAAAGGAGTCGATCAACGACGATGTGGTGTTCGAGATTGAGCTGATCAAGCAGGTGGAGATCAACGTCGACTACATCTTGCTGTTGGTCGAGCGGTTCCTGAAGAAGAAAGGCACGGGCGAGGACAAGGAAATCCGCGCCACCATCGAGCGCGCCATCAGTTCCAGTCCCAGCCTGCGCAACAAGAAAGACCTGATCGAGCAGTTCGTCGACTCGGTGAACACCAAAGCCAGGGTGGACGCACAGTGGCAGTCTTTCGTGGCGACGAGGAAAGTGGAAGAACTAGAGCGCATCATCACGGAAGAAAACCTTAACGCCGAGGCCGCGCGCGGCTTTATCGACAACGCCTTCCGCGATGGCGCCATCCCAACCGCCGGCACGGCTATCACCAAAATCCTTCCCCCAGTGTCGAGGTTTAGTAAGAACAACAGTCACGCCGTCAAAAAGCAGACGGTGCTGGACAAACTTGCCGCGTTCTTCGAAAGGTATTTTGGGCTAGCATGAGCCGTTGACGAGGATAGGTCGAACACATGCAACCTTTCACCGTTGATTCGTCAGCGGCTTTTTCATTCGTGCATCTTGCATACAAACGAACTGTGCCCGAACATAGATGTGCCACTGATCTCTCAGTGGCACATCTCAGCGGCCATGCGTTGATTGCTTACGACGTCGGCCCCGGATCCATTCCCGCCTGCTGAATCACCATCAATTCCTTCATCAGCGCCTCATTAAACGCCGGAATATCATCCGGCTTGCGGCTCGTGATCAGCTTGCCGTCCACCACCACCTCGTCATCCGTCCACTCCGCCCCCGCAGCCTTCAGGTCGTCCTGGATCGCCGGATAGCTGGTCAGGTGCTTCGATTCCGCAATCCCCGCCTCGATCAGCGGCCACGGACCATGGCAGATCGCCGCGATCGGCTTGTCGGCGTCGTCGAACGCCTTGATGAAGGCAATCGCCTCTGGCACTTGGCGCAGCTTTTTCGGATTCTCTTCCCCGCCCGGCAGCAGCAGCGCATCGAAGTCCGCTTCCTTGGCCTGCGACAGGCTCAGTTCCACCTTGAACTTGTCGCCCGGCTGGTCGTGGTTCATGCCCTGCACTTCCTCGCCCGCGCCCTTGGGAGAAACGAGGGTCACCCGCACGCCTTTCTGCTCCAGGAAACTGCGCGGCCCCGTGTACTCGACCTGTTCGACGCCATCGGTCATCAGGACCGCCACGCGCCGGCCGACCAGGTCCTTCTCGCTCACCAGGTCCAGGTGATCGCCCGCATTCACAATATTTTCCATATGCCCTCCTGTCTGGTTGGTTCGCTAGTCGGGTCGATTGTAGGACGCCGACATCGCAGGCGTCGCGCGAATGATGGACCTAAGGCAGCAGATAACAGACGTCGTCGCGGTCGCGCCGATCCGGCCGCGTGCACAGGAAGCCGTCCAGCCCGAGCCGGACCGTACCGTCCAGGCCGGCGCCGTCGACCTCTTCGCCGCGCAGGATGACCTGCAGCTCGCGGTAGGGCACCTCGATCGCGAAACGGTCGAGCAATGCGGCCAGCGCCCGAGCCCCGCTCGCGCCCGGCAGGAAACGTTCGAACATCCGCGACGACACCGGCCCCACCTTGATGCGGATGCCGAGTTCCGGGCGCAGCAGGCGCTCGCCGAGGGTCGCACCGAGGCCGACGTCGCAGTTGTTTTCGCCCAGCCGGCTGCGGTCGCCCGTGCCGAGCGGATCCCACTTGCCGGCGAACTGCTCGACCGTGACCGGTACCTGCAGGTATTCGGACAGTACGCCCGCGATCAGGTGCGCCGGCACCGCCCGGCTGCGCAGCTGGGCGGCGAAGTAGGCCAGGTTCTCAAAAGCCAGGCCACCCCCGGGCTGGCCCTGCCCCGGCGCCTGCCAGCCCGCGCCGGCCAGCGCCACGAGCTGGGCCAGGAAGCGGTCGCGGTTGTGCTCGTCCGCGCCGCCGCGCACCCGGTATTTTCTCCAGGCGCGGTAGAACAGCGCCACCTGGCGGCTGGAGAAGGCATCGTAGAAGGCGCGCGGCCCTTCGTCGCGCGTGGCATGCTCCCAGGCGGCGATGCGCTCGGTGTAGTGCAGCGGCAGCGCACCGTTCAGGCCGAGCAGGCCCATCACCGCCGTGCGCACCCGCAGGCGCATCGCGTTCGCGCCGCCCTGGCCCTGCCCCTGCTCGAGCTGCAGCGCATCGATGTCGCTCGCCGGGAAGGCCAGCGACAGGCTGTTCTCGAAGCGGATCGCGGTCTCCGGCGCGACGCCGTAGCGGCGCAGCCAGCGCGACAGCAGGCGAATGGCCTGGAAGAATTCGTAGCGCCAGGGTTCGGCCAGCAGCTCAGTGATCACAGCGCGATCACACCAGCGTCAGGTTGCCGTTGCGTGGTTCACATCGCAGGAGCTCCCTGTCGGTCTGCGCCGAGCGCAGCACCAGCCGCGTGAAACTGTTGATGTGCACGTACAGGCCGAAGAAGCGGTTCACCACTTCCGCGAACACAAACAGGCTGCTGCCGGCGAAGGCCTCTTCGTCCACCGTCATGCGCACCTCCAGCCCGTGGACCAGCGTGGCGCCGCTCTTGTTGCGCATCCAGGCCGTGGACGGCAAGGTCTCCATCGCCGTGATGCCGGCGATCTGGCGCTGGGTCGCGGCCGAGCGCGACACGTCGTACAGGGTCAGCACCTCGCGGAAGGCATCGAGGTCGCCGAGCGAGCGGTGGTTGAGCGCGAGCTGGGCCACCAGGCGCCAGTGCGCGCCGCCCGAGGAGGGAAAGCGGTGCGGCAGCGTCGGGCGGCGCAGCAGGTGGATCGGCACGCCGCCCGTGGCGGTTTCGCTGGTCAGGTCGCCGTCCGGGGCGCCGAAGCCTGTGCTGGCGGCGTGCGCGCCGTTGGTGCAGGTCAGGTCGATCGAGGCCACGCACTGCTCGTCGGCCGCCAGGGTGAAGCCGATCTTCATGCGCTGCCGGTGCATGCCGCGGTCGTCGCGGCGGGCGAACCAGTAGCGTTCGCGCAGCTCGCCGCCTTCGCCGTGCCGCAGCCCGTAGTAGGGGCGGTAGGCGATCGACTGCACCCTGCCCTCCGCCGTGCGCAGCACGTTGACGGTGTCGATGCTGTAGACCTCCACGTCTTCTTCATGGCGTCCCGGCACCACGTCGTACATGGCCGTGCGGTGCGTGATCCGCACCGGCATCGCGGCCTGGTGGAACAGGTTGACCACCGGCGTGCAGCCTGGCACCAGGTGGGCCGCCTCCAGCGTCCCGAGCAGGCGCGCGGCGCCGCTGTCGCCGTGCAGGCCGTTGACGATCAGGTGCAGGGTGAAACGGTGCGCGGCCGCCGGCAGCATCGGCGCCAGCTTGCCCAGGTCGATGTCGATGAAGTGGAACTTGTCGGGGAAGGCGAAGTACTCGCTCAGCAGCCGATAGGCGGCGTGCTCGCTGGGGCGCAGCGGTACCAGCGCATCGTCGTCGCCGAAGCCGCCCAGCGCCAGCGGCATGCGCTCGAGCTGGCGCCAGGGTCCGCCATCGCCGATCTCCAGGTAGCTGGCGCCGACGTGCATGAACAGGGTGTCGATCAGGCTTGCTGCCAGCAGCGAATCGGCATCGACGTAGAGGCGCAGGCGCGGCAGGCCGAGCTGGCGCAGCAGGCGCGCCGGCGCGGCGCTCTCGATCGTCACCGCCACCTGCCCGGTGGCGCGCGCCGGCAGCCGCACATGGGCCGGCGCATGCACCACCGGCTCGTAGCGCGCGCGCGCCACGCCGACCGGCGCCAGCATCAGGGAACTGGCGGTGCGGAAGCGGCAGACCGTGCCCTTGGCGTGCAGCGCACTCATCTCGGTCCCGCGCGGCACCGATTGCACCTGCTCGACCTTGCCCGGAACCTGTGGCCCGGCGCCGCTGCCGATGCGCGCGATCGAGCAGGAGGGAATCCCCTGCAGGAAATAGGGATAGAGGCTGCCCAGCAGGGCTTCGGTGAACTCGGGATAGTCGTCGTCGAGCTTGCGGGCGGTGCGCGCATTGAGAAGGGCGCAGGCCTGGATCAGGCGGCGGATGTGCGGGTCTTCGAGGCCTTCGGCGCCAAGTCCCAGTTCGCTCGCCAGCCGCGGATACTGGTGCGCCAGCTCGCGACCGACCGTGTTCAGGTAGACCAGTTCACGCTCGTAGTACGGCAACAGTTCTTCCATGGCCCTCTCCTCTCAAGCGTTAAAGGTCGTGCAGTTTTGCGCACGAGACCTTGCGACGGGTCAAGAACGGATGAGCAGTAGCTATTCGGCACGCATTGGATGGCGAGCGCGGGGAGCGTGTGGCTCAGTAGGCGGCTTAATCAGTAAAATGGAGGGCTTTCCAGTATCGCCAGACCGACATGACCAGCACCACCTCCCCATCCAGCACCGCTTCGCCCGTACGCACCGAGATTTCCACCCTGTGGCGCCTGTCCTGGCCGATGCTGGTCGGCCAGCTGGCCACCGTCGGCATGGGCGTGGCCGACGTGGCGATGACCGGTCACGTCAGCGCCGAGGAACTGGCCGCCGTGTCGCTCGGCACCTCGGTGTGGTCGATCGTGCTGGTCACGGTGATGGGCACCATGATGGCGATCAATACCGTGGTCGCCCACGAGATCGGTGCAGCCCGCTACGACCAGATCCCGCACTCGGTGCGCCAGGCGATGTGGAAGGGCCTGCTGGTGGGCCTGGTCGCGATGCTGTTCGCCAATCTGTGCACGCTGCTGTTCGACCATGTCGGACTCGAGCAGCACGTGGCCGACCGCGCCTCGCTGTTCCTGCACGTGATCAGCGTCGGCATGCCGGCCTTCGCCTGCTACCGCGCCCTGTACGGCTACACGACGAGCATCAACCAGACCATGCCGATCATGTGGATTGCCATCTTCGGCCTGGTCTTCAATATCATCTCGAACTGGCTGCTGGTGTACGGCAACTGGGGCTTCCCGCAGCTGGGCGCGGTGGGCTGCGCGGTGTCGACCGCGGTCGGCATGTGGCTGATGCTCGGCGCGATGATCGTCTGGATCAGGTATTCGCCGGCCTACCGCATGACCTATCCCTTCACCGGCTGGGAAGGCCCTGCTTGGTCCGCCATCGGCCCGATGCTGCGCCTCGGCATCCCGATCGGCATCACCTACTTCGCCGAGGCCAGCGCCTTTGGCCTGATCAGCCTGCTGGTGGCGCGCTTCGGCGTGGTGGCCGTGTCTTCGCACCAGGTCGCGCTGAACTTCTCTGCGCTGGTGTTCATGGTGCCGCTCAGCTTCTCGATCGGCATGATGACCCGGGTCGGCCAGGCCATGGGAGAAGGCGACCCGCAGCGCGCCCGCTTCGTCGGCCGGGTCGGCGTGGGCATGTCGGTGGCCTTCGGTGCACTGTCGGCGCTGTTCATCGCCATCTTCCGCTGGGAGATCGCGGCGGCCTACACCTCCGATCCGGCGGTGCAGGCCGCCTGCGCCCACCTGCTGCTGTTCGCCGCCCTGTTCCAGCTGTCCGATGCCACCCAGGTGGCGACCGCCTCGGGCATCCGCGGCTACCAGGTAACGCGCACGCCGATGATCATCCAGCTGGTCGCCTTCTGGGGAATCTCGCTGCCGCTCGGCTGCATCCTGGGCCTGGCACCGCAATGGTTCCCATGGACGCCAAGCACGCCGATGTCGACCACCGGCTTCTGGATTGCCCTGGTCGTCGCCCTGACGGTGGCGGCGGTGCTGCTGACCTGGTCGTTCGAGAGGCTGGCGCGCCAGCGCATCCGCGAGGGTGCGGCACACCGCGGCGCAAAACAGCCCTTGGCACCGACGTAATTACAGCTTTTGAGGGCCGACTCTGGTATCGTTCCGCAGTTGTCGCAAATTAACTTATACCAGAGACATTTACATGCGCCCTCTCCTGCTCCTTATGGCCGCTCTCGCGGCCGCTCCCGCTTCGGCTGAACGCCTGACGCTGGACCGCATCTACGGCGATCCGGCCCTGGCCGGCGCCAGCGTGAAGACCCTGCGCGTCTCGCCGGACGGCGAACGCGTGACCTTCCTGCGCGGCCGTGCCGACAACCAGTACCAGCAGGACCTCTGGGAATACAACATGAAGACCAAGAGCACCCAGCGCCTGGTCGATTCCAAGCGCCTGGTGCCGAACGAAGAGCTCTCGCTCGAGGAAAAGGCACGCCGCGAGCGCGCCCGTACCGCGGGCCTGTCGGGCATCATCAATTATTACTGGTCGCCGGACGGCAAGCAGCTGCTGGTGCCGATCGGCGGCGACCTGTTCCTGATCGACGCCGCCAAGCCTGACGCGCCGCGCAAGGTCGCATCGGGCAACGTCACCGATCCGAAGATCTCGCCGAAGGGCCGCTACGTTTCTTTCGTGCGCAACCAGAACCTGGTCGTGATCGACCTGCAGACCGGCGCCGAGCGCCAGCTGACGGTCGACGGCAAGGGCACGATCCATAACGGCGAAGCCGAATTCGTCGCGCAGGAAGAGATGGACCAGCACACCGGCTACTACTGGGCGCCGGACGATTCCGCGATCGCCTACCGCCGCTACGACGAAGCGCCGGTGCCGGTGGCGCGCCGCTTCGAGATCTTCGCCGACCGCACCGAAGTGATCGACCAGCACTACCCTGCTGCGGGCGACCCGAACGTGCTGATCGAGCTGATGATCGTGAACCCGGCCACCGGCCAGCAGCGCAAGGTGGACCTGGGTCTTGATAAGGACATTTACCTGGTGCGCGCCGACTTCAGCGCCGACGCCAAGACCCTGGTCTACCAGCGCCAGACGCGCAACCAGAAGCGCCTCGACCTGGTCGCCGTCGACGTCGACACCCTGGCCCAGCGTCCGCTGCTGACCGAAACCTCGAAAACCTGGGTCGAAATCCACAACGACCTGCGCTTCCTGAAGAACAAGAAAGCCTTCATCTGGGCCTCGGAACGCAGCGGCCGCAAACACCTCTACCTGTACGGCCTGGACGGCAAGCTGCAGGTCCCGCTGTCGAAAGGCGAATGGGGTGTGGACAGCGTCCTGGCGGTCGACGAGGCCGGCGGCCGAGTCTACATCTCGTCGAGCAAGGACGCGATGATCGACAAGCAGACCTACGCGCTCAAGCTGGACGGCAGCAATGCCGCCAACCCGGTGCGCATCACGGCCGGCGACGGCTGGCACGAGGCAGCCTTCGCAGGCAACGGCAAGATTTTTGTGGATACCTACTCGAACCCGACCACGCCGCCGCAGGTGTCGATCCGCCGCGCCGACGGCACGATGGTGGAATGGCTGGAAAAGAACGAGCTGAACGCGAACCACCCGTACGCCAAGTACATGCCGGACCACCTGCCGACCGAATACGGCACGATGAAGGCCAAGGATGGCCAAACCCTGCATTATTCGATCATCAAGCCCGCCAATTTCGATGCGAGCAAGCGCTACCCGGTGTTCCTGTTCACCTACGGCGGCCCGCACTCGCAGCGCGTGACCCGCGCCTGGGGCAATTATTTTGACCAGTACATGGCGCAGCAGGGCTTCGTGGTGTTCCGCCTGGATAACCGCGGCTCGGGCCGCCGCGAGCGCGTCTTCACCGACGCCCTCTATGGCAATCTCGGCTCGGTCGAAGTGGAAGACCAGGTGACCGGCATCGATTGGCTGGCCCAGCAGAGCTTCGTCGATCCGAAGCGCATCGGCGTGTTCGGCTGGAGCTACGGCGGCTTCATGACGCTGCGCCTGCTGTCGGCGGCATCGGACAAGATCGCGATGGGCGTGTCGGTGGCCCCGGTGACCGACTGGGCGCTGTACGACACCCACTACACCGAGCGTTATGTGGGCGGCACCCCGAAATCGGATCCGAAGGCCTACGAGCGCAGCGGCGTGTTCGCGCACCTGGACGGCATGAAGTCGCCGCTGCTGCTGATCCACGGCATGGCCGACGATAACGTGCTGTTCACCAACACCACGCGCCTGATCGACGAGCTGGTGAAGCGTAACGTGCAGTTCGATCTGATGACCTATCCGGGCGCCAAGCACGGCATTTCGGGCAAGGTCAACCAGCGTCACGTGTATGGGATGATCGAGGCCTTCTTCAAGAAGAACCTGGGTGGGACGGCGGCGAAGTAAGCCGGCTTTCGCCAAGTAAATCAGCCGCCCGAGGGCGGCTGTTTCATTTCAGCGCTCCGAAACAACAACAGCCGCACGCGGGCGGCTGTTTGCGAAGCGTGAAACAGATTAGTGGCGGCGTGCCGCGTCGTCCAGCTTCTCTTCCACATGCTCCTGGGTATCGCCAGCAGCCTTCTGGACCTTGCCTTCAACTTTGGTCGCCTTGCCCTTGGCTTCCTGGGTCGGGCTGTCGATCGCATCACCGAATTCTTCCTGGATCTTGCCACCGATTTCTTTCAGTTTGCCCTTGACTTGGTTTTCGTTAATCATGGTCTTCTCCTTTAAGAAAACATGTCCGGATGGCCATGCATGGGTACAGAATACGGCAGCGTCGGCAGCGCTTCTGTTCGCGTCCGCACATTACACAAATGTCAGCAGTTGCGCGACGTCATGACACTGGCAATGCTAATCTTTTGTCAACACGACCATCCCGCTCGAAAGGCTGATGCCATGACCGAACAACATCAAGAACATGCTTCCGACCCGCCGCAAACCCAGCGCCGCCTCGCCAAGCGGGTGACGATCATCAATGGCCTGGCCATCCTGTTCATCGCGCTCGCGGCCGCCATCGTGCTGGCCGCCGATGCCCTGCTGCTGGTCTTCGCCTGCATCCTGTGCGCCATCCTGCTCTACAAGCTGAGCGAGATCATGGCGCGCCGCTTGCACATGAAGCGCAAGTGGGCGCTGAGCATCGTGGTGCTGGGGCTGGCGGCCATTATCGGTCTCGGCAGCTGGGCCATGGCGCCGCAGATTTCCGAGCAATCAAGCAAGCTGGCCAAGGAAATCCCGGCCGCCGTCGAGCGGCTGCAAACCGCAGTGCAGCAGCATCCGCTGCTCAAGCGTGTCGCCAGCGAACTGCCGCCGCCGGAACAGATCGTCAAGCAAATGGGCAACATGGTGCCGAACGCCGGGCTGTTCTTCGGCGGCATGCTGGGCGCCATCGGCAACGTGATCATCATCATCTTCGTCGGCATTTACTTCGCCGCGTCGCCGCAGCTGTACACCAACGGGGCCATCCGGCTGGTGCCGCAAAGCAAACGGCCGCGCGCCCGGGAAGTGCAGCAGGAACTCGGGCAGACGCTGGCGAGCTGGCTGCTGGGCAAGGCCGCCTCGATGCTGATCGTCGGCATCGCCACCTCGATCGGCCTGTCCATGCTGGGCGTGCCGCTGGCGCTGATCCTCGGCATCATTGCCGGCCTGCTCGACTTCATCCCCTATCTGGGCCCGATCATGGCCGGCATACCAGCGGTGCTGCTGGCGCTGTCGATCAGCCCGGAGCTGGCGCTGTACACAGTGCTGCTGTTCACCGGCATCCAGCTGGTCGAAGGCTATGTGCTGCAGCCGCTTATCGAAGCCCGGGCGGTGGACCTGCCGCCGGCCCTGGTCGTCGTCATGCAATTGGTCTTCGGCACCCTGTTCGGCTTTGCCGGGGTGGCGCTGGCAACGCCGCTGGCGGCCGGGCTGGCGGTGCTGGTCAAGATGCTCTATATCGAAGACGTGCTGGGCGACCGGCCGGCCCAGAAGCGAAGTTAGATGCTCAAACGAGAAAGCCGCGCGGCGCGCGGCTTTTTCATGGTGGCGGCAAGGTTTAGCGGTTGCCCTTGACGATATCTTTCACGTCGCCCGCCTTTTCCTGCACCTTGCCCTCGGCCTGGTTGGACACGCCTTCGCGCTGGGCCTGGCGGTTGCCGACGGCTTCGCCGACCTTCTCCTGGATCTTGCCGCCGATATCCTTGGCCTTGCCTTTGATTTGATCGTCGTTCATGTCAGTCACCCTCTTCGGTTGTGAAGCGAGGTCCCACCATAGGCGCGATGAGCGGGGCGTTCTGTTCGCCAGTTAACACACCGGCTTGCGCCAGACGCTGGCCAGCCAGGGCTGCTGCTCGCGCGGCAAGCCGGCTGGGCGGTAGTAATGATGCAGAGGAGCAAAACCCGCCGCGGTCAGGTAGCGCTCCCAGGTGTCGTAGTCGTGGTAGCTGCCGTAGCGCGGGCCGTTCCAGCCTTCGCGGTTGTCGCCGCGCGGGTTGGAGCTGAACAGGGCGCCGTAGAGCTGCGCCAGCACGCCGGGCAGTTCGGCGCTGGGGACGTGGAACAGCGAGGCATTGGCAAAGATGCCGTCGAACATGGCCGGCGGCAGGTCGAGGTGCAGGAAATCCTGGTGCCAGACTTCGCAGCCGCTGTAGCTACGCGCCATCTCGGCGAAACGGGCGCTGCCGTCCAGGCCGATGGCCTTGTGACCCAGGCTGGTGAAGGTCTTGAGGTCGCGGCCCGGGCCGCAGCCGAGGTCGAGGATCGTCCAGGGCGCCGGGGCCTCGATCGCGCCCAGCCAGGCATCGATGTTCTGGCTGACGTCGTGGTCGATGGTGCCGGCGAAAAAGGCGTCGGCGGTCTGGTCGTAATGGGCCAGGGTGCGGCAGGAAATGTCGTCGGAGTTCATGACGGCATTATCGGCCTAATCGTACTTCACCGCGAGTCAGCACCGTGTGCACGTCGTCCCGGCGAAGGCCGGGACCCAAGTTTGCGTGCGTTACAGCTAACGCATGCTTTTCGACGACTCGTCGAAAATTGGGTTCCGGCCTTCGCCGGAACGACGACTCATAGGCTTGTGGCGAGGTCAGCGTTACTACGGTCCTGCCCTCTCCTATCACCAGACCCGTACGCGCTGCTCCGGCGCCAGGTACAGCTTCTGTCCCGGCTGCACGTCGAAGGCCTTGTACCAGGCATCCAGGTTGCGCACGGTATAGGTGCGGTACTGGCCCGGCGAGTGGCCGTCGGTCAGCACGTTGCGGCGCAGCGAGGCTTCGCGCATCTTGGTGCGCCAGCTCTGGGCGAAACCGGTGAAGAACTCGCGGTCCGCCTCCGTCCCGGCCGCCTTGCCGCTCGGCGAGACCTTGAACGCGTCGTAGGCCGCGGCCAGGCCGGCCAGGTCGGACAGGTTCTCGCTCAGCGTCAGCTGGCCGTTGATGGCCAGGTCGTCGAAGGGCTTGTAGGCGTTGTACTGCTCCACCAGCTTCTGCGAGGCCTTCTTGAAGTGGGCCAGGTCTTCCTTGGTCCACCAGTCGCGCAGGCGGCCCTGGGCGTCGAACTGGGCGCCCATGTCGTCGAAGCTGTGGCTGATCTCGTGGCCGATCACCGAGCCGATCGCGCCGTAGTTGTGCGCATCCGATGCCTTCGAATCATAGAACGGCGGCTGCAGGATCGCGGCCGGGAAGTTCAGCGCGTTCTGTAACGGCAGGTTCACGGCATTGACCAGCTGCGGCGGCATGGCCCATTCGGTCTTCCTGGGCTTCTGCTTGAGCTTGGCGAGCTGCTGGGAGTAGTGGAATTCCTGCGCGCGCATCACGTTGCCGAGCGCGTCGTTCGGCAACACCTTCAGGCCGTCGTAGGACTTCCACGCATCCGGATAGCCCACGCCCACGTACATGGTGCGCACCTTCTCTTTGGCCTGGGTGCGGGTCGACGGCGCCATCCAGTCGAGCTTGTCGATGCGGCGCTCGAAGGCGGACTTGATGTCGGCGACCATCTTCAGGATGCGCGCCTTGTCTTCGGCCGGGAAGTACTTGGCGACGTACATCTTGCCGACGGCTTCGTCCATCGCGCCATTGGTGGCGGCCAGGACGCGCTTCCAGCGCGGCGACTGCTGTGGCGAGCCGGTCAGGCCCTTGCCGTAGAACTCGAAGCGCAGGTCGGAATAGGCTTTCGGCAGCGTGCTGGCGAACTGGTTCAGGCTGTGGAAGGCCAGGTAGTCCTTCCAGGTGCCCAGGTCGGTGGCGGCCACCTGCTCGGCGGCGCCCTTGAGCGCGCCCGGGTGGTAGGCGATGAAGCGGTCCTGGCCAGCCAGGCGCGCCCCCTTCATGAAGGCGTTCCAGTCCATGCCCGGCGCCTTGGCGGCGAAGTCCTTCATGGTCCAGGTATTGTTGGCCTTCTGGATGTCGGCCGACTCTTCGCGCGAAGCGTGGCTCTCGGCCAGTCTTGACTCCAGCGCGAAGATTTTCGCCGCACGCTCGTCGGCCCTGTCGTAGCCGGCCAGTTTCAGCATGGCGGCGATGTACTGCTGGTACCTGGTGCGCAGCTCGGCCATCTTCGGGCTGTTGTCGAGGTAGTAAGCGCGGTCCGGCAGGCCGATGCCGCCCTGCAGCAGGTAAGGCACATTGCGCGACGGGTCGGTCAGACCCTGGTTGAACCACACGCCGAACAGGTTCGGGGTGTTGAAGTTGGTTGCGTTCAGCGGGTCGACGTCGGCACGCAGGAATTCGCCCAGCACGCGCGAGAGCGCGGCGCGGTCCTCCATCGCGTCGATTCTATCCAGGCGCGGCTTGAGCGCGGCCAGGCCGGCCGACTCGATCGCCGCCTCGTTCATGTACGCGGTGTAGAAGTCGGCCACCTTGCGCGCCTCGGGACTGGCGGACTTGCTGGCCGCCGCGTCCTCGATCAGCTTGACGATGCGGGCATTGGTGTCTTCGGCCAGCACGGCCATCGAGCCCCAGGAACCGCGGTCGGCCGGGATCTCGGTCCTGGCCATCCACTCGCCGTTGGCGTAGGCATAGAAATCGTCACCCGGCAGCATGACGGCGCCGGCCGGCTTGGCGGGCGCCACGGCGGCGGCGTTTTGCTCTGCGGCATAGGATGGAGCCATGGCAAATGCGCCGCACAGCGCCAGGGTGATGGCAGTCTTGTTCAAGGTCCAGCTGGTTTTCATTCGCTTCCCTTCTTGTGAAAGTGGTGTTTGCTCTTTATTGCAGGGCGGCGCGGACCTGCGGTAACAGGCGCGCTTTCTGGTCGGCGCGGATGCGCACGCCGTTGCCGACGCGTTCGGCTTCGACAACGCCGTCCGGACCGAAGTTCTTGCGCATGTACGCTTCCATCATCTCCGCATGCGCCGGATTGCTGGAGGAAGCGACGATGCTGGCGAACAGGCTGTTGCGGCCCAGCGCTTCCATATTGGCCAGCAGCGCGTCGCGGTTGGCGATGGCGAACTTCCAGGTCTGGTCGAGGTGCTCGCCGGCGACCCCACCGATCATATAGGGCACCAGATCCGGCGGGGTGTGCGGCGACAGGAGCGACTGCAGGGTGCGCGCGGCCAGCTGCGGGTCCTGGGCGCTGGTGAGGGCACGGCCAAAACGGTTGCGCTCTTCGCTGGTGGGGGCGTTCGCGGCGCGCGCGGCAAGAAGCTCGTAGGTGGCCTGGTCGGCATAGCGGCCGGCGGTGCCGGTGACGAAGTCGATCATCGAGGGCGGCACCGAGGACGGATCCCGCACATAGCGTGCGAACCTGGCCTTGCCCTCGTCGATGGCCTGCCGGTCGCCGGCGCGGGCCAGCGCGGTGGCCAGCATGCCGCGCAGCTGGGCGTCCTCGGCGGTTTCCCCCGGCTTTTCTTCCCAGCCCAGCTTGTCGAACTTCGGACGCGCGAAATCGACCAGAAAGCGGCGGATCAGGGCCTGTTCCGGCTCGCCGCGCGCCAGCGAGTCGAGCGTGCGCAGGTTCGACAGGATCGCATCCCACACTGCCACGCGCGGCTCGTCGCCGTACTTGCGCACCAGGTCCAGGTAGGCATCCAGGCCCATGCGGCCGTTCGAGGCGAAGCTCCAGGTGTCTGACAGCAGCTTCAGGCGCGTGCTGTCCGGCAGGCGCGGCGCCTGCTCGGCCAGGGCGTGGAAGCTGGCCGGGTCGTACTGCACGCGGAAGTAGCCGACGCTGTGCGGGTCGACCACCAGGGTGCCGTCGCAGCTGCCCTGGTTGATGGACGTGCTGGGGCCGGACAGCAGCGTGGTCCAGGCCTTGCCGTTGACGGTGCCGACCTGCAAGGGCACGTTCCACAGGCGTTTTTCACGGGGCGGCTCGTCGAGGCGATACTGCTCCTGCGACAGCGTCACCTTGCGCCTGCCCTCCTCGCAGGCCTGCTCGACCCGGATCAAGGGGAAGCCCGGCTGCAGGGTCCAGTCCGAGGCCAGCTTCCCGACCGGCTTGCCGGAGGCCTTTTCCAGCGCGGCCCACAGGTCGCTCGATGTCGTATTCGAATACTGGTGCTTCGCCATGTAGGCGCGCATGCCCTTGCGGAAGGCCGATTCGCCCAGGTAGGCTTCCAGCATGCGCAGGAAAGCCTCGCCCTTCAGGTAGGTGATGGCATCAAAAGCCGCGGCGGCCTGCTCCTCGGTCTCGATGGGGGTCTGGATCGGGTGGGTGGTCTTGCGCGCGTCCAGGTTCATCACGTATTCGCGCTCGGCCATGCCTTCCAGGTAGGGACGCCATTCGGGGTGGAAGTGGTGGGTGGCCTTGGTCGCCATCCAGGACGCGAAGCCTTCGTTGAGCCACAGATTGTCCCACCAGGCCATGGTCACCAGGTTGCCGAACCACTGGTGCGCCAGCTCGTGGGCGTTGATGTTGAAGGTGAACTTCTTGACCTTCTCGGGGCTTCTCTTCGGGTCGTACAGCAGGGTCGGCTCGTTGTAGACGACCGCGCCCCAGTTTTCCATGGCGCCGTTGAAACCGCCCGGGATCGCGATCTGGTCCAGCTTGGGCAGCGGGTACGGGATGCCGAAGTAGTTGTTGAAGTAGCGCAGCAGGTCGCGCGTGGCCCCCAGGGCGAAGGTGGCCGAGCCGAGCTTGCCTTCGGTCGTCACGATGCCGATGTCGACGCCATCCTGCTTGGCGGACAGACGCTCGAGCTCGCCGGCCACCAGCACCACCAGGTAGCTCGGCATCTTCGGGGTGTTGCCGAAGCTGATGCGCTGCATCCCGCCGGCGAGGTCTTCGCGCTTGTCGATCGGGGTGGTGGAGTAGGCCTTGAAGTTGCCCGGCACGTCGACGGTGAGCTTGAAGCGGGCGCGGAAGGCCGGTTCGTCCCAGGTCGGGAGCATGCGCCGGGCGTCGGTCGGCGCCATGGTGGTGGCGATCAGCTTCTTGTCCTGGCCGCCCGCCTTGTAGTTCACGTAGAACAGGCCGCGCCCTTCGCGGTTGATCTGGCCGCGGAAGGCCAGCGCCAGCGCGTACCTGCCCGGCACCAGCGGCTGGGACAGCGCGAAGCGCAGGGTCTGCTGCTTCTTGTCGAGGATGGGGTCGAGTGTCAAGGTGCCGATGTGCTTGCCCGTCAGGCTGGCCGAATCGATCTGCATGTTGTCGGCGTTCAGCATGATGGTCGAAGTCGGCTTCAGGACGTCGATCTCGACCGTCTGGGTGCCGCGGAAGCTGTTGGCGGCGACGTCCGGCACGATATGGGCGTCGTACTGCAGCGGCACCACGTCCTTCGGCAGCTTGCCCGGCGTTGCCGCGAAAGAAACCGGCGCCTCGGCCTGCGCCGTGGCGGCGCCCAGGGCCAACGCAAGCGCGGCCGTGGCTTTGCGCGCCCGGGCGACTGGCATGTCTCTCATAAGTCTCTCTCTCGAATCTGTTTTTATTTGACGGTTCCTGCGCGCGACGGCGCAAGAACCCAGCACGCACTGTAGGAAAGCCGGGCGCCGCCTGCGCCCGGATTGCGACAGACTGCAAAAAACGGGGCCAGACTGCTGAAACCGGGGAATGGCGGAGGCATTCGAAAAAAATCCGAAATTTTTTTCGAATTACCCTAAAGTTCCCGAAAGCCGATCCGTAAATGCCTTAGATACCCGGCAATCCGGCCGGCGTTCATTGCCTTGGTGCCAACATGACCTCGAACGACGTCCTCTCGATGTATGAAAACCTCGCTGGCCTCAGCAGCCAGATGAAGGGCGCCGCCGAGGCTGGCGACTGGACCGGTTTCGACAAGCTGAACGTGCAGGCGGCGGTGGCCGCTGGTGCCGCGATCGGCGGCGTGCCGGCACTGGAAGGCGCCAAGCGCCAGCGCAAGATCGACCTGCTCAAGCAGCTGATGGCCAATGACCGCGCGATTCGCGACGTGACCGAACCCTGGATGGGGCAGCTGGACCGCGCGATGTGCGCGCACTGATCAGCAAGAATTGACGATCGAAGGCACATGCGGGTTAATGCCGGTCAGTTAGCGACGGCTGTAGGGTGGGCGGGTTCCCCGCCCACGCGGTGATAGTTGCGATATGAACAGCCGCGCGGGCTGCAGTACTGTGATTTGACCGCGTGGGCGGGAGACCCGCCCACCCTACGGATGAGCGCCGGCTCTTAAGTGACAGGCATTAACCTGCGGGTGCCTTTTGTTTTTGGCTACGACTCCAGCTTGCTCAGCTTGCCCAGGCAGCGGCGCTGGTAACTGTTGAGCCCTTCCGTGACGAGCGCATCGTCCTCGGCCAGCTTCCCGGCATCGATCAAGAGCCGCAGCTTGGTGATGTGATCCCCCTGCGCCAGCGCCTGCGCCAGGTTCGGGCCACCCGGTTCGCCGGCCCGGGCGATCGCCTCGGCCACCGTCTCCGGGAAATCCCAGTGCCTGGCGATGACCGCCGACAGCTGCCGGCTGCGCGCCAGCAGTTCCACCCCGAACGCTTCGGAGGCCGGCACCTTGCCGTTCTGGCAGATGCGGTCGCTAAGGCGGAAGGCGACGATCAGCCCGACGTCCTGCATCAGCCCCGCCAGGCAGGATTCGAAGATGTCGGCCGCCACCGCCGAAGCCATCAGGCTCGCCGCCACCGCGCATTTTTCGGAATGGTTCCATACCAGCGGCGCCGCACGGCGGGCAAAGCCCGCCTCGTGCAGCCTGATGAGGGGCCGGAAGGCGACCCGCGCCAGCAGCATGCGCAAGCCGTTCTGCCCGAGCAGCATGATGGCGGCGTCCAGGGTCTTGATCGGGGTGACGGGACGGTAATAGGCGCTGTTGGTCTCGCGCAGCACTTCGGCCACCAGCACCACGTCTTCGGCCACCTGGGCGGCCAGCTCGCCCGTGCTGACGCTCTCGTCGCGCAGGCTGCGCAGCAGCTTGGGGATCAGTTCCGGGACCCGCGGCACCAGCTCGGCCGCGATGGCCGGGTTCTGCGCCAGCGTGCGCACCTGCTCCAGGATCAGGCGCTCGGTCTCGGGCGGCGCGTCGAACCTTGCCGGGCCGGCCAGCCAGAGGTAATACAGGGCGTCGGTCGCGGCATGGTCCGTGCCGCCGTCCGGCTCCTCGGGTGCGGCCGCCTGGGGTTCCGCGCCGCTCAGTAAACGATTGATCCAGTTCTTCATAGTCCGCCAGGGTCTGTGCCGCAGGTGGGATTGTAGCCCAAGGGCCCACCATGCAAAACGCATGGATTGCGAATGGACGTCCTGAAAAGACAAAAGCGCCCGCAGGCGCTTCGAGATGTGCCCGAGCAGAAGGCTCGGCCACGGAATCGGGAGAGCGATCACCAGGTATCTCCTGGCGTCGCCTCTTGCCGGTTGCATCCGGCGTTCGCTGCCTCAGTTGACACGCGAACCGCTTCCGGACACAGGCGTTTCTTCAACGTCTGCCTGCTTTCCGCGCCACGCTATCGGTGGTGGCTGCGCCAGGCCGCTGTGCCGTTCGTGATCTCGCGACCACGGAATGAGTATAGCAAAAATTTTAAGCTTGTGTAGACGAGTTGTGCGCGGCTTCGTCCAGGGTCGGTTCGCGCGTCGAGGCAGGCAGGGGCTTGCGTCCCAGCCGCGCCTTGACGCGCGCTCCCAGGCCGACGCGGGGCCCTTCCGCGCGCCCTGCCGCCCGCCTGGCGCGCAGGACAAACACCAGCCCCGCCAGCAGCGCCAGCACGCCGGCGCCGACGCCCGCCAGCAGCCAGGGCGAGCCCTCTTCCGGCGGCGGTTCCGGCTTTTTCTTCTTCAGCCGATGCACCTGCTGCTGGGGCGCCGCCGGCGTTTGCAGGCTGGCAGCCGGCGCGGCGCCCGCCGCCACCTGCAGCAGCTTCACCTTGTCCTCGAGCTGGCCCAGCTGATCGCGCAACATCGCATTCTTCGCCCCCAGCACGACGCAGGCGTCCACCTGCGCCCTGGGCTGCGGGGCGCAGGCGCCGCCCGCCGGGGCCGGTTCAGGCGTCAAGCGCGCCGGCCGGGCCGGCTCCGGCGGCACGACGGCCGGCTTCGGCTTGATGGGCGCGGGCTTCGGCCTGGCCGGAGCGGGCTCTGGCGCCGCCTCCAGCGGCGGCGCGGGCTGCGCCGCTTTGGCAGGGATGGGAGGCGCCACCACCGGAACCGGAGGCGGCGCCGGATTCGGATCCGGCGACAGCCACAGGGTTGCCAGCCGCACGCTGCGCTGCGCGCCGTCGGTCAGCTCCAGGTACAGGTGCAGGTGTTCCGACTCCACCTTGCCGAGCGAGGTGAGGTGCAGGAACTGGCGCCCGTCGCGCCGCATCACCGACATCCGGAGCGTGGACAGCACCGCCGGCATGCCGATATTGGCGCCGCGGTAAACGTTCGGATGCGCCAGGCGCACCTGGACCGGGTTGGCGGTGTCTTCCAGCATGGTGAGCTCGATGTCGGCCACCAGCGGCTGGCCGAGGAAGGAGCTCACCCGCGGTTCGCCGAGCTCGGCCGCCTGGGCAGCGCCGGCCAGCAGCGCGCAAGTCAATATCAGTGGAAGGCGGCAAGCCATAGGATGGAAGTAGTAGAGCCTGAGCGTAGTTAACGGACAATCGGCTAAACTCTTTAATCACAACCCTTCACCCACAGGACAGCCATGGAAAACAGGATTGAGAAGGACAGTTTCGGCCCAATCGAGGTGCCCGCGGACCGCCTCTGGGGCGCCCAGACCCAGCGTTCGCTCCACCATTTCCACATCTCGACCGAGCGCATGGCGCCGGAACTGGTCGCCGCCCTGGCCCAGGTCAAGCGCGCCGCCGCCGCGGTGAACCGCTCGCTCGGCAAGCTCCCGGGCGACAAGGCCGAGGCCATCATCCGCGCCGCCGACGAGGTGCTGGAAGGCCGTCATCCACAGGAATTCCCGCTGGCGGTCTGGCAGACCGGTTCCGGCACCCAGAGCAACATGAACATGAACGAGGTGCTGGCCAACCGCGGTTCCGAACTGATGGGGGGCGAGCGCGGCGAGAAGCGCCTGCTGCACCCGAACGACCACGTCAACATGGGCCAGTCCTCGAACGACATCTTCCCCACCGCCATGCACGTGGCGGCGGCCATTGCCGTCGCCCAGAACCTGCTGCCGGCACTGGGCCAGCTGCGCGGCACGCTGCTGCGCAAGTCGCGCGACTTCGAGAGCATCGTCAAGATCGGCCGCACCCACCTGCAGGACGCCACCCCGCTCACCCTCGGCCAGGAATTCTCGGGCTACGTCGCCCAGCTGGAATTCGCGGAAAGCGCGATCCGCGCCACCCTGCCAGGCCTGCTGGCGCTAGCGGCCGGCGGCACGGCGGTCGGCACCGGCCTGAACGCGCATCCGGATTTCGCCCCGCGCATCGCGGCCGAGCTCAGCTCGCGCACGGGCCTGTCCTTCAAGAGCGCGCCCAACAAGTTCATGGCGCTGGCCGGCCACGAAGCCATGGTCTCGAGCCACGGCGCCTTCAAGACCCTGGCCGCGGCCCTGATGAAGATCGCCAACGACGTGCGCTGGATGGCCTCGGGCCCGCGCTCGGGCCTGGGCGAGATCACGATTCCCGAGAACGAACCGGGCAGCTCGATCATGCCGGGCAAGGTGAATCCGACCCAGTGCGAGGCGCTCACCATGCTGTGTTGCCAGGTCTTCGGCAACGACGTCGCGATCACGGTCGGCGGCTCGCAGGGCAACTTCGAGCTGAACGTGTTCAAGCCCATGATCGCCCATAACTTCCTGCAAAGCGCCCGCCTGCTGGCCGACGGCATGCGCTCCTTCGACGAGCACTGCGCCCAGGGCATCGAGCCCAATCACGCCCGCATCGCCGAGCTGATGGAAAAATCGCTGATGCTGGTGACCGCACTGGCCCCGCACATCGGGTATGATCGCGCCGCACAGATCGCCAAGACCGCGTCGCACGACGGCCTGACCCTGCGCCAGGCCGCGCTGCAGTCCGGCTTCGTCACCGAGCAGCAGTTCGACGAGTGGATCGTGCCGATCGACATGACCCGGCCGGATACGGTCGAGTAACACTTTTTCGGGGCACCTGCAGGTGCCCTTTTCAATTCCCGAGGACAGCATGCAAAAGATAGATTTCGATTTGACAGCCGAGTTCGTCGAGCTGAATCAGCTGATGAAGCTGGTCGGCCTGGTCGACAGCGGCGGCGCCGGCAAGAACATGGTCGCCAGCGGCGCGGTGTCGGTCGACGGCAAGCAGGAACTGCGCAAGACCGCGAAGATCCGCGCCGGCCAGACCGTGACCGTGGGCGACGTGCAGATCCAGGTGCAATAAATCACCTAAAAACGCTTCGGAAAGGTGGCGGAAAACAGCGGGCTTATGTTTGCGCCCTAACAAACAGAGCGGGGCTTCCTTGTTTATATTTTAAGTCATCAGGATCGACTTATATCAACCGGCCATAGGTGAAGCCATGGAAACCCCGAACCGCGCCCAGTCCCAGGAGCAGCTTATCGGAGACCTGCGTCTCGTCATCGAGAATGCGGAAGAGCTGCTGAAAAATACCGACCACTACACCAGTGCGCTGTACCAGAACGCACGCGCCAAGCTGGCGCTGGCGCTGGAAGCGGCCAACGAGGAACTGGCGCGTTTCGAAGATGCCCAGCTCGAGCGCATGATGGCCGCCACCCGCGCCGCCAACGAGCGTTACAGCGACCGTACCGGCGAGCAGCGCATCCTGCGCGCCTTCCACTGAACCCTACGGACGGCTCTGGCCGGCGTCGTTTGCCGCAATCGCGGCCACCACGCCGAGACTGAACCAGCCCTGCAGCATGGCGCCGATGTCCGGCGCCTCCTCACCGGCCGCGACGGCGGCCAGCGCGGCGTCGAGCGCCGCGCCCAAGCTGGCGCCCGCCGCCAGCCGAACCAGGGCCGCGACTCCCGCTGCGCTTTCCTCCACCACCTCCACCCGCCAGCCGCGCCGCAGCACCAATACCGTGCAAGGCGCGTCGGCGTGCGCCGGCAATGGCGGACCGCCCGGCTGGTGCGCCTGCCAGAGCGCGGCGATGGCCCATTGGCTGCGCAGCAGGCTCACCGATGGATGCAGGGTGAAACGGGCGCCGTCCAGGGCCTGCGGCGACATCGCAGTCAGGGCGGCCAGGCCGAGCGGCGCCACGTCCGGCGCCAGATAGGCGCGGTGGACGGCCCACTCGAGCCGTGCCACGTCGGGCAGGTAGGGATAAGGCGCGGCCGGCGCGAATCCGGCAAGGAAGTCCGCGAAACGCGCGCCGAAGTTCGCCAGGTCCGGGGCTTGCGACGGCGCGGCCTTGCCGTAGGCACGCGCCAGGCCGGCAAAGAATTCCTCGCCCACCAGCTGGCGCAGGACCGGGTAGGCCTCGCCCAGGGCGCGCTCCCATCCGGCGCTCAGGTTGCCGCGGTACAGCGCCAGACGCTCCACCCCGCCCTCGCTGAGGAAGGGCCGCAAGGCGGCTTCGTGGCTGCGGTCGAACAGCGCCGCCCCAAAGCGCTGCTGGAGCGTGGCGAGCGCCTCGTCCCTTGGCGCCGGCGGCGCCGGTGGCCGGATCACCGGGGCAAGGGCGGCCGGCACCGGGTAGTCCTGGGCGATCGCATCGGCCCTGGCCGCCTCCGCCAGCAGGCTGTCGATCGGCGGCAGCTCGGCATCCCATTCCACCAGGGTCGGCACCCGGCCGAAACGCGCCAGCGCGGCGCGGTACAGGTCCCAGACCGGTTCGGCCACGGCGGCGCCATGGTGGTCGACCAGCGCCAGCGGCGTCTCCAGGTGGCCGGCCAGGTGGATTTCGCCGACACTGCCCACGGGGAGCGCGGCGATGGCGGCGCGCGCGTCTTCGCCGTGGTTGCGCTGGTTGACATACAGGTTGTTCACGTCGAGCAGGATGCCGCAGCCGGTGCGGCGCGCCAGTGCGGCCAGGAATTCGGCTTCGCTCATGGTGTCGGCGCGAAAGCGCACATAGGTCGAGACGTTCTCGACCAGCAGGCGGCGGCCCAGCCCTTCCTGCACCCGGCCCACCCGCTCGCACAGCAGCGCCAGGGCGGCCTCGTCGAGGGCCAGCGGCAGGAGGTCGTTGAGCTGGCGGTCGGCCAGCGCGCCCCAGCTCAGGTGTTCGGAGACGAGGAAGGGATCGACCGCCTCGACCAGCGCACGCACGCGCTCCAGGTGGGCATCGGAAAATCCGCGCGCCGAGCCGAGTCCGAGCCCGACGCCGTGCAGGCTGACCGGATAGTCGCGCCGCAGCTCGCTCAGCACGTGCCAGTCCCAGCCGGCACGGGCGAGGTAGTTCTCGCTATGGACTTCGAGGAAGCCGACCGGCGGGCGCCTGTCGAGGAAGGCGCGGTAATGCGGCGTGCGCAGGCCCACGCCGGCGGCGCGGGCCGCAGCGGGGGCGGACATGATTACTTCTGGACGTCGGCCTTGGCCGGCTCGGTCTTGTCCTGCTTGGCCTTGCCGGCTTCGAGCGAGCCGCCGAGCTGCGTGCAGGTGCCCTTGGCGACGAACTTCCACTCGTTCGCGTCATTGTCGACCTTGGCGACACCGGCGCAGCCGTGGGTGGCGGTGCCGCAGTCGTTCTGGCCGGCCTTGGCGACGCCGTAGCAAGCTTCCTGGTCGGCCTTCGGCACGCCCATCTGGTCCTGGGCGGCGGCGTGGGCGCAGACGCCGGCAAGGGCGGCGGCGATCAGGGCGTGGCGGTTGGTCATGCGGTACTCCTGGCTGAATGAAGGCGCCAGTATTTCTCAGGCGGGGTAAAGAAGCAAGTTACGCTGTCGTATTGATCTTGTTCCCCAGATGCGGCGGCAGGTTCGCCGACTGCACCGCCGGCAGCGCTGCGAGCAGCTGGGTGGCGGTGGCTTCCTGGATCTGCTGGGCCTTCTTGAAGACGGCGAGGCTCACTTCCTGGCGCTGGCCGGTTTCGGCGATGCTGGTGGACAGCTTGGCGATGCTGGACACATCCATGTCATTCTCCCATTAAGGCGTATCCACCATTTACGGCAGCCCGTGGAAGAACTTTAGGCCTTCAGCGCATCCATTTCTGCAGCCAGGCCAGCACTTGATCCGGATCATTCAGGTCCAGCCAGGCCGGCCCACCCTCTCCGCCCGGCTGCGGCGCGTCCGAGGCCACGGCCAGGATGTCGGGATCCTCCGGATACAGGGCCGGCCGGCCCAGGCTCGGGCGGAACACTTCCAGCTTGGGCATGCGCTCCCACTTGTAGCCTTCCACCAGGGTCAGGTCGGCCGGCGCCAGCCGCGCCAGGTGTTCCATCAGCCGCGGCTCCTCGGCCCCGCGCAGTTCGCGCAGGATCGCGACGCGGTAGGGAGACGCCAGCATCACCTCGGCCGCCCCGGCCATGCGCAGGCGCGCGCTGTCCTTGCGCGGCGGCTCCAGCTCGACGTCGTGGTGGCTGTGCTTGACCACGTTGACCCGCAGTCCCCGCCCCGCCAGGCGGCCGATCAGCGCCTCCAGCAGCGAGGTCTTGCCGCTGCCGGACCAGCCGACCACGCCCAGCACCGGTCCCACTTCAATAGGCGACACGATAGCGGGAGCCCCGGTAATTCATGATCGCCGCCTTCGGCAGCAGGCGCTCCAGCACCAGTCCGGGCGCGACTTCCTCGCCCTCGCGGCGCAGCATCTTGTCGACCAGCAGCAGGCGCTCGGCGGGATTCGGCGAATAGATATAGCCGCCGAAGCTGACCTTCGGGATCTCGCGCTGCACCGATTCCGGCAGCGACTGCAGCGGGCCGATATGGTCCTCGGCGGAGGGCGCCGCGGGCGCGGCGGCCACCAGGACCGGGCGCGCCGGTTCCGGCATTGGCTCGACCGGCTCGGCGCGCGGCGCCGGCTTCGGCGCGGGCGCCGGAGGCTTCGCGGACACCGGCGGCGCCTTCGGCTTGACTGGTGCTTCCGGCTTGGCCGGGGCCGCCGGCTCGGGCGCCGCCGGCAAAGCGGCGACTACCGGCGCCGCAGGCACGGCAACGGGAGCGGCGACCGGTGCAGGCGCCGGTGCGCTCGCCACCTGCACCGTCGGCGCCGGCGCCGGCTGGCGCAGCAGGAACAGCGCGCCGAGCGCCACGACGAGGGCGCCGGCGGCGATGCCGATGATGACGGGCTTGCGGCTGCTGCGTGTGTCCGCGCTCGCGTAGCTGGGCGGCGGCGCGTGGATGGTCGGCGCGTTGCCGAGCTGGCGCTCCGCCTGTGCCTTCTTGAGGGCTTCGAGGATGTAGGACATGGCTTATTTTGCGGTCTTGGACGGCCTGCCTTGGGCCAGCAGGCGCGGCTCGGGCACGCCGGAGAGCTGGTTCAGGCGCATGTAGGTGCGCGGACCGGCCAGGCCGTCCGCCTTCAGGTGCTGCGCGGCCTGGAAATGCTGCAGCCGCTTGCGCATGCCGGCGTCCAGCACACTGCCCGGCTGCGGCGCCTGGGCCCCGTTCAACCCTGCCAGGCGCCCGGCCAGCCAGTCGACGTCCGGCCCGCGCGCGCCCTCGGCCAGTTCCTCGCGGAAGGCGCGCGGCATGCGCCAGAAGGTCGTGAACTCGCCGCCGAAACGGGCCACGAAAGTGGCCAGGTCGATTTTCTCGCGGCGCGCGCCGGCGCTCAGGGTCACGCTGTTGCCGTCCAGCGCGGACAGCACGGCGTAGCCGGTGCGCGGGCCGTCATGCAGGGTGACGACGGCCGGGCGGTCGAGCATGCGCAGTTCGTACAGGCCGCCGCGTCCCTGGTGGCAGCGCAGGTCGGCCTTGAGCGCCGCCTCGCAAGGCTTGTCGCCCGCCAGCGGCTGCCCCCACAGCGCCGCCAGCTCGCGCAGCGCATTGCTTTCATCTGCCTGCACCGGCGGCACGCTCGACGGCGCCACCGCGCTTGCCGCCACCGGCACCGCCCTGGCGGGCGCCTCGGCCTGCGCAGGCGGCGCGGACGCGGCCTTGCGCTCGGGCATGGCTTGCCAGGCTGCCGCACTGACGGCGGCCGCTGCCAGCACGCCGCCGGCAATCAAGGGCATGCGCAGGCGGCGCGCTGCGACTGGCTCGCCGGCGAAGACCTCGGCAGCCGCTTTTTTCAGGATCTGGCGCGTCACCTGCGGACTGTTCTCAACGTAGGCGCCGAGCAGCGCGCGGTCGCACAGCAGGTTGATGCGGCGCGGCACCCCATGCGTCAGCGCGTGGATCTGGGGCGTGAGCGCGGGCGGGAACGGCGATCCGCCGGCGCCGGCCACCGCCAGCCGGTGCGCGACATAGGCGCCGGTTTCCGCCTCGGACAGGGGTCCCAGGTGGTAGCGCGCGATCACGCGCTGCGCCAGCTGCTCAAGTTCGGGACGGGCCAGCATGCTGCGCAGCTCGGGCTGGCCGATCAGGATGATCTGCAGCAGCTTGCGTTCGCTGGTCTCGAGGTTGGTCAGCAGGCGCAACTGCTCCAGCACCTCGGCCGACAGGTTCTGTGCTTCGTCGATGACGAGCACATTGTTCAGCCCCTGGGCGTGGGATTCCAGCAGGTAGCGGTTGATCGCATCGACATAGCCTTTCAGTCCAATGGGCGTGCCGGCCGGCGGCAGTTCGATGCGGAATTCGTCGCATACGCTCAGCAGCAATTCCTCGACGCTCAGGCGCGGATTGAAGATGTAGGCCAGCCGGCAGTTCTCGGGAATCTGCTCGATGAAGCAGCGGCACACCGTGGTCTTGCCGGCGCCGATCTCGCCGGTCAGCAGGACGAAGCCGCCGCCGCTGCCGATGCCATACAGCAGGTGCGCGAGCGCTTCGCGGTGGCGCTCGCTCATGAACAGGTAGCGCGGATCGGGGGCGATCGAGAACGGCGCGCCCTTCAGGTGGAAGTAGTGGTTATACATCTGCGATCATGCGGGTCCGGTTGGTGTCCTAAGTACCGGCAGCGATTTGAACTTCTTGCAATATATCTTGCTTTTGTCATTCATGTAAGCGATCGTGCTGCCCGGGTTGGACACGCGCAAAGGATAGGGCGAGGCGTCGAGCGGCCGGTAGGCGATGCCGGCGCCGGCGCGGATCGCCCCTTCCAGCTCCTCCGGCGTGCTCTCGGTCAGGGCGGCGATGAAGACCAGGTCGCTGCTGTCGTCGCTGACCATGACTTCCTTGACCTCGGCGCCCCACAGCGTGGCCTCGACCTTGAACCAGTACGCCCCGCCCTCGCGCTTGTAGGCCGGGCCGAAGGACGTGCTCAGGTAGTCGTAAAAATAACGGTTGTCGAGATGGCTGCGGCACAGCAGCGCATTGCCGACGACCTGGCTGAAGGTCGAGGGCATGGCCTGCGCGGCCACGGGTCCAGCCAAAAGCGCGCCCAGCAGCGCGGCAGCGAGTGCCGATGGGAACAGTCGCACGGCCACTCAGAGCTTGGACAGCCAGGCGCGGTTGGCCGCGATCTGGGCCTTGACCGCAGCCGGCAACGCTTCATAGCAGCCGGGATGCTGCTTGAGGGCGTGCTCGCGCACTTCCTTCTGCATGCCATTGACGAGGAACACATACACGGCGGCCCCTTCGGCGTTCTTGCGGGTGCCCATATAGCGAATCACGGGAGTTCTCCTTCCATGGCCTGCATTATGACACCGCAGGCCCCTGCCCGGCCACGCGGCAGGCACGACAGGCGTCAAGGCGCGCTCTTGCGCCCGTGCAGACAGCCACGCTGTTGCGGTCGAGCCACATCGGGATGCGCCCGGCCACCCTAGGGCGCTTTGACTGCGCCCGGGCGGATCTTTCCGAGGATGTCCATCAGCCGGTCCACGTCCACCGGCTTGGTCAGGTGACGGTCGAAGCCGCTGCCGCGGGTCCGTTTCCGGTCCTCTTCCTGCCCCCAGCCGGTCAGCGCGACCAGCACCAGCCCGGCCAGTCCCGGCTCGGCGCGCAGGCGCCGCGCCACCTCGAAACCGTCCATGCCCGGCATGCCCAGGTCGAGCAGGACCGCATGCGGCAGGAAGCGCCGGACCGCCGCCAGCCCGGCCGGACCGTCGAGCGCCGTATGCACCTCGGCGCCGGCCGACTGCAGCAGCAGGGCCAGCGACTCGGCGGCATCGCCGTTGTCGTCCACCACCAGCACCCGCCGGCCCTCGAGCGGCGCTTCGCCAGCGGCGTCGTCCTCGTGCGGCGCGGCCTCGGCTACCCGTGCCAGCGGCAGCCGGACGATGAATTCGCTGCCGCGCCCCGGCCCCTCGCTGCGCGCCTCGACACTGCCGCCATGCAGTTCGACCAGGCTGCGCACCATGGTCAGCCCGATGCCCAGGCCGGCCTGGCCGCGCGCGCTGTCGCGGTGGACCTGGGAGAACATCTCGAACACGTGGGGCAGCTTGGCCGCCGGGATGCCGATGCCGGTATCGCGTATCGACACCAGAACCGATTCGCCCTCGCGCCGCGCGCCGAGCCAGATGCGCCCGCCGCGGTCGGTGTACTTGGCCGCGTTGTTGAGCAGGTTGCCGAACACCTGGGTCAGCCTGACCTTGTCGGCCTCCAGCATCAGGGTTTCTTCCGGCAGCGACACGGTCAGGTCGTGGCGCCCGGCTTAGATCGCCGGCATGCTGGTCTCGACCGCCATCGCCAGGACCTCGGCCAGCGCCAGCTGCTCGCGGCGCAGTTCCAGCTTGCCCTGGGTGATGCGCGAGATGTCCATCAGGTCGTCCACCAGGCGCACCATCTGGCGCACCTGGCGTCCCACCATCTCGACCATGCGGTCGGCGGTGCGCCGCCCATCCGGCCGGCGCAACAGGTGCACCGCGTTGCTGATCGGCGCCAGCGGGTTGCGCAGCTCGTGCGCGAGGGTGGCCAGGAACTCGTCCTTGCGGCGGTCGGCATGGCGCAGCGCCTCCTCGGCCTGCACTGCCTTGGTGACGTCGATGACGAAGGCAATGCACTTGCGCGCCTCGCCTTCGCCGGGCAGGCAGCTCGGCGCCACCATGGCCCACCAGCGGCTGCCGTCCTTGCGCACCATCTGCTTCATGTAGGGCGCGGTGTGTCCGCCCTCGCGCAGCTCGGCCAGCGCGCGCTGCGTCGCCTCGGCGAACTCCGGCGTGCCCAGCTCGGTCCAGGGGACCGTGCCGCGCAGCTCGTCGCGGCTGTAGCCGCTCATCCGTTCGAGCGCCTCGTTGCAGTCGATGATGCTGCCGTCGAGTGTGTAGAACGCCAGGCCTACCGCTTCGGTGTGCATGGCCGCGTCCAGGATCGCATGGCTTGCATGCAGCTCGCGCTCGGCTGCGGTGGGCCGGGCCGGGGCGCCCGCCACGGCCCGGGCCCCCCCCGCGCCGCCCGCCCCGCGGCGCCCCCCCCGGGCGGGCACCCCGGCGGAAACNCCCCCCGGTTGGGGGGGGCTGGCCGGGGCCCTGTCTCGGTGGGGTGCCCGCCCGCGGGCGGGGGGGGGGGGGGGGGCTGGCGGGGGCGCCGCCCCGCCCCAGGGCCGCCGCGGCGAAGCCGGACAGGCTGCGCAACAGGCGTGCGTCCTCCAGGTCGAAACGGCGTTCCGGATCGGCCACCCAGAGCATGCCGGCCGGTCCGGCCGTGCGCAGCGAAGGGAACAGGCGCGCCGGATCGCGCAGCAGCACCGGCTCGCTGCCCGCCGTGCGCCAGTCGACGCCGCCATGGTGCTGGTCCGGGAGGCCGGTGCCGGCGGCGTCGCAGCGGCACAGCGCGCGCAGCAGCTCTTCCACCCTGCCCGGCACCGCTTCCGGATGGCGCGCCAGTTCCTGCGCGAACTCAGCCAGGGCACGGTTCTCGGCGGCATGGTCCGGCGCGCGGGCGGGCCGCGAGGCCAGCTCGTGCGTCATCACCAGCGCGTCGAGATCGGCCATTGCCTGCGCATGGGCGAGGTAACTCATCAGCGAACATCACTACGTGTCAATCGCGGGACGGACAGGCTATGCCAAAACGCCGCCCCATGCCAACAGGGTTCCGCTCGGAATCCAGAGGCCGCCATGCCGCTCATCCGCAGGAATTGCACTCTGTTCCCCGTTTTCGCAGCTTCGTCGTTTTGCCGGGGCAAGCCGGGCCGCCTTGCCTTATCGTTCAGGCTCCCGAATGCCGCCACCGACGACAAGAACATGACCACCGTCCTCAAGCCCGCCCTCCTCGCCGCCACCATCGCCGCCGGCTTCCTCGCCACCCAGGCCAGCCACGCCGAAGCGCCGGCGGCGCCGGTGACGCTGCAGCGCACCGTGGCGCCCTTCAGCGCGATCGAACTCGCGGGACCCTACGAAGTCGTGGTGCGCGCCCAGGGCCGCCAGGCGCTCACGCTGTCGGGCGAGCCCAAGCAGCTCGAGGGGATCGAGACCTTCGTGCGCGGCGACACCCTGGTGGTGCGGCCGGTCGAGCGCAACGGTTTCCACTTCAGCTGGGGCAAGCGGCGCGCGCCGGTCGTCATCCACATCACGGCCAGCCAGCTCAAGAGCCTGGCGATGTCCGGCAGCGGCGACGTCGAGCTGGCCCAGCTGGCGGGCGAGCGCTTCAGCCTCAAGGTAGACGGTCCCGGCGACCTGCAGGCGGCGGGCGCGGTGCGCGAGCTGACGGTGCGCGCCAGCGGCAGCGGCGACCTCGACCTGCACCGGCTCAAGGCGGCCAACGTCGACCTCGACATGTCGGGGCCGGGCGACGTGCGCCTGTCCGGCGTCGGCAACCTGCTGATGGCAAGCGTGAGCGGGTCGGGCGACCTGGAGGCAGACGAGCTGCGCCTGGCGCGCCTGGACGCACGCATGCGCGGCCCGGGCGGCATGAAACTGTCGGGCAGCGCGCGCGAGCTGCGCGCGGAGATCAGCGGCTCGGGCGACTTCGAGGCCTGCTCGTTGGCGACCGGCGCGGCCTCCACCGTCCAGCGCGGCCCGGGCAGCGTCTGCGTGGCCGGCGACATGCGCCGCTTCGACGCTATAGTAGACGGCTCGGGCGACCTGCAAGCCAGCGGCCTGCAGGCGGCCAGCGCGGTCATCCGCCTCGGCGGGCCCGGCAGCGCCACGCTGAGCGGCAGCATCGGCGAACTCAGCGCCGAAGTAAGCGGCTCGGGCGACCTGGAAGCCGGCGAACTCGATGTGAAACGCGCGACCGTGAAGGCGCGCGGTCCCGGCGGCATCGAGCTGGCCCGCGTGTCCGATACCCTGGACGCCGAGTTGCACGGTTCGGGAGGCCTGGACGCGGACCTGGACGGCAAGCGCCTGCTGCTCAAGATGACCGGCCCGGGCGCCGCCCGCCTCAAGGGCAAGGTCGAGCTGGTCAATGCCCGGCTCAGCGGTTCGGGCAGCCTCGACGGGCGCGAGCTGAGCGCGGCGCGCGCCGACATCGCCGTCACCGGACCCGCCCATGCCAGGGTGAACCTCACGGGCCAGGACGGGCGCCGCGCCGAACGCGGGAACGCGGGCCGCAGCGAGCTGCTGCTGGTCGACCGCAGCGGCAGCCGCCGCACCGAATAAACATTCCTTTTCGGCGCCGCCGCCCTGGCGGCGCCAGCTCCTCTTCCGCCAAGCATACCAGCCGATTTTCTCGCGCTCGACAATACCAGTTCCCGTACCAATAAAAATATTTGCAAAATCAATGACTTATGCAAATAACCTACGGTGATGGAGCCATATCTGCAGAGCAAATTTGCATACCAGTTAAATACCTGTTGACATCGCCGTAGCGCCTGCCTATAGTGCGCTGACTCTCCGGCAGAACCTTCCATACCATGATCGACTATCTCATCGGCGTCGACGGCGGCGGCACCGGCACCCGCGTGCGCCTGGCCCGTCGCACCAGCGCCGGCTTCACGGAAATCGCGCAGGCGACCGGCGGCCCATCGGCCCTGTCGCGCGGCATCGACAATGCCTGGACCACCATCCAGGGCGTCGCTGCCCAGGCCTTCGCCGCCATCGACGTCCAGCACATCCCCATGCCCGCCTGCGCCATCGGCCTCGGCCTGGCCGGGGTGCATAACAAGGAGTGGGCGGCCCAGTTCATCGCCGCCAATCCCGGCTACGCCCTGCTGGCCCTCGACACCGACGGCTTCACCACCCTGATGGGCGCCCACGGCGGCCGCCCCGGCGCGATCGTCGCGATCGGCACCGGCAGCGTCGGCGAAGCCATGCTGGCCGACGGCAGCAAGGTCGAAGTCGGCGGCTGGGGCTTCCCGGCCGGGGACGAGGCGAGCGGCGCCTGGATGGGCCTGCGCGCACTGAACCACATCGAACAGGTGCTCGACGGCCGCGTCGAAGGCCGCGCCTTTGCGCGCGAAGTCATCGGCTTCTGCGGCGGCTCGCGCG
>JAEAMF010000180.1_pt1 | contig 106984 bp, 79 predicted proteins | sample 8958721 | NCBI WGS metagenome assembly JAEAMF01 (sample SAMN16933255, study PRJNA681124) | bioreactor sludge metagenome | isolation source: anaerobic bioreactor treating anionic surfactant - SDBS | place: India: Bengaluru | collected 2019-02-28
AACCTCAGGTTCGTCTCAACAAAGCTGCAATATGAGGTTTTTCAGGATCGACTAGTATAGTGTCCCTGAATACGGTTTTTGATGCCCCTGATGTGGTGGTTTCCCCACGCTATTTTTTTCTCAGATCAGCGGATAATTAAAAACGGATGGTATACTGATGCCAAATCCTTTGTGGTTAATTATCCTTTTGGCTGGATAAATACAGCCCATTCTAGGTGTGGCAGGTTGCATAAAATATTGAAATAAAAATAACTTCTGGCAATTTTTATTGGGCTGTTATAATGCAAAATTGCAAAAAAGGGGTATTATAAAGAAACCATCTAATCATTCTTAGGCGCCTTGAGCAATGTGTGGCACATCATGTATGAGTACTTAATTAAACAAGCTTATGCTCGCAATAGGGGGAAGGTCAGCGGTTCCCGACCGAGAAGCAGAGCACCGCTCTCGCGATTTACTTCAGTGACCCGCTGAAGGAGATGGGAGCAGAAAGACTCGTGTAGAAATTCTGGGTGGAGAACAACGGTAACCCCGCGGTGCCGAAGCGGTAGTCATGATTAGTAATCCTAGTAAGAAAACAGGTCTGATGAAAACGATGGGCATAGAGTATCGGAGCATCGTTGGATTGAGATATGGATAGGGTTACCAAAGAACAGCGTAGCAAGAACATGAGCCGGGTCCGTAGCCGGGATACAGGTCCGGAATTGCGGCTCCGTTCTGAACTCCACCGCAAGGGGTACCGATACACCCTACATCGGAAAGACTTACCTGGAAAGCCGGACATCGTCATGCCGTCACAGCAACTTGTCATCTTCGTGCATGGATGCTTCTGGCACCAGCATGAGGGATGTGCTAGAGCGGCACTGCCCCAAACCAGAAAAACATTCTGGCGAACCAAGCTACATCACAATGCTGAACGCGACAAAATAGTCGCTGAGCAGCTCAAGCAACTTGGCTGGAAGGTAATCGTCGTATGGGAATGCCAGATGGCTCACAGCATGAACCGGGTAGTGAGGAATGTAATGCGACGCATAGGCCAGAAATCAATCTTGAAAGAATTCGACACGAATCGAAAATGAGTATTGCCTACACAAAGAAGCTACCAGAATCGCAAAGTGTCTTCGTGGTCGATTTCTTCGCAGGCTGCGGAGGCATGAGCTACGGCTTCTCCCGCACCCGTCAGAGCCATGTGGCATACAAAGTCCTTGCCGGTATCGACATTGATGCGACAGCTCTTGAAACCTACCAAGCAAACGTCGGCGCATGTTCTATCCAAGCTGATGTCCGCAACATCGAAGCTGATCCGACGCTCCTCCCAAAACTCATCCCAGAGTTCAACCCAACAACACAGCGCCCCCTCGTCTTCATCGGTTGCGCCCCATGCCAGGGATTTAGCGCGCATCGAAAGAAGGACGAGAGAGATGATCCCAGAAACTCCCTCCTGATGTCATTTGCACGCATTTGCAAGCACTACCGTCCCGATTTCGTTGTTATGGAGAATGTTCCGGAAGTCCTGACTGGTAAGTATCAGGAGTATTTCCGGGCAGCTACAAAGGAAATGGAAGCTGCCGGATACAACCTAACTGTTGATATCATCGATATGAGCTTATACGGAGTGCCTCAACGCAGGCGCCGCGCGGTTCTACTTGGGGCTCTCGGAAATCCGGTTCCGCTACCCATTCCGGTTTTCACCAAGGACACCGCACCCACAGTCCGGGACGCGATCGCGCACCTCGAGCCAATCTCTGCAGGCGAACAGGATCCATCTGATCCGTGCCATCGAGCGCCGTCCCACACAGCGGCCATAATCGCGCGGATAAAGAAGACTCCTGTAGATGGAGGGGACCGGCGTGCTCTCTCAGCCGAAGAGCAACTGAAATGTCATGCATCTGTCGACAATGGGAAGACCCCAGGTTTCACGGACGTCTACGGGCGACTTCGCTGGGACACCCCCAGCGTCACGATTACTGCAAAATGCAGTACCCCATCTTGCGGTAGATTTCTTCATCCAGAGCAAAACAGGAATATCAGTGTTCGAGAGGCCGCGTTACTTCAAGGGTTCCCGCGGTCTTTCGATTTCAAGGGACCACTTGTCCACCAATACCGGCAGATCGGAGAGGCCGTTCCACCCCTATTCGCACGATTCGTTGCATGGGTAATTCTTGATCAGCTCCGAAGCAAGAGCCGAATCCCTGCGAGCTTCAAACGTACTGACACTGCCCAGCTGACGAAGAAACACAACCGTAAGGAACTCGATAGACCTAAAATTGTCGATTGCTTCTGCGGAGCAGGTGGCCTTTCCCTCGGCTTTGAGGAGGCCGGTTTCCCAACCGTCTTCGCATTCGACTCTGATTCTGACTGCATCGCGACCTTCCGTCGAAATGTCAGCCCCGTCGCCGACTGCATCGATATAATAGCAGAGGGAACTGCAATGCGAATCAACGAACATGTGGATGGAAACCCTGTGATTATTGTTGGGGGTCCTCCCTGCCAAGGGTTTTCTCAGCAGCGGCGAGGTCGAGACGACGATCCTCGGAACAATCTGGTAATGTGCTATGCGTCGCTGGTTAAGCAGATACGACCAAGACCACTCGCAATCGTGCTGGAGAATGTGACTTACATCGATTCCCCGAGGGGACGCCGGATTCTCGATGCTTTCATGACAGCCATTTCGGAGGATGGTTATACCCTCTTCAGGCACGATTTGAATTCTGCTGACTTTGCTGTACCTCAGCTTCGCCGCCGTGTAATCCTGGTAGCCCTTAAGCATTTTGCCGCCGACCACTACAAGGGCCCAATTTGCCTGACACCTCGCCGGTGGCCCACAATCGGTGAAGCTCTATCCGGCCTGATTGAAACTGGTATCAAATCGGACCTGTTCCGAGCGTCTGTACCCAACCACGTTGAGAGTAAAGAAGGCCCTCTGAATCGCCGGCGCATAGCCTACGTAGATATGGGAAGCGGTCGACTCGCCATCCCACCGGCCTTGCAGCTTGCATGTCACGCCAAGTACGACGGTCATCTCGATGTCTACGGTAGACTTGACTGGTTCTCCCAAGCTCGCACGATAACCGGCGGTTTCGACAGCTTCACGCGAGGGGAATACGGTCATCCATTCTACCATCGCTCTATCACTGCAAGAGAAGCAGCTCGTATTCAGGGGTTTCCCGATTGGTTTGTGTTTGAGGGAAATAGGGCGGCTGTTCGTCGGCAAATCGGGAATGCAGTTCCCCCCCCGCTCGCTTACGGCATTGCAATTGGAATCGAACGTGCCTTGAAGAAGGCTTTGAAAGAACAGGAGGCAGGCAATGGGTGATCTCATAAAGGCCTTTACATTCGATCGGAATACGCTCAAACGTAACGCACTCTCCTCGGCGGACGAAGTTCATCTCCATATCGCAATGGTCAAGAACAGGGTCGGACTTGACAAAACCGCATCAAACATCATCGGTGCTCTCGCCCATTACATGGGTGTCTTTGCGAAGTCAGATGACGGCTATAGAACCACGTCCGTCTCCGACGCCTTTGAATCTTTGTACGCTAAGAACAGACAGGACGCCTTCCAATGGCTATTGACTCGCTCATTATGGCGTTTCGCTGTTCCGAACGGCACTGCATGCAGAGCCAACACAATAGCCGACAACTTGCAAGTGAGATTCTCGTTATTTCCGTGTCTGCTCGGACTACTACTCCATTTGCAGGCGCGCCCTAGAAAAGAACGCTTCCTCTACCACGAGGAATTCTGTCAGATCTATGATGACGACGGTAACTGGTCAAAATCACCGACAGAGATCTTCTCCATATTGCTGGCTATGCGAAAGGGCAAGGGCATCCCAGCTTCACCCAAGCGTCTTCTGGACGATCTTGAGCCCGCATTCTCAATACCTCGCGACAACATCAACACTTACCTCCACAAGGCGCTTTCCCAAACGGGTCTGCTGGAGGAATTGGCGGTGCAGGGCAGCCCTGTCGCACTTGCAATGAGTCAGTCTCTTGACGTTGTCCTGCAACGGCGAATCAGATACATCATCGACAATCCCGATCTGCCCGACCTGGCGAAGGAGCCCTGGGAGGCATTTATCTCTCTGCACGATCCGGACCTTCCCCAGGAAGCGGCCACGTCATCAGTCACTCTCCCGATGCAGACAGAGTCTGATAAGAGTTTGGCCGGTCTTGTGCAAAGTGCAGAAACAGACTTTCAAGCGATCGGCTTACGCATGCAGTCGGGACTTATGGGCCGCCTCATAGCCGCACTTCTTGCCAAGCCTTTTGTAATCCTGACAGGACTCAGCGGCAGCGGGAAGACAAAGATAGCTAATGCCCTGGCTGTTTGGCTCACGGAAGCCCGGAGCGCAAGGCACGATCCCTTTGTCGTGGGGGCCGAAATCAAGTCAGACCGTATCAGCTATTATGTTGAGAGTGTCGATTCCATATCGGTAGTGCTGACCAACAAGAGCGAGCCAGACGAAGCTACACGCGTATGCCTCCCACGCGAGCTCATTTCTGAATGGTTTGCCACCATCACATCGCGAGGGTTCGACAGAGATACAACGGCTAGGACGATCCGGGAAGCTGTAGCAGAGACGACAAAGTACTCGCGCCAGATCAACTCTTTCGAGACTCATCTAAAAGCCGCTGCGTTTGCAATGATTGATGCTGGAATCGAGCCGGGGTCGACACGTGATGCTTATGTTGTCATTGCGGTCGGCGCTGATTGGACGAACAAGGATCCGCTTCTCGGATACCCCGATGCTCTCTCACCTGGCACATACTGCATGCCTGCGTCCCAGGCATTACAGCTTGTCCTTGCAGCAAAAAACGATCCGACACATCCGTACTTCCTCATTCTCGATGAGATGAATCTTTCCCACGTCGAGCGTTATTTCGCTGACATTCTGTCTGCCATGGAATCCCGGGAGCCAATTGCGCTCCATGAAAACCGCCATCACAGGGACGGTGAGGGTAACCCTATACCTGAAAAGGTTGATGTTCCTCCCAACCTGTTTGTGATCGGGACAGTTAATATTGATGAGACCACATACATGTTCTCACCAAAGGTCCTTGACAGAGCAAGCGTAATTGAGTTTACTGTCACAGCCAGTGATGTTGAGCAGTTTCTCGAATCGGCCACGACGGTTGAGATCTCACAACTCGCCGGCCGCGGAGTCGCCTATGCCGAAGTATTTGTGCGCGAGGCAGGACGTACATCAGTCTTTCTGGACGAGATTGGAACAGGCCCGAAGGATGAGCTGAAGAAGCTCCTGGGCGCTTTGTTCGTAATGCTGGCTGATGCCGGTGCCGAGTTTGGCTATAGACCATTGTATGAGATTACGAGATACGTCTACTTCCATTCGGCCATCGGGGGTTCGAACTGGAATCTGGATGCAGCCCTTGATGCCGCTGTCATGCAGAAACTCCTGCCCAAACTGCACGGGTCAAAGACCAGACTCGGCCCAATCCTTTCCGAACTGGAGAAGGTGGTTATACGGGAGCGATTCCCGATAAGTGCTGACAAAATTGCTCGCATGGGTAAGAGACTGAAGCAGAACGGGTTCACCAGTTACGCGGAGGCGTGAGCACTTGTCGGAGGAACTGCACAGGATCGAACTGCTTGACGAAGACGGTAAATCTGTCGCCGGAGTCGTCTTGTTCCCTGAGGATGAGGGGAGCGGCCCCTTTGTAGTCGACCTAGGTGAAGCAAGCGAGAACGGAGAGGCCCAGATTCAAATCCTCGAAGGGGCCACCTATGAGTACAAACTCGATTCCGCGGAATATGTTCTAAAAGAATTGCCGGGTATTATTCGGAGAAGCAAGTTCAGTAGTGCCCATGATAATGGCCGGTTGACACCAGGTCTGAACACCGGACGGCTAAGGCTATATGCGGTATCCAAGACGGAGGGCAATAAGAAGGTCTACGCAGACATAGAGGTTCGGCCGGCCAAGGTCAGTTATAGAAGTGACTACCGTCAGATGCTCGAGCTTATTGCCACGTGCTGCACGGATCTTCTTCTGGAATTCCGTTCGCCTGTGGAACAGACTGTGCTTCCTGACGAGTCGTATGAACCGGAAACAATCTGCCAGCGTTTCGCATTCGTGCGATCGCTTGTCACGGCCCAGAAGTTTCGCGACGCCGTGCAGCGGATCACCGCGCTCCCGCACCATCTCTGGCATCAGGAAGAAAACGTCATCCCAATCAACCGCGGTATTCGTCCCACGGCGGCGATTGCTCGGCAGATCGCAGCCGGCACTCCCCGGATTCCATTACCGGCTTCGCATCCTCTCCAAGGTCGGTTCTTATCAGTTCCGCGCCAGATCACCGTACTCCACAACTCCGAAACTGTTGATACAGCCGAAAATAGGTTCATCAAGCACGCCCTTGCCACATTCCAGTCATTCGCTGCCAAGGTCAGAGAGCAACTCACCAAAGCCGGGCGGCAGTCCGACACCCGTTTCATCGAAGAGGCACAGGCTCTCGAAGACGAACTGGCGGAAGTCCTGAGCAGAGACTTTTTTCGCGGAATATCCGAACCCTGCATACTTCCGCTCGGAAGTCCGGTGCTTCAGAGAAAGGGAGGCTATCGCGAGGTCCTAGCAGCTTGGCTTCAGTATGATATGGCCGCCCGCCTGTGTTGGTCTGGGGGGGATGATGTCTACGGGGCAGGGAAGCGCGATGTCGCCACACTCTACGAGTACTGGCTCTTTTTCAGACTCCTTGAAGTTATCGCAGATATTTTTCGTCTCGACCAGCCTCCATCTAAGTCGCTCATAGAGCAGACGCCCGACGGGTTCGGACTCAAACTTAAGTCGGGAAAGCATCTCGCACTATCAGGTAGCTACAGCACGGGCAGAGGCAGGAAGCTTCAAGTCAAGTTCTCATACAACCGCACGTTTTCGCACAAAGGCGGCGACGCCGAAACGAGCTTCCCAATCGGTGGATCGTGGACCGAGCGCATGCGACCCGACTACACACTCACTCTCTGGCCCGCGGACTTTACTGAGGAGGACGCCGAGATACAGGAAGTGATTGTCCATGTCCATTTCGACGCTAAGTATCGAGTCGAAGACATTACCGACATGTTCGGCGAGTCGGATGAATCGTTCAAGAACGACGAGGCGCTGGAAGATGATGCCGCAGAGGAGAAGAGTAAGCAGCGTGAAGGCAAGTACAAGCGTGCAGATCTGCTGAAGATGCATGCCTACAAGGATGCCATCCGCCGCACGGCCGGCGCCTACGTCTTGTATCCCGGTACTCAACCCAAGAACTGGCGCGGGTTCCACGAAATCGTGCCTGGTCTTGGCGCCTTTGGCATTCGCCCGACAGAAGACAACAACGACGGGACCGAAGTCCTCCGCACCTTCATCCTCGAGATCGTCAAACATGTCTGTAACCGGGCCACACGCCGCGAGCAGGAAACCTACCACCGCTACCGCATCCAGGACCCCGAATCACCTGGTTCTCTGGCTGTCCACGATGAGCTAGCAGAATACGATGTCAGTGGTCGGCGATCACGCCCCCCTCAGGAAATCAAAGTCCTAGTCGCTTGGTATGTCGATGATAGGCAATTATGTTGGTCGGAAGAAAAGGGGCTGATAGTAATGCGTCTTACCACAAAGAGAGGCGCAATATCGCTCATCCCAGATAATGTGGCCGCGCATTATATTCTCTTGCACACAAAACACACTAAAGCAGCACAAGGTCTATATGCTATTCTTACGGACGAGAAGGGGAAAGCAAAACCACCTGATGTTGTCTCTGGCGTCAGATTAACAAAGAATTATGGGTACCCTCTTCCTCCTCGCTCCGACTACTACTTGGTTTACCACGTCAAGAAGGATGATGTTTTCGAAGGGATCAAGTGGGATATTCGAAAACTGCTCAAGTTGAAAGGGAAGGAAGGACCACTATCGGCACACCCCTTCAACGCCTCCCTTGATGAGGTATTGAACTGTGTGCTGAAACAATAGGCGGAGAATGATTTCCTCAACTGCATATCCGTATTATGCCAGGAAAAGGCATGGAAGGTGAATGCCTATGAAAAATAGTATAAAATTAAAGGTAGGTTGTACCTCTGACTTCTACACTTGAACCCATTGTGAACCATCTATAAAAAATAACCCTGCCTCTTTGACGTGCTCACCGCATATGTCCTGCCAGAGTTTTCGGTAGATTGTCACTTGGGGCTTGTAGAATGCGACCAGGTCGGCTAACCGATCATCGACAGTGTCAGTCTTGTAATCGGCGAGGACCCAGCCATCCTTTTCCCTGAAAGCCAGATCAATTGTTCCCGACATCACCTTGGGCTTCCCTCGGCCGTCTACCCTGGTGGAGAATGGAACCTCAAAGAGGGCTTTGTCAGCCTTTTTCATCCTTTCCCATAGGCTCGATTTCACAACTTCTCTGACCGTTGCGATTACGGCATCCTTTTCCGAGAGGGATCGCTCTTCCTCCCTGAGCAGGTTTTCTGCCATCAAATCAAGATTGCAGGTTTCATCCCTCGCCAGGGATTCAAGCATCCGGTGGATGATGCGCCCCCAGCTCATCCCCCGGCCGGTGCCCACGTTAAACGGTGTCTGCCCGGATGGGGATTTTGCCTGAGCGGTGACTGTCTCCGTTACATATGCGGGCGTTTTGCTTCGGACAATCTTCTCATTAATTTCATTTATGCCTTTCTCGAATTCTTTCTTCGATATCTTTCCTTTGGGAAAAGCAATCGGGGAAGATGCCGGTGATTCCAGTTCTTCAACACCAGCAAGGTACGGGTAAAGATCTTTCCAGGCCCCCTTGTCGGATTTTTCAGGGTATGTACTCACCACCAGCAATTGTTTCGCCCTTGTGGCGGCTACATAGAGCAGGCGATCTGCTTCAGCCTGCTGATACTCCTGCTCGAGAGATTGGTGTGTGTGCCAATCAGGCGGCAGGCCGACAGCCTCGCTGCTGAATTCACTTTTTCTGACTTGTGCCACGAAATAACCGACTGCTCTTCCTTCCGTGCGTTTAATGTGCAAGGCCGGCTCGTGCGTTGTATCCTTAACAGGGTCAGCCAGGAGCACAACGTTGGCTTCAAGCCCTTTTGCCTTGTGCAGGTTCATAATACGGACGGCATCACGTTTCCCCGGCTCCACGGACATCTCTTCCACACCAAGCTCTTCATGATTCAGCCGGAGAAACTCGACGATATCGGCAAAAGAAATGGAGTTTGCGGATAGTGCGCGGAAGGAGAGCTCGAGTGCTTTCAGCAGGTTTCCTGCCCGGCTTTCACCCGTCTCCTGTGTCAGTGCCAGAGGAATGATTCCCAGTCGGTCCAGAATCATGGAAAGGGCGGCGGCGGGCGGTTTGAACATCGCCCAGTTGTAAAAACCGCGGATCTCCTCGAGTGCCGGTTTGATCTGTTTCAGTATCTTTTTGTCCCCGCATCGTTCCTGAGAAGATAAAAAGGAAAAGACTCCTCCCTGTTTTTTGAATTGATACAGGAGATCGTCACTCGCACCGTAGAATGGACCCCTCAGCGTGGCTGCGAGTGCCACCTGATCCTCCGGATCGGTGATAGCAGCGAGAAGGTTTAACAGGTGCAGCATCTCCTGTGAATCATTGAATGCTCCGCCACCGGATATGTCATAAGGTATACCGCGCTCCTCCAACGCACGGGCATAGATTGAAAGGTGCCCCTTATAGCGCAGCAGGATCATGAAATCACCGGGTTCCGCCGCCTCGGTTTTCCCATCGCTTATTTTTTCGTTGTTCCTGACTACCTTAAAATTGCCTTTAAGCGCCCAGTCAATCCAGGAGGCGATGCGTTCCGCATCACGGCCGGCAACCGCTGTTTGATTGTGCCGCTCCTCTTTCTCAAGGGTAATACGTTTTATTCCCCCTTCCTTGTTTTTCCGGTGAGCCTTGAGCGGTTCAAACGCCGCCTGACAGGATGTAGCCCTATCGGGAAATTTGGACCGAAATACGGGGTTCAGCCAGTCGCACACAGCCGGCAGGGACCTGAAATTGACCGTTAAGGGTATGACCGCCCCTCCCGATTTTTCTATGATTCTTTTTACCTCGTTGTAAGTGTCAATGTCAGCGCGCCGGAAGCGGTAGATGGATTGCTTAGGGTCGCCGACGATAAAGAGAGAACCGGATTTAACCGTGAGCTCGTTCCACGCCTTTTCCCCTTTTTCCTCGCTCGTGAGATATAGGATCACTTCTGCCTGAACGGGGTCGGTGTCCTGAAACTCATCAACCAGGATGTGCGTGTACCTCTTCTTGAAGTATTCCCTTACCTCCGTGTTATCCCTTAAAAGCCCGGCGGCCCTGAGCAGTAGATCATGAAAATTCATCTGAGAGTTCCTGTCGCGCACGGACTTGAAATAAGCTACTGCCGGAAGCACGAGATCCAGGACGAAATAATGGCAATACTCGCGCCACAGCTGAATACAGGGATTAATGACTTCCTGCTTAAAGGTGTCAAAGAGATCCTTTTGCTCCTTGGCTGCATCTTTGGAAGGCCAGCGGTTCTGGGTAATGTTGCCCGACTTGTTGAGAACCGAAAGGAGATTAATAAAATCGGGGTTTTCCTTCAAGTCGAGAGCATGCTGCCGGCGTACCGCGCTCCTTAGGAGCTTTTGTAAATCATCCCACCCTTTGGCGGGTACTTCTCTTGGCAAAGCCCGAGATGCCTCTTTCAGGTAGTCGGTGAGACGTCTTTTCTCTTCGATGAAATCAGGCTCTTTTCTTTGTATGCGTAAGGCTTCTACTTCGGGATAGAGAACCAGGCTACGGTAGGTTTCGATCATGTCCGCGGGATTGAGACCGAGCTCTGCGACTCTTTCAAGCACCGGTGATTCCTCGACGTGCAATCCCTCGAGGTATTCATGCCAGCACCGGTCTCTTAAGATTACATCTTCATTTTCTTCCATTTCTTCAAAATCGGGATCGATCTGGGCCTCAACCGGGCGTTCTCTCAAGAGCCGGGCACAAAAGGAGTGGATCGTGCCGGCAAAGAGGAGCTCCAGTCTCGCCAGGGCATTCTGATACCGTTCACGCTTTTTACTATCCGCATCTTTACTAGATGCCTCTTCAAGTACCAGCTGAAACCTGCCTTTGAGCTCTGCCGCAGCCTTGCGCGTGAAGGTCACCGCAGCCATTTTGTCAACAGTGCACCTACCGGTCGCGATCAGGGCGAGCATTCGACCGACCAGACTGGTGGTTTTACCGGAACCCGCACCTGCTTCCACCAGCAGGGATGTGTCCAGGTCATTGATGATCATATCCCGGTAATTGGAATCAGCCGGTTCACTCACTGTTTTTTAATCTCAAAAAGGGTTCCAGTTTACTGTCCGACTCCAACTTTTTCCTGCAGCGTTCAACAGCCGCATCCTTGCCCCCGCAGATGCGGTCAAACTCACAGATATGGCAGGCGTCACCGTCATAAGAGGATGGGAAGACGCCTTCCCGGAGCAGCTCGAAGAGAGATTCCAAAGCATCGAAGAGAGCCTGCCTGTTGAGTGGTTCTTTACAGATTCGATGTCCCTCACCCCTGGGGCTCGGAAAAAAATAACCGGAACGAACCACCTTTGCCTTGCTGTCGATTTGCTTTCTGAGCAGTATCTCAGCTGCTACGCCGTATAGAGCATGCTGCACATGTCTTCCACGATTGATGTAGCTCTCTTCTTTATATCCCCAGGTACTTCCGGTTTTGTAATCCCAGACCTCATAATCATGAGGCCCGGATTTATCCAGACGGTCAATCCTGCCCCGAAATTTAAAACTTCCCCTCTCCTCGATGTTTATTTCGACAGGTTCCTCAGACAAATTCCTTTCCCCCTCATCATCCGCTATGCCGAATGAAAGCTCGAAGAGGAAAGGATCCACAGTCCTGCAGTGCTCCTCCTCGTTTTGCAGGAAAATCCGCATTGTCTGTTTCATTTCTTCGACTTCACGGTTGAAAGCGTGCGAGCCGGCAGGCGGCACTTCCTCTTTCCACTTCTCTATTTCTTCCATTGAGACTTTTTCCAGGAGTCCGAAGTGTTTTTTTAATCCTGGTTTTTCGCCATTCTCCTTGAGGATTTCCATAAAGCGGCAGAAAACGTCATGCAGAAGCTGGCCGCGCTGAAGGGGGTCGAGCCACTGGGTGAGATCTTTTTCCATGTCCTCCACAGGTTCTATCCCGAGCACGTAACGAATAAAATAAGCAAAGGGGCACGATGCCAGGTACTCCAGCCGGGAACAGGAGAGAACCGTTTTACCGGTAAGAGGGTCCAGACTGCCTCCGGCAGAGGGAATCCAACCGTCATAGCTGCTCAATAATTCGCCCTCTCGTGCGGTCTCTGCATTTTTTCCGTTCAAAAGCCGGGGGTAGCAGGAAAAGACTGAATCCTCGCCGAATTTGTTTGTCCCCCGTTTGAGCCACCACTCCCAGCCGTTGAGTGGCGTATCTGTTCCTGCGGAGATAAATCCGGTCGGTTTTCCGAGAAATGTGAGGAGCGAACTATAATCCCTGCCCCGGTCTTTTGTTATCACCCGATATACCTGAAGAAGGAGCGATGAGGGAAAAAGTTCCCGGTCTTCGTGCAGATCCCGGCAGGAATAGCTGAGAGTGAGCTTACCCCGGAGTGATCCAAGAAGCCTTGCCATCCTGTAAATGTTCTCCCGCAAAAGGTCGCCGGATGTGACCATGCCCTTTGAGAGGCGAATGCGTTCCTCGTCGAGTATAACCGGATCCTGAAGCTGCACCCCGGGGAACCTCATTTGATCCAGGCCGACAACAAACGTGCAGGATCGGCCGCTGTAGCCGCCGCTCGCATAGTGGGCGATGTGGAGAGTGCCGGGAGCAGGATCGGCATGTTCCACCGTAATGTTGTCGAGGATCTGTTTGAGCCTATCCACTGCCTGATCCAGCGAACAGGAACGTGAAGGTAATTTTGAGAGGGATAAAAGTACATCGATGAGCTTTGCTTTTGCCCTCGCATCCGTCTCTCCCGTGATGTGCGCACACTTTTTCAGGAAATCGACGACACAACCGTACAATTGCGCGATATTCACCGTTCCATCTGAAGCGGGAACAGGCACAAGGCCTAAGATTTTTAGGACGAACGCATTTAGCCAGAGCACCTCATCGGCACTGTGCTGCGCCCATTGCGCTCTTTCTTCATCCCCCTCCGTTTCTGCGTCCCGGGCTTTCTGCAGATAGGATTTGGCGAGTGATGTAAGTCTGCAACCGTAGCGTTTACGCCCCCACCCGATAGCTGCTTCACGGATGATGGCTGCGGCTCTGCCGGGTGAAGGAGGATCTCCTTTACAATCCGCGTGATCGAAGGTGATGTCTCCCCCCGAGACGAGATGTCTCAAGATGGAAGCACTAAAGTCGTTCTCAAGCCATCTGAGAAAGAGAATAAGGGCCCTGCCCGGGGCCGTCCAGGAAACGGGAATACCGCCGGCAAAGCTGACCGGTATCTCGAGAGAGCATGCAATTTCATAAATGAGCGAGCAGTAAGGATCAGTTTTGGTGACGATTATCTCAACCTCATCTAGGGGAATGCCGCTTTGCAGTATACGGCGAAAGATCTCGCGCACTTCATTTGACTCGCCGAGGGCGTGAAACACGGAGACAGTGCCGTCCTGAAAGGGTGCCCGCGCCTTTTCAGGCTGAAAGAGAAGTGGCATAAGCTCTATATCCGATATCGGTTCTGGTACTCCCTTTTCGAGCGAATTGTCAGGCTTGAAAAGTCGTGCGGGGAGATCAAAGCCGATGGGCAGGTCATAATCAAGGGACACAATCCTTCCCCGGCCCGCCAGCTTGATCAAATCCTCCTCGAGCTGAGCAAAGGGGAACTCGGACAACACTATAACTATCCCTGGCTGCTCCGTTTTAGGTTTCAGTTGCAGTTTTTTAGCTGCGGCTCGCAACAGTGCCGGCATATCAATCAGTTTATATTCCCGGAGATGTTGCTCATATAAGCCGATGAGCCAAACCAGTTCCTCCCCCTTATCAGGGATAATGAAAGCGTCCTGATTAATGCTCTCACGCTCGAGGCCGGCCATTCTCATCTCGTATAGTGTTTTATCAAGACATTTGATTATACCGGGGATCTCGGCCGCTCCTTCAAAGTAGTGACTCTTTCTATCTGCGGCTGCATTTTCAAGGTAGAGGTTTTCGATTATAATTACACGCTCATGTGGTGCAATCAGGGTGATGCCCGCCGTACTGAGATCGGATGCCAGCAGTTCGTGTGCGTACCCCGAGGGCGTTTTTAACCGCAGGTTGATCCACGGTGTTCCGGCTTTTGCAAGATGTTCGGTTATCTGGTGCCCGACGGCATAGGTAGGGACAAAGAGCAGTTTCTCTTCGAAACGATGTTCCCGGCAGATTTCGGAAAGGTGTTCTATTGCGCGGTTCATTCTTCCGTTAAGAGAGTGCTGAGATAGATCAATGACTATTTCATGCCTGTAAAAGGCCTCCCGATTGAAGCGAGACAAAGTATAGCATAGATAACTGACAGAACGGGTCATTAAACATAGCTTTTTATATCAGCACATTTTAACATTTTTTCTTAGAGTACATGTTTTTAAAAATTTTTCATCAAAAAAATCTAATCATGTGATCTAATCTGTCACATGTTTGTAGTATATTGGTGAGAAACATTATTTGGGATCTGAATTTGGGTAACAGACGATAGCCGCGTTTTATAGGGTCGAAGGATTAAAACATCTATCAGTTCTTGTTGGTCTAATCTATACGTATGACATCTCTAGAATAAACTATATTTTTAAAACTTCATTCATCCGTTACGTGAAGATCACTGATTAATTTGTTTTTTTTGTAAACTGCATAACATATAATGCCGATTATAGTATGACGAATTTATTATTGTAATATGCAGAAAGGTGAAACAGAGTAATAAAAATAGTAAGATAAGGATTTGAATATCAACCATTTTTCTTCAACATAAGCTGTGTCGGAAATGGTAAATGCAGCGTTAATTATTTTAAGTACCGCTTAAATATTAGGAAACAAAATGAACAATTTTGAGTTTGGGGACTGCAATGCACAAAGGGTTGTGTAAATACTAAAAAGGCATGGACATAAATCGATGCTAACCGTACCCTTTCTTACAGACCTTGACTCCCGGGCAGCAATTAAGGGCTCACGCGATCCGCTGGGCATTCAGCAAATATGGACGCGCCTGGGACGGCACATAATTGGTAACCTTACAACAGTCAGCAATTCAGTTCGCGACTTCACTACTTTACTACTCGGATATTACTTTACTGAACAACTTGCAAATGACCGAGGTCCAGGCACTGAGCTTTCGACTTTTTTGAAATGGGAGCAGTTAGCTGCATATTCCCGGGCAGTAGAGAATAATGATTGGGCATTTCGCGGTTCCGAGCGAGTTAGAAAGAATCTTTCTGAAACTTCGCGAGTTACATTGTCAGCTGATTCAGCTCACCAGATATTGGGAAACCAGAAGATTTATGGTCTTTGGGGTCTATACACGATGCCTGCACGTGCATCAAGTCTTGTCGACGGTGATCCGCCCAAGCTTACGCCGCCTGCACTCGACTTGGTTGAGAAGCTCTATCTCAGAATCCTTGGAAAAGAGGGAGCCGGTACTGATGCCAAGCGCATCCTGGATGTGCTGAAAGACAAATCAAGCCGCGTTGAAGCGAAAAAGGGTGAAGCCCTAATTAGGGCGGTAGGCAATGTTTTACAACGGAGATTGCTTGATGAGGAGCGGAACTTTTATCGTATTCACCTTCTTCATGGTGGGCCTCAAGATAAAACCGAAGGAAAACAACGACAACTTGCGGAACTGCTTACCCCAACTCTCAGGCACAATGATTTTAGCTGGTCGCCAACCGTCGTGAAAAGCTTATCCAAGTCTGCCATTGCAAAGGGTAACAAGTGGCATCAACTTTCCTATCGCCTTAAGCGCATCCATACAGGCGAAGCCGTGTTTGCCCCGATGGCAGCTCTTTTTACCTATCTTCTTGGATTAGATGGTATGAATATCAATAACATCGTGAGACGACTATGCAAACAATGGGGAAAAGGTTTGAAAACAATTGACCTGAATGATTTTGGCGAGCTTCGTACAGAGATAGGAGCAGGAGACTCAGCAACTGGGGATCGTTGGGTGGAAATTGCCCGGACAGCGGCTAACGGAGAATATGCAAATCTTATTGATCTACTGATAAGCCAAAACAAAGCTGTCATGGCAGCTCGTGGAGGCGCACCATGGGTTGATATACGAGGGGGAATTCTGCAGGTGCGCTTTCATGATGAACAGGGTGATCTGCCATCGCGTGACAAACTGTATTCGTTTTGGCGGTTTCCATATTTTCTAGACTCTCTACGCAGTATGGCGACTGAGTTGAAGGTAAAAGACGATGACTGAAATCCCGCATTCTGTTCTCTCAGAACACTTTCAGGAGCGAATGAGAGGGCGTCGTCTTCGCTCCGCGGTGTTTCTTACATATCAATTTGACCCTGGATTTTTCGAGCAGGAGGTGCTGCCGGTTTTTATTGATATTCCTCTGAGTCACGCACCAGCGATCCGACTTATTCAGCTCGAAGATGCTTTACGGATATTGCCAGGGCAAGTAGCCGTTTATTATGACGCTAATGGGCTAGTCGGTGGCGATTCTGGTTCGGCCAAACTCGATATTAGACGCATTCCTGTTCAACATAAGACAGGCATTTTTCACCCAAAAAATATGTTGCTCCTAGTAGAGGCAGAGGAACAAAATGAGCAAGGGTATAGGCCGCAGACGTTGATTATAGCGACTATGTCAGCAAACCTGACGAGATCTGGATGGTGGGAAAATGTCGAAGCATGCCATGTTGAGGAAATCGATGAGGGCGTAAAAACGAGACTCAAGAAGGACCTGTCTGATTTTTTGAAGGGACTGCGTCGAAAGGTGCCAGCAGTCCATGAGCACGTAGCACTACAGGAGATTCTTGATTTTCTCAAGGACGCAGATCAGATGATGCAGAAGACCTCTTTTGGTCAGCTCCATCCGCATTTCTATGCCGGTCCGGAGACAGTTGCTGATTTTCTCAAACAAACAGCAGGTGATCAACTGCAGGGTGCTTATCTTGAGGTAATTTCTCCATATTTTGATGATGCTAATGAATGCAAGCCATTGAATATTCTGATTGACCTTTTTCAACCTAGGGAGGTGCGTGTTTATCTTCCACGTTCACAGTCCGGTCAAGCTCAATGTCGTAAAGAACTATTTGAATTCGTGCGCAGATTGCCTAATGTGCAATGGGGCAGCTTACCAAAGGGAATACTAAAATTGGGCCGCAGCGAAGATACGGGAGAGCGTTTTGTCCATGCCAAAGTGTACCGTTTTTTCACACAGAATCCCAAACGCGAAATATGTTTCATCGGCTCAGCGAATCTAACTTCTGCAGCACATCAAAGCGGCGGAAACTTAGAGACCGGATTTCTTGTAGACATAGTGCCTCTCAGAAGGCCAGATTTCTGGCTTTTGCCGGAGCAATGCAAGCCAATAGAATTTCATATTCGCACTGAGGACGAAGTTTCTGCTAGCTCAGGTGGAACACGGTTGAATCTTCGATATCATTGGAATCAAGCTCGTGCAGAGATTTTTTGGGATGACCAGAACGAATCACCTGAGCTTCATATCGAAGCACGGGGAATCGAAATTGGTAGTTTCGCACACATTCCATCACGTGTATGGATTGATGTTGAGACCGAGACGACACGACTTATTGGGGAGGTATTAGAAGAGACATCACTTTTCACTGTACTCGGTGATGGTAAAAGACCAGCTCTTCTTTTAGTTCAGGAAGAGGGCATGTCACACAAACGCTCGCTGCTTCTACTGCTGTCAGCCAGCGACATTCTTCGCTACTGGTCGCTCCTTACGCTGGAGCAAAGGACTGCATTTATCGAAGCACGGGCACCTGAGGTTGCTTTCAAAGGTCAGGGAGCAGATCTCGTAGTAAGAGCTAGGATTGCTCTTGCAAATGATACTGTTTTCGATCGCTTTGCTGGCTTTTTCCATGCTTTTGCTTGTCTTGAACGCGTTGTCTGCTCTGCTTTAGAAAGTGGCAATGAAAAAGAGGCTGACTATCGGCTATTCGGAAAGAAGTATGACTCCCTCTGCCATCTTCTAGACCGTATAGACGCTGAGCAGGATGCGGGCGAAGATGTTGACCATTATGTGATAATCATGTGTGCAAAGCAGTTGTGTCAGGTGCTTACTCGTAATTTCCATGATTACTGGAGCAATCATACTGCTGACACAAAAATGTTAGAAAATAGGTTTAGCAAGTTAGATATAATTCGTCAGCGACTTATAGAGAAAAACCCCGATGGCTTCACTGATTTCCTTAAATGGTTTGACCAGTGGTTTCTAAAACGGGCGAAGTCTGTGGAGGCCGAGGTATGATTGACGTTCGTACTGCCAGCGAGTTTCTTGATTTCGCTTCACGTATCGGTGAAGGCCAACGGGCAGAGCAGCAACTCGAAGGGGCAGTTGCTGTTCACAATCTGTTAGAATCTAGGCGCGTTGCCTATCTTGCTGATGAGGTGGGCATGGGGAAAACCTATGTGGCCCTTGGAGCTATGGCGTTATTCCGTCACTTTCAGCCTGAGTTCCGTGTGCTGATCATTGCCCCGCGTGAGAACATCCAGGTCAAATGGATGAAGGAGATGAGAAATTTTGTTGCTCACAATGTGCGTTACCCTGATATGGCGGTGAAGGCTATAGACGGGCTTCCGGCAAGGCCACTTGTTTCCTGCCACAATTTACTTGATCTTGTTCATGAGGTCACAATAGACGGGAACCGTGATTTCTTTCTTCGGTTGAGCAGTTTCAGTTTGGCAGTGTCAGGGAAGGATACAGTGGATCCCGATTCGGCCCGTCGTCTTCGAAACGGCTTCCGGCGCTATTTGCCATGGATGAGGGACGAAGTCTTCGATCTGCGTAATAAACAAGGGTTCAAGGACAATTTTGCTCGTGCACTGTGCTGTGCGTTGCCAATATTCGATCTTGTTATAGTAGATGAAGGCCACAATCTTAAGCACGGCTTTGGTGAAAAGGTCGCAGCGCGCAATAGAATACTTGGGATAGCGATGGGTCATCCAGACTCAACCGCAGATGTAAGGTTATTCCCTAGATTTGGGCCCAGAGCCCGACGGGTGCTATTTCTCTCTGCGACACCAGTTGAGGAGACATACCGCCACTTATGGAATCAGTTGGATGTCTTTGGCTTAGGTGCCCCCTACGCTGAGCTTTTGAAGGCCGATGTCGAGGAGAATTATAAGAAAGCGCTAGCTGGGCAGTTTCTAATCCGCAGGGTTACTTCAGTAAAGATTGGAAATACTGAATACACCAAGAACCTCTATCGGCGCGAATGGCGCCGCGGAGGTGTATATGTACATGACGAACCGATACGGATTAATGACGACCGTCAACGACTCATTGTTGCCCTGGTTCAGAAGAAAATAGGTGAACTTCTTGGCCATGAGCGTTTTAACTCATCATTCCAGATTGGCATGCTTGCATCCTTCGAAAGTTTTCTAGAAACCGCTCGGCTTAAACGCGAAGAAAACGAAGCGGGAAACTTTGATGATTCGGATCAGACTGACGATTTGCTTGAAAAAGAAGGAATAGATGTTCTAGACGTAAATAGGCTTGCCAACTCATATCGCCTGAGATTCGGTAGTGAAATGCCACACCCCAAGATGGATGCCTTAGTGGAATCGCTATCAACAGCCTGGATTTGCGGAAAAAAAAGTCTTGTTTTCGTGCGTCGAGTGGCGTCGGTTAAAGAACTAAAACGAAAGCTCGACGAGCGCTATGACGTCTGGCTTAAAGAAAAACTGATGCGCGAGTTACCATCGACAGTCCATGCTCGGTTAAACAGTTTGTTTAAGCAGTATCGTAATGAGAAGCTCAATACAGCTACAATAATTGAATCACAGGCCATAGATAATTCCAGTATCTCTAATATTGATGATGCTGATTGGGGAGGTAACGATTCCTTTTTTGCTTGGTTTTTTCGCGGTCAAGGGCCGCGGGGAGTGATCAGCGGTGCTAATATCCAGCAAAGATTTATCCAGAGAGGCACCTCATATGCGACGTTTTTCGAGGAGAACTACGTAGCTGACGTGCTCGGATGCCGCCCGGGAGAAGTGGAGGGAAAACTATCAGATGTACTCCGTGTTCCAGTTGCTACTCTTCGTTCAGAGCTGCAAGAACGCTCGAAAAAATTTTTTTCCCGTGCAAAAAAACCAGCTCGTGCTGACCGATATGAAGCGGTGCAGGCATCAGCGATCGAGTGGCTCAAAGATCAGCCGGGACCTTTTCAGAAAAAAGCTCGCATCGTGTGGCACAATCGTTTTGAGTCTTCAATACGATCTCAACATGCTTCTGAGGTGCCAGATATTGGAGACTTGTTGGAAATATCAACATTTTTTACAGAGATTCGGCTGCGTCCGCAATTACGGGAGCGGGTATGGCCAAAATCATCAAATGCTGATTCCCTTAAAGCTTTTATTGAGCGGGAGTTGCGAGCTAAGCTGCTGGCATCTGCTGCACGCCTCGGGCATGGGCTAATTGACCTTTATATTATGACTATCTGTCGCCTTAATAGCCTTGAGTTGCGTGTGCAGGATACGACAGATGCCGCCGAAACTGACAAATACCTTGGCCGTATCAATGAATATCTGGATTTGCTCGAGCGTCAGATGCAGAAACCCGTCAGCGATCGTGAGTGGGGCATTTTTGACGAGCTTTCCGAGCTCGCTACAAATTTTGAACTAATTCTTGATGTAAATGAGCCCGATGCCCGCAATAGGCCGCTCTCCGAAACGGTAAGGATGTTCGGGCAGCTTTTACGAAAACAACAACCTGTGGGGGGCATGTCTGGACAAGTGAACCAGACGCTGGTTCGCCAATTTCGCATGCCGGGTTATCCTCATATACTCATCACAACTGATCTTCTTCAAGAAGGTGAAGATCTACACACATTCTGTTCGTCAGTGTATCACTATGGTATTTCATGGACACCTTCCTCAATGGAGCAACGCATAGGCCGCATAGATCGCGTTCGATCACAGACTGACCGACGCCTTTGTGCCCTCAAGCAAGGGCCTTTAAAAGGGGAAGACATGTTGCAGGTTTATTATCCACACCTTGAGGACACAGTAGAGGTGTTCCAAGTTCAACGTGTACTCGAACGCATGAATATCTTCCTGCGGCTTATGCATGCTGGATTGATAATTTCAGGTGAAAAGGAGCGAATCATCAATACCATTAAGGAGTTTGTGAATGCTCGTCGATTAGTCCCACAAATTCTCGATCGCCTCACGAGTGCCTTTCCAGTGCGACTTGAACATCTTCAGGGGGCAACCAAGCAGATTTCCACGAATCTTGACTTTACTCAGAATCTTGCCGAGAGATTTGCTTGCCTTAGTCAAGACACACTGCCTGGCGTCGATATAGCGTGGGAGCCCCAAACCAATCCCATAGAACTTCGAGGTACCGGACAACTTGGTGACAGAATACAGGATTTTAAGCTCCTTATTAAATCTGTCGGTGCGAACTCAGTTGTGAAGTGTATACGTCATGTGGGGTGTTTCAGCTTTAATGGAGACCAGAGCTCAATTGTCGATCACGCAGCGTCTGCACCGATTAAGATTGGATCAACTGATATAGATGAAGACCGCACGTACGGTCTCACCGTGGAGGGTGAGATCATATTTACAACGATACCTGAGACAGACAGATGCCGCGTTGGAATGCTCATCTCTCGCATAATCAGCCAGACCGATGCACTCGTGCAAGTGCACTCTTCTGATAAGGACGAAGGCTTAAATACTTTCCGTAGCGAGCTTGTCAAGGAGGGTGTATCCATGACATGTAAATGGGCACGGTTTTGCAGAGCTAGTGATCTTAAGGTCGATGCGTCTGGCATTGAGGTCCATTTCAGTGATGATCGCCGACATTCGGTTACCGTTGAGGAACACGATGATGCGTATTTTCTAAGAGCTTTCGTGGTGCGACAAGCCGTAGTGTCATCCTTGCCTTATTTGTTTGAGCAGGTTTGCTTAAGAAATCAGGCTGTATTGTTGGTTGGGTTCCGCATCGATCACCGTGGGCGACTAGTTGGTGAGGCTTGGGTGCCGAAGGTAGGGCTTACAGCCGAAGAGTTTCAACTCTATGTGCGAACTCTAGCAGCTGAATGCGACCGCCTTGAATATGTGCTAACCGGACGAGATGTAAAATAGTATTTTTGTAAGGGGAGCGGGGCAGGATCAAGTCAACTAGTTGAAATGAAAACAAAAAGGGCTTTATAAGGGGCTAAAATTGACCTTAAAAGCTTATTTTCAGGCTTAAAAAAACCCAGCTTAAGAAACGGAAAACATAAGGGTTCCTCTAAAAATTGATCAAAAGTCCTATGCAGCATGGCAAGCAGCAATTATAATGGTGGTGTAATGATTCACGCCATCACAACACCACCAAAGGGGCAGACGCCATGACGCAACCAGGATTTTTTGATTGGCAGTTTCGGTACGAAAAGCTTGATGCCACCGGCGATCCACTGGTGCAACTGAACAAGGTTATCAAATGGGAACGGTTTCGTTCTCAGCTGGAAAAGATACGCGAGAAGGATCGTAAGAACAATGCCGGGGCGAAGCCCTATGATGCGGTTATGATGTTTAAGATACTGATTATACAGTCCTTGTATAATCTTTCTGATGAAGCGGTAGAATATCAAATCCTGGACCGGATGAGCTTCATGAGATTTCTGGGATTGAACCTGGGAGACCCGGTTCCTGATGCCAAGACCATCTGGCTGTTTCGAGAGCAATTGACTCAGGGAGGCGTGATTACCAGGCTGTTTAAGCAATTTGAGGGGTACATGCGGGAGAACGGCTTTGCGGCCAAGCGGGGGCAGATCATTGATGCCAGCATTGTATCCATTCCCAAGCAGCGCAACACCAGGGAAGAAAATGATCAGATCAAAAACGGGCACACGCCGGATGACTGGTCGGAAGCCAAGAAGCGGCAGAAAGATGTTGATGCCCGCTGGGTAAAGAAGAATGGTAAGAATTACTATGGCTATAAGAATCACGTCAGTGTTGATGTCAAGTACAAGCTTATCCGAAGCTATGCGGTTACTGATGCGGCTATCCATGACAGCCAGGTATTTGAGGAGCTTTTGGATAAACACAACACCAGCCGTGATGTGTATGCCGATGCTGCCTATCGCTCGGAGAATCTGATGAAGCGACTGGCCAAGCTTAAGTTTCGGGAACATGTGCAGCGCAAGGGTTGCAGGCACCATAAACTTACCTCGTGGGAACTGCAGGGCAATAGAACCCGCTCGCGGATACGATCGCGCATTGAACATGTGTTCGGCGTACAGGCTATGCTGGCCGGGACGCTTATCCTGCGCTGTATCGGTAAAATAAGGGCTCACGCAAAAATAGGACTCAGGAATCTTGCCTACAACATGCACCGGTTCAGAATGCTGGCAGCAACGGGATAAAGCCCGGCTGCCTGCCAGGGCTAAGGGCTCTTTGACAGGCACAATAGCAGAACTGAAGGCATTCACCACGGCAACCATAGGTGATAGCACCATGATAGTTTCAGAAATAATGACCATCCATCAAGCATTGCTGCTACAAAAGTCAACAAATCGTACTTTCGCCTTATTAAAGTGAATTTTTAGAGGTGCCCTTATGACAATTCGTTTCATTTCATGCCTCCTTTTCATGCACCTAGATTTGTTTGTTGCCTTACTATCCTAACTTCAGTTAAAAATAACAACACCTCCTTTTCCAGTCTGACCGAGTGACCTGTAAAATCGTGTTATGAGATTTTTTTGCAGGCTATAAGCGAAACAGAGCAGTTTAATAGCATGTTCAGCATAATGCATGCCATATAATGTAATAGTTATTAACCAATTGATAATAATAAATTTTTATTATTGAGCACTGATTCTGATTTAACGATTTCTCATAATGCGGTGTATTAATTCTTATAACTCCGTTTTTCCGGACGCTTCTAAAAAATAAGAAAATACTTGCTAAGATACGGCGGCAGCGATGATCTGCTGTTGTGAATTTTGATTGCAAAGTCAGCACGTTTCTTATATGAAACAGAGAGACGATAATCATGCACAGGAGGCGGGTATGAAGCTGAAAGAATTGAAGGAGCACCTCAAGTCGGTTCCGGATGACTATGACGTGAAGGTAAGCAGCTATTTCGTCAAGGAAGGCCAGACCGAATTAAACTATTTTGAAGATACCAACGAAAAGTTCACCGTCATCAATGACGAGTCCATTCTGGGCATTTCTCGCAAGGACGGGCTAAAACAGATTCACATCATCGGCGTGAAGTCGCATGGCGTCCATTTCGGGCCCGGCGATTTTTCAAAAGATTCCGAGTGATGGTGTAATCTGCTGCTGTAAAAAATCGAGATGTACGCTGAACGGGGCAAAGAGCTTCAAGCCTGCTATGGCTTAAAGCTTTTTGCCCCGTTTACATAAATTTTCAGGGGGAGGTATTTAGTTTTTTCTCGACCTGACGATAGGATTATCGTGGTAGTTTATGACCGCAGACCGTGAGGGGGGCGATTTATCGGGAAGCGATTATAGAAGGCCTGACGGATATGGGTATCATCGCCAGTGTGATCGGGGCAGGCATTTTGGCGTACAACCACTACTATTGCTCGGTAAGCGAGCACGTATACCTGCTCGCCTGCGGCCTGATTGTTACCGGGTTGCTGTTTTACTTTTTCCTCGAGCGGGAGTAAAAAAAGGGGCATCTCGGCGACGTCCCACCTTCATGACAATCCACAGCTCACATCTTGCTTTCCTTTCTTTTTGTCGCCTTCATGAATGCGCTGATGAAATTATCCACCAGGAAAGGGTTAAAGTCCGTCCCCGCCCCCTTTTTCATGATGGCCAGCACCGCGTCCATGTCCAGGCTTTTGCGGTAGGGCCGCCAGCTGCGCAAGGCGTCAAAAACATCGGAGACGGCAACGATCTGGCTTCCCAGATGCTGTTTGCTTTCGCTCATCTTCCGTTTCGGGTATCCCGTGCCGCTATACTTTTGATGATGCTCAAAGGCCACGATGGGCACTATTCTGACTATGCCCTCGATTCTGGCAAGGTAGGCAGCGCCATACGCAGGGTGCTTGGTCATTGCGGCAAACTCCTTCTCATCTAGCGGGCCATGCTTTTCCAAAATATCTTTGCCGATGAACAGTTTCCCCACGTCGTGCAGCAAGGCGGCCAAGCCGATATCATGGAGCAATTTGCCGCTCAGGCCAAGCGACTCGGCCTGAAAAATGGAAAGAATGGCCACATTGATTGAATGAACATAGGTGTAGTTGCTGTAGGACTTAATGGGACTTAAGAGCTTGAGAACGCTGATCTCCCGTGACAAGGTTGCAACAAACCTGGTTACGATGTCCTCGAGCTCGTTCATCTGGAGCTGTTTGAATGGGGCAATATTTTCGTAAATGACCTTAAGCCGTTCAATCTGCTCTGCCTTGAAGCTGTTGAGATCTTCCTCGGTGTAAGCGCACTCCGTTTTTAACCGACCGGTGCTCACATCCACATGGCCGGTGATGATGTGGGGGAAAGTGCATAAGCCGCCCTCGGCCTGTGACATGGTGCTGATGAACTGTTTCATTTCCCCCGGGGTAATTCCCTCCAGAAAATCGACCCGGGAAATGGACTTCCTGGTCAGGCGCCGCACCAGGCTTTCTGCCTGCAGCCCTGCCCCGCGCAGGGGCATCTTGTTGATGATCAGGTCATCATCGATCACCATCATCTCAACCGGATCATTCAGCATCTCGCTGAGAATGGATAAAGTCCTTTTGCCTGATTCTTCGATCAGGCCATGGTCTCTTGAGTAGAGGCTGCAATTGGATATGGCGATGTTTAGCGCGCTGACAAATTTTTTTATTCGGTCGTACTGCTGTTCGTTTTCACGTGCCACGGGGAACCTCCTGATGGTGCAGGAGAGAGGTGCTCAGGTGCGCCCGGCTTTCGTCTGCCGCCGCGACCGCAGACGGTCCCCCCTGAAGCTTTCTCGCGCCGGTTACCTGTTTTTCTTCAGGAATGATGCCTATAATCATCCCGACGTCTTCGGATGGATAGTTTTTAAGCGCTGCTATTATCTCCGCTTTGAGTCGCCTGAGGTGCGTTCTATAGAAAAGGCTTTTTGCATCAAGGATATGCTTAAACGCATTGAGGGCGCGGCGGTCTCCTATCTGTCCCAGCGCCTTTACCATGGGAATCCTTTGTTCCCAGTCCGAGCCGCGTTTTGCGGTTTTTCCGAGCATGGCGATAATTTCCGGGACGATTGCTTTTACGCCGAAAACTCCGGCAATACTCAAGGCCATTTCCATTTTGTCACTGGTGCCCGACCTGAGATAACGCCTGAGCACTTCTATGCCGTAGCGTTCGTCAGCCTTGAGCAGGTATTTCACGGCCTGGAAGCTCAGTTTGAGATTGTCATGGTAGCAATAAGGCCTGACATGGGGGAGGGCTTCCCGGCTGCTCGACTCGCTTATGATGAAGAGCATATTTCTTTTTACGAACCACCGCTTATCATCCAGGCGCTTTATTGCTTCGGGCACTGCCGCATCGGCTATATGGATCACCAGGTCAAGGAGAAACTTCCGTGCCCGTCGCGAATCTTCCTGAGTAAGCGCATCCATCAGCGGAAGCACAATTCTGTCCCCGCAGAACTTGCATAACACCAGTGCTTCTTCTCTGTGCTGGCCTCCGACGACCCTGAAAGAGTCAACCAGGGAGGCGAGCGTCTCCGGAGACAGCGCGTCCAGATCCATGAACTGAAAGCCGCTTTCACCCGCCCTTGATTGTACGGTGAGTAGGATTTTTAGGACCTGGTCATACTGGCCGGTTCCGATGAAGTATTCGATCTGCTCTTTGAGCAGGTTGTTGAAATATCCATAATCATGCTCGATAATGTGGTTCTCCGTGCTCGATGTGATGAGTTCAAGAAGTATCTGATTAAAACTTCTCTCCAACGTTTCATCGTTCCAGTCTGTGTCAGACAGATGTACCATCACCCGTTCAGCATCCCCCTCAGCAACCGAAAGCAGCGAATGGAGTTCCTCGGTGTAAGCGTCATTCACAAACATCCTGAAATCGTCTTCATCGGACATGATGGTAAGGTCGAAGGGAAGCGGGATATCGTCGATGATAAGTTCTCTGCCCGAGGTGCGCCCGAGGAATCCTTCCGGGGTAAGCAGGGAGAGCTTTTCAATAAGGTTTTTGATGGCTTCGGGCATGGCAGCTTTTTTTTCATTGATGGAATCGAGGAACTCAACTGCTTCGTCTGCGGATATTTCCCTCAGCATATCTTCGGTCAGACTTATTTCTTTGGGAAATCTGGAGAACGAGGAGGAGAGAAACTGCTTTTTCAGCTCAGGGCGCAGCCGGTTGATGAATTTAATCAGCTTGTTGAAGTCCGTGATCCAGGATATTTTTTCCAGTGACTGCCACACATAGGCGGCAATAATCCGGTCGCTGACTGCATCGGTGATCTGAGCGGGATCCACTTCGTTGAGAAGGCGCGCTAAGGTTTCCGGGGGTATCTCACGGATAACCGGGTATTTTGATGACCGCAGGTTTCCCCTGATGAGTTCATGTACATACCGGTCGTACAGGCCTCTTTTTCGGTTGTTGTCTTCGACGATAGGGCCCTCGGCAAAGGAAAAGGCCTCATAGTCAATGAATTCCGTCTTGATATGGGACAAGGCGTGTTGATTGAATTCCTTTTCCAGGTCCCCCGGAGATTCGTCTCCCCCGTCTTTCAGGAGAAAACGGTGAAATGTGTGCAGTTCTTGTCTGGTGATGCCGCGGGCGAAGGTTGCCGAGATGATGCTTTTACTGCTCAGGCAGAGGGCAAATTCCTTGTAGGCAGGATTTTTTTTATCAAGGGGGCGATCATCGGCAAAAAGGATATCTTTTGCCACGGACAGTGTAATCTGCCCCTTCAGCTCAAGTAACGCGTGAAAGCCTTCCAGCACCCGGCCGAGTGTCTCCTCTAGCTCGGGATGACCGTCCGGATACATGCCCGCCTTGCGGCGCGAGATATTGAGCTCAATAATGGCATCTCGCAACAGTTGGTCATCAGCGGGAGCAGTATCTTTTATTCTGTTCATGGGTTGCGCTTTTAGCGTTACGAAGAAAGAATATGGATCTTTATCGGATGTCATTATTAACGGTAGGAGCGGCTTCAGCCGCGAATGCATCGCGCATGAATGCGCTCCCACGGAAATACCACATGGGTCTGCGGTTCCCGAGGTAGAATGAAGATAAGCATCAGTATTTATGTACAAGCATTTATATCGGAAACTCGGGATAATACTTTATTAAAAGCGGAAATAAAAAGGCAGGGCGAATCCGAGCCCTGCCTCACCAGACTGCGCACCTACCATTAATGGTTACTTCGGGACGGGCTCGGCCTCACCGCGCACCTCGATGGCTACGGCTACGTATTGGTGATACTTCTCCTTTTTCCGGTAGTAGCTCACCATTGCCTCACAGGGAATGGTGAGGTTTTCAAGAGAGATAGTCCTTCCCCGTTCATTTCTGATCGTCGTATGGGAATTGACCTCATAGATCCGGTTGCAGAAGGTTACATAATTATCACCGACGCCATCGAGGGCCAGCATGTCGGTATGCAGCTTTTTATTTGCTGCGGGCGCGTGCTCCTCATCAGCAGGCAGGGTGTTTTGCGAGAGGTCTGAAGCGCCGGCAAGCATGGCGGCAAACCCCATAACCATCACGGACAGCACTATTTTTTTAATCATGCGCGCATCCTCCTTAATACTGTTGCCATCCCACAAGTCCGCTTTTAATTTTCAGCGCCGGGTCAACATCCACCTGCATGACCGCGCCGGTGCTCTGCTGAATAAACCCGGTGCTCTCGACCTTCTTGCCCACATGCAGTCCTATCTCTGATGTGAGTCCCTCGCCCAGGTCAATCCTGGTTACGCTCTTCTCCTCATTACCATAGGCCTCTGTTGTCAGAATGGGCTCAGGGTAGCCGGTTCCGGTTTCGTAATAGAGGGCATAGAGCGCGCCCGTGCCGCCGGACTGGCAGAGATCTGCAACCGGCGTGTACGGGGCGAAAACCACCACTCCGCCCAGGATGCCGGGACGGGTCAGCAACCGCTCGCCGCCGGGAGTCAGGCTGATGTACCAGCCCTTTTTCTCCTGCACTTCATCAACAAAGTCATCCCAGGTGTCTGCCGCAGCACCGACAACCTCCCGGTTGGTCAGCACAATGATGTTTGTGGACTGATATAAATCAGCAAGGGCAACCTCGTCGGCGGCGCTGCACCCTCCATAGGCGCAGGCGTCTTTAATCCCGTAAAAATACTGGGTGGTGGTATCACTCTTATCGCTCACGCTATAGTATTTACCCGTGCCGAAGTAGACCCATATATTATCATGCTCATCCGATGATACTGCCGGTGAGGCAGTAATAGGGGTTGTTGAGCTGAACAATGTGGTCATGAGCCAGGAACTGCTGGATGGATCAGTTTTATACGGCCAGGGACTCGCATTGGGTGAAGGATTATTGTTATTCCGGGTGCTGATGCGGAGCATCTTGCCTCGTTCGACCGAGCCGGCGGTGTAAGCTTCTCCGATATAAATGGTATCGACATTGTAATTGAGGTTGAGATCCATGGTGACGGGCGATGCCATAAGAGCATTACTTTCATTGGTCAGGATGGTTTGCTCCAGTCCCGCGTTATGCAAGTCCAGGGCTCCGTCATGCAGTGCCATGCGATACACGAAAACACGGCCCCGCTGATTGCTCGTGCCGTCGCAATCAAAGGGCCCCGAACCCATAAGAGCGAACCACTCATCGTTTTCAGGACTGTCGAATCCATAGCTGGTCTCCAGCCGGGCAACGGCAGGATACGAGACGGTCAGGCCCATGGCGGGATCGGTCAACTCGCCCAAAAGCGAGGGATTGGAAGGATTGGTCACATCCAGCACCGCATACGCTGAGCGGAAGGTCCTCGGCGCATCCATCGTGCCGTCCCCGTTAAAATCGTCCACCAGGGTTATCGCTTCACCCCCCAGCCTCATGCCACCGATCAATATGGTGCCCCACCCGTTGGGATGATCCGCGTCATCAGGAAATATCCTTACATCGGTCACCTTTGGTTTTGCGTCGACGTAATAGACATGGGGATAATCCATGCTGGTCAGCCACCGCAAATGGGGAAGCAGGTTGTAGGGGATATAGGCCCAGCGTTCCTCCCCCAGATCCTCGCTGGTGGCGGGAACTTCCGTTGCACTGTAGAATCCGTGCTCTTCCTTCGCGGTTTCAGGATTGTCTCCCTCGGTGAAGGTTCCTCCCTTGAAGGCGTGGAGCATGCCGTCATTGGCTCCTACGTACACGGTGACTCCCCGGTTTTCCCAGTGCTTGAAAAACTGGGCATAGGTCACATCACCGTAGTAGACATTATACTTTTCCATCGGTTCACTCACCACGGTGGGGGTGGAATAGATAATATCACCCAGCTTCCACACGTATTCCGTCCCGCCGATGGTGATGTTTCGGTCCCGCATGCCCGCTACCTGCTCGCCCCTGATAAAATATATGATGTCTTCCGCCTCGCCGACCGTCGAAACGCCCAGGAAGGGCCGCAGGGTAGCGGCATTGGCAACGGTAAAGTCGATATACTCATTGGCAGTATCCACCTCGCCATCCCCGTCGAGATCAACCCAGGTCTTGATGGTCCTGGAGGTCGCATCCTTCAGCGCCAGCTTCCGGCCCGCCTCCCATTGGGGTTCAAGCTCGGATACCAGAACAGTTTCATAGGGGGTGTCACTGTCTGCCTTCCCGTCAGGCTCACCATCAGGACCGGTAGTATCATGATAGCGCGCAATGGCAGTTTCCCCTGAACCGGGATCGATGGTAAATTTGATAATGGTATCGTCGCCATACACCAGGGCGTCATCATGCACCGTATCCTCGCGGAGATTTCCATAGGGGTCTACCCATAAGGAATTGAGATAGCCCACCCAGTCAATTTTCCTCATGCCATCGAAGACCACCGGCATGAAGTGCGCCTGGTAGAGTGAGCCTTCACCCTCGGCAGAGGTGGAAAGTATGGATACGGAGGTGCCGGAAGCCGCCCGCTGCAGGATTTGGGTAATGGCCTGTGCAATCTTCAGCTCAAGCTGGTTGCCGTCTGCCGCTTCAAGATACGCATCAGGAACCCCATCGTTATTCTTGTCCCATTCGGCAGTACCGGGATCAAGCGCATGGTTGCCATTTATGTCGACAAACCCTCCGTTCTTTGCGGCGTCCTGAAGCAGCTGAGACCCTTCGCCGAAGGCAAAGATGGTGTACAGATTGATTACCTGCTCTCCCGCCAGGTTTTTAGTGCCGGTGCGTGCGTCAGTGGTGTGCGCCCACAGAGCGACATCGTCCAGATAATCGGAACCGTTGTCAGGATAGGTTCCCGGGTCACGTCCATCATGGTCATAGTCCCGCAAGGAAGAGGGAATGTTCAAATCCTGGGTGGATTCCCCGTCGGTTACCATGAGAATGAAGCTTTTGGCGCATGGAACATATGCCGATTCGCTCTGAAAGTAGTAGGGATCATTATTCTGGCTCACCGTGTAATCACTGCTGCTGTAATACGGGGCATCCTGCCTGAAATAGCGCACCCCTTCATAGAGGGTTTCAGCGAGCGGCGTCCAGTTATCGCATCCCTCGTTCTCGATGTTGGTGACGAGAGAAGCGAAAGGACTGCCGATGCAATTCGCGATTCTGCCGCCTTCTTCGTTGTTATAATATTCCAGGCCGAAGCGGGCCCGGTTGCCCACCCGCTGCAGAATGCCTGCAACATTGCCATCGAGGAACAGGGTCGGCTCTTCGGATTCCTTTTTGCGGACGTTAATGGCAAATCGTGTTTGATAGGTGAGCGTGGTGCGGTTTGTGGAGGTATCATAATAATCAATGTCACAGGCGCCGTTGGACCTTGAGGTTTTCCGTCTATAGACGCGGTAACCCCTATGATCTTCGCTGGAAGTGCCCTGATAATCAAAGTACATGTCCTCAAAGTAGGCATCATGTCCATTGTAATCGTTGCAGTACATCTTGAAATCGGAAGCGTAACTGAAATTGGCAGGAGTATCGATTTTATAGACCTCGATATATCCCTTGGAAAGCTTGTAGATATACTGGTTGCTGTAAGGGGTGTAGCTCCCCGCATCCGAACAAAATTTAAAGAATTTCCTGCTCTCCTGCGCCGGGACCTCACCGCTTAAGACAGTCTCTCCTGTTCCCGTACGTGAGCTGGCTTTGCCTCCCACGAGGACTTTTCGCTCGACATCCACACGCCTCATGGCGAGCCAGTTTAAGAAGTTCCCGTTCCAGGTGCCGGACGTGTTGTCCCTGACAAATTCACTGTTGGTGCCGTTATATGTATAACGGGCGGTTGAGTCAAAGTATCCGTAGTAGACGGTATTGGGGTTGTAATCATCGGGAAGGTAATACCCGGCATCACTGCCGGTCCCGGTATATCCATTGGCCATATAGTTCATGCTGCCGGAATTATCAAGGGTGATCAGGATATTGGGAGTCACCTCCGCAGTGGCAAAGAGAGGGGTGCACTGGTACATCGCCATATCAGCAGGAGGGATGGTAGTCGAGGCCGGGGTTGAGGTGGTGGTGCTTGAGCTGGTTGATGAGGTGGTCGGCCTGACCGAGGTGGTGGTGGAGCTGGTTGAGGTGGTCGGCCTGACCGATGGTCGGCCTGACCGAGGTGGTGGTGGAGCTGGTTGAGGTGGTCGGCCTGACCGAAGTGGTGGTGGAGCTGGTTGAGGTGGTCGGCCTGACCGAGGTTGAGGTGGTTGGTCTGACCGAGGTGGTGGTGGTCGGTCTGACCGAGGTCGTCGTGGTTGTGCCCCATGGGCAGTCCGGCCACCACCACGGGCACTGTGCCTCTGCAGGCGCAGGTATCAAAAGCGGAATCATAAGCAATAATAAATACACCGTGCTTATTTTTCTCATGGGAGGTGTCCTCCTTTACTGGTAAAGATACACGGCGCTAACCCGCGCCGACACATTACCCGGTGCATAACCGTTGGAATTGACATCATAAAAAAACTTTATCCCGCCATGGCTGCGGTCGGCTCCGATACCCTCATATCCCATGGCGAAAAGAAGCGAACTGCCGGGCCCCACTTTTTTTAGCCTCCAGTCGATATCGACACCAACGTTCCGCTCCAGCACCGAGGTTTCAAGATCAGGATTGTGGGTGGGGGTATCTGTGGTCTTATCATTTTTGTCCGTTTCGCCCTTGTAGTAATTCCTTACCTCATTTATCAGGTTGTCATCGATGGTAATACCCGGATAGTCTGATGAGTTCACCCCTTCGTTTAAAGCCATATCGCGTATTAGCTTTGCCGAAATGGGAATGCCGGCGTCGGCGACGAAAAATGCTTCTTTGCCGAAACGGTCGTTTCTGGCAATATCAAGCTCAACATCGGTCAGCATGCTGGCAAGGGCCCCAAGCACTGCCAGTGCGAGGGTGACAAAAATGGCCACCACGATGATGGCGCCGCTCTCTTGGTCGGATTTCTTTATCATGGTGCGTTCTCCTCTTTTAGTATAACCAGATTTCCTTAGCATGCGATTGCTGCGTCGCCGGCGCTCCCGTATTACATAAAAGCAATATTGCGTAAATTAATGTTCGAAGTGAGTGCCCGCCTCCGGTAGTGATCCCCCGCCACCGGGTCAATGTAAACAGGATCTTTAACCGCTGCTCTCGCATTCATGGTGACCGAAACCTGACGGATAAACCGGCGCTGTGCGTTGCCCAGGGCTCCATCGCTGCCAAAATTCCAGGTCTTGAGTTCTCCCTCCTCATCTATCCCTTCGTTGCCGTCGTCATCAATATCGTTGTTGTATCCTCTGTCGTCGGCTAGAAGAACATAGGTGAAGTCAAGATTCTCAATGTCTTCCGCTATAGTTTGAGCTCCGCTGCTGTTGCTCCAGGTTGCAGTCAGGGCGTTCCACTCCCACACCTCCATGGTGAGGTTGGTTCCGGTGAGCGCGTAGCGGACGGTTTCGGTTCGGGCGTCATTATCAATGTCGGCCAGGAAGGTGATGCTGTGGGCGGTGGCTTCTTCAATTGATTCGCTGTGTCCGTCGGTGAAGGTCTGGCCGGCAACATCGGCGACGGGGGGGGTTGATTTTAGCGGTGCAGGCACCGGCGGATCATCGGGATCAAAGGGGATGCTTTCAGGCATATATCCGGCCATCCGGATATCTTTCACCAGGTACTCGAGGCCTACCCGCGCATTCTGCTGCATCGCCGAAACATGGTCCTGGATGGTATAGCTTTTCTGCTGGTGGACGAACATGTTATACATGCCGGCCATCACCAGACCGAGCAGGGCGGTCACGATCATCAGCTCGACCAGGCTGATTCCCTGTTGCCGTCTTCTCTGAGCAATTAATTCGCGGCTTAAAGCCGCTCCTGCCGGATTTTTCTCTTTCATAAACACATCTCCTCCGGTTAAATTATCGATGAGACGGTGACGATGCTGTCCCGCCAGGTCACAACCACCATCAGGGTTTTCTGCCCGTCAATCGGAGTGTCGTCGGCAACGTTCCAGAAGCGGGTGTACATGCCGCCCGGATTTCCCTTGGCGTCGATATTTTCTTCCCGGTGCCCGTCATCGGCGGTGGCCAGGCTGCCCACGTCGGCGAAATCCTCGATGCCCTCCCGGAGGTTCACATTGTTGCTGGCATTATTGTCATCCAGTTCCGGGTCATCAACGTTCAGGCTCTTCAGATCTTCCATCTTGTCCTGGGCCAGGGTGATGCCGGTGGTGACGTTGCTGGCGATGGAATTGCCGTTGATGCAGGCTATTTCCATGGTGGCAAGGCCGGCAAAGGCAATGACGGTTATGACAACCGCAACCATCAGTTCAACCACGGTAAAGCCCTGGTTATTGCCGGTGTGTTGTACTGACATCGCGACTCCTCCTTATATTCTTAAATGCAAGATAATGTGTCGTCATTTATTATTTGTCATTCCCCGACTTGATCGGGGAATCCATTCTTTTTTTGGATGCCCGCTTCCGCGGGAATGACATGCCTTAAAGCAATCTCTTATGACCACCCCTCGTGCGATTGCACCCGTCCGGTGGTCGGCGTCAGAAACACCCGGTAGCCATGAGCGGCGCTCCCCAGGAAAACATCGCCGGTGCCGCACGAGCCGTTGGGATTAAAGATCACCCGGGCGGTGCCCGAGGTCTTGGTTCCGCCGTCATCAACCACCTGGGCTATATGCACCGAGGGGGAAAGTTCTTTGCGATAAGCCCTGGTGGTCCAGGCGGTGGAGCCGCTGTTGGCGTTTCCCTCCTGAAGGAAATACTCCTGGGGGCTTGCGTCAAGGTCGAAGGTGATTGCAAACTGCCGGCCTGATGAGGTTGCCTGCGTCCTCGCGGTCATCATGCTGCGGTGGATGGTCCCGGCATCTCCCTTAAGTCGGTAATGGGGGAGTTCCCGGGTGAACGATACCCCTCCGATAGTGATCAAAATGCCTATTATCGCGATCACAATCATGAGTTCGACAAGAGTGAATCCTCTGTTTTCTGACTTCATCGCCGTTACTCCTTAAGTTGCTCAGCCTGCAAAGTATTAAAAGGCCTCGCGCGGGTTAATTGAGCAAGCATCGTACCAAAATAATTTTTTATCACGGTTATCCCGTGCAACAGGGGACAACTGTTTGATACCATTGCTTTTTATTAAGCGCATCCGCACGGCCGGCGGGTCTCAACGCCGCTTTGCCTATGACTTCGCGTATGCCATTTTCGCCCACCTGCTATTAACTATTTTAATAGCTGCACAAACTGCGGCATGGCTTATTTCGGCTTGTTTCCCTTCTCGTCCAATGCAAAGGGAAGTAGCCTGAGACTCAGCAGTTACCGGGTCCTATCGGACATTTGCTTTGGATTAATGAGCCTTTTTTGAGATGATTTTTTGAAGACAACATGATGTGGCGGTACTGGCAGAGGGGAAAACGGGAGAAGAAAATGCGGAAGATTTGGCACAGTCTTCCTGCGACTTGATTGCAGGATCCATGATACAAAAACTGGAAATGGTTCTTTGGAGGGCCACGCTCCGTCGTGGCCGTAAAAAAAACGGAGGACGCGACAGAGCGCGTCCCTCCATTAAATCATACTATGTTTACGTTGGAGAGGCAGAATGGCTATACGATCATAGGGGGAATCAGAAAAGGCAGTGCCTCAACTACGGTGCCGCGGGAGCCGGCGGTGTTTCCCGCAGGATTTGCGCGGCATCCTCAGGTGCCGTGGGATTGATGTAGAACCCCGAGCCCCATTCAAAGCCGGCGACGCGGGTAAGGCGGGGGATGATTTCAAAGTGCCAGTGGTAGTAATCGTTCAGCTTTTCGCTCACCGGCGAGGTATGCAGCATGAAGTTATAGGGCGGATCATTCAGGCACAGGGATAGCCGCTTCAAGGTGTCGGAAAAAAGCTCCGCCAGTGAAGCATAGTGAAAATGGGGAATGTCCTCAAAAGAGGAACTGTGATGTTTGGGAAGAATCCAGATCTCAAAGGGAAAACGGGAGGCAAAGGGGGTCAGGGCAATAAACTCCCGGTTTTCGTTGACCACCCGCATCCCATGCTCTTTTTCCTGCCGGATGATGTCGCAGAAGACACACCGTTCCTTATAATTAAAATATGCCCTGGAACCTTCAAGCTCCTCCATCACCCGACGGGGGACAATGGGAAGCGCAATGATCTGGGAGTGGGGGTGGGCAAGCGATGCCCCGGCCACCTCCCCCTGGTTTCTGAAGATGGCCATGTATTTGAAGCGCCGGTCCCGGTAGAGCTCATTCATCCGGTCCCGGTAGCTTAAAAGCACCTTTTCAAAATGTTCCGCAGAGACTGAAGCGAGGGTGGCATCATGATCCGGACATTCGATGATGACTTCATGGGCGCCGACGCCGTTCATCTTGTCATAAATGCCTTCGCCTCTGCGGTCCAGCTCGCCTTCGATGCGGAGCGCGGGAAATTTATTGGGCACGACCCGGAGGTTCCAGCCCGGGGTGTTGGGAAGCGAACCGGACGGCCGGTGAGCAAAGACTTCCGGCGGTGTTTTGTCTTCGTTGCCCGGGCAGAGGGGACAAAAATCATCATGGGTTTTCCTGGCCGGGGGGCTGAAGCTGGAAGGCCTTTTACCCCGCTCGGTTGAAATGATAACCCACCGGCTGATAATGGGGTCTTTTCGTAACTCAGGCACGGCATGCTCCGCTTATATGTGTAGTGATGGATGCACCAACATTCATTCGATGGAAAATGCCAATAGTCAGTCCGGGGTGATGATCAGCAGCAAAACTCGGCAATGGGAATATGCGTTAACCGGACAGGAGCGGGGGGAATATGATGATCAGGGGAGAGGGCGGTGGCCGGACTTTTTTCTATTGTGCAAATGGCGTTAGCTTCCAATTTTCTCTTTTTCTTCTTCTTCTGTCTTGCAGTCAATGCAAAGCGTGGTTACCGGCCTTGCTTTCAAGCGCTCTTCGGATATGTCCTCGCCGCACATCTCGCAGATGCCGAACGTGCCGTCTTCGATCCGGGCCAGCGCCTCGTTAATCTTCACGATCAGTTTCCGTTCCCGGTCGCGTATTCTCAGGAGAAAATTCCGGTCTGATTCCAGCGAGGCGCGGTCGGTCGGGTCCGGAAAGGTTTCCTCCTCATCGCTCATGTCCTCGACCGTCTTCATCGCTTCGGAGACCAGGGTATCCCGCTGATTGGTCAGGTATTGTTTGAAATATTCCAGTCTGTCCTTGTTCATTGCCATGCATCCACCAGGTGTTTCGCTCACCATTATTACTATATCAATACATGGCTGCTGTAAAGCAAAATTTCAGGCGCGCTTGAGCCGGTAGGTTCCGCTTTTCCCCCCGCTCTTTTTGAGCAACTTTACATCAGAAATGACCATGGCCCTGTCCACGGCTTTGCACATATCATAGATAGTGAGTGCCGCGGTGGTAACCGCAACCAGCGCCTCCATTTCCGCGCCGGTTCGATGAAGGGTCTTGACGGCGGCTTCAATGGTAACGGCGCTTTGCTTTTCCCTCAGATGGAACTGTAAATCCACATGGGTAATGTCCAAAGGATGGCACAATGGAATGAGGTCGCTGGTTTTCTTTGCCGCCATGATGCCTGCTATTTTAGCAACACCCAGCACATCCCCTTTGGCAATTTCCGCATTCATTACCATCCGGAAGGTTTCGGGCTTCATACAGACGGTCCCTGAGGCAACCGCTTCCCTCAAGGTGATGTTCTTTTCCGACACATCCACCATGCGCGCCTTGCCCTTTTTATCAACATGCGTCAATTTACCCATTCTAAATTGCTCCAGCGTCAGTTCAAGTAACCATAACGTATCTAAATCTTTATGCCAAGCCCGTGGTTTCGTCAAGGTAAAATATCCGAAGACGTTGGCCGGGGACTCGGATGTGTGGGCACGGTACTTGCTAATTATTAATTGCGACTACGGAAATCACGTAAGGGCGACCGGCCGGTCGCACCTACGTTGGGGAAAACTGGTTGCCACTTTCCCATGGATAAATTCTGGACAAGGTACCATAAAAATGTGTCATTCCCGCAGGAGAGGTAATCCAATACGGGGATCATACGGAGCGGTGCCCCGAAGCGGCATGATCTTTTGTTGTATCATGCGCTCATTCTTCAAATTTTTATGATAGCGAAAGTCATAAGCGGCGGATTGTTGGGGATCGATGCCTACCTGGTGGGGGTGGAGGCGGACATTGCGCTGGGTCTTCCCGCGCTGGCCACCGTCGGGCTGCCTGACGGTGCGGTCAAGGAGAGCAAGGACCGGGTGAAGGCGGCCATCAAGAACAGCGGCTACAATTTCCCCTCCCAGCGCATAACCGTCAACCTGGCGCCGGCGGACATACGCAAGGAGGGCGCTTCGTTCGACCTGCCCATCGCCATCGGCATCCTGGTGGCGTCAGATGTGGTGAGGCGGGACAAAATACAGGACTACCTCATTGCCGGGGAGCTCTCCCTGGACGGGAGGATTAAGTCCATCCACGGAGGATTGCCTCTGGGGGTGGCCACCCGCGATGGCGGACTGAAGGGAATTATTGTTCCCCAGGACAATGCGTCCGAGACAGCGGTGGTAAACGGCATAGAGGTGCTGGGGGTGGAGCATCTTTCCCAGGTGGTCGATTTTCTGAACGGGGTGCTGTCGATTAAGCCCGCGGAAATTGATATTGAGGAGATATTCAACCGGCATGCCGCCTATCCGGTTGATTTCTGCGAGGTCAAGGGGCAGGAATACGCGAAACGGGCCATCGAGGTGGCGGCGGCGGGCGGGCACAACATCATCATGGTGGGGCCTCCCGGGGCCGGGAAGACCATGCTGGCCAAGCGCATCGCAAGCATTCTGCCGCCCATGACCTTCGAAGAGTCGCTCGAAACCACCAAGATTCACAGCGTGATGGGACTGCTTGATCCGGACCAGGCACTGGTGACCCACAAGCCCTTTCGCAGCCCTCACCATACCATTTCAGACGCGGGGCTCATCGGCGGGGGGCCGATTCCCCGGCCGGGGGAGGTGAGCCTTTCCCACAACGGGGTCCTTTTTTTGGATGAGCTGACGGAGTTTAAAAAGAATACTTTGGAGGTGATGCGCCAGCCCCTCGAAGACGGGAAGGTGACCATCTCTCGGGCGGTCACCTCGTTGACCTATCCCGCCCGGTTCATGCTGGTGGCGGCGATGAACCCCTGCCCCTGCGGCTTCTATACCGATCCCCGCCAGCAGTGCACCTGCACCCTGCCGCAGATGCAGCGCTACAAGGCCAAGCTTTCGGGGCCGCTGCTCGACCGCATCGACATCCAGGTGGAGGTGCCGCCGGTCAACTTTCATGAGCTGAGCGCGGAGCGGCTGGGGGAAAGCTCGCAGGTGATCAAGGAGCGGGTGGTGACTGCCCGCGCCATCCAGCACAAACGCTTTGCCGGGATGAAGATCTACTGCAACGCCCTGATGGCGGCGCGCCAGGTGCGGCAGTTCTGCCGGATCGATGAGGACTCCCAGATGCTGCTCCGCCAGGCCATGGAGAAGCTGGGATTAAGCGCGCGGGCCTACACCCGCATTGTCAAGGTCTCCCGAACCATCGCCGACCTGGAAGGGGAGGAGCACATAAAATCCCACCACATCGCCGAGGCCATCCAGTACCGCAGCCTCGACCGGGCCCTGGTGTAGGAGGGCAAATTTCAATTTCGTCCAAAGGGGGGGGGACGCTCTTAAATAATTAAATAACGCGATTCTCATAAGAGCTTTCTCATGCCGCGATCAGCCCGTCTTGATGCACCAGGCATTTTTCATCATGTCATAATCCGGGGAATAGAACGCCGAAACATTTTCAGAGTAGCCAATGACCGGAAGGACTTTCTCGATCGCTTAGGGAATTTGCTCATTGAATCGAAAACCGCGTGTTATGGATGGTCATTGCTTTCTAATCACGCCCATTTTCTTTTTCGTACCGCGGAAATGCCGCTGGCTCAGCTTATGAGAAGGCTTCTAACCGGATATGTGGTTAACTTTAATCAGCGTCATAAACGGCATGGCCAACTCTTGCATCACCGTTATAAATCCATTGTGTGCCAAGAAGATGTCTATCTTAAAGAGCTGGTTCGATACATACATCTCAATCCGTTGAGAGCGGGTGTGATTCCGACCATTGAGGACCTGAACATGCACCCATACTGTGGTCATGGTGCTATCATGGGGTTACAGGAGCGAGCATGGCAGGAGGTGGACTATGTGCTTGGATATTTTGGGAGAACAATCACAGAAGGGAGATGCGCTTATTTATGTTATATGCAAGAAGGTCTTCATCAGGGCCGCCGGGATGAGCTGGTAGGTGGCGGATTGAAGCGGAGTCTCGGAAGATGGTCTGCCGTGAAGAAGGCCGGCTCAGGCGGAGCGATACATATGATGAGTGATGAGAGGATATTAGGGGAATCAGACTTTGTGGATGCCATACTTTCTCGAGTCAATGAAAAATATGCGCGCGGATATGAACTTACGATTCGTGGATATGATCTACAAAAGATTGCAACCAGAGTTGCTGAAGTTTGCGGAATTGAACAATGTGAAATATTTGCAGGCGGCCAACAGCAAAATAAAGTAAAAGCGCGTAGCATTCTGTGCTTTTGGGCAGCCAAAGAATTGGGCCTGTCGCTGGCTGATTTAGCGCGTATACTGGAGATGAGCGTTGCAGGTGTTAGTTATGCGGTGATGCGGGGGCAAGCAATTGTTGATGCATGCAAATACCGTCTGATGGAGTAGTTTTTGAATTTTTTAAGAGCGTCCCCCCAGCGCAGGAATAGCTTGACAAATTTAGATCGGCCTTATTAGAATTAAAAGAAGTTCTGATCAATTGCCAATTGTATTGAAGAAAGGAGTTTCCGATGAATGCCGTGGCTTTGGGGAAAGGAATATGGATCGCAAGTGTGCTGATGGTGTTGGTGATCCTGGCAGGCGGTTGCGCCGGTGTCGCCCCGGTGGAAAAGATGGCCAAGCTGGATTCGCAGATTGCTTCGGCGCGTCAGGCGGAAGCAATAGTTTACGCGCCGCTGGAGCTGCGGTTTGCCGAGGACAAGTATAAATCGGCGCAGGCGGCCGTAAAGGATGAGAAGTACGAAAGAGCAAACCGGCTTATCGATGAAGCCCTGCTGGATGCCAAACTGGCAGAAGAAAAAGCGCTCTCCGCACAGGCGCAAAAAGAGGCCCAAAAGCTGCGTGAAAGCGTTGAGTCGCTGCGAAGCGAACTGATGCGCATACAAAAACAATCCCGATAAATCAGCCGCAAGGGAGGACATGCGATGATCAATTTCTACAAACCGGTAACCGTGTTCATGAGTATTGCTGCAATTATTGCTCTCGTGGGGGGGTGCGGAGGCATTCCCGCAAACCATCCGGACCTGCTCCGCGCGCAGAACGCATTCAAAGATGCGCAGGCACAAGCCGGCGTAAGTGAAAACGCGCCGGTGGAGCTCTATGATGCCGGGCAGGCGCTGAAGGAAGCAGAGCAGGCGAAAAATGTTGATGATTTGAAGCACCTGGCCTATCTCGCAGAAAAACGATCCCAGATTGCGGTTGCCGCGGCGGCACAGCGCGCTGCGAAAAAGGAAACCGAAGCGCTGGTAAAGGAGAAAGATAAAATACTGCTCGATGCCCGGGGAGCGGAACTTGAAAAAAAAGCAAGCGAAGTCGAGCGGGCCCGCACCGAAGTTGAAAAGGCCCGTGCCGAGGCAGCGCTGGCCGCCGCCAGGGCACAGGAGCTCGAAAAGGAGCTATCTGATCTCAATGCCAAAATGACCGACCGGGGTTACGTTCTGACCCTGGGGGACGTTCTGTTTGCATTTAACAAGGCGGAACTGATGCCGGGCGCCTATCGGACCGTGGACCAGCTCACCACATTTCTGGATAAGCATCCCGAGCGAAATGTCCTGATAGAAGGGTATACTGACAGCATCGGCTCATCGGCCTATAACCTCGAACTTTCCCAGCGGCGGGCTGACGCGGTGCGCATCGCGCTCATCGAGCGGGGAATCGAAATCGGCCGCATTATGACCAAGGGATACGGGAAGGAGTATCCGGTGGCGGGCAATGATACCGAGGCTGGCCGCCAGCAGAACCGGCGGGTTGAAATCGTCATTCTGGATGCGGGCGTGAGGCCGGAATCCAAATTCCGGTAGTCTGATACATCAACGGTTACACCGCGATATTTTTTTCAGCAAGCAAAAGCCCCTGATGGTTGCATCAGGGGCTTTCCTGTTTCAGCGGGTTGCGCGGGCAACCCGGATGGCATGCGCTAGAAACTCACTATGGTATGGACTTTATCCACTGCATGGGAACTGCCCGCTCCATGACAGACGGCGCAGGTTTCTACCGATCCTGCCGCCAGCACTGCGGATCGGGGCTGGTCAATCTCCCCGGCGTTCAGTTCCATATGCATGACCGCTTCCGCGCTGTCATGGCAGGAGTAGCACGCGCCGGTAGCCGGCGTAATGACCCCGTCCGTGTCATTGGGCACGTTCTCGCGCGCGGTAGTCACGTCGGCCTGGGTGGCATCCATTCCGTCGGCAACTCCCGTGGTGCGATTGGTTGTCATCAGCACATTTTCAACCAGCGGGAGCTGGTAGGTGGCAGGCTGATCTTCCGTGGCGTCAAGATGGCACGACAGGCAGTTGCCGGCATCGGTCGGGAAGGTCACCTCGGACCAGTTGAAGTACAGGCCGTTGTTCCGGTTGCGAACATGCTCATAATCCGTCGTCCGCACCGCGGACGCGTGGATGCCATGAATCATTTCCTTCATGTTTTGCGTGGCCTCGGGATAGCTCAGGGTATCGGGACCGAGCGCCTCGATCACCTCTTCAGACGGCTCGGTTATTTCCCGGCCGCTGCTGCTCAAGTTGGGCACATGGCAGAGGACGCAGATTTCCATGTTGAGCACCCGGTTTCCGCCGTGGCCTTCAAACCACTCATGGCAGTTGAAGCATTTGTTGTTATCGATCACGGTGCGCCGGACCGCGTCACCCGGCACCGGGGCGACCACCGAAGGCGTGTGCAGCGAGTAGTCGGATTCCCCGTCACCGGTGGTGTCGATCGAGTAATAGCCCTGCAGGCCAATGGCGCGCATCGTGGCGCCTGCCGGGAAGGTGTCGGTAAGGGTGGCTGTGCAGGAGCTGCCTGAACAGGTCACGGAACCCTTATCTCCTGCGGCAATGTCAGCAATGCTCACGGAGAGGGGCTGGGCCGCTTTCCTGCCGAGGTTATTATAATCGGCCGGCGCTGCTATACCGTCCTGCGGCAGGGCATAGGCGAGCAGGAAGCTCGGGGAGCCGGAAAAGCCTGCCGGCAGGTTGTTCACATCAACCAGGCTGCCGTCAGCGGTTATGGCAAAGGTGATGGTCGGAGCGCCGTTGCCGGCAACGCTCACCTCGCTGATTGCATACGCGATCTCCGGCACGCCTGCAGGGAGATTAGGGTTGTTGGGGGTCGCATTGGAGGTCAGATGCGCTGTCTCGATCGCGGTCGAGGGATGACAGGTGACACAGGCTGAATTGTTGGACTGTGCTACGTGCCCTTCCCCGGTTGCAAAATTGACACCGGTATGGCAGGAGCCGCAGGCGTCGATGGACGGCTTATTTTTCCAGTTGTCGCCCTGGGGAGTTCCTTCGTCGGCGCCGTCATGGCATTTCCTGCAGTTGAGCAGGTCCTGCGGATAGGTAACTTCGGCAAATTCACCCCCGAGGTATTCGGGATCAGCCGCATGGATCTTGTGGGTCATGACAACCATGTCAAAAGATTCGCCGTCAACCTTGCAATCCGGGTTGTGGCAGGTGACACAGTAACCCATCTCATACCGGCGACCATGGACAGCGAGACGGCCATGACATTCATTGCAGGCGGAAGTCAGAGAAATATCCCTGGTGCCGGTTACCGGGCTTTTATCCGGGACGAAGTCAAAGACGATATTCAGAGCCGTAAGACCTGCATCCGCGTTGCCCATCTGGCCGCCCAGTCGATGGGTGACGGTTCTGTCGAATGCGGCATCACCGCTCACATCATAGGCGAAGGAATAGGTATAGGTAGTATCAGGATTGGCCGCCAGGATGCCTCCCTGTCGCGGGCTGTCATAGGTCGGGACGCCGTCTTCATCACGGACATAGCTGTACCACGAATCTGAATCCCCGTTGCTGCCGGCCACCAGCTTAACCAGGGCAAAACGCACAAAACGGTCATCTTCTGCGATCAGGGTTTCGATACCGACGACAGAGCGCCCGTACCCATCGGTAACCGCGAATTTGACAACAGTGGTTCGGCCGATAACAACCTTAATGCTGTCCTGCGGTATGTTCAGGCCGATTATAGCAGCCCGTTGCTCGGGAGTCATGGTTGTAATATCAACAACCTCCTCTCCGTTGATACAGCCGCTTATCCCCATCATCGCTACGGCCAGACATGCCAGCAGTGCCGCCTTGAGACTACGTGATGCTCTTAGATTCATAAGTAATCCCCCCTTCCAGTCAATGGACATTTTTCGAACCTTTGTATAAGAATCCTTCTTCCGATTCACCTCCTTTCCGGACACATGATGTGCAGTGACTAACAAGCATCATATTTTTGTATAATTTTAAATTATAAAAAAGTCAAATATTATACATGATAATAATTGTCAAGAAAAAAATGCCGGTGCGGACCGGGGCTGTGCCCTCGGGGCTTATATGAGCAATTGAACGAGACGGGGCAAACGCACGATACGGCAAGGCGCTTCAAGACGGCGCTGCATTCCTTATGAATGGAACGAGGGGCTGTTACGCACCTTGGGAGAAGATCTCCATCAGCTCCTGCTTGCGCTTGATAAGGGGAAGGTTGTAGGGGCATTTTTCTTCGCACTGGCCGCACTCCACGCAGGCCTGCCACCACACCATGAGGTTGGTCCCCATCTTTTTCTGCTTGTCGGTGAGGTCCTCGTAGCGCCGGCCCGTAACCTGCGGCCAGAGAATATTAAACATGATGGGAATGAGAATATCATTGGGGCAGGGCAGACAGTAGCTGCAGCGCCGGCAAAAATCCTTACCCAGGGGCGCAACCTCCGCTTCGAAGTCCTTCAGTTCCTCGGGCGTCAGCGGATCGATGCCCTCGGCGAACTTCAAATCATCCTTTAATTCGTCAAGGCTGGCGACGCCGTTGAGGATCACATCTACCGGATATCCATTCAAGAATTTAAAGCACTTTTCAATATTGGTGAACACGCCGCCGGCCAGCGGCTTCATCACCAGGGTGCCCACGTCTTTGGAGCGGGCCAGGGCCAGCAGATCCTTCTCCGGCTCCCGCTCGATCACGTTAAAGGGAAACATCACCGTGTCAAACTCCCCGGTTTTGACCAGCTCCAGCATGACGCTCACGTGATGGCTGGTCAGGCCGATGAAATCGATCATGCCCTGCTCGCGGGCCTTCTTGAAGGCGTCAAGCGCCCCGCCTTTTTTCATCACCGCCTCTATTTCCCTGGGGTAGAGCTCATGCACCTGGTAGATGTCTATCTTGTCGGTCTGCAACGCCTTCAGGCTTTCCTCCAGGTCCGCCATGACCGTGTCATACTCGCGGCTGTGTGACTTGCTGGCGATAAAACATTCCTTCCTTCTGGTTTTCATCACCTCGCCGATGTTGGCCTCTGAATCCATGTACACCCGTGAGGTGTCAACGAAGTTGATGCCGTAATCGAGGGCGGTGTTGAACACCCGGTTGATGGTCTCTTCGTCCCGGCCGCCCATCATGGTGGAAAGCGGTATGCCGCCCAGCGCCCAGCGGGTGACCTGCAGGTTTGTTCTTCCCAATCGCACTTTTCTCATGGCAGCCCCATTATTATGAATTCTTACCGGTTCAATTCTGAGTATTTGTATCTCAGAACTATGTATAACCCGGTAGGAGCGGCTTTAAGCCGCGAACGTATCGCGCCTGAAGGCGCTCCTATCGACATTTCAATTATCTTTGTCTATAGTTTACGAGGAATCATACTTACTTCAGCACGTCAATGCCGGTTTGGGCAAGCAGCTTGCGCAGGGTGAAAACCCGCATGGATTGCTTTGCGTTGGCCCGAACCAATGCAATGGTCTTCTCCAGTATGGAAAGGACGCCGTCGAGATCGGTAAACTCGGTCACCGTGTCGGCGATATGGGGGTGCCGCGCGCCGGAACCGCCCACCACCACCTTGTACCCCATTTTTTTAACGTTGACGGCGGATTCGGGACAGAATTCTTCACACCCGCCACAGCGAATACAGATGGTCTTGTCGAAGACCGGCAGCTTGTTTTTCATGGTGATGACGCCGAGGCTGCAATAGTTGGCGCATTTGCCGCACCCGGTGCAGCGTTCGGCAACCAGCTCAACCTCGTAGACCCCGAGGATGCCGAAGTCCGAGAAATACGGGGAAAAGCAGGCGTTGGTGCAGCCGGCAACGCTCACCCGGAACTCGCAGTGGGGCATCACCGCGGTGGTGGTGAGATCCAGCATGAGATCGGTTACCTTCAGGGCCTTCAGCTTTTCCCGGACCGCAGGGATGAGCCGCTTCATGTTGTCGATCTTTACGTCGGATGCCGCGCCGTACTGGCTGGGGCACATGGAGATGCTGAAAAGCTCCTGGCCGCCTTCCGCAAAAAATTCCTCGGGCATGGTTACCCCGTCTCCTTCACCCCGTGCCATGGCCCGGAGCTTGTGCATGACGTCACGGCCGATGGCGAGGTCATAGCGCTTGTCGGCCTCTGCCACAATCTCCGGGGTGATTTCGGTCACCCCCTTGAGGCCGGCCAGCCGCTCACATTCAAGCCTGGCATATGAGCTGATCATCGGGGGGAGTGGAAGATGTTCCAGGGCGGCTTCTGCTTCTTTCGTCCACTTCATCATGCCGGTCCTCCTTTACGGTGCAGGTAGCACTCTTGGGATGTTTCAGTACTTACTACGGTGCGCCGTTTCCGTCAAGCCGTTTGCGCAGAGTGCTTGCAGAATTGCCCATATGGGAGTATACTCTGACCTTCAAAATGGTTTTATCATCATACCCGGGAGTTACTGCGAACATAATCGTTGTAGGGGCGACCGGCCGGTCGCCCTTACGATGACAAGACCGTATTCCTGATTTTACATGGAGAGACACCCGGAACCGGCAGGAGCGGCTTCATGCCGCGAATGTATCGCGCCTCAAGGCGCTCCGGCCGAAATGCCAAATAGGTTTCATTGGATTTTCACATGAGCGCGAAAGCAAAATCTGCGGCAAAAAAGAAGAAGAGACGATCGTTGTGGCTGCCCGTTGCCTTTCTCTGCTGTTCATTGATCGTCATTCCCGTGATGATCCTGGCGGGGTTTTATTTCTATTACAGCAGCGACCTGCCCCGGCTCAATTCAGTCAAGGACTACCAGCCCAAGATCGTCACCCAGGTGCTCTCCGAGAGCGGCGAGATCATCGCCGAGTATTTTGTCGAGAAGCGGTACCTCATTTCCATGGATGAGATGCCGCCGGTGCTCATCGATGCCTTCATCGCCGCCGAGGACGAACGGTTTTTTGAGCATCAGGGCATTGATGTGCTGAGCATCGTCCGCGCCCTGATTAAAAACCTGCGATCGATGGACATCGTGCAGGGAGGCAGCACCATTACCCAGCAGGTGACCAAGTCACTGCTGCTCACCCCTGAAAAAAGCTATGCCCGAAAAATCAAGGAAGCAATCCTGGCCTACCGCATAGAAAAATCATTAAGCAAGGCCGACATTCTGAGCATCTACCTCAACCAGATCTACCTGGGGCAGCGATCGTACGGGGTGGAGGCGGCGGCCCAGACCTATTTCAACAAGTCCGCCGCCGATCTCAATCTGGCGGAGTCGGCGCTCCTGGCGGGGCTGCCCCGGGCGCCCAGCGCCTATTCTCCCATCCGCCACCCGGACCGGGCCAAGCGGCGCCAGCAGTATGTCCTGGAACGAATGGCGGAGAGCGGTTACATCACCAGGGATGAGGCGCAGGCCGCTTTAGACTATCCGCTCAAGATCGCCCCCGCCGAGAACAAGAACATCACCGTTGCGCCGTACATTGCCGAACAGGTGCGGCAGTACCTGCAGACCGCATACGGCAATGCGTCGCTCTATGGCGATGGCCTCAAGGTGTACACCTCGGTCAACCTTCTCATGCAGGACGCCGCCCAGAGAGCGGTGGAATCGGGACTGAAGGCGTTCGAAAAGCGGCAGGGGGTCAAGAAGGGGGACCCGAGGGTCCAGGGCGCGCTGGTGGCCATGGAACCCCGGACCGGTTCGGTAAAGGCGCTGGTGGGCGGGCTGCGCTTTCTGGAAAACCAGTTCAACCGCGCTACCCAGGCGCGGCGGCAGCCCGGCTCGGCTTTCAAGCCCATTGTCTACGCGGCGGCGCTGGACAAGAGCTACACCACGGCGTCGATCATTATCGATGCCCCCATCGTCTTCCCGTCGCGATCGAACAAACCGTTCTGGGAGCCGCGAAATTTTGACCGGGAGTTTGAAGGTCCGGTCACCTTCAGGCACGCCCTCAGCCATTCGCGCAACGTGATAACCGTAAAAATTTTGCAGGATATCGGGGTCGGCTACGCCATAAAATATGCGAGAAAGCTGGGCATCAGCTCCCCGCTTGAGCCCAATCTCACCCTGGCGCTCGGTTCTTCGGGCGTTTCCCTGCTGGAACTGACACGGGCATACGCGGTTTTCGCCAACCAGGGCATGCTGGTTGAGCCCCTTTTTATTACCAAAATCGTTGATCGCCACGGAAATATCCTGGAGGACAACAAGCCCCGGCTCAGCCGGGTCATAAGCCCCGAGACCGCGTACCTGATGACCAGCCTGCTGCAAAGCGTGGTAGAGGAAGGCACCGGCAGGGGGGTGCGGGCGCTTAACCGGCCCTGCGCCGCGAAAACCGGCACCACCAGCGACATGCGCGATGCCTGGTTCATCGGCTATACACCCGACCTGATCGCCGGGACCTGGGTCGGCTACGACATTGAAAAGCCGCTGGGAAAGCGCGAGACCGGAGCGGTGGCAGCAAGCCCCATATGGCTGCGATTTATGCAGGAGGTTATGGAAGGCACCGCAGTGGAGGTGTTCCCGGTACCCCAGGGGATTGTCTTCCGGCAGATTGACGCCGACAGCGGCGGTGACGTGACCGACCAAACCGGCAGGGCCATCTTCGAGTGCTTCAAGGAGTAAACCCTTAAATCGAGGGGGACGTTCGTGCAGAAGGTGCATAGCTTACATCTGAGAAGAGTATTCCTTTTCGCCTCACATGATATAGATATAAGATACCAGGAGCATTAAGCCATCAAGATCGTATGGCGTGTGCGCATGTGCTCTGATGGCGCTTCTATCCCGTCAAGCAACTTCTGCACGAACGTCCCCCACCTCTTCCGGCAGCAAATCTTACCAGTCCAGGCTTGCCTGGCACCTCTCCCGCTTCAATTCTTTTTTCAGCGAATCCAGAATAAACCCATCGATCCGCTTCCAGATGTATGAGGAAAACTTGACCGGCTTCAGGTTGCCGTTTTTATCCCGGTAGAGAAGGTCATAGGTCTTGATCTTGTCGTACAAAATAAAAACCGCTTCGGAAAGAATGTCTTCACCGAAGCGGTCGACATATGCAGGAAATACCCTCCTGTGGATGCGATAGTTTATGAAACCGATGTGGCGCAGGATGAGCTCGTCGGTTGCCGCTTTATATCCTTGCTGTGCTTGGGCTAGAAGACATCTTTCTTCTGCAAGGGATAATGCAGGGTACGTAGGCAGGATGCGATAGTTTATTTCCCGCACCATTTGAGGAATTTAGAACCGCAGGTATTATTGTCAGCCCAAATAGCGTCTGAGCTCTTTATAAAAGTTTTCTCTTGTGCCTAAGAAAATAATCAGCACCTCTTTCTTTTCATCAAAGACATCATAAACAATTCGATAATTTACTCCCTTGTGCATTATTTTTAAATATCGTAAACCGGCATATTTCCCGGAAAGCGTATAAGCTTTGTGCGGATGCTGTTGTAATCCATCCAGATTAGATTTAATGGTGTCACGAATATGTGGATCAAGTTTCTTATATTGCTTTCCCGCCTTACCGGAAAGGAAGACCCTGTAACTCATTCTAAGCTCTCAAGAGGAATACTCTTGCCTTGCCGATGTTCCTTCCAGGCTGCGTCCCGCATTTTACCGAGCGCCTTCGCGTAATCACTGTTAATGGCGAAAAGCAGTTTCTCCTGTTCTTCCTCGCTCAGCTTCTTAACCGTAGCTACAATTTTTTCAAAAGGCATGTCCACCATAATTTGAGGCATTGCTAACTCCTGTTGCATTTATAAGAACTTGATTACTGACAAATAAAGTATAGAAAAACCAGACTGGTGAGTCAATCATAATGTCGTCAATTTATCATCCAAAGGGACGTTCGTTCTGAAATTGCATATAGTGAGGGCGTATGGCAATACGCCCCTACAATGATTAAAGAGGAGCTGCTCATTTAAAACAACCACGGTCAGCGGTTATTTCGCTCTTCCTTGCAATCAATGATTTCTTCCTCGGTGATGATCATGTCAACCGGCTGGTCGTGGGAGGGGTCGAAGGGGACTTCATCGACAATCTGCAGCGCGAAGGCTAAGGCAATTGCAGGCTTCCTGACCTTCATGGACTTCAGCAATCCGTCGTAAAAGCCGCCACCGTATCCAATCCGTCTGCCCTGCCGGTCAAATGCCGCGCCCGGGATTATGACCAGGTCCAGCTCATCCGGCGTTATCGGGCTGATACGATCAGGCTTCGGCTCGAGGATGCCCCAGGTGCCGGGGGCAAGATCATTGTCGTAATCGGTGATGCTTGACAGGATCAGTTGTTTTCGAGCGAGATCGGTAATGGGGAGCGCTGGCACTTTTCCAAGGGAAAGTGACTCGCGGATAATGGCCTCGGTCAGGACTTCCGACCTGCAGGAGGCAAACAGCGAAACTGTTCGGGCAGCAATGAACTGGGGGAGGGAAAGCAGGCGAGACTGAATGACGGCGCTCTTCTTGTATCTTTCTTCAAGGGAAAGGGCGTCTCTCACAGCAAGGATTCTCTTTCGCAATGCCTTCTTTTCCCCGGTGCAATCCTTGTTCATGGTAGAGGAGTTGTTAGAGATAGGTCAGCCAGGATGTGTACCGGTCGTCCTTCCCCTGCACGATGTCGAAAAAGGCGCTCTGAATGGCGGCGGTGACGGGGCCCCGCTCACCCTTTCCGATGGCGCGGTTATCAACCTCCCGTATGGGCGTGATTTCCGCCGCCGTGCCGGTGAAGAATGCTTCATCGGCGGTGTAGAGCTCGTCCCGGGTGAAGCGCTGCTCCTCCACAGTTATCTTTTTATCACGCGCGATGGCAAACACCACGTCCCGGGTGATTCCCTTGAGAATGGCGGTGGGCGGCGTGGTTTTCAGCACGCCGTCCTTGATGATGAAAATGTTTTCTCCGCTCGCTTCACAGACGTAGCCTTCAGTGTCAAGGAGAATGGCCTCATCGTACCCCATGGCGGTTACCTCTTTCTTGGCCATGATGGAATTGACGTAGTTGCCGCAGATCTTGGCCTTGGTCATGAAGGTGTTGACGTGGATGCGGGTGAAGGAGGAGATTTTTGCCCGGATTCCCCGATTTAGCCCCTCATCCCCCAGGTAGGCGCCCCAGGCCCAGCAAGCGATTGCCACCCGCACCGGGTATTGCTTGACGTAGAGGCCCATCTCGCCGTCACCGATGTAGATAATCGGCCTGATGTAGCCCTCGCTCAATTCGTTGGCCTTCATGGTCTCAATCACCGCACCTGTAATCTCTTCGCGGCTGAAGGGAACGTCGATCTGGGAAATATGAGCGGAATCGAACAGGCGGGTGATGTGTTCCGCCAGCCGGAAAATCGCCGACCTGCCGTCATGGCAGCGATAGCAGCGAATGCCTTCGAACACCCCCAGACCGTAGTGCAGGGTGTGGGTCAACACGTGGATTTGCGCGTCCTGCCAGTTCACCAGCTGTCCGTCCATCCAGATTTTTTTCGTTTTTTCGATCATGGGTTGTATCCTTCCTGCGTGAGGGAATTTATTGTCGTGCCACCGCCAGACCGGCGAGGTTGCGTTTAAACGGCTTCCTGATGATGCCCTTTTCGGTGATCAGTCCGCTCAGGTATTTCGCCGGGGTGATGTCGAAGGCCGGGTTCCAGACACCCACCCCTTCAGGGACGATCCTTTTTCCCCCGACATGGGTCATCTCGCCGGGGCTGCGCTCCTCGATGGACACGGCGTCGCCAGTCCTGCGTCGCATGTTGATGGTGGAAACGGGAGCGGCCACGTAAAAAGGGATGCCGTGTTCACGGGCGAGCACAGCCAGGGAATAGGTGCCGATCTTATTGGCAACATCGCCGTTGGCGCACACACAGTCGGCGCCGGTTATCACCAGCGCGACTTTTTTTGTTCTCATGGCATGGCCGGCCATGCTGTCGGTTATGACGGTGACCGGGATGCCGCTCTCCTTCAGCTCCCAGGCGGTGAGCCGCGCTCCCTGGAGAAAGGGGCGGGTTTCGCAGGCAAGTACGTTGATCTTTTTCCCCTCCTCATGCGCCGCGCGGATGACCCCGAGGGCCGTTCCATAGCCGGCGGTGGCAAGCGCCCCGGCATTGCAGTGGGTGAGGACGGTGTCTCCATCGCGGATGAGCTCCCTGCCCATCGCTCCGATCAGGCGGTTGATGCTGATATCCTCGCCGGCCATCTGCAGCGCTTCTTCCTTTAGCAGCTCCTGCAGCGATGCAACGCTGCCGCCGCCGTGTGCGTCAACCAGGCGCTTCATCCGGTCAATGGCCCAGAACAGGTTGACCGCGGTGGGCCGTGTCGCGGCGAACTCGTCGCAGATTTCCTCGAACCGGCGCCTGAAATCACGGTAGTCCGCCGCCTTGATCCGCAGTGCCCCCAGGGCGATGCCCATGGCCGCGGCAACCCCGATGGCCGGCGCGCCCCGCACCACCATATCCTTGATGGCCGCCGCCACCGCCCGGTAGTCCTCGCAGGTGAGATAGACCTGCTCCACCGGCAGCCTGGTCTGGTCCAGCAGCATAACCCGGTCGTTTTCCCAATACATCGTGTCAGCCATGTTCACTTGAGCTTTTTCCTCAACAGTTCATTGACCAACTGCGGATTGGCCTTTCCTCTGGTCGCCTTCATGGTCTCTCCGACAAAAAAGCCGAAGACCTTTTCTTTCCCCTGCCGGTATTCTTCAACCTGCCGGGAATTCGCCGCAAGAATGCCGTCAATCACCCCGTCCAGCTCGCCGTGGTCGGACACCTGTTCCAGCCCCTTGCTTGCAACAATGGCCGCGGGATCCTTTCCGGTGGCGTACATTTCCTCAAATACCTGCTTGGCGGTCTTGCCGCTGATAACACCCTTGTCAATCATTGCAAGCATGGCCGCCAGCGCTGCGGGGGTAATCAGGCATTCCCCGATGCTTTTTTTGCTTTCATTCAGGAGCCGCAGCAGCTCGCCCATGATCCAGTTGCTAACCTTTTTGGGCTGCGGGTGGCAGGTGACGCACGCTTCGAAGTAGGCGGCAAGCTGCCTGGAGCCGGTCAGCACCTCCGCGTCATAGGCGGGAAGCCGGTATTCCTGCACAAAGCGATCGCGCCGCGCCTGAGGCAGCTCCGGCAGATCCGCCCGTATCGCTTCAATCCACCCCGCGCTCACCGCGACCGGCAGCAGGTCGGGCTCGGGAAAGTAGCGGTAATCGTGCGCCTCTTCCTTGCTTCTCATGGAGGTGGTAATGCCCTTTCCGGCATCCCAGAGCCTGGTCTCCTGAACAATGGTTTGGCCGTCGTCGAGCATCTGTTGCTGCCGCTCTATTTCGAATGCGATGGCGTTCTGCACATGGCGGAAGGAGTTCATGTTTTTCAATTCGACCTTGGTGCCCAGCTCCTTCTGCCCCGCCGGTTTGAGCGAGATGTTGGCGTCGCAGCGGAAGCTGCCTTCCTCCATGGAGCCGTCGCACACATCCAGGTATTGCAGGATCGCACGCAAACTGCGCAGGTAGGCATCCGCCTCCTCCGCGGTGGTCATGTCCGGCTCGCTCACAATTTCTATCAGGGGCACGCCGGTGCGGTTGAGGTCAACGTAGCTGTGGTTGGCCGACGTCCCTTCCATGCCGTGGAAGAGCTTCCCCGCGTCTTCCTCCATGTGAATGCGGGTGATGCCGATCCTTTTTATGGTTTTCTCCTCGCCCGTTTCGATATCGATGTAACCGCCGGTGGCGATCGGCTTCTCGAACTGCGAAATCTGGTATCCCTTGGGCAGGTCGGGATAAAAGTAGTTTTTCCGGGCGAACTGGTTCATGTCCGCAATCCGGCAGTGGGTGGCCAGGGCGGTGCGGATGGCCAGCTCCACCACTTTTTTGTTTAAAACCGGCAATACCCCGGGCATCCCCATGCAGACGGGGCACACCTGGGTGTTGGGCGGCGCGCCGAACGCGGTGGAACAGCCGCAGAAAATCTTGCTCCTGGTTAAAAGCTGGGCGTGAACCTCAAGCCCGATGACCACGTCGTAGTCCACTGCGTTTTCTCTCCTCGCTTGTTCCGCCGCTGCGGCAGGGTATTCTATAGCACAACGCCGGAAAAAAACCAAATGCTAATCTTTTTGCGAAAAGAGCTCTATAACGGTGATGAGAAGCAGGAGCGCTCCTCCCAGGAAGCCGCCGGAACTCAATACGGTCAAAGGTATATGATGCAAGAGAGGGACATTGAGGAGCGAAAGCAGGTACGGTGCGGGAATGGCCATGCTGACACAGGAGATACCAACCCCCCCCATCAGCCAGATGCGGTAAGGGGTTTTTTTAGTACCCGTAAGGCCGACGGCGAGCACTAGGCCGGGAAACATGAACAATAAAAGATAGTGCGTCCAGGCAATGGGCGCGCATAGAATGGACATGATGACGGTAAGGGAAAATGCCAGCAGATTACCTCGCTCGCTCTCCCGGTCGCGGGTCTTCAGCAGGGCCCCGAGCCACAGTAAAACCACCCATGCCAGCGCCGCATATTTTACCGTCTTGAGTGACCCGGGCAATGACAGGAGGTGCCAGTCGTACAGATGCAGCGCCCCGGTTGCCCGGCGCAGCAGAAAGCCATCGATCGATTGATTGTTCCAGCTTGCCAGGCTCAATCCGCTCAGGCGGATGATGGTATTCAAGAAGAGACGGTTACTCTCCCAGCCCGCCAGAATGATACTGGCCGCACCGATGACAAGCACGGTAATTACGGTTGAGATGACCACCGCCCATCTCTTCCTGATCAGGAAATAGCCAAGAAAAAGAATCGGGGTTAGTTTGAGGCTTATAATCAACCCCAACAGCATGCCCGAAAGCTTTGGATAACCGGACCTGTGCAAACCGTACAGTGCGGTTATGCCCAAAAAGACCAGGGGGGTTGTTTGTCCTAAACGCAGTCCATAGCGCAGCGGATAAAAGCAGGCGCACACGATCACGGCGATACAGAGCCATCGCAGCGCTGATTGCGATCCGGCGAATCTCAGCATAAGAAAGAGCGACACCATGACTGCGAGCACATTGCAGAGAAGCACCACGGTGGCGGCGTCGGAGAAGGGGAGGGATGCCAGGGGACGGGCGAGCCAGGCAAAGAGCGGCAGGTGTACGTACGGGGTTATGGTGCCGGTAAATCCGCACCGCGCGGCGGTTTCCTTGAAGGGACCGGGAGGGACGATGTTGAACAAATAAGGATGATGATCATACAGGGATGTCGCTTTCCCATCCGCCATCAGGTGCGCGGCAACATAAACCGGCGAGAGGTCATTTGCTTCATATCGCAGGCTGTCAACCACAAGGTATCTTCCCGCGCAATAGAGGGCCATGAGCAAAAAAAAACATCCGCGGTTTTCAGCGACCGCCTGTGCCCGGTTGCGGATATGAACGGCATACGCGATTCCTTTACTCGGCCTGCCGGCCTGGTATCACCGGCGGTGCCTGCCTGTCATGATTGTCCGCGGAGCGAACCGGCCATACATAAGCCCTGGTGGCCTTGTGGTAGTTGAACGCATAGCCGTTGCACAGGTAGACGCCCCATGCATTGATGGCGCTTGCGTCATAGGTGGTGCTGGACCAGTAGAAGATAAACTGCACATGGTCAAAGGGATGGCCCTGCGGCAGGGCGGGGTCATGCGCGCCATAATCAACCAGGCTGAGCAACTCCCGTGCATTGGGAAGCCGCCAATCGTCGTGGCCGGCGAAATCCAGGTTGTTGCATGCCGCCAGGGCATCGGCCCAGGCCATCGTGCCTTTGATGTGCTGCGCATCTTTTGTCCAGACCAGCGTCGTCAGGTTGTCGAGAACCGTGCCGTCCCCGCCGTCAGTGAACCGCGGACTCGGCCAGGCCATGCCCGTCCGGCGCTCGCCGTCCTGGCCGGTATTCTTACAGTCGACCGGTGTGCCGGCGCCATCATAGCATGCGGTTTGCCCGGTTTTGATCACGGGCACACATTCTGCTGCCACAGCGGACAACGCAAAGGCCGTTCCTATGAATACGCCACCCATACAAATGAATCGGGAAATTGTAACTCCTTTCATCACCATCGGATCATCCTGCAGAGGCATAGGCCGTGATTCAATAGCTCTCTATAACCGGGTCCGCCCAGAGCACTTCGTCATTCCGGCAGTCGTTGAAAGGCCCGCCGCTCACTTCAAAGGTAATATCCACGACTTTTCCGGCAAAGGCGGAAAGATCAACGGCGATGTCCTGCCATGATCGGTCAGTGCGGTTGTGCGCCGGATCGATGAACTGACTGAAGTATGTCCGGGGCTCCTTGAAAAAGAAGGTCCGGGGCCTGAAGAACTCCCGCAATTCCGAAACCCGCACTGAGGCTATTTCGGTAAGAATGTTTTCCACCAGAATGTCGTCGATCAGGATTTTGCATAAGGCCCCGTCCCCCGGCTGGTCCCAGGAGGCAGGGGGCGTTCCGATGGCCGCCTTTAACCTGCATCTGCCGTACGGCAATTGCAGTCTGAAGAGGGCGCTGGACGTCGAAGCCTGCAGCCAGGCCGGTCTTTGATCCCCGCCGATATCGGCGGTCATGTGCGTGAATGTTCCCGGGGCGATCTCCCCACGGGTTTGCGCGCCGGGCAAATTTTTTACAAAATCAAAAGAGACCACACCTGCTGTATGCGGATCCGTGCTCTGTTCCCTGTGCAAGGCAAAAATTTTCATGTTCCTGCCGTAGAAGAAGCTGTAATAGACGGCAGCGGAGATGACGCGATAGCGGTCATTGTGAAAGTAATCCAAGTTTTCAAACCCGGTGGGAACCGGCGAGTTCGATATGATGTATTCGGGATCGATGCCGGGAAGCATGTCCTCAATCCACCACGGGATGCCTCCCTTGAGGGTTGCGATGGCATAGGGATGATCCAACGTGAACTGGTATCCATGCCAGGCATCCCAGGCAAACCCGGCTGAAATGTTCCGGGGGGCGATGCCCTGGTCCAGCAGCTGCCGGCCGACCCGCCATTTGCATTGATTCCAGCTCATGACGTCCTGGGTCACCGCGACGGAGAATACCGCATAGGCGAGGAGCAGGGGCACAAAAACCTTTTTGCGTATGGCGGGCCGTTGCCGCAGCTGCATGATCAGGAACATGCAAAACGGAACAATGACCAGGTAGTATCGGCTGAATTTGTAAAGGGTGGTGAAGAGGAAGAGCAGTTGAAATATTCCTATGAGCATAACCGGCAGCGCTGGTGAGGTACGGGCAAAGTGCGGTCGCAATGATCCCCGGTGTTTGATCAGGAGGTAGATACAATATACGACCGACAGCACCGAGAGAAAATCGATCACCCGGTGGAAGAAAAACATGAGGTTAAGAAAATCCCGGTACCCGTATTCTGAAATGAATGCGTAACAGAAGCCGTTCATCCAGAGATCGGTGGTGGAATAGAGTCCGATGTGATCAAACAGGAGGTAGAAGAGGGTTCCCGAGAGGCAGAACAGCACAATAAGAAAATAATTTTTCCTGCCAAAAAGCTCTTTGAATCCGGGGAGCAGGCTGAGACTGAGCGGTATCAGACAATAGCCCATGAACTCGAGAAATAAAAAGGACCTGAAGACCACCTTGTAGATGAGGACGTGCGGTTTGGTAATATTTGCCAGCAGGTCCTGGGACTGCCTGATGTATTCAGCGGTTGGCCCGTGAATGGCATTCATCCAGTAGGTATAGATAAGGAGGGCGGTTAAGGGAAGAAACAGGGTTAAGAGCCCTTTTCTCGCGGCGCCCTTGAAGGTTCGTTCGCGTGCGATGAGGCAGAGCACGACCGCCACGGGAATGAGTATGCCGTTTTGTCTGACCAGCACGGCGCAGGCCGACACCAGCGATGCCAGAAAAAGATAGGAGTCCTTGTTTTCCTTGCACGCTTTATAATAAAAATAGGTGGCGCCGAAGAGAAGGGAAATGAAAAAGTGGTCGGTAAAAAAGGTGAAGTTGAGCGGCAGCGAAAAAGGATTAAACAGGACCAGCAGCACCAGGAAAAAACTGGTGTGCCAATTCCCGGTTGATTCCTGCAGCAAGCGGTACAGGAAAATAAGGCCCAGCAGCGATATGACCAGCGTCGACAGTCGGAGGATTGCAATCGAAAAGCCGAAAAGCTTGGTAAAGCAGACGCCCCACCAGATCTGAAAGACCAGGCTCATGGCGGTCCAGGGGGTGAACTTCATCTCACCGGTGTGATGAAAAATCTCGGCTGCCTTGATATAAGACCAGTCGTCATCAACCGGATAATGTTCAAAAGAGAAAAGGAAAACGCCCAGCAGGCAGTAGATAAGGACGAGCGCGATAATGGGTATGTATGAGGACCGTGAGTTGCTCAATGTCGTCAGGTTGCCGGATCCATTGGTGTTGGGATTGCGCCGGAGAAGAATCACCCCGCCGATTGCAAATGCCTAGATTTTAATAATATTTTATCCTCTTTTTGTCAAGCACTAATAAATATTTTTTATCCTTTGCGGATGCAGGGGGAAGATGACTCACTCATCAATCTAACCCGGTGACTCCGGAGCGGCTGTCGAACGGGGATAGACGGAGTGGAAGATGCGCCTTTAACCAGGGCCGGCGTTTTATCCCAGCAAATTTTTGACGCCCTCAATCGACCGGTACTGGAGCACCCGGGTGAGGTACAGATATAACCCGGCAAGGATGTTTGAGGTAAGCATATAGCCCACCACCAGCGATGCTAACATCCGTTGCGGTTGCGTGCGCCAGCGGGCAGCCGCCTCACGGGCCAGCAACTCCATCCCCCGCACCGCCAGGGGCAGCACCGCCGGGAAGGTGATGAACAGCAGGCGCGGGTTATGGACAAAGGCCAGATAGCATCCGAAGGTGCTGATGAAATAGGCAAGGTAGAAGGCCCGGTGCTTTTTCTCCGCTGCAAAGCCCCAGAGGGCGAGGGGCAGGCCCCAGTGGAAGCAAAAGAGAAATGCATTGGCAACATACACCACGCCGCGGTGGCGTAAATAACCCAGGGTACGAAAATCCTCCGCCGTCAGCCCGAGCAGCAGATAGACCCCACCAACCAGCATCAGCGTCCCCGCAGCGACGACCGCCGCCTTTCCGAATTCCTTTCCCGCGCCGGCATAGAGCATAAGGAAAATGACAAGGGAGATGAGGTTCGGCTTGGTCAGTATTGCCAGGCCGAGGGTGCACGCGAGCAACAGCCATGCCGCACGCCGCTGCGGGCGATTGATGATCAGCAGGCAGTTCAGCCCGGCCATAACAAAGGAGCCCATGTCAACCATGATGGGAAGTCCCCAGACGATGAGGGGAATAGAGGTGGTAAAGAGAAGCGCGCAGCAGTAGCCAAGCTGTCCATTGAGCAGCGCGGCGGAAAGCCGGTAGACCAGGAAAACGCTCGTCATCCAAAAAAAGCAGTTGAGCAGAAGAAAAGCGTGTTCCAGCGGCATCAATCGTCCGATAAGAGAAGCCAGGAAAGGGATGAGCGGACTGAAAAGGCGGTATTGCAACAGGGGAAGCGATTCCGCCGGCGTGTCCATCCCGGAAAAGAAGCGGGCTGCCAGAACATATCCCTCGCTGTCTTCGGCGATGACCGCCGACCAGTTTTCCATGCGGAGAGCGTTGAGCAGCAGCGCGGCTATGCAGATCTGAATGACAGCTACGGCGAGCAGGATGGCGGTGCGGTGTGTCCCCAAAGGTTCTTTCATCGCTGTGTTCCTTGTTCAGGGCAGCGGATTGCGCGGCGCTCCGTGATAAGTATCACCTTGCAGGCCGGTTCGTCAACAGGTTTAGCAGGCTGTTGAAAAACACCCATCCCCTGCGTTATGCTCATCCTTCGTCATTGCAGCGTACTTTCATGTACGCCTCATTCTTCAGGATTTCGCGTGCCTTGCATCTGGATGTTTTTGAACAGCCTGCGGAAACCTGCTTTTTCAACAATCTGTTAGTACATCATCCGCCGGTATGTGCGGCGGGCACAGCGATTGCAGCGCTGAGCCGCTTAGACTGGTTCTATTATCCGTTGTCAATCACCGGCGGCTGTGGTATACATGGGCCTTGTGAGCCCGGCCGCAACCGGGCGCTGCGGCGACGCCATCCGAACCGGGAAAGGTCATCATGACTGCTGCACCGGAAGACCATACAATAGAATTTTCCGCGGTGATCCCGCTGTATAATGAAGCGCAGAGCCTGGAGGAGTTATGCGTGCGGCTCACCCAGACGCTTGCCGCGCTCACTGACCGTTTTGAGCTCATTTTCGTAGATGACGGCAGCACGGACGATTCGTTCGCCGTCTTGCAGGGCCTGCACGGGCGGGACAGCCGGGTCAGGGCCATCCGCTTCCGCAGAAACTTCGGCAAGTCGACCGCGCTCTCCGCCGGCTTTAAGAAGGCCAGGGGGAAAATCATTATCACTCTCGATGCCGATCTCCAGGACCTGCCGGAGGAAATACCCTCGCTGCTGACCAAGCTTGCGCAGGGATATGATCTGGTCTCGGGTTGGAAGAAAAAAAGGAAGGATTCGCTCATACGCAAGATCGCATCGCGGCTGTTCAACCAGGCTACCTCATTTTTTACCGGGGTACAGCTGCATGATTTTAACTGCGGGCTCAAATGCTACCGGCGCGAGCTGGTGGAGGAACTGTCGCTCTATGGCGAACTCCACCGGTACATTCCGGCCATTGCCAACTGGAAGGGCTTCCGGGTCGGCGAAGTGAAGGTCGGGCACCATCCCCGGATGCACGGCGTGTCCAAGTTCGGTTCGGAGCGCTACCTGCGGGGATTGTTTGATCTCCTCACCGTCATCATGCTCACCAAATATCCCGAAAAGCCGCTTCACTTCTTCGGGCTGCTGGGCACCATCCTCTCCCTGAGCGGCCTGGCCATCAACCTCTACATGGCGGTCCTGCGCATATCGGGGAAATGGATCAGCAATCGCCCGCTTCTCCTTCTGGGCATCCTGCTGCTCATCCTCGGCGTGCAGTTCATTTTCTTCGGCTTGATGGGAGAACTGATTGTCTTCTCCTCACAGCGGGAAAAATCCTATACGGTCAAGGAACAGCTGGACTAAGGCGGTAGCCCCTCTTACCAGACGCAGGATCCATCCATGGCAGTGAGCGAACCGGTGCGGGTTTCGGTCATCATCCCCTCCTACAACCGAAAGAGCGAATTGGGGCAGCTCTTATCCGCCCTTGCCGGGCAGACCCTCCCTCATCGCAGCTTTGAAGTTATCGTGGTGGACGACGGATCGGATGACGGCACCCGGGAGTGGCTTGCCGATCACGCATCCGGGTTCGGGTTTTCCTGTGCATGGTTCGCCCAGGAACACCAGGGACCCGGCGCCGCCCGCAACCGGGGCATGCGCCATGCGGCGGGCGACATATTTGCGTTCATCGATACCGATTGCATCCCCCAGCCCGACTGGCTGGAGCAGCTCATACGCCCCTTTGCTGCCGGGGGTGTAGGAGCGGTGGGCGGACGGGAAATTATAAATGAGCGTGATCCCCTGCTCATGCGCTGTTTCCACTACCTCATGACCGCCCCGCTCACCACCGGGGGCATGAGGGGCAAGGAGGGCAAGCGGCTGGCGCGGTTCTATCCGCGCACCTTCAACATGGCCATCTCCCGGAATGCTTACGAGCGCACCAAGGGATTCAGACGCATGTATCATGCGGAAGATATTGAACTGAGCTTCCGCATCAGACAGGCAGGATTTGCGCTCCTCTACGAGGGCAGCGCGCAGGTCTATCACCGGCGAAGAAACACCGTTGCACAGTACGCACGGCAGCTCTTTAACATGGGTAAAGCACGCGTCACCCTTGCCCGGCTTCACCCCGGTAGCCTTGAGCCCCTGCATGTTCTGCCGGCGCTGCTGGTGGCTGCCGCTCTGTTCCTGGCGCTGCTGCCGGCCTGGTTTCCTGCCGCTTCCTCCATACTGCTTCCCTGCGCTGCGGCGGCGATGCTGTTCCTGGCACTATTGGCCACTGACAGCGCGGTGCGCCTTCGCGCGCCGCGGGCTTTCTTTGTTGTTCCCTTCCTCTTCCTCCTGCAGCAGGGTTCCTACGGTATCGGCTTTCTCCTCTCGTTACTCCGCCCCGAGAAAGTGGGTTAGGAGACGAGCAGGCACGGCATTCAATAGAGCGGGTTGTGCAGGGGCGTACGGCGGTACGCCTTCTGTAGGGGCGTATGGCCATACGCCCTACTTAAGTATTTGTTAGTTTGTCCGATAAGCATGATACTATGCATGATACAACCGTCGAGGAGCGCTTCCGGCGTTTCCAGGAAGAAGTTAATATTTACAACCGGATCGGCAAGGCACTGACCTCGAGCCTTGATATCGGTGAGATCCTCCAGCAGATCATGCAGACGGTGGGTGACTACTTCCGGCCCAGCAACTGGTCGCTGCTGCTGCTCGATGATCGCAGCGATGAGCTGTACTTTGAAGTCGCGGTGGGGGAGGTGGCCGGGAGGCTCAAGGATCTGCGGATCAAGCGCGGGGAAGGCATTGCCGGGTGGGTTGCCCTGCACGGGCAGCCGCTGCTGGTGTCCGATGTCAGAAGCGATTCGCGATTTTCACACAAAATAGACCGGATCTGCCATTTCGACACACAATCCATCATTGCCGTGCCGATGAAAATCAAGGAGAAGGTGCTGGGGGTGATTGAAATCATCAACTCCCGCGAATTCATCAGTTTGAGCACCAGCGATGTGGACATTCTCTCCACTGTCGCCGACTATGCGGCAATCGCCATCGAGAACTCGCGCAATTTTCAGCGGGTGCAGGAGCTTACCATTACCGATGACGTTACCGGCCTCTATAATGCCCGCCATTTGCAGCACATTATCAAGGCGGAGATAGACCGGTTCGAACGGTACCATTCTCCCTTTTCCATCATCTTTTTCGACCTGGATTATTTCAAAAAGATCAACGATACCTACGGGCACCTGGTGGGGAGCAGGACCCTGGCCAAGGTGGGCGAGGTTATCATGAACACCATCCGCAAGGTTGACCTGGCGGCGCGCTACGGCGGCGATGAATTTGTGATTATTCTTCCCCAGACCGACAAGCGGCAGGCATACGGCGCGGCGCGAAGGCTCAGGGATGCCATCAACCGGGAGGTCTTTTTCGCCGAGGAGGGCTACAACATCAGCATAACCGCGAGCTTCGGGGTGGCCACCTACGGTGATGATGCGGCGACCAAGGACGACCTGCTGCGGGCGGTTGATGAAGCGATGTACCAGATCAAGGAAACCTCAAAGGATGCCATCGCCCTGGCTGGCGCCCCGTTAAGTCCCTTGTAACCCGAGCATATCTAGGCCTCTCCCCGGTGCCCTCACAGCAGATGGGGGTTTCCCGACAGCCTGCTACACCCGAATGGTAAAATCAGAAAACTCGCCTTGATGCGTTTCCTTTTCAACCGCGACGTCGGTCACCGCAGCGCGGGGAGGCCCCTGGCGGCACCAGCTGATCAGGGACTGGATGTCTTCAACGTTTCCTTCTACCACTGCTTCAACCCTGCCGTCGGTGAGATTCTTCACCCATCCGGTAAGACCGCGTTGTTTCGCTTCGTCGCGGGTGTGGGCGCGATAGTAGACCCCCTGCACCCTTCCGCTGATCAAGAGATGAACCCTGGCTTGTGACACGTGATCTATCCTTCCCGTTTTAGAAAAACAATGTAAGAATGCCCCATAACTCTGCTGTGTGGATAAATTATATCCCCTCTCCCCATTGGAGAGGGTTAGGGTGAGGGGGAAATGATTTTTTCCATCACCCCCATCTTAATCCTCCCCCAGCAAGGGAGAGGAAATCTTTTAGTCGTTTGATGTAATGTAACTCTACTGCAGTATTAATCACTGTTCAGCAACTGATTATAATTGCCTCGTGTATGTTGCTCCGGTGCGCGGAGAAACCGGTAAATGTTTTCGGCAACCTTCTGTTTCAGGAAGGGGACCCGGGCGATTTCATCCAGCGAGGCTTCCCTCATCCGGTCCATGCTGCCGAAGTGCTCGATCAGCCTTTTGCACATGGTTTTGCCCACACCGGGGATATCCTCCAGCGGGGACTGCAGGATGGCCCTGCTGCGCACTATTTTTTGATAGGTGATGGCGAAGCGGTGCGCTTCATCCCGGATGCGCTGCAGCAGGAGCAGGCCGGCCGAGCCCCGGGGCAGGATCACCGGGTTTTTACGGTTGGGGATGAATATTTGTTCCGGCACGGTATACCCCTCCCGGGCGGCCTTGTGCCGCTGCGCCCTGCCCTTGGCCAGGGCGATTATGCCGCTCGTCGTGATGCCCGCATCCCGTGCGACCTGCAGGGCGGCGTTGAGCTGACCCTTGCCCCCGTCCACCACAATTAAATCAGGCGGCGCGAGCTGCTTTTCCCCGGGGGCAAATCGCCGGGACAGCACCTCGAAGATGCTCGCACAATCATCCGCCTCAGCGTCACTCTTAATTTTAAATCGCCGGTAATGGTTCTTGACCAGCTCTCCCAGATTAAACTGGACCATTGATCCAACCGTCTGTCGGCCCCCCAGGTGGGAGATGTCATAGCATTCGATGATATCCGGTCGAAGGGGCAAATGGAGCGCCTGCCGGAGTTGTTCCGCAATGGCCTGAGCATCACCTTCCCTGCGCAGTGATGTTTTATAAGCGCTCTCGGCGTTGATTGCCGCCATGGTAATGAGCCTCGACTTTTCTCCTTTGCGCGGCGCGAGTATCTCCACCCTGCCGCCCTTTCTGTCCCGCAATGATTCCTCGATGATGGTTTGATCTTCGAGCGCGCAGGGAATGAGCAGCTCGTCCGGTATGAGCCTGCCCTCATGGTAGAACTGGTTGACAAATGAGGCGACGACCTCCTCGTCAGCCGCTTCGCTCGCGTGCAAGATGAAATGGGCACTGCCGGTCATGTAGCCGCTTCGCATGAAGAGCGCCGCAATGGTGACGGTGCCGTTTTCGCGGTGCAGGGCGATGACGTCGCGGTCGCTGAAATCGAGCATGACCGCTTTTTGCTTCTCCAGGGTTTCCTTCAAAGAGGCCAGCCGGTCGCGTATGCGGGCCGCTTTTTCAAAATTGAGCTCCTCAGCCGCCTCGGTCATGCGCTCCTCAAGCATCCTTAAAAGCTCCCGGTTTCTCCCCTTGAGAAAAAGCTCGACTTCGCGCACGACGGCGCGATATTTCTCGCGGTCGATGAGTTTGCAGCAGGGCGCCGGGCACTGCCCCATCTGGTAGTTGAGGCACGGCCGGCGGCGGAGTTGAAACTGCTTGCTCTGGCACTTGCGCAATAAGAAATGCTGGTGGATAACTTTCATGGTTTCACGCAAGGCCGGCGCGGAGGCGAAGGGGCCGAAGTAGAGGGAGGCGTCTTTCTTCACCCGGCGCACCAGGGAAAGCCGGGGGAATTCCTCTTCGAGGGACAGCTTAAGATAGGGATAATTCTTGTCGTCTTTTAAAATGACATTGTAGCGGGGGCGGTGGCGCTTGATCAGCGTGCCTTCCAGCAGGAGGGCTTCCTTCTCGCTGGTGGTGACGATGTGGTCGACCGTGGCGATCTGAGATACCAGGGCCTGCAGCTTTTCCTGCGGGGACGGGGGGTGCTGAAAGTATGACCGCACCCGGCTGCGCAGGCTCTTCGCCTTCCCCACGTACAAAATGGTGCCGCCGCTGTTTTTGAACAGATAGACCCCGGGAGCAGCCGGCAGCTGCGCCACGGTGTTTTCGAGCGATGGGTTCGGGTTAGAGGTCAAAGTTCACCTATAGCTTGGCTAAGTCTACCCTTTGCACCTGTCTCATAACAGAGGGTGTTGTCATTCCGAACGCATGTGAGGAATCTTGTATAATTGCTTCTATTATTTTTATAAGATTTCTCGGATTCCCTCGAAATGACAAAACATAGATTATGAACAGTCTCTTTGGAGAGAGGTTTACACGCCTCTGGCGGCACCGAAGGCGACCAGGGGTTAGGGTAAGAGGTCATATATCTCATATTTAATGCTTTTCCCGCAGCACCTCAAGCATCTGCTCATGAATGATGCCGTTGCTGGCCACAATTTCGGGATCATAGATACTGAACGGCATTCCCCCGTAGTCGCTCACGGCACCGCCTGCCTCCGCAACCAGTAAACTGCCTGCCGCAACGTCCCAGGGGCGCAGCTTCTCTTCCCAGAAACCGTCAAATCTCCCGGCAGCAGTATAGCAGAGGTCAAGCGCGGCGGTCCCGTCTCTCCTGATGGCCTGGGCCTTTGTCAGGAATCCGCGGAAATGACGAAGGTTGCTTTCCATATCCTGCCGTATATCGTAGGGGAAGCCGGTGCAGAGCAGGCTGTTGTTGAGTGCCTGTGTCGATGATACTTTCAAGGGGATACCGTTCAGATGAGCCCCCTTGCCTTTTTCGGCGGTAAAGAGTTCCTTCCTTAGGGGATCGTAAACTATACCGTAGCGTATCTCTCCCTCCAGTTCCACCGCAATGGAAGTGCAGAAGATGGGATAGCCGTGGGCATAGTTGGTTGTGCCATCGAGGGGATCAATGATCCATTTGCAGGAAGATGCAGCCCCGCTCTCCCCTGTCTCCTCGGCGAGAATGCGGTGATGGGGATAGGCGGCTTTTATGATGCTCACGATGGTGAGTTCCGCCTCCTTGTCCGCCTCGGTTACCAGGTCGATCTCCCCCTTATGGATAACCGAGGTAATCTTTCCAAAGTATTTCATAAGCACGGCGCCGCCCTCGTGTGCGGCCTTGAGGGCAGTCTGTTTGATATCGGCTTCCATGGCGCGCGGTAATCTCCTTTAGTTTTGTATGTCCCTATAAATTATCAATGATGTCGTTTAAAAGTCAAAGTGAAAAATTGCGTCATTGGAGAGTGTGACTGAAAATCCATTTTGTAATATCGCCATATTGTGGCTAATATTTAACCATCAAATGGCTAGATTTTAGCCACGATAATAATTAGGAAAACATTGCCGGCTTGGTCCTGTAGGAGCGCATTCATGAGCGATGATCTCGCGGCGTAATGTCGCTCCTACCGTTCCGGCACGGCAATGAAAATATCGACTCCCATCTTTTGATTGACAGTGAAAATTGATTTTCCTATACTTCTTCTAACTGTTTTTCTATTATGAATTAAGGTTAAAGTTTTTTTCGAAGATAGACGATTATAGTACATGATTGGCTGCGGTAACACGTGTTTCCTTATTCCCGGACAGTGATACAGGTATGAAAACAACGCTTCACAGATGGATGGAGTTTTCTGCACCCTGTGCTGTTGTACTGCTCCTATGCTGCCTTTCTTTTGCCGTCCATGCCGGAGGGGGCATATATAGATACGTGGACCGGAACGGCACCATCCATTATACCAATGTGCCCACCAATTCCCGCTACAAGCTTATCAGCGAAGATCCGGACACCTATTCCGCCGTGGAAAGCTCCCGCTTTGACGGGCTTATCAAAGAGATTGCCTACCGCCACGAAGTCAAACCGGCCCTGGTTAAAGCAGTTATAAAGGCGGAATCCGGTTTTGACCCTGATGCGGTTTCCAAAAAAGGCGCGCAGGGCCTGATGCAGCTTATGCCCGAAACCAGCAGTGACATGGAGGTGTATGATCCCTTCCGTCCCCGGGACAACATCAACGGCGGGGTTAAATTTTTAAAGCGGCTCATGGAGCGCTTTGACAATGACCTTCCCCTTACCCTGGCTGCATACAATGCCGGACCGGAGGCCGTCGCAAAATATGATGGTATTCCGCCCTATGAGGAAACCCAGCACTACGTGAAAAAAGTCCTCATGTACTATGACCGCTATCTCCGGGAACTCTAGCAGGCTGCTGCAAATATTTTCTCAATAACCTTCTAAACCCCGCGTGAAAGCCCATATCCATGCCGGAACCTCTCGTTGCAGTGACCCGTGGAGATTTGATTGAATCTGTCCATCGCGGCCATATCGTGGTGACCGACAAGAGCGGCGCCATCCTTTTTCGCCTCGGTGATCCATCGTTCAACCTCTGCTTGCGGAGCTGCGCCAAGCCGCTGCAGGCCCTGCCGGTTATTGCAACCGGCGCCGCGGATCGATACCGTCTCACGCCCGCTGAACTGGCGGTTATGTGCGGGTCCTTAAACGGCCAGGACTTTCAGGTTGCAGCCATCCGCTCCATCTTGGATAAGATCGGCGCTGCGGAGGGGCATCTCCAGTGCGGCATTCACCAGCCGTCGCACCGGCAGACCGCCCAGCAACTGAAGGACATGGGAAACACGGCCACCCCCCTTCATAATAACTGCGCGGGTAAGCACGCGGCCATGCTCACGCTGTGCGCGCATCACGGCTGGCCCTTTGATGCGTACATCAGCATGCAGCATCCGGTGCAGCGTCTCATTCGGGACACGATTGCCTCCCTGACCGGGGTTCCCGCGCCTGCAATCGGTACGGGAATTGACGGATGCGGCGTTCCGGTTTTCTTTCTACCCCTTGCCGGCCTGGCCAGGGCATATGCCCGGCTTGCTTCGGCTGCTGATCCGCATATATACCGGCTGATGAATGCGGCGCTCTCCCATCCGGAAATGATTGCCGGTGATGAACGGGTGTGTACCGACATCATGCGGACGCTTCATAAAAAGGTGTTTGCCAAGACCGGCGCTGAAGGAGGCTATGCCCTGGGCCTGATGGAGAAGGGATGGGGCGTGGCCATCAAGATCGAGGACGGCAGCCAACGGGCGCTCAGCCCCGCCGTACTCGAAACGCTCAGCCAGCTGGGTATGCTGAGCGAAGGCGAAGCGGTGCGGCTGCGGCCCTATCACCTTGCGCCAATTTACAACTACCGCAAGGAAGTCGTCGGCGAGATCAGGGCCTGCTTCCGGCTGACGGAGTGAGCGGCTATTAATGCATTGCAAAAGCGCCATGGAATATATATAATGTGCGCGGATCACAGGCGGTGAATAATTATTCGTGCACAATAACCATTTGCAAGGAGGATGATATCCATGACTGATGAAAGAGAAGAGAGAGAAGGTTCCCGGTCGCTGTTCATCTTTCTGGCGGGCGCAATGATCGGCGCAGGCATATCGCTGCTCTATGCCCCGCTGACCGGCGAAAAAACCCGGCAGTATCTCCGGATTCAGACCAAAAGGGCGCGACGAAGCGCGCGCCATTTCACCGAAATTGCCCGGGAGACGATCGACACCTTCATCGATGATCTCAAGGACACCACCGATCGGGTGATTGAAGAGGGCATCGAGCTGACCAAGGAAAAGAAGGCGGAGCTGCTCGCGGCCATCGATGCGGGAAAAAAGGCCATTGAGGAAGAGAAGAAAAAGATCGAGAGGCACCAGGCTGAATGAGTGCAGATGACCAGAGCAGTCGGTGCGCGCTCCCGGCATCAGGCGGCATGGAACGCGTCAGGGTAGTCATTAAAAAATTGCCGGGCAGCGAAGACATACCCCTGCCGCGCTACATGACCCCGCACGCTTCCGGCATGGATATTCACGCGGCGGTCAGCGAAGACGCCGTGCTCAACCCGGGAGAGATAAAGCTGATTCCCACCGGCCTCAGCATTGCCCTGCCGGAGGGGTTTGAAGGCCAGGTGCGGCCGCGCAGCGGGCTTGCCCTGCGGCACGGGGTCAGCGTGCTCAACACGCCGGGCACCATTGATGCGGACTACCGCGGAGAAGTGGGAATCATACTTATCAATCTAGGCAAGGACCCGTTTGTGGTGAAGCGGGGCGACCGCATCGCGCAGCTGATCGTCAACAAGGTGTTCCAGGCGCATCTGGATGTCGCCGCTGATTTGTCGGGTACCACACGGAATGACGGAGGGTTCGGTCACAGCGGCATATAAGCAAGAGGAATGTATCTCGCGGCCCCTATCTTCCTGAACGTGTTCCTTGATGACGCGCCTCCGAATGATCCTCATTAGATAGGGGCGGTTCTTTGCCCCGGGGAAGGCGGATTGGGTGACATCCGCAGGAACTCGCAGCGCACCGGCACAAGAAAAATGGGATGGGGAAGCGCAAGGGACTTTCACCGATAAAACGAATTGGTTATTTCCTGGGCAGGGTGATTGTTTCCCTGTGCCTTGCCTTGGGGCGGTGGCTTCCGCTGGCCTGGCTCCACCGGCTCTCGGCCGTGCTGGGCAGGCTGGGGTTCTATCTGATGGGGAAGCGCCGGAAGATCGTCTATCAAAATTTGCAGCGGGCCTTTGGCGCTTCAGACGGGGGGGACGGGTACCGGTCGATTGCCAGGGCCGCATTTTGTGACTCGGTAAAGAACGCGCTGGAGGTGTCCAAGCTGATTGTTTCCGGTCCCTCCTATGTGAAGGGGATCATGAGCCTTGAGGGCCGCGAGCACCTGGATAAGGCGCTGGGTCAGGGAAGGGGCGTGGTGGCGGTGAGCGCGCACATGGGGAATTTCCCGCTTATCGGGCCACGGCTTATTGCCGAGGGGTACCGCTTTTCGCTCATGCTGCGCGATCCCAGGGACAGCAAGCTGGCAGCCACCCTGGCGGATATAAGGAAGGAGCTTGGCATCGAGTCAATACCGGTCGATCCCCGCAGGACCTGCATCGCCGAATCGTTGAAATGTCTCAAGCGCAACGGCATTCTGTTTCTTCAGATCGACCAGAATGCCTCGTCGCGTGATCTGTGGGTGGAATTTTTCGGCTGGGAGGTGCCGACCTTCAAAGGGCCGGTGGTTTTCAGCCAGCGGACCGGGGCTCCGTTGATTCCTTTGTTTACCGTGCGTGATGCGCCGGATCACCACCGTCTCATCATTGCCCCGCCATTCGCCATCGAAGACACGGGCGACCGGGAGCGGGACATTGTCATCACGACGGCGAAGCTGACCAGGCTGATTGAATCATACATACGGCAGTACCCGACGCAATGGTGGTGGTTTCACCGGCGCTGGAAGAAGGCCAGACGATGCACGGAGCCGCTTCTTTCCGCAGCCGCTTGCAGCATGCCGCCCTCCCTGCATTGAACATGACGCTCAACGGGTAAAGGAGCACCATGGTGGAAGATGCCAAGCAGGACCTCAAAGATAGTGCCTCTCCGGCCGGCGGGCACGACGGTGAGAAGGAGGAGGCGGCCATACCGGCCCGGCTCCTGATCATCGATGATGATGAGTCGGTACGGCTGTTGCTCCAGGATCTGCTGGAGGAGACGGGCTACGCGGTGCGCACCGCCAAAAGCGGCGAAGAGGCCCTGCAGATGATCCGCGTCGCCACCTATGACATCATCATCACCGACCTCAGGCTGAGCGGGATGCACGGCCTCGAGGTGGTGAAAGAGGCCAAGGCCATCGATCCGGGCATCGATGTCATCGTCATGACCGGCTACGCGTCGGTCAATTCGGCGGTGGAGTCCATGAAGGCGGGCGCCATCGATTACATCACCAAGCCGTTCAACAGCGATCACATCAAGATGGTGGTGCAAAAGAGCATGGACCGGCGCGAATACCAGCGCCTGGCGCAGGAGCGGGAATTTTACAAGGTACTCTCCAGCATCGACGGCCTCACCGAGCTCTACAACTACCGCTACATGCACCAGTACCTCAAGGTGGAGCTTGAGCGGGAGAAGCGATATAAGCGGCACCTTTCCCTGCTCATGGTGGACATTGATGATTTCAAGAATTACAACGACCTTTACGGCCACATGGTGGGCGACCTGGTGCTGCGAAAGCTGGCTTCCATCCTGCGCAATGCCACCCGGGGGTGCGACGTCATCTGCCGGTATGGCGGCGAGGAGTTTGCCATCATGCTCCCGGAAACCAGCAAGGAGGAGGCCGTCATCGTGTGTGAACGGATCAGGCGGTCGGTTGCCATGACGCCGATGGTCGATGAAAAGGAAAACACCGTGGGAACCATCAGCGTCACCATCGGCTTGGCATCGTTTCCCGAGGATGCCGACAACAAGGACGATTTGATCGACAACGCAGACAAGGCGCTCTACCAGGGAAAGCGGGCGGGTAAAAACTGCATCTTTTTATTCGGCGCCGACGGAAAATACCAGCCGGCGCCCGACGGCGGTTCAACCTAATCACGACAGGGATACAGGATGTGCGGCATCATCGGCTATGTGGGTGAGCGGCAGGCCTCGCCGATTCTTCTTGAGGGCCTGAAGCGTCTGGAATACCGGGGGTATGATTCAGCGGGCATCGCGGTGAGGGACGCGGATACCATACAGATCAGGCGCAACCAGGGAAAGCTGGAGAAGCTGGAGGGGCTGCTCAGGGAGAACCCCCTGCAGGGAACGGTCGGCATCGGCCATACACGATGGGCAACCCACGGCAAGCCGTCGGAGACCAATGCCCATCCCCATAAGGCGGGGGGAGTGGTCGTAGTCCACAACGGCATCATCGAGAACTATCTTGAGCTCAAGGGGATGCTGCAAAAAGCGGGGCACAGCTTCAAGTCCGAGACGGACACGGAAGTGATTGCCCACCTCATCCAGAGCTTCCTCCATAAGGGCGACGGATTTGAGCAGGCGGTGCGCAACGCGCTGAAGCGGGTCAGGGGCTCGTACGCGGTCGGGATCATGCATGAAGGAGAGCCTTCCACGCTGATTGCCGCGCGCTCTGAAAGCCCGCTGGTGCTGGGGCTGGGCGAGCGCGAATGGTTTGTCGCCTCTGATGTTCCCGCCTTTCTGCCCTATACCCGGAAGGTGATTTTTCTTGAAGACGGTGAAGTGGCCGTCCTGAGCCGGAAGGGGATCGAGCTCTCGACCCTGCCCGGCGCCGCGGTGAAGCGGGCGGCCGCCACCATCGACTGGAGCCCGGCCATGGCGGAGAAGGGCGGGTTCAAGCATTTCATGCTCAAGGAGATTTTCGAGCAGCCGCGGGCAATCATCGATACCTTCAGGGGAAGGACCGACGAGGAAAAGGGACGGGTTTTCCTGGAGGGGTGCAGCTTCAGCCCCGCCGAGATCAGGGGCATCGAAAAGGTTGTCATCGTCGGCTGCGGCACGTCCTGGCATGCGGCCACGGTGGGCAAATTCATGATTGAGGACCTGTGCCGGATCCCGGTTGAAGTGGACCTGGGGTCGGAGTTCAGGTACCGCGACCCGCTGATCAACAGCCGGACCCTGATAATACCCATCAGCCAGTCAGGCGAAACCGCGGACACGCTTGCCGGCCTGCGCGAAGGATTGAAGAAAAAGGCCCGCATCATCTCCATCTGCAACGTGGTGGGGAGCAGCATGGTCAGGCAGTCCCACGGCGTCATCTACACCCATGCCGGGCCGGAGATCGGCGTTGCCTCCACCAAGGCATTTACCGCGCAGCTGGTGGCGCTCTATCTGCTCGCCCTTTACCTGGGGAAGCAGACGCGGCGCCTCACCACCGAAAGGATGCGGGACCTGATCAAGGACCTGGTGCGGCTGCCCCTGCAGATCGAGGCCATACTCAAGCAGGACCATCTCATCAAATCGATCGGCCACCGCTACATGTCCTATCGCGATTTCCTCTACCTGGGCAGGGGGATCAACTATCCCATCGCCCTGGAAGGCGCCCTCAAGCTCAAGGAGATTTCCTACATTCATGCCGAGGGCTACCCGGCGGGAGAGATGAAGCATGGTCCCATCGCGCTGATCGATGAGCACATGCCGGTGGTGGTGCTGGTTTCCAAGGGGGTCACCTTTGACAAGATGCTGAGCAATGTGGAGGAGGTGAAGGCGCGGGGAGGGAAAATCATCGCCGTTACCTCGAAGGTCACGGAGGACATCACCGCCCGGGCCGACACGATATTCACGGTGCCTGAAAACAATGCCTATCTGACGCCGATTCTGTTTGCGGTGCCGCTGCAGCTGCTGGCGTATCATATCGCCGAGCTCAAGGGAACCGATATAGACCAGCCCCGGAATCTGGCCAAAAGCGTCACCGTGGAATAAGCGCCCATCCGCACCAGGAGAAAGAGAAGAGGGTTTCATGTCCGGCCGGGCACGAAGCCCTCTTTTATTTTATTTGTTTTCTTAAAAAGAATGTGGTAAAAGGGCTGCCTTCAATCGACAGCCTCTTTTTTAATCAGGAGTTTCTATGAACCCCTTGGCCCAGGAATTGAACAGCCAGTTGATGAAGGAAAACCCCGCGATCCCGGACATGCTGTCGGAACGCGGGAAAAGGCTCTTCTTCCCCAAAGGCATCCTGACCCAGAGCGCCGAGGCAAAGGTCAAGGCAAAGAAATTCAATGCCACCATCGGCATCGCCACTGAGAACGGCGTGGCCATGCACCTGCCCTGCATCAGGAAGTATGTAGACCCGATTGCTCCCAATGATGCCTTTACCTACGCTCCCGCCTCCGGCAAGCCGGAGCTGCGCAGCCGATGGCAGGAGAAATTGCTTGCCGACAACCCGGGCCTCAAAGGAAAGCAGTTCAGCGTGCCGGTGGTCACCAATGCCATCACCCACGGGCTGAGCCTGGTGGGCGACCTGTTTGTTGATCCGGGTGATGTGATTGTGCTGCCCGACAAGCTCTGGGGCAATTACCGGCTCATTTTTGGCGAGCGTTTGGGCGCAACCTTTAAAACATTTCCCCTGTACAATGAGAAAAACGGGTTCAATGGCGTCGGGCTGAGAAAGGCGCTCGATGAAGCAACCGGGGAGAAGGGCAAGGCGCTGGTCCTGCTCAACTTTCCCAACAACCCCACCGGGTACTCCATCACCCGGCGGGAGGCCGATGATATTGCGGCGGCGCTGAAGGATCGCGCCTCCCGGGGAACACGGCTGGTGGTCATTCATGATGACGCCTATTTCGGCCTGTTCTATGAAGACGAGGTCATGAAGGAATCGCTCTTCTCGCACACGGTCAACCTGGATGAAAATTTACTTGCCATCAAGCTCGACGGCGCCACCAAGGAGCAGTACGTGTGGGGATTCCGGGTGGGATTCATCACCTATGGCATCGGCGGCCAGTCCAATAAAGATGTCATCTACGGTGCGCTGGAGAAAAAAACCATGGGCGCCATCAGGGGGGGGATCTCCAACAGCCCGCACCTCTCGCAGACGCTGGTGCTGAAGGCGCTGGAGTCGGCCGAATTTGCGGGCGAGGCGAAAGAAAAATACGAGGTGATGAAAGCCCGCGCCTTCAAAGTGAAAGAGGTGCTCGGCAATACAAAGTACGGCGATGCCTGGACCTATTACCCCTTCAACTCCGGCTACTTCATGTGCCTGCGGTTGAAGTCGGTCAACGCCGAAGCCTTGCGCCTGCATCTGCTTGACCGCTATGAGGTGGGGGTGATCGCGGTTGACGCGACCGATGTGCGCATCGCCTTTTCCTGTATCGAAGTGAAGTTCGTGCAGGAACTGTTTGACATCATCTATCAGGGAGTGAAAGACCTGGCCGCGAAGTGACCGTGCGGCAGCCATACGAACCATAAGAGGAGTTAGCGCGTGGAAAAGATCAAGGTAGGCATACTGGGAGCCACCGGCATGGTGGGACAGCGGTTCATCCAGCTCCTGCAAAACCATCCCTGGTTTGAGATATCGGAGCTGGCGGCATCGGAGCGGAGCGCCGCACGCACCTACGGGGAAGCGGCAGCAGGCAAGTGGAAGCTGGAAAGCGACATTCCGCCGGCAGCGGCGGGCATGATGGTGAAGGAATGCAAGCCGGACCTGGACTGCCGGGTGGTTTTTTCCGCGCTGGATGCCGGGGTCGCCGGCCCCATTGAAGAGGCGTTTGCCAAGGCGGGATACGTGGTGAGCAGCAACTCCAAGAACCATCGCATGGTTGAGGATGTGCCGCTGCTCATCCCCGAGGTCAACGCCGACCACACTGCCATCATTGAGCGGCAGAAAAAAAAGAACAAGGGCGGCGGGTACATCGTGACCAACCCCAACTGCTCGACCATCGGGATGGTGCTGGCGGTTGCCCCGCTCCACAAGAAATACGGGGTGAGCACAATCATGGTCACCACCATGCAGGCGTTGAGCGGCGCCGGGTATCCGGGCGTTGCCTCCCTCGATATCCTCGACAACGTGATTCCCTTTATCGGCGGCGAGGAAGGGAAAATTGAAACCGAAACCCTGAAGCTGCTGGGCAGCGTGGAGGAAGGAAGGTTTGTCTTCGCAGACATCAAGGTGAGCGCATCCTGCAACCGCGTCCATGTCAAAGATGGCCACCTGGAGAGCGTGAGCATCGAGCTGAAAAAGAAGGCATCAAGAGACGAGCTGATACAGACGCTCAGGGAGTTCAACCCGCTGCGGGGACTGAACCTGCCGTTCTCCCCTCCCCAGCCCATCGTGGTGAGGGATGAGGAGAACCGGCCCCAGCCCCGTTACGACCGGGACACGGGCGGCGGCATGGCCTGCGTGGTGGGAAGAATACGACCGTGCCCGGTGCTCGATTATAAATTTACCGTCCTGAGCCATAACACCGTCAGGGGAGCGGCGGGGGCGGCCATCTTAAACGCCGAGTACCTGAAGGTGAAGGGGCTGTTATAGAGGCACACACGGGTAACCGTGATGATTTTTTACTCAGATTTGCACAGAGCCGGTAGGAGCGGCTTCAAGCCGCGAATGCATCGCGCATACATGCGCTCCTGCCAAAACTTTCAACGCAATTCCCTCCTCCTTCTCATGGTGAGTGACCACCGTGCAGCACATACTCATAGTAAGCCAGGATGAGGAATACCGGAAAGCCCTTGATTCCCTGTTGCGGGAGGAGGGCTTTCATTGCTCATCGGCGCGAACCGCTGACGAGGCTGTCGATCAGCTGTATGCCAGGAGGGTGGACCTGCTCATTGCCGACCTCGAATCCTGGAAGGAACAAGGGATCGCTGTTTACAAGCGCATACGGGAGGATCTGGGCGGAAAGGATATTTTCAGCATCATCATTATTGCACCGGCGATGATGCAGGGCATCAGCTTCTCCCTGGCCTTTGATGATTTCGCGGTGAAACAGGTTGATCCCCGCGAGGTGCTGCTGCGGATCCGGCAGCTGCTCTGGCATCAGAGCCGGCTGGACGCGGGGCAGATGATAAAGATTGAAGACCTGCTGATGGACCTCAACAGCTATGAAGTCTCCATTCAGGGGAAGCGGGTGTATCTGACCTACAAGGAATTTGAATTGCTGAAGTGCCTGGTGCTCAACCGGGGAAAGGTTTTCACCCGGGAGGCGCTGCTGGACAAGGTTTGGGGGTATGACAACTACGCGGGCACCCGGACGGTGGACATACACATTCAGCGGCTGCGCAGCAAGCTGGGCGGCGCCTACAGCGATATGATACAAACCGTGCGCAATGTGGGCTATTCGTTCGCCGGGGATAAAACGTGATCAGGCTGTTGAAAAACACCCATCTGCTGCGTTACGCTCATCCTTCGTCATTGCAGCGTACTTGCATGTACGCCTCATTCCTCAGGCTTTCGCGTGCTTTGCATCTGGATGTTTTTGAACAGCCTGAGGAAAACCACTTTTGCAACAGCCTGCTCGTTACTGCTTCCCTTTAGGAAGCGCGGTAGCAGATGGCGCGGCCTTTCTGGCGATGCATCACCAGGCGAAACCCCTTGCCGTCCCCGTCCGACTGTATGACCCGGATGAGGGCGGCAAGTTTTTTGTACTCGGGGGCCATGGTCGGCAGCAGGTTCGGGGCGGCGCTGAAATACGCTTCATTGAGGGAATTGTGCGCCAGCCCCGGATAGACCGCCAGATAGTAAATCCGGTCCTCCACCAGGTCCTGGAAGAAGTGGGTGCCGTAGGACACTTCGGGCACGTATCCCTCGGAGTTTTTGGCCACTTCAACAATCGCCGCAGCGTTGTCGATATCGGCATAGCTCACCGGCACGCCCAGATCGATATTGCTGCTTCCCCAGCGGCCCGGTCCCACCAGAATATACCGTTCATCGGCGGCATCCATAAAGCTGTTTATCTGGCCGATGGCGCGGCCCACCTGGTGTTTGTCACCCTCCGGCAGTTCGTGATAGCCGTCGGTATCGACGTAGACAAGATAGCGCACCGCATCAACCTCAGCGGTATTGACGCAGCTGTCGGTCTGGAAAATGATCTCACCGGGATCAATCTGTTCCGGCAGGGTTATGTTTTCCTGGTCGCGCACCTCGCTTAACGGCCGGCACTGCAGGAGGTTAAGCTTCACTGTGCCTCCCTGATCCAGGTCGGCCACAAACTCGATGTCAACCGGGATGCCGTAGCCCTCTTCCAGCTTGCGCAGGATTTTATCCATGATGGAGGTGAAGGATGTTTTATTGATGAGGCTGTTAAAGGTAATGATGCGGTTTTTCGAGTCCTTCAAATGCATGAAGCTGACGGCTTCAGTGATGACGCCCTCATGCAATAATGAAAAGATATACTGATACACCGGGAGATCCTCGCCCTCAAGCACCTCGCTGAGATCCAGGGTTTTAAACTGGTTTGAAGGCAGGTCCACCACATCCACCGAATGCTGTGAATAGTGCCTGATTTCCGATTCATAGAGCACCGGGCGCAGCTTGGGATGGCTGAGCGCGATCATGCGGGGATAATCATTGCCCACCCGGTCAACCGCGCGCGTGCCCATGCCGAAGACAATCCGCAGCAATCCCTGGTTGGTATTGATGCGCGGCGACCAGGGATGAAAATTCCGGGAGAAGCCCACCCCCGCGATCATGGGCATCAGCTTGTTCTCCACCCGCCTCCCCTCCACCCGCATCACCAGGATGGCCATTTGCTCGTCGGTGTAGATCAGCTTGTGCTTGATCCGGTAGAGCAGGGCGTCCGGCCGCAAAACGCTGCTGTACACCATCTTGATGGCGTTCAGAAAATCATGGAAGCGGTCCTCGAAATCGCCCTGGTTGGTGCAGAACACGCTCTCGTACTTGCCGGCGAAGGCGTAGCCGAAGTTGTCCTCGAGCAGGCTCGAGGAGCGGACAATCACCGGCTGGGTGCCGAAATGCTCCAGCACCCGGCGCAGCTGGTTCAGGGTTTCCGGCCGGAACGAGCCCGCCAGAAAAAGCGATCGTATCTTGGGATACTCGGAGACAATTTCATCCCGGTTTTTGTACTGCTGGCTTAAGAGGTAGAGCAGGTCGTTGTCCAGCAGGAATTCAAAGAACACATCGGTGCCGATGTAATATGAATCGTGGTCCAGCAGCATCTCCTTCAGCACCGGCATGTCCGCTTCCGAGGCCAGCTCGAGCATCTTGCGGGCCAGCAGCATCCCGGCGGCCTTGCCGCCGATCCGGCCCGAGCCCACCAGCCGCTCGCGGATCTTTTCGATGTCCTCCAGGGAGAAATATTTTCTGGCGATGGCGAAGTACTCGGAGCGCTGGCTGATCACCGTCTTGATCAACTCCATGCGCAGGGCCTCGCAGTTGGCCGGCGACCAGCAGGAGCGGCTTTTCAGGTGCCGCAGCATGGTATCAATGGGCTGCAGGTACTCCGATTTGGGCGGGCTTTGGTCATCGCGCAGCTGTGAGACCCGCTCGATTGATTCCCAGGGACCCTCCGGCGCCTTGCCCACCGGCGATATGAGCAGGTGGGTGTCAAACATGGTGGGCGAATAGCGGTCCCACACCTTGATCGGCCGGATGTAGGACTGGCCGTTTTGCACGTAGAAATCGATGAGCAGCTGGGTGGTGTCCCCGATGCGGGCGATGGTCTGGTTGTTGTGGCTTCCCCGGAGCATGCAGAAATAGGCGATGGTGTCGAGCTCGAACAGCCGGGGGCAGGCGGTGCGGAAGAAATTGGCGAGCGACTCGTCGCTTCCCCATTGCCGTGCCAGAATGGAGATATTGTCAAAGACGTAGTACAGCCGCTTGCCGTGTTCCTCCATCACCTCCCGTACCGATCGGTAGAAGTATTCGAAACCCTGGGTGGGATCGATGGAGACGACTTTGCAGTGGGGCGTGATCACCGGAATGCTGTAGGTGTCAAAGTTTATGTATACCAGCTCGATGTCCCTGGCGGCGGCGTCTTCCACAAAGGGGCCCACCAGCCAGGAATATTCCAGGGCATTGGTGACCTGCCATACCACATTGTCTCCCCAGCGCAGGCGACCAACCAGCTCGTCAATGACCGGAACACCGGTGCTCGGATCAACTGTATACGTTGTCATGTGCTGCACCCCCCGTTACGCGCTGATATTGATTACAATCCTAGCATACCTACAATCTTTTTTAAACCACCATGCCCGTGGGGTCACCACGAAGCATGAAAAACAAATGTTCGATAGGCGAGTCATTCTGCGGCTCGACCACAGAATCCAGTTCGTATTTCTACGTGGATCCTGCGATCAAGTCGCAGGATGACCATCCCTGATCCGTGCTTTACACTGTCATTTCGAAGGAGCATAAGCGACTGAGAAATCTTATACCCTCAACAATCAAAACACAAGATTCCTCACGGGAGTTTACCCTGAGTGCAAACGAAGGGTTCGGAATGACATTCACACCTGTATCCACAGAGAGGGCGACCGGCCGGTCGCCCCTACAGAGACCTTGCTTCCGTGCTAAAAACCATATCCTCAAGGAGCGGTTATTTCCCAGTAGGGAATCAGCCTGTCAAACTGGAGCAGTCCCTTCATGGCGGTATTCTCGGTGGCAATACCCGATTCCTCCACCGCCGCGATCGGGTTGAGTCCGCCGGCAACAATCATGCCCACCCTCCCTTCTGATACCGGTATGTCCAGAAGCGGGCGGCCCGGTTTGCCGATCAGCAAGATGCCCCCCAGTCCGATCTTGTCCATTCTGTTTTTTATCTTTTCAACCTTGGCGAGCGCTATGGAGGGTAGTTCTCTGAAGCTGGCCCCGATTTTTCCGTTGCCGGTTATGGCGGCCTGGCGGACGCTGGTCATGCCGCCCTTGATGAATATTTCCAGGGGGTCGATGGAAGAGCCATCGTAGGTGATGATCTCGGTGAAGCGGAACGGGCGTCCCTTGACCAGCTCCAGCAGCCCGCCGAAACGGGATGTGGCATGGATGCCTTCTTTTAATAAGATGCCGTTGAGGGTGACGCTGCAGACGGTCCCGATGCCAACCCGGTTATCTTCCATGGAGAGGTTGCCGATTTTTTCCCCGGGGCGACCCACGGCCACCAGCGTTCCCATGCCCAGGGCAGCCCGGTAGACCAGCTGTATTTGCTGCAGCGCCTTGGCAAAGTATTCCTTTTCGATGGAGGATATATTGACGATGACATCTCCCTTCAGTTTTTTGTAGAGGAAGTCCATCTGATAGGTGAGCGTGTCAATTTTGGCTGATACAAATCCAACCTTATCAATGACAAAGGCGGTCTTTAATTCGGATTCGCCTTTCGCGGTTATCCTTCTTCCCCGCTTCCCGAAGTTATGGGTAAGCCCCTCCTGATCCATTTTCTGGAGATAATACCGAACGGTCCTCTGGCTGAGATCAAACCCGAAATCCTCCAGCTTTTTCGCAATCCTGGTGGCGCCAAGCGGCCGTCCGGCAGACTGCAAAGTATTGAGAATTGCCACGCTTATTTTTCGCTGCGACATTTTGTCCACTGCTTCACCCCATCGTCATGGTGATGTCTTCTACCGCAAAAAAATGAAATTGTCAATAATATAGGCAAAGTTGCCTTATTTTTAAATAAAATATTATTATATATAAAAAATATTTCCAGAAAAAATTTATATATTGACAGGCAATAAAATTAATGATAGATACTTTAACCGATTTTGTATATCGGCAATATGTTGCCGATTAGATATGGCAGCGAACGGTCAATTTATTTATCAGTAAGGGAGGTATGTTTTATGGCAAAAACCAATCCATTTGCAATGGCCCAACAACAGTTAGATGCGGCTGCTGAAAAGCTGGGGCTGGAAAAGTCGGTTCATGAGTTCCTGCGCTGGCCCATGAAGGAAATCAAAGTAATCCTTCCGGTGAAGATGGACGACGGCTCCACCAGGATATTTCACGGCTACCGGGTTCAGTACAATACCGCGCGCGGTCCGGCCAAGGGCGGTTTGCGCTGGCATCCGGATGAAACCCTGGATACGGTGCGCGCCCTGAGCGCATGGATGACCTGGAAGACATCGGTGGTGGATCTTCCGCTGGGTGGCGGTAAAGGAGGCGTCACCTGCAACCCCAAAGAGCTGTCCGACACCGAAAAAGAGCGGCTGGCCCGGGCGTACATGCGCGCCGTCTGGCAAAACCTGGGCGTGACCAAGGATGTGCCCGCTCCCGATGTGTATACGACCCCGCAGATCATGGCATGGATGATGGACGAGTATGAGACCCTGGCCGGCGAGCATCATCCCGGCGTGATTACCGGAAAGCCCCTGCCGGTCGGCGGTTCCGAAGGGCGCGGCGATGCCACCTCCCGCGGCGGCATGGCCGTCACCAGGGAAGCGGCAATGCGTCTCAACCTCGACCTGAACGGTGAGACCATGGCCATCCAGGGATTCGGGAATGCCGGTCAATATGCCGCAACCCTGGGAAGCGAGCTGCTCGGCCTCAAGCTGATCGCCGCCTCCGACTCCAAGGGCGGCATCTACAGCGACAAGGGCATCAATCCCCAGGCGCTGGTGAAGTACAAGCTGCAGAATGACACCCTTCAGGGATTTCCCAATACCGAGCCCATCAGCAACGAGGAACTGCTCAAGCTGAAGGTTGCCGTTCTCTTCCCCTCCGCCCTGGAGCAGGTGATCACCGAGCGGAACGCGGGCGAGATCAAGTGTAAAATCCTCTGCGAGCTGGCCAACGGGCCGACCACGCCGGAAGCGGACGACATCCTCTACCAGAACAAGGTGTTTGTTCTGCCTGACTTCCTGGCCAACGCCGGGGGCGTCACCGTTTCCTACTTTGAACAGGTGCAGAACACCTATAATTATTATTGGGAACTTGACGAGATTCATCAGAAGCTCGACGTCAAAATGACCAAGGCCTTCCAGAGCGTCTACGCCATGAGCCAGCGGGAAAAGATCAACATGCGCCAGGCCGCATACCTGGTATCGGTGGCGCGGGTTGCCGAGGCGTGCAGATTGCGCGGCTGGGTGTAGTCAACCCCCCGTATTTCATGTGCTAAATTGAGCGCGGGTAAAAAGGTCAGGATAATGTCTTGGCCTTTTTACATGGCGCTGCAGTGAGCAGCCGAACGCGACGATGGTGCCGGGCGGGCCGAGAGTTTACAAAGAATTTACACGGCGGAAATGATCCCGAAATATTTATGGGATATAAATAGCCGCAATGGTTTGATACATCAAGCGCACCACACAACGCCGGCACAGGAGGATCAGTCATGGAAAAGAAAGACAAGGAATATGTATTAAAGATGGTCAAGGAACGGGATGTGCGGTTTATCCGCCTCTGGTTTACCGACATTCTGGGATTCCTGAAGAGTTTTTCAATCACCCCGTATGAGCTTGAGGGTGCGCTGAATGAAGGGATGGGGTTCGACGGGTCTTCCATTGAAGGATTCGCCCGCATCGATGAAAGCGACATGCTTGCCCTGCCTGACCCGAATACCTTTGCCATCCTGCCCTGGAGACCCAAGGAAAAAGCGGTGGCCCGCATGTTCTGTGATGTCATCGAGCCGGACGGAACCCCTTACAAAGGCGATCCGCGGTGGGTGCTGAAGCGGAATTTGAAGAAAGCGGCGGAAAAGGGCTTCACCTTTTATGTCGGACCCGAACTGGAATTTTTTTATTTCAAGAGCGCTGAAGGAGCCCCGCAGGTTTTGGATCGCGGCGGCTACTTTGATTTGACCCCGCTTGACGTGGCCAGCGACCTGCGCCGGGAAACCGTGCTCACCCTGGAAGAGATGGGCATACCGGTGGAGTACAGCCATCACGAAGTGGCCTCCAGCCAGCATGAAATTGATCTGCGCTACGCCGACGCGCTCTCCATGGCGGATAATGCCATGACCTACCGGCTGGTGGTGAAGGAAATTGCCATGAAGCACGGGGTCTATGCCACCTTCATGCCCAAGCCCATTTTCGGTGAGAATGGGAGCGGCATGCACGTGCACCAGTCCCTGTTCAAGGGCGATACCAATGCCTTCTTTGATGCCGAGGACCGCTACCATCTTTCCCCGGTGGGGAGAAGCTATTTGGCCGGGCTGCTCCTGCACGCTCGCGAAATCACCCTGATTACCAGCCAGTGGGTTAACTCATACAAGCGTCTGGTGCCGGGATATGAGGCGCCGGTGTATATCTCCTGGGCGCAGAGAAACCGGTCGGACCTCATTCGCATACCGGTTTACAAACCGGGCAAGGAAAAAGCGACCCGGCTTGAGTACCGCTCGCCCGACCCTGCCTGTAATCCCTATCTGGCCTTTTCCGCGATGCTGGCCGCGGGCCTCGACGGCATTGAGAAAAAGCTGACGCCGCCGCCGCCCATCGAGGAAAACGTCTACGAAATGACCCCGGAGAAGCGGACACGGCTCAAAATCGGAACGCTGCCCGAGGACCTCTGGGAGGCGATTAAGGTTGCGGAAAAGAGCCCGCTGCTGAAGGAATGCCTGGGCGACCATGTGTTTGAGAATTTCATCGAGAATAAAAAGATCGAGTGGGACAAGTTTCGCATGCAGGTTACCAACTACGAGCTTGACCGCTACCTTTCAATATTATAACGCCGGCAGGGAGATGCCATACGATTGCCTGCCTGCTCATCAGGGAAATGGTTGCTGCGCAGCGGCGGTCAGGTTGTGTGGGGTATGAAAAAAAGCATTACACCCAAAATAACCGTGTTTCACTGCATCAATACGCTCAATGATGCCGGGACCGTGCCCGGTGGCGGGGACGAGGGGGCGGAGATTACCTTCATACCCCTGCCCTGTTCGAGCATGGTAAAGGATGTGTTTCTGCTGCGGGCCTTTGAGGCGGGAGCGGATGCGGTGGTGGTCATGGTGTGCCCCGAGGGGGCGTGCCGCTACGTGGAAGGAAACCTGCGGGCACAGCGGCGGGTGCGGTGGGTGCAGCAGGTGCTGGATGACATCGGCCTCGGAGGCGGCAGGCTGTCCCTCTTCAATGTCGCCCCGGGAGACGAGAAGGCGATCGTGAAGATCCTTCAGGATGCGCGCGCCGCTGTGGCGGCATTGGGGCCGAGCCCCGCGCACTATCTTTCCCGTTTGGCGTGAGGGCTTATCCGAAACCGCGGTTGCATGCACAAAGGAGTCTGACATGATAGTCGGCGAGCAGAAAAAAATAGCCGAGATCAAGGCGTTGGTCGAGCCGTACCGGAAGATTCTCATCCTGGGCTGCGGCACCTGTGTCAAAACCTGTTTTGCCGGCGGGGAGGACGAAGTCTCCACCCTTGCCTCCGCCCTGCGCCTCGCGCTGAGCATGGAGGGCAGGGAGATTGCCATCGAGGAGCTGACGGTGGAGCGGCAGTGCGAGGATGAGTTTAACCAGCAGGCGGCGGAGGCAATTGCCCGGAACGACGCGGTGCTGTCGCTTGCCTGCGGCGCCGGGGTGCAGGACATCGCCCGGACCTTTCCGAAGGTGCCGGTGCTGCCCGGCGTCAACACCACCTTCATCGGCATTCTGGAAAAGAACGGGCTGTTCACCGAGGAATGCCTGGGGTGCGGTGATTGCAAGCTCGCCCTCTTCGGCAGCGTGTGTCCCATCGCCCGCTGCTCCAAGAAGCTGTTAAACGGCCCCTGCGGAGGCTCCCGGGACGGCACCTGCGAGGTTGACCCGGGCATCGATTGCGCCTGGCAGAAGATCATCGACCGAATGAAAGAGCTGGGACAGCTGAACCGCCTGAGAAGCTATGTGGAACCCAAGGACTGGCGCCGGAGCAATGCCGGCGGACCGCGCAAACTCGTGAGACAGGATCACATCGTATGAGCACGCCAACCCCGCCCATCAGCAATCTGCATCGCCTTTTGTCGCAGGGAGAATTTGTCGTCACCGCCGAATGCGGCCCCCCCCGGGGCGCCGATGCCGATGCGGTTGCCAAAAAAGTCGCGTACCTCAAGGGTTTGGTTGACGCGGTCAACGTGACCGATAATCAGACCGCCATCGTGCGCATGTCCAGCATCGCCGCCTCCGCCCACCTGCTGCGGCAGGGAGTGGAGCCGGTGATGCAGATGGTCACCCGCGACCGCAACCGCATCGCCCTGCAATCGGATATCATGGGGGCCTATTCATTGGGCATCCGCAACATGCTCTGCCTTTCGGGCGACCACCAGAGCTTCGGCAGCCAGCCCGATGCGCTCAATGTTTTCGATATCGACTCAATGCACCTGATCCGGGCGGTGCGCACCATGCGCGATGAGGGGAAGGACATGAGCGGCTTCGAGCTGAAGGGTGCTCCCCGCATGTTCATCGGGGCCGCCGAGAATCCCTTCGCCGATCCCTTTGAATACCGGGTCGTCCGGCTGGCAAAAAAGATTGACGCCGGCGTTGACTTCATCCAGACCCAATGCATCTACAACATGGAACGGTTCAAGGCGTGGATGAAGATGGCCCGGGAGGAGGGCCTGACCGAGAAGGCGCACATCCTGGCCGGCGTGACCCCCCTGAAATCAGCGGGGATGGCCAGCTACATGGCGCACAAGGTTGCGGGCATGGACATCCCCGAGCCGGTCCTCAAGCGGATCGCCGATGTCCCCAAGGAGAAGGCGGCGAAGGAAGGTATTGCCATATGCCTGGAGACCGTCGCCGAACTGAAAACCATACCCGGCGTGCGGGGCATTCACATCATGGCCATCGAGTGGGAACAAAAAGTGGAAGAGATCGTCGGGGCCGCGGGACTGCTACCCCGTCCGGCACCGGCACCAACAGGTTGTTGAAAAATTATTTTTCCTCAAGCTATTCAACGGCTCCCCCTTTGAGCCGCACATCAGATGGGTGTTTTTCAACAGCCTGACAGGGAGTTTTCGATGCCCAAAAAGTACCACATTGCCGTAAAGACAACGCCGCCCCGGTTCAACCCGGTGGGCAAATACGCGACGGTTGAGTTTCGCGAAAACTGCGCGGGAAGCTGCCGGGATTGCGTCAAGAAGAAGTGCGTCTACGATATTTTCAAGAACAACTACAACTACGTGAGCAGGATGAAGGAGCCGGAATACTGCTACACCTGCGAAAGCTGCTTTCGCTGCGTACAGGAATGCACCAAGGGGATCTTCTCGCGGGTGATCAATCCCGAATACCGGACGCTGGGCGACGGCTATTTCAATCCCGACGTGGTGCACCGCACCTGGTACCAGGCGCATACCGGGAAGATCCCGGTTTCCGGCGCCGGTTACCGCGGGCCCTTCGTGGGGCCGGGCTTTGACTCCATGTGGACGGACATGTCCGAGATCGTGCGGCCCACCCGCGACGGCATTCACGGGCGCGAGTACATCAACACCTGCATCGAGCTCTCCCGCCGGGTGACCCGCCTCCGTTTCAAGCAGGACATGACCATTGACATGGAGCTGCCGCCCATCCTGGAGGTTCCCATCCCCATCCTGTTTCAGCGGCCGGCGTTCGGGGTTTTCAATGAGAAGGTGCTGATCGCCATGGCGCTGGCGGCAAATGTTCTGGGCACGATGATGTTTGTCAGGCCGGAGGACTGCACCGGGGTGCTTGCCTCCTACGCCGCCAATCTCATACCCTGCCTGAGCAGGGCCACCCATGGCAAGCATGCCGCCCTGATCGGGAAAAGCCGGATGGTTGAGCTGGCCGATGAGGCGGGGATTGAGGAGACCATGACCGCCCTGCGCGCCATGAAGCCGGATCTGATACTTTCGATCGGCATACCGCTGGATGAAAAAGCGGCGGGGCGGGCGGTTGAGCTCACCCGGGCCGACGCCGACACCCTGCACTTCTATGCCGACAATCACGGCAACGAGCGGACGGCGAATAATCCCCGCTTTTTAAAAGAGCTGATCCGGGAGATCCATCTGACCCTGGTTGAGCAATCGGTCAGGCAGAAGGTGAAACTGATCTTTACCGGGGGCATTGCCATGGCGGAACACGTTGCCAAGTCCATCATCTGCGGGGCGGACGGGGTTACCGCCGACACCGCGCTGCTCATCGCCCTGGAGTGCCGGGTGTGCTACCGCTGCACGAAGGGCGAGTCCTGCCCGGTCCGGCTGGATGATTTCGATCCCTTCTGGGGCCGACGGCGCATCACCAACCTCATGGCCGCCTGGCGCAACCAGCTCATCGAGGTGATGGGCGCCATGGGCATACGTGAAATGCGCCGGTTGCGGGGGGAAGTCGGGCGTTCCATGTGGTTTGAGGATCTGGAGCGGGAAAGCTTTGGACCGCTGTTTGGTGAAAGAAAAGTAAAGGGGCTGTAGCAGGCTGTTGAAAAACACCCATCCCCTGCGTTACACGCTTATCCTTCGTCATTGCCTGGCTGAGCTCGGCCAAGCCAGCGTACTCGCAGGTACGCCTCATTCCTCAGGATGTCGCGTGCCTTGCATCTGAATGTTTTTGAACAGCCTGCGGGAAACTCTTTTTCAACAACCTGTTAGGGTACTGATGAAGACTGCTGAGAAAAAAAACACCCTGCCGGAGATTGTCGCAACCCCCTCGCGGTTCCGCAACAGCATCGGCAAGTACACCATCCGGCGCAACAGCCGCTGCATCTCCTGCGGCCTGTGCGCCAAACTCTGTCCGTACGGCGTGCACCCCCGCTACGACAACTTCTCCCAGCCGATGCGGCCGCGGGAGCACAAGTGCATCGGCTTTTCCTGTGAGAAAAATGATTTTTTCTGCGTCAGCCGGTGTCCCGAACAGGCCCTGACCCTGCGCCTGAATCCCATTCTGGAAACGCTGGGCGATTATCGCTGGACCTCGGAGATGATCCTGGGCCACTGGGAAATGGCGGAAACCGGGGATCTCCCCCGGGTTGATCTGGAGTACAGCCTGGGATGCTCGGGGGGCGGCTTTGACAAGATGCGCTTCAGGCATCCCGATCCGGCGGCCCGGATCGGCTGCGGCGATGAAGCGATTGATACCAGCCTTGCCCTCAACCGGCGCCGTGACGGCAGGATTGAAAAGGTACTGTCGCTCCCCTGTTACGGCGGCGGCATGTCGTTCGGATCCACCGCCCTCTCGGCCATGGTCGGCCGGGCGCGGGCGGCCGCGAAGCTCAATACCCTGACCTGTACCGGGGAAGGTGGCTATCCCCAGGAACTGTTACCGTACGCCGACCACGTCATCACCCAGGTGGCCACCGGTCTTTTCGGCGTCCGCGAGGAGACCATGCTCTGCGCGCCGGTGATTGAATTCAAGTATGCCCAGGGCGCGAAGCCGGGCCTGGGCGGGCACCTGCTCGGTGACAAGGTCACGCCGGAAGTGGCCGCCATCCGGGAGACGGTGGTGGGGAGCGCGCTTTTTTCCCCGTTTCCCTTTCACAGCGTCTATTCGGTGGAGGACCACAAGAAGCATGTGGACTGGGTGAAGGAGATCAATCCCCGGGCGCTGGTATCGGTGAAGGTGTCAACCCCCACCGATGTGGACATGGTGGCGGTGGGGAGCTATTATGCCGGCGCGCACATCATCCACATCGACGGAAGCTACGGCGGCACCGGGGCGGCCCCGGACATTGCCAAGAAGAACATCGCCATGCCCATTGAGTACGCCATCCCCCGGGTGCACCGGTTTCTCAGCGACGAAGGGGTGCGCGACAGCGTCTGCCTGATCGCCAGCGGCGGCATTCGCAACGCCATGGATGTGGCCAAGGCCATCGCCCTCGGGGCCGACGGGGTGGTCATCGGCACGGCGGAGATGGTGTCCCTGGAATGCGTGCGCTGCGGCAAGTGCGAGAGCGGCCGCGGCTGCGCGCGGGGCATCGCCTCAACCGATCCCGAGCTGAGCAACATGATCACCGCGGCATGGGCGGAACAGCGCATCGTCAACATGTACCTGGCCTGGCGCAGGCAGTGGTGCGAGCTGCTCCGGGGTTTCGGCATGCGCAGCATCCGTGAGCTGGTGGGCCGCAGCGACCTGCTGGTGCACCTGGATTACCTCGACGAAGCGGAGCGGGCGACGTATCAGCCGGCGCCCAGCTACAAAATCATTTTGTAACGGTACCGACTCATAGTGTGGCGGCTGTAAAAAGCCCCTCCCCATGTGCCACGTATCCATAGTTCAATTACTCGTAATCGTCCCATAGGAATCATGAGAGCATGAAGCAGGATCACCGGTTGATTGAAAAGATTATCGCTTCGCGGGGACGGCTTCCCCGGCCGGCCGCGGAGATGCGCAAGGCAGCGGAAGAGGGGGGGTGCGGCGTCACCGGCTTTATTGCCTCGATCCCGGTCAGGGGACGCCACATTTTCGAACCCTCGGTGCAGATGCACAACCGGGGGAACGGCAAGGGCGGGGGCATTGCCGCGGTGGGATTGTCGGCGCAGGATCTGGGGGTGGCGCAGGAGGTGCTCGACAGCCACTACCTGCTGCAGATTGCCCTGCTGCAGCCGGACGCGCGGCCGGAGGTGGAAGCGTCGTACATTGCCCCGTTCATGGAGGTGCACAAGGCGGAGCGCATTCCCACGGTTGACGACTACCGGGACATCGCCGGGCTGGAGGTGCGGCCTCCCGACGTGTGGCGCTACTTTGTGCGGGTGAAGCAGAAGGTGCTGGAACACTTTATTGATGAGCACCGCCTCCATGACATGGATCCCCTGCGGGCGGAAGACGAATATGTCTGCCAGAATTCGTTTTTGATCAACCGGGCGTTTTATGCGTCGCTGGGCGAGAAAAAGGCGTTCGTCCTCTCCCACGGCCGCAACCTCATGATCCTTAAAATTGTCGGTTACGCCGAGCAGGTGGCCCAGTACTACCTGCTGGATGACTTCAGGGCCCACGGCTGGATCGCCCACCAGCGCTATCCCACCAAGGGAAGGGTATGGCATCCCGGCGGCGCCCACCCCTTCATCGGCATGGACGAGGCCCTGGTGCACAACGGCGATTTTGCCAACTATCACACGGTGAGCGAATACCTGCGGCAGCACAACATCTTCCCCCAGTTTCTTACCGATACCGAGGTGTCGGTGCTCCTGTTTGACCTGTGGAACCGCACCTTCCGCTATCCCATGGAGTATATCATCGAGGCCATCGCGCCCACCTCCGAGCACGACTTCGACCAGCTGCCTCCGGACAAGCAGCACATTTACCGGTATATCCAGGCCGGGCACACCCAGTGCGCCCCCGACGGACCCTGGTTTTTCATCATCGCGCGCAACAACCCCTATGAGAAGTTTTTCCAGCTCATCGGCATCACCGACACCGCCATGCTGCGACCCCAGGTGTTTGCCCTGCAGGAAGGGGAGGTGCAGATCGGGCTGATCTGCTCCGAGAAGCAGGCCATCGACGCCACCCTGCAGAACCTGGCGGCGGAGGACAGCCGCTTCTGCCCGGTTGCCGACCGCTACTGGAACGCCCGCGGCGGCAGCTCCAGCGACGGCGGCGCCTTTCTCTTCACGGTGAAGGACGCGGGCAGGGGAGACGGAAGCAAGACCCTGGTATGCACCAACAAGTTCGGCGAGACGGTCAGGACCTCCTCAAACCAGACGCACTACCGGCCGGCGGCGGTGTCCACGCTTCCCGCCGCCGAATACCGGGGCGCCCAGGTGCTGCGCGATCTGGGTTCCATGAGCACCCTGGACATAAAAGATAACTGCGTTAAAAATATGCCCATCCGGGATTATGCCGCGCTTGAGCGCATGTGCGCGGCCCTTTATGCGTACGCGCAGGGGGATGATGAGGCCAAGGCGCGCGCCATAGAAGTGCTGACCCATCTCAACGACCGGCATTATGATACGGGCGGCAAGAAGCGCAGCTCGGTCCTGGCGCTGGTGCGGGACGCGCTGGCGCGCATCTTCGCCGCAACCCCCCGGCTGGATCATCATGCGGTGAGCCGCTACCGGCTGATTGACTGGACCAGCCGGGCAAGCCTGCGGCCGCCGCGCCCGGGCGAGGGAATCCTGGTGCTGAATGCCCGGAACTTTCCTCCCGAGGGGGAGGACTGCGACGCGCGGCTCATCTGTTCCGCCTTTGAGCTCGGGTGGAAACAGTTTATCTGCTACGGCTACCGGGGACAGCGCTTCCTGGGCTGCGGCCTGGGAACCTCATCGGAAGGCGTGCGGATCGATGTCTACGACAGTTCGGGAGACTATCTGGCGTCCGGCATCGACGGCATGGAGATCCACGTGCACGACAACGCCCAGGACCAGCTGGGCCAGATCATGAAGCGGGGCAAGCTGGTGGTGTATGGCGACGTGGGGCAGACCTTCATGTACGGGGCAAAGGGCGGCGAGGTCTATGTGATGGGCAACGCGGCGGGCCGGCCGCTGATCAACGCCGTCGGCTATCCCCGGGTGGTGATCAACGGAACCTGCCTTGATTACCTGGCGGAGTCTTTCATGGCCGGGGACCCGCTCAACGGCGGCGGCTTTGTCATCTTAAACGGCGTGCATTTCGACAACACCGGCAAGGTGGTGGGCTTGAAAAATCCCTACCCCGGATCCAATCTGTTTTCGCTGGCATCGGGCGGCGCCATTTACGTGCGGGATCCCCAGCGAAAAGTGGTTGCAGAACAGCTCAATGGTGGTACAATTGCCGATATCTCCACCGCAGACTGGAGGCTGATCCGGCCGTATCTGGAAGAAAACGAGCGGCTGTTCGGGATTTCGGTTACCGCGGACCTGCTGACGGTCGGGCGTACGTTGAAAAAGCCCCAGGAGGTGTACCGCAAGGTGATGCCGGTGCCGGTTGAGGCGCTGACCGAGGTGGAAGACGACTAGTGTAGTGTCCCAGAAGTTCATTACATAAGTGGTCAGGATATACACCGTCGTTTCGAGCCCTTCGCGTTCGCTCAGGATAAACTCCGCCAAGCAATCTCATGCTGTGTAACATGCTGCTTGTATTGGAAGAGATGGCTTCGTCGTCCGCCCTCGCGGGACTCCTCGCAACGACTTTTTATTATAAGTTGTTTCTGAGACACTCCACTCGCTGTTGACCGCGGGTGCAGGACCATGGATATGATCAGTGCAATAAGCTCCTGGATCAAGGAGCAGGTGGACAAGGCAGGCGCCAGGGGGATCGTCGTGGGGTTGAGTGGCGGGATTGATTCCGCCGTGGTGGCCGCCCTGGCGCTACGATCGCTGCGCCCCAACGTGCTGGGGCTGCTGCTGCCCTGCCACAGTCACCACCGGGACACTGATGATGCGCTCATGGTTGCCGGCAATTTGGGGCTGGAGACGCTGACCGTTGACCTGACCCCGGTCTTCGATCTGCTGGTCAGCATTCTTCCGCCGGCGGACGCGGGGATAACCGCCAATGTAAAGCCCCGCCTGCGCATGATGACCCTCTATCATTTCGCCCGCCTCAGGCAGTATCTGGTTGCCGGCACCGGCAATAAAAGCGAGATTTCGGTGGGTTACTTTACCAAGTATGGCGATGGAGGCTCGGACCTGCTTCCCCTGGGAGACATGCTCAAATCCCAGGTCAGGGATCTGGCGGTGCAACTCGGGCTGCCCGGGGCCGTCATCGATAAACCGCCTTCGGCGGGGCTGCTGCCCGGCCAGACCGACGAAGGCGAGCTGAACATCTCCTATGCCGAGCTGGACCAGGCGCTTACCGCCATTGCGGCGAAACGCGATGAGAACATTCCCCCCGGCGTGCGCCGGCGGGTCGAGCAGCTGATGAAGAACTCTGAGCACAAGCGGGCGCCCATTCCGGTATTTACCATGAACCGGGACCACGGCTGAGCCGGTGGGTTGCGCCGTCACCCTCTCGCATGCAGGAACAGTGATACACCATCAATCCATCCGGTCGCGTTCTGACCGATCAGCCCGGCGTGAGGCAGGGCAGGGTCGCGACGGCGGTCGCGGGCATCGCCGATGCAGCGTCATCCGGCGGATGGCCGTTGTCATGCTTCCGGTTGCCGGCGTGGTCCTTCTGTCGGGGCGCTGTTCTTTTGCCGCGCCCCGGGCGGTGCCGGTGAACGTTCCGTTGCGCCTGCCGCTTAAGAAGATCGAACGGGATATTAAGCAGCAGCTGTTTACCGGCCCGGACGGCGCCTGCGTGCTGGTTGCCGATGCGCGTTCCTGCGGCCGGCTGTCGCTGAGCAGGCCGCGGATCAGCGCGCGGGGAACATTGCTCCGCATCACCTGCGGCGCTACCGTGCTTTACGGGGGCAGGGAAGGATCGGCGTGCGCCGATGCGCAGCGCTGGCAGGGACAGCTGGAGCTGGCGGCGCAGCCGATTATGGACGCGGCCCATCGCCTGCTTACCTTGCAGGTGCGGGACATATCCTTCGTCGACAAGGACCGCAAAAAGGTGTCCGTACCTGCACTGGGTGATGTGGCGGCCCGGCTGGTGACCGACCGCTTTGCACAGGCGGCAGTCGATTGCGGACCGCTGGTGGACCGCATTGCCGGACTGTTCGCCGTACTCCTGCCCGGCGGACGCGAGCGGGTTGATCGGGCGCTCACGTCAGTCAGCCTTGGTCAGCCGCGGGTTTTCATGTTCAGCGTGGCGGTAAGGATGTCCATGGCCGTCGAGCCGCTGCCGTCCCCCCCAAAAGCCCCGGCGGAGAGGATCCGTGCGGCGCGGGAAGAGCGGCTGAAACGCTGGGATGCCTTTGTAACCTTCATAAGCAAACGACTGGGACGCAACCGGCCTCAGGAGCAGCAGCGTGGGGTGAGCGCTGTTCTGCTGGATGCCCGCTATGAGCTGGTGGAGGCGGAGGCGCGCCCTGAGGCCGCCTCTGCCGATCCGGTGCCGGGGCTATTGGTGCGCACCTGGAGACGGTTGCGGCCGGTGGCGGCGGATCTGTCCCGCGAGCCGGCATCCGCGGCGGGCGGCGATCTGGAAAACTTTATTGCCGCCGGCAACGTGCTGGCCGCGCTGAGCGCCCGGGAAAAGGCGCTCAACTATCAGGTTACCGACGAGGGGCTGCGTGCGGTTGCCGGCATTGCCGACCCGGAAACCAGGGATGATCCGCTCGCCTACAGCACCGGGGTGGACCAGGAGCTGCGCCGGCTGTTCGGCTTCGGCGACCCTCTGCCGCAACCGGTTATTGCCCCGGGCATGGCAATGCGGCACGACGCTCATGGCAGCCGCGCCCTGCTTTGCCTGGTCGGCTCCATGGTGCCGGGCGCATGGCTTCCTGCGTCCGCCTGGGCGGCGGAGGAAGCGGATGCGGCCGCAAAACTCAATTCCTGGGTGCCCCTGAAAGGTGAGCTCACGGCGTACCTGGAGACGGTGCGAACCCTGCTGGTCCAACTCGGCGATGAAACCCTCGCCAAGCGCCCGCTTGATGAACCGTATGCGCGGGTCTACCGCGACCTGGTGCTGGCAACCGCCTGGCAGGAAAGCTGCTGGCGGCAGTTCATCCGCAAGGGGGATGCGATTACCCCGCTGGTTTCATCGGCCAGTTCGGTGGGACTGATGCAGGTGAACCCCCGGGTATGGCGCGGGGTGTATGATGTCGAGGGGCTCTACGGCGACATCCGCTACAACGGCCGTGCCGGGTGTGAAATACTGCTCCACTATTTGCGGGACTACGCCATTGCAAAAGGCGAGGATAAGCTTGACGGCGGTTTAGACAATCTGCCCCGGGCCACCTATGCCATTTACAACGGCGGACCCGGACACCGCGCCCGATACCGGTCTTCCACGACCAGTTCGAGCTTGAAAAAGATTGATGCCGCCCTGTGGCAGAAGTATGATGCCGTGCGGGCGGGCAAGGCAATGGAGGTTGCGGGCTGCTATCAGTAAGCGGCCGGTCCCGGCGCAGCGGCACGGCCGCCGGGCGGGGGAGGATGCCATGCATACAATGATCACGGGTCTCCTGCTTATCCTGTTCTGCCTTGCCGCGGGAACGGGCTGCGCTCAAAAACCGGGTGAGCAAGAGGAACAAAGCGGCATTGAAGCGCTTACCGAACAGGCCGGGCGCAATGCGGCGGAAGAAATAAAAAAGCCCATCGGCAAGGCGCGCGCCATTGAAGACCTGGCAAAAAAGCGCGTGCAGGACATGGATGCGGCTGAAGAATCGGAATGATCCGGGTGGGATGAGCGCCGCACTCCGCCGCCCGGCCGGCTCACATCTTTGCGTTGTCTCCGGCGGAAAAAAGTGGTAGTACTGCGGCAGCGGCGGGACGGGTAATCGACACGCCGATCCAACACCATTAACAATTTTTTAAGAGGTAAGGACTTGAAAACCATGCATGAGAGAAACGTGAAGTGGATTGAAGAAGTGGTCGGCCAGCAGAACGAATGGCGGCGCAACACCATTAACCTCATCGCCAGCGAAAACGTCATGAGCCGGCGCGCCCGCGCGGTGATGGGTTCGGATTTTGCCCACCGCTACGCGGAAGGACATCCCGGGGAGCGCTACTACCAGGGGACCGACAAGATCGACGAGATTGAGAGCTGGATCAAGCTGCAGCTGAAGACCCTGTTCAACTGCCAGCACATGGAGGTGCGGCCCATCAGCGGCACCATCGCCAATGATGCGGTATTCAGCAGATATATAGCCCCCGGGGACGTGGTGATGGTGAATTCCACCGCAGGCGGGGGCCACATCAGCCACCATAAATCGGGGTCGGTGGGCAAGTACACAAAAAATATCGTTGACGTTCCCCTCACCCCCGACGGCTACCATATTGAGTGCGAGCAAACCGAAAAGCTGATCGCCAAGCTGCACCCCAAAGTGCTCATCCTGGGCAAGAGCCTGTTCCTGTTCCCGGAGCCGGTGCGCGAGTTGCGGAAGGCATGCAGCGACAACGGGACCACGCTCATTTACGACGCCGCCCACGTGCTCGGCTTGATTGCCGGGAAGCGCTTCCAGGACCCGCTCGCCGAGGGGGCGGACATCATGACCGCCAGCACCCACAAAACCTTTTTCGGCTCGCAGCGGGGGCTGATCATGAGCAACCTGAGCACCAAGGACTGGTGGAAAATCGACAAGGGGGCCTTCCCCGGGTCCTCGTCCAACCACCATCTGGATACCCTGGTCTCGCTGGCCATCAGCACCAGCGAGATGATCGCCTTCGCCGAAGCGTATGCCGCGCAAACCATTGCCAATGCCAAGACGCTGGCCCGGAGCCTTTCCGACAAGGGGTTCAATGTCCAGGCCAAGGCCTTTGACTTTACCGAGTCCCACCAGATTGCCATTGATGTCTCGGATCTCGGCGGCGGCAACGAGGTGGCCCGCATTCTGAAAGAGAATGACATCATTCTCAACATGAATCTTCTTCCCTTCGAACCGCTGGAAAAGGTGACCAACCCCGCGGGCATCCGCATCGGCGTCCAGGAGATGACCCGGTTCGGCATGAAGGAGGGAGAGATGGAGACGATCGCGACGCTGTTCAGAAAGTGCCTCAAGGAATCGCATGCGGTCAATAGCGAGGTGCGGGAGCTCCGGTCCGCCTTTCAAAAGGTGCTCTACTCGTTTGATGAATGAGCGCATCCGCCGCAGGGCGGAGCGCCGTTAGTTTTTCCCTGTCATTTTCCACCGCTTGATCTCTCACACCTATCGAGCAGGCTGTTGCAAACGCCTGCTCAATCGTATGTGGCTCAACCGGGGAGGGGCTTTTGAGCCACACCTCATAGCGCGATTGTGCAGCAGCCCGCCGGGGCTGCGGCAGTGTTTCAGGCAATGTTGCGCGTTTCATGCCCCGGGCAGACCGGTGCGACAGTCCGGGACAGGGTCTCCCATGAAGGCCATGCTGGCGTTAGAAGACGGAACGGTTTTCAGGGGCATCTCCTTCGGCGCCGCCGGCGAGCGGACCGGCGAGGTGGTGTTTAACACCAGCATGACCGGCTACCAGGAAATCCTGACCGATCCCTCCTACGCGGGCCAGATTGTTGCCATGACCTATCCGCTCATCGGCAACTATGGCGTCAATGATGACGACCCGGAATCATCGGCGCCCCGGGCGGAGGCGTTTGTGGTCAGGGAAGTGAGCAGGATGGCCAGCAACTGGCGATCCCGCCTGGGACTGCCGGAATACCTTGCGCAGCACGGGGTGGTGGGCATTGCCGGCGTTGACACCAGGGCGCTTACCCGGCATATCAGAACCGCCGGCGCCATGAAGGCGGTGGTTTCCACCGAGTGCCTCGATGAACGCGAACTGGTCGGCAAAGCGCAGTCGTCGCCCGGCATCATCGGACGCGACCTGGTGCAGACGGTGACCTGCAAAACTGCATATCAGTGGGAGGAGCGGGAACGGCAGACGCCCCCGCGCTACCGGGTGGTCCTGCTGGACTGCGGCGCCAAGCGGAACATCATGCGCATGCTGGCGCGGTCGGGATGCGCGGTGACCGTGGTTCCCGCGCACACCCGGGCGACGGAGATTATGGCCCTGCATCCCCAGGGGGTGGTGCTTTCCAATGGTCCCGGCGATCCCGCCGCGGTGCCCTACGTGGTGGAGACGGTGCGCGCGCTGATCGGCAGGCTTCCCCTGCTCGGCATCTGCCTCGGCCACCAGATGCTGGGACTCGCCCTGGGAGGAACAACCTATAAGCTCAAGTTCGGCCACCGGGGCGGCAACCAGCCGGTCAAGGACCTGGCCAGCGGTAAGGTGTCAATCACCTCCCAGAACCACGGTTTTTGCGTGGACCGGGAGAGCCTTACGGACAGCGACATAGAGCTCACCCACATCAATCTCAACGACCACACCCTGGAGGGCATGCGGCATAAGACGCTGCCCCTTTTCTCGGTGCAGTATCATCCCGAAGCAGCCCCCGGGCCCCATGACGCATCCTACCTGTTTGATGAGTTTACCGGCATGATGAAGAGGTGGACCGGTGCCTAGGCGGACGGATATACATAAAATCCTGATCATCGGCTCCGGGCCGATTGTGATCAGCCAGGCCTGTGAATTTGACTATTCCGGGACCCAGGCCTGCAAGGCGCTCAAGGACGACGGCTTTGAAGTGGTGCTGATTAACAGCAACCCCGCCACCATCATGACCGATCCCGAGGTGGCCGGCCGCACCTACGTGGAGCCGATCACCCCGGAGATGGTGGAGAAGGTGATCATCAAGGAGCGGCCGGACGCGCTGCTGCCCACCCTCGGCGGGCAGACCGCGCTCAACGTGGCCTCGGTGCTGGCGGAACGGGGGGTGCTCCGCGCTCACGGGGTGACCATGATCGGGGCCGATTATGATGCAATACAGAAGGCGGAGGACCGGGAGCGGTTCAAGGAGGCGATGCTGCGCATCGGCGAGGAGGTCCCGCGCAGCGGCCTCGCCCGCACCATGGAGGAGGCCCGGACGCACGCGCAGGAAATCGGCTACCCCCTGATCATCCGCCCCAGCTTCACCCTGGGCGGGACCGGCGGGGGCATTGCCTATAACGTGGAGGAGTTTGAGGCGATTGCCGCGCGCGGCCTGGAATGCAGTATGATCAGCGAGATCCTCCTGGAAGAATCGGTCCTGGGATGGAAGGAATACGAGCTGGAAGTGATGCGGGACCTTAAGGACAACGTGGTGATCATCTGCTCCATCGAGAACCTTGATCCCATGGGCATTCACACCGGCGACAGCATCACCGTGGCGCCGGCCCAGACGTTGAGCGATAAGGAATACCAGGCGATGCGGGACGCCGCCTGCCGCATCATCCGGGAGATCGGGGTGGAGACCGGGGGGTCGAACGTCCAGTTTGCCGTTGATCCCGCCAGCGGGCGCCGGGTGGTGATTGAAATGAACCCGCGGGTGTCGCGGAGTTCCGCCCTGGCATCCAAGGCCACCGGCTTCCCCATCGCCAAGATGGCGGCAAAGCTGGCGGTGGGCTACACCCTGGACGAGATCCGCAACGACATCACCCGGGAGACGCCTGCCTCGTTTGAGCCGGCCATTGATTATTGCGTGGTTAAAATTCCCCGCTTCACCTTCGAAAAATTCCCCGAGGCGGACAGCGTGCTGGCCATTTCCATGAAATCGGTGGGTGAAACCATGGCCATCGGGCGCACCTTCAAGGAGGCCCTGCAAAAGGGACTGCGGTCGCTGGAGACGGGGCGGCACGGCCTGGGCGCCGACGGCAGGGACCTGATGGCGCTCGGTCCGGGCATGAGCACGGCGGCGGCCGGCCGGGAGATCGATGATCTGAAATTGCACATCAGCGAAAAACTGGCGGTGCCCCGGGCGGAGCGGATATTTTACATAAAATATGCGCTGCAGCTGGGGATGAGCGTGGCCGAGGTGGCGGCGCTGACCGGCATCGATCCCTGGTTCATCGATAACATAGGGCAGATCATCGAGACCGAGGGGGAGATTGCCGCCTGCCGCGGCGCTGCCGGGAGCGGCGGGAGGGAGGGCCGCGGTCATGGCCCGCGCCTTTCCCCGGATCTGCTGCGCGAGGCCAAGCGGCAGGGCTTCTCCGACCGGCAGCTTGCCCACCTGCTGGGCACGGATGAGGATGCAATCAGGCGGCTGCGCCGTGCGTGCGGCGTCGAGCCGGTGTTTAAGCTGGTTGATACCTGCGCCGCCGAGTTCGAGGCCTATACCCCCTACTACTATTCCACCTATGAAGAGGAAAACGAAAGCGTCAGAACCGGCGTGAAGAAAATCATGATCCTGGGGGGAGGGCCCAACCGCATCGGCCAGGGGATCGAATTTGACTACTGCTGCGTCCACGCCTCCTTTGCCCTCAGGGAGCTGGGCTATGAGACCATCATGGTCAACAGCAATCCCGAGACGGTGAGCACCGACTATGACACCTCGAGCAAGCTCTATTTCGAGCCCCTGACCCTGGAGGACGTGCTGGCAATTGCCGACCGGGAAAAGCCCGACGGGGTGATCGTGCAGTTCGGCGGGCAGACCCCGCTCAACCTGGCGGTCCCGCTGGCGAAGCACGGGGTCCCCATCATCGGGACCGGCCCCGACAGCATCGACCGGGCCGAGGACCGGGAGCGCTTTAAGGAGTTGCTGAAGAAGCTTGACCTCAACCAGCCCCTCAACGAAACCGCCGGCAGCCTGGAGGAGGCCCGGCTCAAGGCGCGCGGCATCGGGTTCCCGGTGGTGGTGCGGCCCTCCTATGTGCTGGGGGGCAGGGCGATGAAGATCGCCTACAACGAGGAATCGCTCTGCGAGTTCGCGGCCGATGCGCTGCAGGTATCGCCCGACCATCCGCTGCTGATCGATAAATTTCTTGAGGATGCCATCGAAGTTGATGTGGACGCGGTCGCCGACGGCGAGCGCTGCGTCATCGCCGGCATCATGGAGCATATCGAGGAGGCGGGGATTCACTCCGGCGACAGCGCCTGCGTCATTCCTCCCTATACCCTCGGCGATGAGATGATCCGGACCATACAGGAAAGCACCGTCCGGCTGGCCCGCGAGCTTGCCGTGGTGGGACTGATGAACATACAGTACGCGGTCAAAAATGATGTGCTCTATGTGCTCGAGGTGAACCCCCGCGCCTCCCGCACCGTGCCCTTTGTGAGCAAGGCGACGGGAGTGCCCTGGGCGAAGATCGCCGCCAAGGTCATGGCGGGCAGGACGCTTGGAGAGCTCGGGGTCAGGGACGAATACCCGTCAGACCATATAGCGGTCAAGGAGGCGGTCTTTCCCTTCAGCCGGTTTGCCGGGGTTGACCCGGTGCTGGGGCCGGAGATGAAATCAACCGGCGAGGTCATGGGCATCGACACCGATTTCGGACGGGCATACGCCAAATCGCAAATTGCCGCGGGGCAGCTGCTGCCGGCGCGGGGCAGGGTGTTTATCAGCGTGAAGAACCAGGACAAGCGGCCGATTATCTTTATTGCCAAGCGGCTGTTTGATCTGGGCTTCACCCTGCTGGCCACCGGCGGCACCGCCCGGGTACTGGCCCGCAGCGGGCTCGAGGTGCAGCCGGTCCTGAAGATCATCGAGGGCCGGCCCAATATTGCCGACCTGATCAAGAACGGGGAGATCGACCTGATCATCAATACCCCTTCGGGCAAGGAAGCCTATGCCGACAAGCTCAGTCTGAGAAGCCTTGCGGTTATGTATAACGTTCCCTACATCACCACCGTTTCCGGCGCCTCGGCGGCGGTGAACGGCATTGAATTTCTCCAAAAAGGGGGCCTGGAGGTGAAGGCCCTGCAGGACTACCATGCGCGGGAGTGAAGACGTGATAGCAGTACCGATGAGCAACACACCGGCAGATGAGATGGAACGGCCGCTGCGGGAAGCATGCGGTGTCTTCGGCATCTTCGGCCATGAAGACGCCGCCCGCATCACCTACCTCGGCCTGTATGCCCTGCAGCACCGGGGGCAGGAGAGCGCGGGGATTGTTGTTTCCGACGGGAAGCACCTCACCGGCTACCGGGGCATGGGGCTGGTGCCGGAGGTGTTTCATGAAGAGCAGTTGAAAAAGCTGAAGGGGGACCGGGCCATCGGCCACGTGCGCTATTCCACCACCGGCAGCTCGGAGATAAAAAATGCCCAGCCGTTCCAGGTGGAGTACCTGCGGGGATCGCTGGCCATCGCCCACAACGGCAACCTGGTCAACACCCTCGAGCTCAAACGGGCGCTGGAAAAAGCCGGTTCGATCTTTCAGTCCACCATGGACAGCGAGGTCATCGTGCACCTGCTCGCCCGTTCAAAGGGGGCGGTGATCGATGACGCGCTGATTGAGGCCCTGCCGCAGCTGAAGGGGGCCTATGCCCTGGTCCTGCTCACCCCGCATGAGATGATCGGCATCAGGGATCCGCACGGGCTGCGGCCCCTCTGCATCGGCATGCTTGACGGATCCTACGTCTTCGCCTCGGAGACCTGCGCCCTGGATCTGATCCAGGCCGACTATGTGCGGGAGGTGGAGCCGGGGGAGATCGTCACCGTCGATGAAAACGGCCTGCGCTCGCTCAAGCCCTTTCCCGCGGTCCGGCCCGCGCTCTGCATCTTTGAGTTCATCTATTTCGCCCGGCCCGACAGCACGGTCTTCGGGGGGGGCGTGTACCAGGCGCGCAAGCTGCTGGGCAGGGGGCTGGCCGGGGAGCAGCCGGTTGCGGGCGATCTGGTGATACCCATGCCCGACTCCGGCAACTGCGCCGCCCTCGGCTTCGCCGAGGCCTCGGGCATTCCCTTCGAAATGGCCATTACCCGGAACCACTACGTGGGCCGCACCTTTATTCAGCCCACCCAGATCAGCCGGGACCTGGGGGTGAAGGTAAAGCTGAATCCGGTCAAGGATGTGATACGGGACAAGCGGATCGTGGTCATCGAGGATTCCATAGTCCGGGGCACCACCAGCAAAGTCAGGGTGAGAAACCTGCGGGAGGCCGGGGCGCGGGAAGTGCACATGCGCATCAGCTGTCCCCCGCACCGCTTTCCCTGTTATTACGGCATTGACTTTCCCACCCGCAAGGAACTGATCGCCTCCTCCCACTCGGTGGATGAGATTGCCCGCTTCATGGGGCTTGACAGCCTGGGATACCTCAGCCCGGAGGGCATGATGAAGGCGATGCCCTTCGACCGGGAAAAATTTTGCCTGTCATGCTTCGACGGCCGCTATCCGGTAATCTAGCAGGCTGTTGCTTATTTTTCTTCAACATGAGAATAGATTTGAGAACCCCCTCACCCTAACCCTCTCCCCCGGTGGGGCGAGGGGACTATTTGATTTACTCGATGCCCCTATAGTAAATGAGAACAAATGAACTCCCTCTCCCCTTTGTGGGAGAGGGTTGGGGTGAGGGGAAATCAATACAATAATTATCGCCCGTAGGAGCGGCGTTACGCCGCGAATGCATCGCGCCTGAAGGCGCTCCTACCGACCTTTCACATAGCTTTTTTGGATCTCTTCGTACACGCTCGGCACAGCACAAGGAGGACGTACATGAAAGTGCTCATTGCGGATGGCCTGGAGAAGGAAGGCATCGAACTCTTTGCCGGAACCGGCGGGGTGACGACGGATGTCCATGCCTCCCTGTCGGCTGACGAACTGAAAGAGAAAATAGCCGGCTATGACGGTCTTATCGTCCGCAGCGCCAGCAAGGTGACTGCGTCGGTCATGGAATCTGCGCCGCGCCTCAAGGTCATCGGCAGGGCGGGCATCGGCTACGACAACATCGATGTTGATGCCGCAAGCAGGCGGGGGATCGTGGTGATGAACACGCCGGGGGCCAATGCCATCACCACCGCCGAGCATGCCATCAGCCTGCTCCTGGCGCTTTCCCGCCACATTCCCCAGGCCGCCGCCTCGCTGAAAGCGGGCAAGTGGGAAAAAAAGAAATTCATGGGCGTGGAGGTGTTCGACCAGACCCTGGGCGTCATCGGCCTGGGCAATATCGGTCAGGTGGTGGCGGACCGCGCCCGGGGACTGAAAATGAGGGTGATCGCGTTTGACCCCTTTCTCACCGAGGAAGCCATGGCCAAGCGGGGGGGCGACCGGGTGACCTTCGAGGAGCTGCTTGCCCGTTCCGATTACATCACCGTCCACACCCCGCTTACCGACTCCACCCGAAACCTGATCGACGCACGGGCATTCAAACTCATGAAAAAAGGCGTACGCCTTATCAACTGCGCGCGGGGAGGGATCATCAACGAGCGGGATCTCTATGATGCCATCAAGCAGGGCGTGGTTGCCGGTGCCGCGCTCGATGTGTTTGAGCAGGAGCCGCCGGAGGGCAATCCCCTGCTCGGTCTGGATGAGGTCATTGCCACCCCCCACCTCGGCGCCTCCACCACCCAGGGGCAGGCCCGGGTGGCGGAAGCGATTGCCCGGCAGGTCAGGGATTACCTGGAGAAGGGGATCGTTGCCAACGCGGTAAACGTTCCTTCGGTGAGTCCGGAGATGCTGGAGCGGGTCAGGCCCTATCTCAGCCTGGCGGAAAAGATGGGCAGCTTCCAGGCGCAGACCGCCGCGGGCGGCATTCAGCAGGTCACCGTCGAGTACAGCGGCGAGGTCGCCGCGTATGATCCCGCCCCGATCACCATCTGCCTGCTGAAGGGTCTACTGGAGCGGGCGCTGGCCGAGGGGGTTAATTATGTCAATGCCGCTCTCATTGCCAAAGAGCGGGGCATCAAGGTCAGCGAGGTCACGACCAGGGATACCGAAGGCTTCACCAGCCTGATCACCCTGCGCACCATGACCGAGGAAGGTGAGCACTCCATCGCGGGCACCCTCTTCGGCAGGGGAGACCCGCGCATCGTGCGGGTTGACAGCTTCCTCACCGAGGCGGAGCCCGAGGGCACCATTCTGCTCATGCATAATAATGACAAGCCCGGGGTGATCGGCGCCATCGGCAGGGCGCTGGGGAGCCGGGGGATCAACATTGCCAAGATGCACTTGAGCAGGCAGAAGGCCGGGGGCGTGGCCATTTCGCTCATCCACGTGGATGAGCCGGTTGAGGATGCGGTGCTGCGCCGGCTTTCCAAGGTGGAAAACATCCTGTCGGTCAGGCAGATCACCCTGTGATCACGATGTCGGGCATGTGAGGCGCAACCATGGAGACAAGCAGCCTGGTGGGAATCATATCAGATACCCATGACAACCGGAAGGCGATTGCGCGCGCGGTTGCGCTCTTCAACCGGCGGGGAGTGGGGAAGGTCTTCCATGCGGGTGATATTATATCGCCTTTTACCGCGCTCGATTTCTCAAGGCTCGCCTGCGGCATGGTCACCGTCTTCGGCAACAATGACGGCGAGCGCATCGGCCTGCAGAAGACCTTCGGCCCGCTCGGGACGATTACCGCGGGACCGCACCAGTGCGAATACGGCGGCAAGCGGTTTGTGCTGATGCACGAGCCTGTGTGCGTGGACGCGCTGGCCGCGGGCGGCGCGGTAGATGTGATCATCTACGGGCACACCCACGAAATCGACGTGCGAACCGGCCGGACGCTGATTATCAATCCCGGCGAGGGCGGGGGCTGGCTGAGCGGCCGGGCCACCGCCGCAATTCTCGACCTGACCACCATGCAGGTGGAGATAGAGGACATCGGGTGAGCGGAAGCATCTTCAAGATTGGGGTCAGCCCTTGACGGGTTGTTGCCCAAAGCGAATGACAAAAAAGTAATTAAGGAGTAGTCCCGCCT
>JAEAMF010000182.1_pt1 | contig 106455 bp, 89 predicted proteins | sample 8958721 | NCBI WGS metagenome assembly JAEAMF01 (sample SAMN16933255, study PRJNA681124) | bioreactor sludge metagenome | isolation source: anaerobic bioreactor treating anionic surfactant - SDBS | place: India: Bengaluru | collected 2019-02-28
TGTACAATAAAAACTCCTCGATTGCCAATGATACAGCATCCAAAATGTGGATGAATGATTCTTTAGTTAAACTACCATCAAGTTCAAAATGATGAACAATACCATGACGATATTGAATAATTTCAAATATTCTTTTCTCAAGAAAGGATACAGATTTTCCGATACGCTTCTTTTTAAATAGTATTTTTCTGACATCACTACCAAGCCAATCTTTGTATGCTTTATTCAGTTGGTCGAGGTTTTGAAATGTGTAGCTTTCAGCAATAAGGCTCTCAATGCTTCGGCTCTTGTTGTGAACATCAATAACTATTGCAAAATCAATTTTTGCCTTATAATTTTTTCTCTTCTCAAGTGCCAAATTGTCGTAGGAAATAAGGATCTGAAATGCTTGAGAGAAAAAAAACTCGAACATTGAGACTGCGAATGGCACAAGTCCGTTATAAATGACCCTGCTTGGGTCTAGGCTCTTAATGAATTCAATATAGTTGTCTATCCTTCCTCCGGAAAGCTGGGGATTATTGATCGATGGCCCCGGAAGTGTATATTTCACCGCGGACAATTTTTCATTGACTTGTCGAGTTACTCTAGATAAGCCGCGACTTATTGGTGTGCTTTTATCCACCCACAAAGGTGCATACTTATTTGTTCCATAATCGCCTTTTATCGTTCCGCCAAACTTTTTTCTGGCACCCTTCAAAACTTCATTTAACATTGCAACATCATACCAGCTTGCTCCATACCTATTGCGTACATGCAGTGCCCACTCGCTTTTCGAAATACGCTTTTCTTCTTCTGAAGTTGGGTAGATGTCAGCTGAAACACCATCCATGGATTTGTACTCTTGGTCGTTAAACCAAGAGAAATTCAATGTTCCGTTTGGCCAATCCCATAAATGAGAGCATCTTATAAAACCCAGGCTTTCAAGGTAGTTGCTCAACTCTTTTCGTGTAGCCTTTTTTGGATACAGTGTGATGTCTCTTCCCATAATCTCTTAGTTCCTAAGCGACAGGGCTTCCATATGCTCAGCATCAGCGGAGGCTCGAAGCGATTTCCACTGCATACTATTATCAGTCAGCCAGATCGGGGCTTTAAAAGGCACTCAACTTCACGGCCTGCCTGAAAATCAATCATTGGTTAGAAACTGTTGAGCAACATTTAAAAGGCGCTCGGACCATTTTATTGTATCCTCTCGGTTTCTATTGCGACGATTACGTTGAGTCTTCTTTTCCTTTTTTGTGAGATAGTCCAGCTCATGAATGATTTGATTGCGAGCCTCAAAGATTTGATCGAGCACCTTGTGGTCATCCTTATTCAGCTTTAAGTCGATACCTATCGATGAAGCAGCACTAAGAAGCTGCTGTCTTGATTGCAGAGAATCACCAGTAAGCGAATAAACATATCTATTAATAAAATATTTTTGAGGCTTTTCTTCTGCAAGAGCAAATGCTAACTCCTTTACATTCGGCTCACTTCCCGACGACAATTCACGTACAATATATTGACGAAATTCATCTTGTGCCTTTTGGGGGAGCTGAGTCATTTTCGGAATCTGGTCACGAAGAACCTGTTTAACTACACTATCAAGAGTAGCACCGCTAAAAACCAACATGCTTCTCAGAAGATCTTGTTCTTGATTGGTCGTGAATCCTCCTTTCTGATCTCTATATCGTCTTTTTCGCTTTTGCTCAAAAAGATCATAAAATGACTTAATGGAATCGATTCCATAACTTAAAATTTCCGCTGCCTTAGTTGAACATGAAGGAACACCGTCATGGATAATGTATTTGTTGAAATCAGGTATATATACTCGCGTCTTCTTCATTTCAAACTCCAGCACAAATCATTTTTATTTGTTTTATGTATTTTATTATAAATGAATTAAGAAAAGTTAAAAAATAGTTAAAATCTTTCTTTTTTGTTACTTGAAAAAGAACATTCTTTCTATATTAATTACTAAATGGAGTAGAAGAGGCGATCGGCGACACCTCGCCCCTGGAGAACGACTGAATCGGATTTTCTCTGCTTTCCGAGTCGCCCGCTCGTCCTGAATCACCGCTTCATCAGCGCGAACGCGCCCCAGCCCAGGTATTCGCGCGTGTAAGCGGCGTAGCGCTCGGGTTCCGAGGTAAGCTTGGCCCGCACTTCGTCCGCCAACTCGTCGGCGGGATAGGCTTCAAGCCATCGGCGCATGGTGAGCCACTTGGCCGCCTCGTATCGGTCCCAGCTGTCCTGGTCCGCCAGGACCATCTCCACGACGTCGTAGCCGAGGCGGCCGAAAGACGCGAGAAGTTCCGGAAGCGGGAGAAAATCGGAGATGGCGCCGGCCAGACACCCCTTGGCGACATCTTCCGTCGGCGGCAGCTGCCGCCAGTAGGGCTCGCCGATGAGGATGATCCCTCCGGGGCGGAGACTCCGCCCCAGAAGCTCGATGGTGCCGGCGACTCCCCCGCCGATCCAGGTGGCGCCGAGACAGGTGGCCACGCCGACCTTCTCGTCCGAGATGAAGCCGGCCGCCTCGCCATGGATGAACTTGACTTGACCGGCGACGCCGAGCTTTTCAGCGCGTACTTTCGCCTGTTCGGTGAACAACTGGCTCATGTCGACGCCGGTGCCGATGACTCCGTAATCGCGCGCCCAGGTGCATAGCATTTCGCCCGAGCCGCTGGCGAGGTCGAGAATCCGGGTGCCCTTTTCCAGACGCAGCGCCGCGCCGAGAGTGGCGAGCTTCTCGGGCGTGAACGGATCGTGGATGCGGTGAGCGCTTTCGCTGATGTTGAATATCCGTGGAATATCCATTGCAGAAAACCTCCTAAAGCGTGAGGGCCGGTACTTTAATTCTTGTATTCTTCACCGGCTCTCCTTTTGGCGTTTTTATATAGATGCCCCAGCGATTGGGGTTTCAGATCGTAAAACAGTGGGATCTCGACGATCTGCGCGTATGTCGAGCCTGCGAAATCATGCAGCCAAACGAGCAGCTCACCTCTCAGGCGCTTGCCGGAATATGTGTCGCAGTCAATCCGATCGATCTTGATCTTATGCTTGCGTTCAAATTCCTGGATCACTTTCGCCTCAGGCTCGAAAAAATGGTCCTCGCTCCGCATGCGCTTTGCGTCCGCCTCTGTTTTCCTGCGCTCGAATTTGGGCAAAGCATCTTCAATCGCATCCTCTTGGCCGATGACAGGGCCCAGCCTCGTCTTTATTAAGGGCAATGCCACGTCGGAAACATCGCCCAGGGTTTCGAGAAACTTTTTCCGTGTCCTGAACAGTCCCTCGACGATGTCCGTGGCCAGCCAATCTTGCTTGAATCCATCAAAATACAACCTGGCGCTTGACCAGGGATAAGAAATTGCCGCTCGCGCCAGCCCGGCCTTGACCGGATTCTGGAGAACATAGCGGATCGCCAGGATCAGATAGGAATCGTCTTGGATCAGAGACGAGTGGAACCGGTCCTGGAATACGTACCCTTTGCTCCCGGATTTTTTCCGGTAGAGCAGCCCGTACTGGCCGTTCAACTGCTTGAAAAACTGGGACAGCCGGCCCGACATGTTTTCCAAGATGAGGTGATAATGGTTGTCCATCACGCAATAGGCAATGATCCGTACGCCGTTCACCCGCGCTTTTTCCCTCAGCAATTCCAGAAAAGTGCTCTTGTCCCCTTCATTGGCGAAAATACTCTCTCCATTGATCCCCCGGCTTGTCGCATGATGGAATGCCCCGGGGTATGTCAGCCTGGGAAATCTCATGGCCCGATTCTACCACAGCAGAAATGGGGAGAGCAGTCAGGATCTTGTGACTTTCCAGCGGGAGGAGATCAAATACAAGAATTAAAGTACCGACCCCAATTCGTTCCGCACACAAGAACAGGGTGGGAGGATTGGCAGTAGATTTCCTTCAGAGGATGACCGATTCGGAACGCGGGAGGAGCGCACACATGAAACGATGCGCCTCGTCGCACTGCCTGAGGATCTCCAGGCATTCGCGGTCGCTAAGGCGGGCGAGCGCCGGGTCGTTCCTTTTGTAAAATGCCAATCCGAACAAATAGATCTCCTCCTTCAGCTTCCGGTTGGGGCTGGGCGGGACCCGGACCAGGAGATCCATGTCCACGACGTCCTTTTTCTTGCCGTGGCAATTGCCCGCCGTGAGGTCAACGAAAGTCGCGTGGAAACCGAGGACGCAATGGGTCTGCGGGATGAAGCTCAGCCCGTGGGGCGCCAGGATCCGCTCCACCCCTTCGACGATGCTTTCGTCGAGCCGGTAAAACCCGATGTACTTGAAAATGGGGACCCCGAGCTCCTCCGCCAGCTCGGCGATGACGCCGTGCTTGGACGAGCAGGTGCCCATGCCGTCGGCGAACAGCGAGAAGGCGTCGTCGGGATTCGAGTTGTACCCGTAGGGCAGTTCCTGGACCCAGCGGCAGGCATCGCGCAGTGAGCGAACGCCAAGTTCCTGGAAACGCAGGCCGATGCGTCCTTTTCCCGTGATGGCCGCTTCTTGAAAATCTCCAAAGGATTTCATTGATTGGCTCCATTCCTGGCGTCCAGCAGCTTCTCGATCCGGCGCGCCGCGGCGAAGAGGTCGGGCTCGACCCAGTCGGCTTCGCTGAAATCCTGGCCGCGGGTGTAGTCGTTGGGCACGGCGACGACCGGGCAGCCGGCGGCCCTGCCGGCCAGCACGCCGTTGCGCGCGTCCTCGAGCACGATGCACGCCGCCGGCGGCAGGCCCAGGCGGCTGCAGGCAAGGCGATAAATTTCCGGGTCAGGCTTGCCGCGCTCCAGGCCGTCGGCGGTCTGCAGCACAGCGAAGTAGCCGCGGATGCGCAGCGTGTCGAGGGCGATGTCCAGGAACTCCCGCTGGGCGCCGGTGGCCACGGCCAGCTTCAGCCGGCCATGAAAGGCCTCCAGGATCTCGTGCAGCCCGGGCATGGCGCCCAACTCACGCCGCATCTTCGCGAGCATCAGCCGGTTGCGCCATTCGAGGAGCTCCTCGGCGGGGGGATCGATCCCCAGGATGCCGCGCAACAGGCGCAGCGACTCGATGGGCTTGCGCCCCATCAGCGGCCATAATTGCTCGTCGCGGAGCTCCTTGCCGAACTGCGCGGCCATCTCGCGCTCGGCGGCGAAATAGAGGCGCTCGGAGTCGATCATCAGACCGTCCATGTCGAAGATCAGGGCGGACGGGCGCCGGTGCGTTTTTTGGAGCATTTATTATTATAGCAGAAGGTGTCCTGGTGCTCCAGGGAAGAGAGAGGGAAGGAAAAAGGGAAAGGCAGAGGGAAGAAATATTGAGAAAGATGCACTGGGATGGCTTTGTCCCACTCTCTCTTCCCTCCGTCTTCCCTGAGCTTCGTCCCGCCGTACGCCGTACGCCGTATGCCGTACGCCAGGATCCGGCTCTATTGACTTTCCCTCCCCTTCCATAGTAATAGAAAGTTATCGCCAATCCACCAAGGAGAACACCATGGCCGAACTGAAAGACGTCATTCTCGATTACGTGAAAAAGGAATACCTGGAAGAAGACGACGACCGCGAGATCACCTACGACACGCCGCTGATCTCGGGCGGCATCGTCGACTCCTTCTCCATGGTCTCGCTGAAGCGCTTCCTGGAGACGAAGTACGCCCTCCAGATCCCCGACGCCAAGGCCACCCCCGAGGCCTTCGACTCGGTGAACAACATCCTCAAGATGCTCGCCGAGTTCAACGTTCGGTAGGCGTCCCATGGCATTCACCGACGACGTCCGCGCCATCTACCAGAAAGAGCTGGGCGACATCCGCTCGGCCGGCATCTTCAAGGAGGAGCGCATCATCTGCGCCCCGCAGGACTCCGAGATCGAGGTGCAGTTCCCCGCCGGCGCCGAGATGAAGCACGTGATCAACATGTGCGCCAACAACTACCTGGGGCTGTCCTCGCACCCCGAGGTGGTGGAGGCGGCGCGCAAAGGGCTCGACCACCGCGGCTACGGCATGTCCTCGGTGCGCTTCATCTGCGGCACCCAGGACATCCACAAGGAGCTGGAGGGCAAGCTGACGAAGTTCCTGGGCACCGAGGACACCATCCTCTTCCCCTCGTGCATGGACGCCAACGCCGGCGTGTTCGAGGCCGTCCTCAACGAGCAGGACGTGATGATCTCCGACCGCCTGGTGCACGCCTCGATCGTGGACGGCATGCGCCTGTGCAAGGCCCAGCAGGACACCTTCAAGCACTCCGACATGGGCCACCTGGAGGAGAAGCTGCAGCTGCACGCCAAGGCGCGCGTGCGCGTGATCATCACCGACGGCGCCTTCTCCATGGACGGCGATCTGGCCAAGCTGGACCAGATCGTGGCGCTGGCCGAGAAGTACGGCGCCCTGGTCTTCGTCGACGACTCGCACGCCTCGGGCTTCATCGGCAGGACCGGCCGCGGCACCCACGAGCACTGCGGCGTGCTGGGCAGGATCGACATCATCACCACCACCCTGGGCAAGGCCCTGGGCGGGGCCTCCGGCGGCTGCGTCTCGGGGCGGCGCGAGCTGGTGGAGATGTGCCGCCAGAAGGCGCGCCCCTACCTCTTCTCCAACACCATCCCGCCGGTGGTGGTCTCCGGCGCCAACGCCGTGCTGGACATCATCGCGCGCACGACCGAGCGCCGCGACAAGCTGGAGCGCAACACCGCCTTCTGGCGGAAAGGGCTGACCGACGCCGGCCTGATCATCAAGGAGGGGGAGACGCCGATCGTGCCGGTGATGCTCTTCAACGCCAAGCTCTCGCAGGACTTCGCCAAGGAACTGTACGGGGAGGGGATCTACGCCGTGGGCTTCTTCTTCCCGGTGGTGGCCAAGGGCCAGGCGCGCATCCGCACCCAGCTCTCCGCCGCCCACGAGCAGAAGCACCTGGACAAGGCCCTGGCCGCCTTCGCCAAGGTCGGCAAGAAGTTCGAGATCCTGCACAAGACCAAGCAGGAGATCATCGAGCGCTACGGAATGTGACGGGGTGACCCTCGAGGAGAAGGTCGGCCAGCTGCTGATGGTCGGCTTCCGCGGCCTGGAGGCCGGCCCGCGCTCCCCCATCCTGCGCGCCGTCGAAGCCGGGCGGATCGGCGGCGTGGTCCTCTTCGACCGCGACGTGAAGCTGGGCCGTGACGGTCGCAACGTCCGCGACGCCGGCCAGGTGCGCCGGCTGATCGCGCGGCTGCAGTGCGCTGCCCCCCTGCCGCTGCTGGTGGCGGTCGACCAGGAAGGGGGGCGGGTGGCGCGGCTGCAGCGTCGCCACGGCTTCCCGGAGACGCCGCCGGCGCGCGAGTTGGGGGCTGAGGACGACCCGGCGCTCACCCGCCGCCACGCCGAGGCCACCGCCGCCGCCCTGGCCGCCGCCGGCGTCAACCTCAACTTCGCGCCGGTGGTCGACCTGGACGTATTTCCCGACAACCCGATCATCGGCCGCTTCGGGCGCAGCTACTCGGCCGACCCGGCCGTGGTGGCGCGCCACGCCCGCGAGGTGATCGCCGCCCACGCCGCCCGGGGCATCGCCTGCTGCCTGAAGCACTTTCCCGGCCATGGCAGCTCGCGCGGCGACTCGCACCAGGGATTCACCGACGTCAGCGACACCTGGACGCCGGCCGAGCTCAAGCCCTATCGCGAACTCATCGCCGCCGGCGGCGTCGAGGCCGTCATGACCGCCCACGTCTTCAACCTCCGCCTCGATCCCGAGCATCCCGCCTCCCTCTCGCGGCCGACCGTCGAGGGGCTGCTGCGGCGCGATATCGGCTTCGCCGGCGCGGTGCTCTCCGACGACCTGGACATGGGCGCCATCCGCAGCGAGTACTCCCGCGAGCGTGCGCTGGAGTTGGCGCTAAACGCCGGCAACGACATGCTGCTGATCGCCAACAACCTGGAATTCCGCCGCGACGCCGCCGAGCGGGCGCACGCGGCCGTCGTCGCCCTGGTACGCGGCGGGCGCGTGCCGGCCGCGCGCGTGGACGAGGCCTGGCAGCGGGTGCGCCGGCTGAAGCAGGGGCGGAGCTAGGAGCGGGCGGCGGGCATCTCGACGCAGAAGGTGCTGCCCCGCCCCGGCGCGCTCTCGGCCCAGATGCGCCCGCCGTGCTTGCGCACCAGCATCTCGGCGATGGAAAGCCCCAGGCCGGTCGAAGACTCGCCGCCGGTGGGCCTGGCGCTCAGGCGCTGGAACTTCTTGAACAGGTTCTCCTGGTCGGCAGCGGTGAGCCCCGGGCCCTGGTCGCTCACCTCGGCGCGCACCGTCGCCTCCATCCGCCGCGTGCGCAGCGTGATCACCGTTCCCAGCGGGGAGTATTTCACGGCGTTGCTGATCAGGTTGTCGAAGACCTCCTTCAGCCACTCCAGGTCGCCCTCGACCCGGGAGCCCGGCTCCAGCTCGAGCTGGAGCCGCTGCCCTTTCTGGCGCATCGGCTCGGCGAAGCCGTCGGCGGCCAGGGCGATCAGCTCGCCCAGGTCGAGGACCTGGAGCTCGAGCTTGACGTCGCCGCGCTCGAAGCGCGAGATCTCCAGCATCTCGTTGATCAGGTTCAGCATGCGCTTGCCGGCCAGGGTGATCTTCTCGGCCAGCATGGCGCCGCCGGCCGCCTCGCGCCCCTGGCGCTGGATCAGGTCGGCGGCCCCCATGATGGCCTGCAGGGGGTTCTTCAGGTCGTGAACGGCGATGCGCTGCAGCTCGTCCTGCATGTGGTTGGCCTTGAGCAGTTCCTCGTTCAGCCGCGACAGCTCGCCGGTGCGCTCGCGTACCAGCGCCTGCAGCTGCCGCTCGCGCCGCTGCAGGCTGCGGAAGCGCCAGCGGTAGGCCAGGACGGCCAGCAGCGAGAAGGCGAGGAAGACCACGGCCCAGAACCACGTCGTCTGGAAGAAGAAGGGGCGCAGCGTGAACCCCAGGCTGGCGCCCTGGAGGTTCCACTCGCCGTCGTTGTTGCAGGCGACCACGCAGAAGACGTACTTTCCCGGCGGCAGGTTGGTGTAGGAGACCTGGCGCTGGCCGCTCTCGGGGCTCCAGTCGCGGTCGAAGCCGCGCAGCATCGTGCGGAAGCGGTTCTTCTCGGGCACCAGGAAGCTGAGGGCAGTGAAGGTGAACTCGAGCTTGCGGCGGCCGGGACCGATGACCGGCGGGGCGGAGAGGTCGACCGGCTCGCCGTTGACGGCCAGGCGCTCGATGAGCACCGGCGGCACGCGCTCGTTGCGCTTGCGGTAGTCGGGATCGACCACGGCCACGCCCTTGATGGTCGGGAACCACAGCCGGCCGTCGCGCCCCTTCCAGCCCGCCGGCTGCGCCGGCCCGGTGCTCTCGACCCCGCGCACCCCCTCGGAGACGCCGAAGGAGAGGGAGCGCACCCGCGCCAGGCGGCCGTCGGCGAACTCGTTCAGCTCGCGCTTCTCGGCGCGGTAGACTCCCTTGTTGCAGTTCATCCACAGGTAGCCGTGGTCGTCCTCCAGGATCTGAAAGGCCACGTCGTTGTAGAGGCCGTCGCGGGAGGTGATGGCGCGGAAGCGGCCGTCCTTGAAGCGGATCAGGCCGCCGCTGTTGGTGCCCAGCCAGAGCACGCCGCCCTCGTCGGGGCGGATGCACCAGACGGCGTTCTGCATGCCGCCGGCGCTGGGCTGGAAGACCGTGACCTGGCGGCCGCGGATGCGGTACAGGTCGCCGTTGTAGGAGCCGGCCCAGACGTCGCCCTGGGCGTCCTGGGCCAGGGCGTAGATGAAGTCGTCGTGCAGGCCGTTGCGCCGGTTGATATTCTCGATCCGGCCGTCGGCATGCAGGATGTCGATGCCGCCGCCGTTGCTGCCGGCCCAGATCGCGCCGTCGCGGGCGGCAAGCACGGCGCGCACGATGTCGTTGGCCAGGCCGTTGCGCGTCGAATAGTGGGTGATGCGCTCGTTCTGCAGGCGGTGCAGGCCGCCGCCGTAAGTGCCGAACCAGATGGCGCCGTCGAGCCCCTGGGCGATGGACCAGACCCGCAGGTTGGCCAGCCCGTCGCGTTCGCCGTAGATGTGGAAGCGGCCGTCGCGGAACCGCGCCAGGCCGCCGCCGATGGTGCCGACCCAGAAATCGCCCTCGCGGTCCTGGAAGACCGCGCGGGTCATGTCCACCGGCAGCCCGTTGCGCGAATTGTAGAAGAGGTAGCGGTCGTCCTTGAGCCGGTTCAGGCCGCCGCCGAAGGTGCCGATCCACAGGCTGCCCTCGTGGTCCTCGGCCAGGGAGCGCACCGAGTCGTTGCTCAGGCCGTGGGCCAGGCCGATGGCGCTGAACTTCCTGCCCTCGAAGCGGTTCAGGCCGCCGTTGTCGGTGCCGGCCCAGAGGGTGCCGCGGCTATCCTCATACAGCACGCGGAAGCGGCCGCCGGCGATGCCGTCCTCGCCGCCGTAGGACTGCAGCGCCGCGCCGCGCCGGGCAAAGAGGCGCTCGCCGGCCGTACCGATCCACAGGGTGCCGTCGCGGGCGGCGCACAGCGACCAGATGGTGTTGTCGGCCCGGCCGCCCGGCAGGGGCAGCGCGTCCCAGCGCCCGGCGCGCAGCGAGAACAGGCCGTTGTCGCAGCCGACCCACAGCGTCCCCTCGCGGTCGGCGCTCAGCGCCGAGACATAATGCAGCTCGCCGCCGGCCGGCGCCGGCACGCGCTCGAAGCGGCCGTCGCGCCGGCGACCCAGGCCCAAGGTGGTGCCGATCCACAGCGTGCCGCCGGCGTCGAAGCACAGCGCCTGCACGAAGTCGCCCGGCAGCCCGTCGGCGGAGGTATAGAGGCGGAAGCGGCCGTCGCGGCGGCACAAGAGGCCGTTGGCCGTGCCGATCCACAGCGTGCCGTCGGCGCCTTCGGCCATGGCCAGCATGCCGTTGCTGGCGATCTCGCGGTTAGTCGACTTGTCGAAGACCGTGAAGCTCAGGCCGTCGAAGCGGCACAGCCCCTCGTAGGTGCCCAGCCACAGGTAGCCGTCGCGCGTCTGCACGATGCACAGGACGGAGTTCTGGGACAGGTCGCTGTTGTCGGTGCCCCAGAAGTCGATAATGTAGTGGTCGATGCGCTTCTGGGGATCGAGGGCCGGCGCCGGCGTTGCCACGATGGCGCAGAGCCACGCCGCGAGCAGGAAACGCCTCAGCGCCGCCGCTCCGCGGCGGAGGTTGCCGGCCGCACCTTTGTTCATCAGGGAACAATATAGCGTAAAAATGACCGATTGCAAAGCAAAATCGCGAAACGCGCTCATGGCCTGCCCGGCGGCAGCCCGTCGGCGGCCGGCCACAGGGGAAGCAGGGCCCGGTCCTCCCCGACCGCGGTGACGGCCAGCACGCGGACGCGGGGATCGTCGGGCAGGCGAAGGGTGCGCGCCCGGCCGGGCAGGTCGATGGCGAAGGCGAACGCATAGGCGTAGGCGTACGGCTCGTCCCCGCCGCCGGCGGCGTGCCGGTGCGTGGCGAACCAGGCCACCGGCGCCGGCTTGACGAATCCGGGCTCCAGCCCGGCACGGGCCGGCTGAGCGGAGTTGTCCGGCGTCCATACCCGCCGCTCCCACTGGCCGATGAAGCCTCCCCAGTCCTGAACCCGCAGCTCGCTGGGCCGGCCGTCGACGCGGAACACGGCCCTGCGGTCGCCGACGGCGGCGGCCAGGACGAGGAGGCTGGCATGATCGCCGGCGGGCAGGGCGATCTCCTGGCCGCGGCAGGCGACGGCCTGGCCGGCCGGGTCGCCCGCCGCCCGCAGCCGGAACGTCACGCCCTGGAATTCGACCGCAGCCGGGAGGAGCTCGGCCGGCACGCTCCGGCCCAGGCCGTCGAAACCGCCCGCGTTCGCTTCGCCGTTGCGGCTGACGATGCGCGCGTCGGCAGGCAGGGGCAGCGGCTTCTGGGGCGGCCGGCCGACGGCCCGCGGCGGCGGGGCGAGGGTCACGGCGAAGGCCCGCAGCCCGAAAGGAGGAAGGTCGACGACAAGCTCGCCGCGCTCCAGCCGCGCCCCGCTGCCGGCCAGCGGCCGCTCCTGGCCGTCGACCTCGCGCGCGGCGAGCAGCGGCGCGGCGAATGCCAGCCGTGCCCCCGCCGCCCCCCGGCCCCAGGACTCGACGAGGCGGACGATGATCTCCTGGCCCTCCTCGGCCTTTTTCAGGGCCAGGACGCGCACTCCCGGGTGGCTCAGGCGCATGAACGAGAAGCGCCGCCCCAGGAAGCCGGCGTGGCGGCGGGCCCGAAACGGCAGCAGCGGCTGGTCGAGGCGGTATGCCTGGCGGTCGCTGCCGCCGCGGCGCCAGTCGCCGGCGTGGGCGGCCAGGGCATAGGCGAACTCGTGGCGGCCCCAGTCCTGGGTCGCCTCATGGGCGTGGATCCCGGCGGCGGCCGGGGTGCGCAGCAGGGTCAGGCGCAGGGTGTGCTCGTCGGGGCGGTCGGAGCCGTACTTGCTCCCGCTCAGCACGGTCACGCCGAAGGCGCCGCCGGCGTCGCTCAGGTCGAACCAGCGCTGGGCCGCCATTTCGAACATGCCGGGGCCGTTGACCGGCCGGCGGACGACGCCGACGTCGAGATTGTAGTCCGCCAGGCGGTTGCCGGCCGTCAGCGGGAACACGGCCTTCAGGTGGGCGGCAGCGGTGCGCCAGTCGACCGCGTCGGCGAACTCCAGGCGCCGGCCCGCCTCCCCCGCCGCCAGGCGGACGGTCTGCACGAAGCGCGACCCCTCGCCCCGGCGCTCGATCTCCAGGGCGACGCGCGCCGGGCCGCGCTCGCGCAGCCGCACCCGCGCCGGGGCGGAGACGAGATGGCGCGGCGGCCGCGCCTGGTCCCGCCACTCCATGTTCCAGGCCGGGAAAGCGCGCGGGGCGTCGGTCTTGATCTCCAGGCGCAGCGGCGCCGCCAGCAGCTCGCGGCCGAGCTCCTTGGCGAAGACGGAGGCCACGTCACCGTTGCCGTCCAGGCGCACGCGGTAGAAGCCGTTCTCCAGCGCACCGGGCTCCGCCCGCAGCGTGCCGGCGCCGGCCGGCGCCGCGGCCGGGCGCAGGTCGAAGACCGCGAAGCCGACGGCGGGCACGCGGGCCAGGAAGACGACGCGGCCGTCGTCGTTGCGCTGCGCCGGCACCTCGCGGCCGTCGGGATCGAACACGCGCACCGCCGGCGGCGCACGGTCGCCGAAGGGCGCATCCGCCTCCACCAGGTCCTCGCGCTCGGTCTCCAGCGGGTTGAAGACGACGACGGGGACGCCCGCGGTGCGGGTGTCCAGCGCCGCCGCCACCGCCGCCGCCCCCCCGGCCAGCAGCGAGCGGAAGCGGTTCAGGGCCAGCAGCTGGTCGTTCCAGGAGTATTCATAGGCCTCGGGCAGGCAGGTGCCGGCCAGGATGTCGTGGGACTGGGCGGCCAGCGCCAGCGCCCAGGCATCGGCCAGCTCGCGGCGCGGATAGTCCAGGCCGCCCAGCCATTCGCCGGCCAGCGCGGCCCGCTCGGCGGCGTCGGCCATGGCCTCGTTGCGGCGGTTCCAGCGCTTGACATAGCCCTGCGAGGTCAGGACGCCGGCCGAATGCTCGCGCAGCTGCATCTCGCCGCGGTAGCGCGGCAGCCGCGCCGCCTGGCGCGCGTCGATGTCCAGGAACATGCGCTCGGCGCTGGCGGGCAGCACGCGCACCGGCCCGCCGCCGACCGCGGCCACGGCGCCGCCAGCGGGGAGCGCCTCACCCGCCTCCAGGCCGAGGCGCCGCGGCGGCAACGGCAGCCTGGCGTTGCGCTTGCCGACGATCGCCTCCAGCAGGGCCAGCGACGCGGGAGGCGGGGCGCCGCCGCGGTCGCCGGCCCCGTGGTACATAAAGTCGGCGAACAGGCCGCTGCCGGCGCCGTTGCGCGTGATGCGCCGGGGCCAGTCGACCATGCGCGCCGCCGCCCGGGCGGAGTAGCCGGCCGCGCGCGGGCTGCGGCTCAGGTCGTACCAGATCCGGCCGTCGTACGGGCCCGGGTTCAGCGCGGCCACCACGCCCCGGCCGTCCACCCCCTCCCAGAACCCGACGTTGAACGGGATGCCCGGCGGGGTGTCCTGGGGCGAGCCGGGCCCGCCGGCCGCGGCGCTCGATCCCCAGGTCAGCTTCTGGGTGGAGAAGCCGCGCAGGCCGCAGTGGGCGATGACCGTGGGCAGGCTGGCCGGGAAGCCGAAGTCGTCGGGGAGCATGAGCTCGGCGCTGCTGCGGCCGAGCAGGGAGCGGAAGACGCGCCCGCCGTACAGGACCTGGCGGATGACCGACTCGGGGGCAGCGAGGTTCACGTCGCACTCCTCGAAGAGGGCGCCGCTGGGGAACCAGCGGCCGGCGGCGACCTGCCGCCGCACCTCGGCCAGCAGCTCCGGGTGGTACTCGGCCAGCAGGCGGTAGCGGTTGGCGCCGCCGAAGTTGAAGACGTAGCGCGGGTAGCGGCGGATGAGCCCGAGGTTGAGGCGCACGGTCCGCGGCAGGTACTCGGAGATGGTCGCCGGGTAGGCCCACCGCCACTGGCTGTCCAGATGGGCGGAGGCCACGGTGTACAGGACCGGCGCCGGGCCGGCGTGATGGCGCGACGACGACTGCACCAGGGCCAGGGCCGCCAGCAGGGCGGCGGCCAGCGCCGCGCCGGCGACCGCTGCTTTCTTCGTTGCTCGCTCGCTGCTCATGGGATCCCGCGGGCCGATTATAGCAAAAAACGGGGCGGATCCGAACCGCGCCGGGCCAGGGGTTTGGCGTCGCCGCCGTTTGGGTGTAGAATGAGGCGCCTAAGGAGAGACCCATGTACCAGCGAGTGAAATACGACTTCAAGCAGGAGATCATCAAGATCAAGGACGCGGGCCTGTTCAAGGAGGAGCGCACCATCCTCTCCAGCCAGAAGCCCGAGATCCACGTCCAGTTCCCCGCCGGCTCGGAGCCCCGCGAGGTGCTGAACTTCTGCTCCAACAACTACCTGGGGCTGGCCAACCACCCCGACATCGTGCACGCCGCCCACGAGGCGCTCGACCGCTACGGCTTCGGCCTGGCCTCGGTGCGCTTCATCTGCGGCACCCAGGACCTGCACAAGCGCCTGGAGGAGCGCATCTCGCAGTTCTACCAGGCCGAGGACACCATCCTCTATTCCTCGTGCTTCGACGCCAACGGCGGGCTGTTCGAGAGCCTGCTGGGGGCGGAGGACGCCATCGTCACCGACGCCCTGAACCATGCCAGCATCATCGACGGCATCCGCCTGTGCAAGGCCAAGCGCTTCATCTACGAGCACTCCGACATGGACTCGCTGGAAAGCGTCCTGCGCAAGGCCCGCGAGGGCGCGGACGTCTGGGACGGGCCGGGCCTGGACAAGGAGCCGGTCCCGGCGCGCAACATCGTCATCGCCACCGACGGGGTGTTCTCCATGGACGGCGACATCGCCAACGTGCGCGGCATCATCGAGCTGGCCAACCGCTATGACGCGCTGGTCATGGTCGACGAGTCGCACGCCACCGGCTTCCTGGGCCGCCGGGGCCGCGGCTCGGTCGAGGTGCACGACGCCCTCGGCCAGGTGGACCTGATCACCTCCACCCTGGGCAAGGCCATGGGCGGCGCCACCGGCGGCTTCACCACCGGCCGCCGCGAGATGATCGAGATCCTGCGCCAGAAGTCGCGCCCCTACCTCTTCTCCAACACCCTGGCGCCGTCGATCGCCGCCGCCGGCATCGCCGCCTTCGACCTGCTGGAGAAGAGCGACGACCTGCGCCAGCGGCTGATGGAGAACACGGCGTTCTTCCGCTCGGAGATGACGCGCCTGGGCTTCGACATCAACGAGGGCATCCACCCCATCGTCCCCGTCCTGTTCCGCAAGTTCGCCAACGACGCTCAGCTCTCGCAGCAGTTCGCCCGCGACCTCTACGCCGAGGGCATCTACGTCGTGGGCTTCTTCTTCCCGGTGGTGCCGCGCGGCCAGTCGCGCATCCGCGTGCAGGTCTCGGCGGCGCACACCCGCGAGCACCTGGAGAAGGCGATCGCCGCCTTCGCCAAGGTGGGGAAGGAGCACAAGGTCATCTAGGAACCAGGCGATCTCTCCGTGATCGTGATGGCAACTTGCACTCGGCATACGGTGTACGGCATACGGTTTACGGCAAAGGCAATCGGACGATCAGCATCCAATTTAGGAATCTTCAGCACCCAAGCGAATTGGCCTTCGTTACGTCGAACCCCACTCGGAACGAGCCCTCCTCGGGGACGCCGCCCCTGGCGGGGCCGGCAGCGTCGAACCTCGAACGTCGAACCTTGAAGATCTTTTAGCTGATTTCCAGTCCACCGTCAGCCGCATGTCAGCGGCTCCTGGTTCTTATCGTTCCCGGGGCGTCTTCGCCCCGGGCGCCGTTTGTGCTATAATGAAGGGCAAATCAATCACAAGGGAAAACTGAAGTCATGAACATGATCAAAGCCAAGGCCCCGAAGGGCATCTTCTTCTGGATCGTTTCGGTGATCATCCTGGTGCTGCTGTGGAACACGCTGAACCACGTCGCCAGCGGCAAGACCAAGGCCCTGACATTCTCCGAGTTCATGGACAAGGTCGAGAACGACCAGATCTCCAGCGCCCGCATCGCCGGCAACGTCATCAACGGCGACATGAACCTGGAGGACGGCAGCGACTACACGCGCTACGAGTCGACCATCCCGCTGGACTATCCCGACCTGATCAACAAGCTGCGCCAGCACAAGGTCAACATCGAGGTGGAGAAGCTGAACAAGAACGAGTGGCTGGGCATCCTGCTCTCCTGGGCGCCGTTCGTCATCCTCATCGCCTTCTGGGTGATGATCATGCGCCAGCAGGGCGGCAACAAGGCCTTCACCTTCGGCAAGAGCAAGGCGCGCATGTTCACCGGCGACCGCAACAAGTTCACCTTCAAGGACGTGGCCGGCGTCGAGGAGGCCAAGGAGGAGCTGGAGGAGATCATCGAGTTCCTCAAGGAGCCGAAGAAGTTCCAGCGCCTGGGCGGCAAGATCCCCAAGGGCGTGCTGCTGATCGGCCCGCCGGGAACGGGCAAGACCCTGCTGGCCAAGGCCATCGCCGGCGAGGCCAACGTCCCCTTCTTTTCCATCTCCGGCTCCGACTTCGTCGAGCTCTTCGTCGGCGTCGGCGCCTCGCGGGTGCGCGACCTGTTCGACGAGGGCAAGAAGCACGCCCCCTGCCTGATCTTCATCGACGAGATCGACGCCGTGGGCCGGCAGCGCGGCACCGGCCTGGGCGGCGGCCACGACGAGCGCGAGCAGACGCTGAACCAGCTGCTGGTGGAGATGGACGGCTTCGACGCCAACGAGGGCGTGATCATCATCGCCGCCACCAACCGCCCCGACATCCTGGACTCGGCGCTGCTGCGCCCCGGCCGCTTCGACCGCCGCATCGTCGTCTCCACCCCCGACGTCAAGGGGCGCGAGGAGATCCTCAAGGTGCACACGCGCAGCACGCCGCTGGCCAAGGACGTCGACCTGCCGGTGCTGGCCCGCTCCACCCCCGGCTTCACCGGCGCCGACATCGCCAACATGGTCAACGAGGCGGCCCTGTACGCCTCGCGCAACGGCAAGAAGAGCATCGCCATGGAGGACTTCGAGTACGCCAAGGACAAGGTGCTGATGGGCAGCGAGCGCCGCAGCATGATCATCTCCGACGACGAGAAGCGCAACACCGCCTACCACGAGGCCGGCCACGCCCTGATCGCCGCCATGGAAAAGGAGGCCGACCCGCTGCACAAGGTCTCCATCATCCCGCGCGGCATGGCCCTGGGCGTCACCCAGCAACTGCCGCTGGACGACAAGTACACCTATTCCAAGTCCTACCTGATGGCGCAGCTGTCGGTCTCCATGGCCGGGCGCATCGCCGAGGAGGAATTCCTCAAGACCACCACCAACGGCGCCCGCAGCGACATCGAGAACGCCACCTCCATCGCCCGCAAGATGGTCTGCGAGTGGGGCATGTCCGACCTCGGCCCCATCGCCCTGGGCCGCAAGGAGGACATGATCTTCCTCGGCCGCGACATGATGTCGCACAACGAGTACTCCGAGGAAACGGCGCGCAAGATCGACGCCGAAATCCGCAAGATCATCGACCAGGCCTACGCCCACGCCCGGCAGATCATCCTCGATCATCGCGCCCAGCTGGAGACCATCGCCCAGCAGCTGCTGGAGCGGGAATCGCTGACCTCGGACGACATCGCCCTCATCCTGGGCACGCCGCGCAAGCCCGATGCCAGCCAGGCCAAGCGCCGCAAGCCGCGCAACGGCGCCGCCGCCGAAGCCAAGTAAATGGTCATCGAGAACGTCCTCGGCGCCTTCGCCAAGATCACGCCCAAGGACATCCTCGACATCTTCCTGCTCTTTCTGCTCTTCTACTACGTCCTGCTGCTGATCAAGGGCACCAAGTCCTACCAGATGGCGCTGGGGCTGATGCTCATCGGCTTCCTGGCCCTGCTGTCCGGCCTGCTCAAGCTGACCGCCTTCTCCTACGTGCTGAACAACTTCTTCGCCTACCTGGTCTTCGCCATCATCGTGCTGTTCCAGGGCGAGTTCCGCAAGATCCTGGCCGAGATCGGCGGCAAGATGCGCAGCGCCTTCGTCCCCGCCGACGTCTCGCGCATCCGCGACGAGATCGTCAACGCCGCCGTGGCCATGTCGCTGGGCAAGGTCGGCGCCCTGATCGCCGTCGAGCGCGAGATCAAGCTGAAGTCCTACATCGACAAGCACATCCGCATCGACGCCGTGGTTTCCAAGGACATGCTGCTGACCATCTTCTCGCCCAACACGCCGCTGCACGACGGGGCGGTGATCATCTCCGCCGGGCGCATCGCCGCCGCCAACTGCTTCTTCCCCTACCCGCCGCTGCTGGAACTGACCCCGGCAGGCGGACGCCACCTGGCGGCCATCGGCATCAGCCAGGAGACCGACTGCGTGGCCATCGTCGTCTCCGAGCAGACCGGCAAGATCTCGCTGGCCGTCAAGGGCGAGCTGATCCGCGGCCTGGACCGCGAGGGCCTGAAGAACCGCCTGCGCTTCCTGAAGGTGTGACATGGCCGACCCGCTGAAGAATCTCCTGTTCCGCAACCTGGGCCTCAAGGCCAGCGCCCTGGCGCTGGCGCTGCTGGTGTGGGCGGTGATCAGCGGCGGCGAGCGCGCCTATTCCGAGAAGACGCTGAAGCTGCCGGTGGAGGTGGTCCACGTCTCGGAGAACCTCGAGGTGTCGGGCCTGCGGCCGGAGGAGGTGACCGTGTCGCTGAAGGGGGCATCGAAGTTCGTGGCCGCCGTCGGCGCCGAGGCCAACGCCATCCGCATCGACCTGGCCAACGTCAAGGAGACCGGCAAGCTGAACTACTTCGCCGAGGACTACCTGGACCTTCCCGAGGGGGTACAGGTCGTCTCCATCCACCCCAAGATGATCGAGGTCTTCGTCGAGGAGTTCGTCACCCGCGAGGTGCCGGTGCGGCTGCAGCTGCGCGGCCGGCTGCCGGCCCGCCTGCGGTTGCTCGCGGCGCGGGTGGTGCCCGACCGCATCGCCATCATGGGCTACAAGTCGCGCATCGAACGCATCGACGCCGTGCAGACCGAGGAGTTCGACCTGGGGACGGCGGGGGCCAGCCTGACCCGCCGGCTGGGCCTGCAGCAGACGCCCGACATCCTGAAGTTCCGCGATCGCCGCGACGTGGAGCTGCAGCTGGAGATCGAGGAGCGCGGCACCCGCAAATGAGCGCGGCCCTCTTCGGCACCGACGGCATCCGCGGCCGCGCCGGCGCGCCCCCTCTCGATCCCGACACGCTGGCGCGCATCGGCGCCGCCATCGCCGGGCTCCGTGACCGGCCGCGCGTCCTCATCGGCCGCGACACGCGCGAGTCCGGGCCTGCGATCGAGCGCCAGCTGGCCGCCGGCATGGGGGCGCGGGCGCGCGCCTTCAGCGCCGGCGTCGTGCCCACGCCGGGGCTGGCCTACCTGACCCGCGCCCTGGGCTTCGATCTCGGGGTCATGGTCTCGGCCTCGCACAACCCCTGGCAGGACAACGGCATCAAGGTCTTCGACGCCGGCGGCCGCAAGCTGTCCGCCCGGCTGGAGGCGCACATCGCCCGTGAAGGCCTCGGCGCCGCGCCGCGCGCGCATCGCTCGCGCGGCGCGCCGGCGCCCGTCGAGCCCGCCCCCGACCTCGACTTCCTGGCGCTCCAGGGCGAGGGTCTGCTCACGCCGGGCCGGGGGCGCCTGGCCGTCGACTGCGCCAACGGCGCCGCCTCGCGCTGGGCGCCCGCCCTGTTCCGCCGCCTGGGGCTGGACGCCGTCGTCGGCCACGCCCGGCCCGACGGCCGCAACATCAACGCCGGCTGCGGCTCGACCGCCCCCGCCGCCCTGCAGCGGCTGGTCGGGCGGCGTCGGGCCGCGCTGGGGCTGGCCCTCGACGGCGACGCCGACCGCGCCGTCTTCTGCGACGCCGGCGGCGGCCTGCTCGACGGCGATCACGTCCTGTACCTGCTGGCCCTGTACCTGCGCGACCGCGAGCCGCGCTTCAACCGCACGGTGGTGGGGACGGTGATGAGCAACCTGGGGCTGGAGCAGGCGCTGCGCCGGGCCGGCATCGGCTTCCGCCGCGCCGACGTCGGCGACAAGCACGTCTTCCAGCTGATGGTCCGCTGCGGCGCCATCCTGGGCGGCGAGCCGTCGGGGCACGTCATCCTGCGCCACCGCCACAGCAGCGGCGACGGCCTGCTCACCGCCCTGTACGTGCTGCGCGCCCTGCGCCATTTCGCCTGGGACGCGGCCGAGCTGGGCCGGCGCCTGCGCCTGTTCCCGCAGCGGACGCTCAGCATCCGCGTGCGCCGCAAGCCCGCGCTGTCGCGCTGGCCGGCCCTCCAGGCCGAGGCCGCCCGCTTCGCCCGCGCCCACGGCGGCCGGGCGCGGCTGCTGGTCCGCTACTCGGGGACCGAACCCAAGCTGCGGGTCATGATCGAGGCCCGCGATCCGGGGACGATCGAGAAGAGCATGCCCGTCTTCCAGTCCCTGGTGGAGAACGAGATCGGAGAATGACATGAAACTCAGCGTCAACATCGACCACATCGCCACCATCCGCCAGGCGCGCATGGCCAACGAGCCCGACCCGGTGTACGCCGCCGCCCTGGCCGAGATGGGCGGCGCCGACGGCATCACCGTGCACCTGCGCCAGGACCGCCGCCACATCCAGGAGCGCGACGTCGAGATCCTGCGCCGCGTGATCAAGACCAAGCTGAACATGGAGATGGCCGTTTCCATGGAGATGGTCAAGGTCGCCCTCAAGTACAAGCCCGACGTCTGCACCCTGGTGCCGGAAAGCAAGGACGAGGTCACCACCAGCGGCGGCCTGGACGTCATCATGTTCGCCGAGAAGGTGCAGGAAGTGTCCGGCAACCTCATGGCCGCCGGCATCGGCGTATCGATCTTCATCGACCCCGGCGTCGAGCAGGTGAAGGCCTGCCATCGCCTGGGCATCCGCGCCGTGGAGCTGAACACCGGCGACTATGCCGTGAACTGCGCCAACAGCTACGCCCAGCTGGAGCTGGAGAAGATTTCCAAGGCGGTGGCCTATGCCCGCAAGCTCGGCTTCACGGTGCTGGCCGGTCATGGCCTGACCTACCAAAACATCGGCCCCATCGCCGCCATGCGCGAGATCGCCGAGCTCAACATCGGCCACTCCATCGTGGCCAACGCCGCCTTCGTCGGCATGAAGGAGGCGGTGGCGCGCATGAAGGAGCTTCTCGCTTGCTGAGGCGCATCGCCAGGGGGGTCGCCCTGCTGGCGGCCGCCGTCCTGGCGGTCGTGGCCTACAACGGCCTCTCCTTCCAGAAGCGCGTCAACAACCGCCCCCTGCCCTCCGGCTGGCTGAAGGGCGTGTTCCACCTGCACTCGACCTTCTCCGACGGCCTGGGCGGCGTGGACGAGATCTGCCGCGCCGCCGCCGGCCAGGGGCTGGACTTCGTGCTCCTCACCGACCACGGCCGGCCCAACCGCGCCGCCAGCGCCGCCACCGCCTGGCGCCGGGACGTGCTGCTCATCGGCGGCTCGGAGTTCTCCCTCCATGCCGGCCACCTGGCCGCCGCCGGTTACCGCCTCCCCGCCTTCCGCTACCCGCCCGAGGCCCAGGAGGCGATCGACGAAGTGCGGCATGACGGCGGCGTGACCTTCCTCTCCCATCCCTTCGACGGCCGCATCCCCTGGACCGACGAAGCGGCGCGCGGCTTCACCGGCCTCGAAGTCGTCAGCCTCTACCAGATGGCCAAGAGGAACATGGCCTACGTCCTGACCCTGTTCCCGCTGCAGTACCTGCTGAGCCCCGACTACGCCCTGACCGCCGTGATCTCATCCCCGCGGCGCGAGCTCGCCCTCTGGGACCGCCTCTGCCGCGAAGGCCGCTATTACGGCATCTACGCCCTCGACGCCCACGCCAAGATCGAGCTGGGCGACAAGGCGCGGCTGGGCTTCCCCTCCTATGCCGCCATGTTCCGCATCCTGCGCGTCTACGCCCACACGGGCGGTGAGCCGGCCGCCGACGCCAACGCGGCCGCCGGCGCCGTCATCGCCGCCCTGCGCCGCGGCGACTTCTTTTCGGCCATCGAGTCGCTGGCCGCGGCCAACGGCTTCGAGTTCTACTACCGCGAGCCGGACGGCCGCCGCGTCGAGATGGGCGGCAGCGCCGAGCGCGCCGGCGGCGCGCTGGTCATCCGCCTGCCCTTCCCCTTCGCGGTCGACGTGCGCCTGCTGCGCGACGGCGCGGCGTTCCGCTCCTTCACGGACAGCACCCGCTCCAAGATCGAGGTCGCGGTGGACGCTCCGGGCGTCTACCGCTGCGAGGTGTACCTCCATTCCGGCCGCCTCCGCCGCCTGCCCTGGATCCTGGCCAACCCGCTGTTCGTCGCGCGGCCGGAGACTCCGGCGCCGCAGGTCTCCCCGCCGCCGCCGGCGCGGGCGCTCCTCGACGGCGGCGCGCCGCGCTTCCAGCTGGAAAAGAACCGCCGCTCGCAGGGCGCGGCGACGGCCGTCGCCGGCGCCGACGGCCCGCCCCACGCCCGCCTGGATTTCGTCCTGCGCCGCGAGACGCCCTCCTCGCCTGACTTCTGGGTGGCCCTGGCCCGGCGCGGCCGCCTCGACCTCTCCGCTTACCATGGCATCGTGCTGGAGACCCGCTCCAGCCGGCCCCTGCGCGCCTGGCTGCAGGTGCGCGCCGCCGGGCCGGGGGCCGGGTCGGCATTCCAGCACTCCTTCCACGCCGACGTCCAGTGGCGGCGCCTGGCCATCCCCTTCGCGCGCTGCCACCGCCTCTACGGGACGGGAACAGCGGAGGGGCGCCGCGACGTCGACGCCCTGTTCATCCTCGTCGACGGCGGCATCGCCGAGGACGGCGCCGCGGGATGGCTGGAAGTCCGGCAGCTGGGCTTTTACTGACATACTCGATACTCGGCATACGGCGCACGGCATACGGCAGCGGCCAACAAAACATTCCGACCCGAGCTTCAAGGTTCGACGCTGCCGGCCCCGCCAGGGGCGGCGTCCCCGAAGAGGGCTCGCTCCGAGTGGGGTTCGACGTAACGAAGGCCAATTCGCTTGGGTGCTGAAGATTCCTAAAGTAGGTACCGATCGCCCAATTGTCTACACCGTAAACCGTATGTCGTATTCCATATACCGAGTTCCACTTATCGCTGTTCCTACCACTATCACTAACACTATCACTGCCGCTGCCGCTGCGGCAGCGGCAGCGGTTGACTCGCCGCCGATATTTTGTTAAAGTACAAACTAAGCCAAGCAGCGATCCAGAGGAACCCATGGACAATATCATCGGCATCCGCAGGGAAGACAAGAACGAGTGGGAACGGCGGGTTCCCCTGGTCCCCGACGACGTGCGCTGGCTGCGTGAGAAGCACGGCATCCGCACCGTCGTCCAGCCCTCCCCCATCCGCGTGTTCCGCGACGACGAGTACCGCGCCGCCGGCGCCGAGGTCAGCGAGGACATCGGCGGCGCCGGCACCGTCTTCGCCGTCAAGGAGATCCCCGCGGCCATGTTCCGCCCGGACCGCACCTATGTCTTCTTCTCGCACACCATCAAGGGCCAGCCCTACAACATGGACATGCTGCGCACCATGGTGGAGCGGCGCTGCAGCCTGATCGACTACGAGCGCGTCATCGACGAGAAGAACCGGCGCCTGATCTTTTTCGGCCGCTTCGCCGGCCTGGCCGGCATGCTCGACACCCTGCACGGCTTCGGCCTGAAGCTGCAGGCCCGCGGCATCGCCAGCCCCTTCGCCCGCATCCAGCAGGCCTACCGCTATGCCACCCTTGAGGAGGCCAAGGCGGCGGTCGAGGCCGTCGGCGCCGAGATCGACGGCAAGGGATTCCCCGAGGAGCTGTGCCCGCTGGTGGTGGGCTTCGCCGGCTACGGCAACGTGTCGCGCGGCGCCCAGGAGATCTTCGACCTGCTGCCGCACAAGGTGCTCTCGGCCGAGGCGCTGCTGGAGATGATCGACAACTTCAGCAGCGACACCCTCAACCTGGTTAAAGTGGTGTTCGGCGAGGACGACATGGTGCGGCCGCTCCAGGGCGCCTTCGACCTGCAGGAATACTACGCCCACCCCGAGCGCTACGAGAGCAAGTTCGAGAACTACCTGCCGCAGCTCTCGTTGCTGGTCAACTGCATCTACTGGACCGAAAAATACCCGCGCCTGGTGACCAAGTCCTACCTGAAGCAGCGCACGGTGCTGGAATCGACGCCCCGCCTGCAGGTGATCGGCGACATCTCCTGCGACATCGACGGCTCCATCGAGATCACCCACAAGGCCACCAAGCCCGACCACGCCTTCTTCACCTACTTCGCCGGCGAGGACCGCTTCGCCGACGGCGTCGAGGCGCTGGGGACGACGGTCATGGCTGTGGACAACCTGCCCTGCGAGTTCCCGCGCGAGTCATCGCTGGAGTTCTCGCGGGTGCTGCGCGACTTCGTGCCGGCCATCGCCGGCGCCGACTTCGGCCGGCCGATTGACACTCTGGGGCTGCCTTTCCCCGTCCGCCAGGCACTGCTGCTGCACCGGGGGGAGTTCACCGCCGACTACGCCTACATGAAGGATTTCCTGCGAAAAGGAGGAACGCATGAATAAGATACTGGTGCTGGGAGCCGGGCTGGTCAGCCGCCCGGGGGTCCATTACCTGCTGGAGCAGAAGGGACTGCAGGTCACCGTCGCCTCGCGCACCGTCAGCAAGGCCGAGAACCTGGTCAAGGGCTTCGCCAACGGCCGCGCCCTGCCCGTCGACGTGGAAAACGAGAAGCAGCTGGCCGGACTGATCGCCCAAAACGACATCGTCATTAGCCTGCTGCCCTGGATCCACCACGTCAAGGTGGCCGGCCTGTGCCTGGAGCACGGCAAGAACATGGTGACCACCTCCTACGTCTCCGAGGGGATGAAGAAGCTGGCCCCCGCCGTCCTGGCCAAGGGCCTCATCTTCCTCAACGAGATCGGCGTCGATCCCGGCATCGACCACATGTCGGCCATGAAGATCATCCACCAGGTCGAGGCCGAGGGCGGCAAGGTGCTGCATTTCCACTCCTACTGCGGCGGCCTGCCGGCCCCCGAGCACAACGACAACCCGTTCGGCTACAAGTTCTCCTGGAGCCCGCGCGGCGTCGTGCTGGCCTCGCGCAACTCGGCCCGCTTCCTCGAGGACGGCAGGATCGTCGAGATCCCGGGCAAAGATCTGTTCGCCGCCCACAAGGTGGAGGAGGTCGAGGGGCTGGGCAAGTTCGAGGTCTACCCCAACCGCGATTCGGTGCCCTACAAGGAGCTGTACGGACTGAAGGACGCCCTGACCGTCATCCGCGGCACCTACCGCAACATCGGCTGGTGCGAGACGCTGAAGAAGATCGTCGAGCTGGGGCTGGTCGACGAGACCCCGCAGGCCGGGCTGAAGGGCATCTCCTTCAAGCAGATGACCGCCGGACTGGTCGGCGCCGCCCCCGGCCAGGACGTCAAGAAGGAGACGGCCAGGAAACTGGGCATCGCGGCCTCATCGGCGGTCATGAAGCGCCTCGAGTGGCTGGGGCTGTTTTCCGGCGAGACGATCCCCGAGGCCGGCAACTATCTCGACGTTCTGAGCGCCCAGCTGCAGAAGAAGCTCTTCTTCAAGGAGGGCGAGAAGGACCTGCTGCTGCTGCGCCACCGCTTCGTGGTCGAGAACAAGGACAAGACCCGCGACCTGATCACCTCGACGCTGATCGACTTCGGCATCCCCTTCGGCGACAGCTCCATGGCGCGCACCGTCAGCCTGCCCATGGCCATCGGCACGCGCCTGATCGCCGAGGGCCGCATCACCCGCCAGGGCGTGTTCATCCCCGTCACCCCCGACGTCTACCTGCCGGTCCTGGCCGAGCTGGAGACCCTGAACATCAAGATGGCGGAGAAGCGCTCCCGCCTGAAATAGGAGGCCATTGGACAGCCGGGACGTCGGGCTCAGCGGCGAAAAGGCGGCGGCCGCCTTCCTGAAGGCCAAGGGCTACAAGATCGTCCAGCCCAACTTCCGCGCTGCCGGCGCCGAGGTCGACCTGGTGGCCTGCATCGGCGACATCCTGTGCTTCGTGGAGGTCAAGACGCGCAAGGCCTGCGACCACGGCGAGCCCGTGGCGTTCGTCACCCCGGCGAAGCAGCGGCGCATCATCCGCGCCGCCAGGGTCTTTTCGGCGCGCCGGCCCTGGCGCGGCCACCGCGTGCGCTTCGACGTGGTCTCGGTCCTGCCCGGCGGCGACGGGCCGGTTTGCGACCACATCGAGGGCGCCTTCACGGAGTGACCATGCCCGAGCTGCGCAAGGACCCCATCACCGGCACCTGGGTCATCATTTCCGAGGAGAGGAAGAAGCGGCCCCGGTACTACCAGATCGTGGTCGACAAGGACATCTCCATCCCGGAGAACTGCCCCTTCTGTCCCGGCAACGAGGCCATGACCCCGCCCGAGACCTTCGCCCTGCGCCCCGGGCACTCGGCCGCCAACGGCCCGGGCTGGGACGTGCGCGTGGTGCCCAACAAGTTCCCCGCCCTGAGGATCGAGGGGAGCCTGCGCAAGAGCGGCGAGGGCTTCTACGACAAGATCAGCGGCATCGGCGCCCACGAGGTGCTCATCGAGACGCCGCGCCACCAGCACACCTGGTTCGACGGCGACACGGCGGTGATCCGCAACTCGCTCCTGGCCGCCAAGGCCCGCGTCCTGGACCTGAAGAAGGACACGCGCTTCAAGTACATCATGGTCTTCAAGAACTTCGGCCCCACCGCCGGCGCCACCCTCTCCCATTCCCACACCCAGCTCATCGCCCTGCCGGTGGTGCCGCTGCGCGTCCAGGAGGAGATCGAGGGGGCGCGCGCCCACTTCGAGTTGAAGGAACGCTGCATCTTCTGCGACATCATCCAGTACGAGAGCGACAGCGACCGCCGCCTTCTCGTGGAGAACGAGCATTTCATCGTGCTGGCCCCCTATGCCCCGCGCTTCTCCTTCGAGCTGGCCGTCTTCCCCAAGCGCCACAACCCGACTTTCGAGGCCACCCCTGACGGCGAGCTGGAAGCCCTGAGCGCCATCCTGGGCGAGGTCCTGGGCCGGGTGGGCCGGCTGCTGAGCCGCCCCGACTACAACCTGATCATCCACAACGCCCCGTGCTGCAACAACGTCGGCGACTACTACCACTGGCACGTCGAGTTCATGCCGGTGCTGGCGCGCGTGGCCGGCTTCGAATGGGGCACCGGCTTCTACATCAACCCCATCTCCCCCGAAGAATCGGTCCAGTCGCTGAAGTCGGTTTAGCCGCCGGCCATCCACGCCTGTCCGCTTTTCAGGACACTCCGTCCCCTTCCCTGCTGGCAGCGAAATTGCAGTTCAATTTCGGGCGCTCCCCGTGGAGGCCCGGCAAGGAGGAAACATGAGACGGAAGGCGATCCTCGTCCTGGTCCTGGCCGCGCTGGCCGCAGCCGGTTGCATGGTGCGCACCAGCTCCATCCGCTTGTCGGGGGCTGGAGACCTGCCGGCGGCCGAACCCGGCACCGTGGAGGTCTATCTCAGCGAGAAGGACGTACCCGGCGCCTTTGACAAGCTCGCCCTGGTCTTCGCCGAGGAGGTGTGGGGGAACCTGGACTACGCCGACCTGGTCGCCCGTTTGCGAGCCAGGGCGGCGAAGTTGGGGGCCAACGGCCTGATCCTGGGGGAAATGGAGGACCGGCTGAGCGTCAACGGTGCCGCCGCGCCCTGCGTCGTGTCCAGCGACAAGGTGATGCGCGGCCTGGCCATCCGCGTCCGCAAGTAGAGGAATCCGGCCGCGTCACCGCTTTTGCGGGGCGATCTCCAGCCAGGAGAACCAGATGGGATGGTGCTTCTTGTACCAGCGCAGGATCTCGAGCAGCTTGGCCTGCGCCGGGGGGGGGATCACTTCGGCCGGGATGCGGTCGAACAGGACGCGGATATGGTCCTGCTGCGGGAACTCCAGCGCCTCCGAGCAAAGCGTCTGCAGTTCGTTGCGGATGCGCCCCGAGTCGGAGATCTTCACCGGCCGGTGCTCGTAGTCCTCGCCGGCCATGAAGCGGTTGAGCAGGGGGTTGAAGACCAGCCGGCTCTGCTCCAGGGTCTCCATCAGCCGCAGCGTGAAGGTGATGCGCTTGTCGCCGCGGGCGCTGGCCAGGCGCACCGTCACCCGGTAGCGTCCCGGGCCCGCTTCCTCCACTCCCGGCGCCCCGGAATAGGGATCGGGGCACATGTAGCCCGAGACGGCCAGCACGTCCCACTTTTTCTCGGGAAAGAAGTCACCGGCCTCGACGGACGGCTTGCCCACCGGGATGCCAGCATCGCGGGCGTCGGCGATCATTTCCCGGAAGCGGGCGGCCGTGCCCGCGTCGGCGCTCCGCCCCAGGACATCGCCCAGCCGCTCCGCAAAGTCGCCGGCTTCGGCATCGAGCCCCATCACCAGGCGCTCGCGGTCGTAGGCCACCTCGAAGGTCGAGGTGAAGGGACAGATGTAGGCGGCCAGCCCCAGCATCGGCGCCAGGCTGGCGGCCTGGATGGCCTCGGCCGAGGCGGCGTAACCGTCGCAGAGGAACAGGTGGCGCTCGCCGTCCTGTTCATAGGGCCCGATATGGTAGGTCGGGGCGTAGGTCCCCGACTCGCTGAAGGCCTTCATCCCCGAAGGAAGCGTGAACTCGTCGCCCACGATGTCGACGCCCAGGTCGGTCCATTCCTTCCACAGGCCGCCGATGCGCCCTTCGCGGCTCTTGCCGCCGAGGGTCCAGACATGGATGCGCTCGGGAGGGATGTTGGGATAGGCCAGGCGGATGGCCTGCAGTACCTGGTGGCGCGGCGTGCGGAAGGTGATGAGGATCGATTCCTCGGCGGCGCGCTCGGCCACCGCCTTGGGCAGGAACAGGTTGCCCATGTAGCCCTCGTAGGGGCGGGTGATGGCCAGCGGCTGGTCGAAGAGATGGAGCACGGTCATCGGCCCGGTCTGGGCACCTTTGGAGAAGCGCGAGGTGTTCTCCAGGGTGTCGATGGCGGCCCCCCAGACGGTGATGCCCGCAGCCTTGATGTCGCGGTAGAACTGGCCCCAGCCGTAGCCATCCTCGTTGAGCAGGCGCACCACGCGGCGGTCGAGCCAGCGGGCCACCGAGGGCCGGGCATAGACGCGGCCGAAGCCCAGCTGGGGATTGGAGCCCATCTCCGGCGTCTCGCCGGCCTTGGGCATCAGGCCCTCGCCCACGCAGACCATGATGGCGTGGTTCTCGGGCAGCTGGCGCGACAGGTACCACAGGCTCTCGCTCATGGCGTAGGCCGAGATGGCGTCGGCCTCCTTCTTGGCCTGGTTGAGCCCGGCCTTGTCGAGCCCCTTGCCGGCGCCGTAGCGGCCGAAGAGGCGGGTGCCCAGGGCGGTCACGGCGCCGGTGACGGCGAAGAGGCGCTCCATCGAGCCGTCCATGAAGGAGATGTCGCTGGTGAACTCCTTGGCCGGCTCGCCGCGCGTCCAGGAGACCTCGACGTTCTCCAGCCAGAGGTGGAAGCGGCCGAGGATGGGGCGGGCATCGAAGGCCCACTGGGCGATCAGGTCGCGCTGTTCCTGGGCGGGAGACGTCATGCTAACCTCCTCGGGTGCCGTATTGCCGTCCGCCCCGGCGGGCGGGCATTCATTGTAGGCAAGCGCGGGAATAAAATCAAGGGCAGCCCCGCCGCCTCGGGCCGGGGCCCGCACCGGGCGGCCGCCGGGCCCGTATTGCTTTTTTCTTTCGCCCGCGGTAGAATCCAGGAAGTTCAACACACGAAAGAGGAGGTTCTTCCACCATGGCCAAAAAGTATAATTTCTACGCCGGTCCCGCCATCCTGCCCCAGGAGGTGATGAAGAAGGCCCAGGCCGAGCTCCTGGACCTGAACGGCATCGGCCTGTCGATCCTGGAGATCAGCCACCGCAGCAAGGACTTCGAGGCGGTCATCAACGCCGCCGAGGCCAAGATCCGCTCGCTGCTCGGCGTGCCCGAGAACTACACGGTGATGTTCCTGCAGGGCGGCGCCAGCCTGCAGTTCGGCATGATCCCCATGAACCTGCTCAAGGGCGGCAAGGCCGACTACGTGCACACCGGCGAGTGGGCCAAGAAAGCCATCAAGGAGGCCAAGCTGTTCGGCACGGTGAACGTGGCCGCCTCCGCCGAGGACAAGAATTTCAACTACATCCCGGAAAAATTCGGCTTCTCGGCCGACGCCAAGTACGTGCACGTCACCTCCAACGAGACCATCGGCGGCGTCCAGTGGTCCAAGTTCCCGGAGACGAACGGCGTGCCGCTGGTCATCGACATGTCCTCGGACATCTTCAGCCGCCGCATCGACTTCAAGAACGTCGGCATGATCTACGCCGGCGCCCAGAAGAACATCGGCCCGGCGGGAGTGACGCTGGTGATCATGCGCAACGACCTGATCGAGGCCTGCGCCGACGGCCTGACCACCATGCTGAGCTACAAGACCCACGCCAAGGAAAAGTCGCTCTACAACACCCCGCCCTGCTTCGCCATCTACATCATCAAGCTGGTCATGGACTGGATCGAGGCGCAGGGCGGGCTGGCGGCGGTCGAGAAGGTCAACGAGCAGAAGGCCAAGGCCCTCTACGACGCCATCGACGGCAGCAACGGCTACTACCGCGGCACGGCCAATGCCAAGGACCGTTCGCGGATGAATGTCACCTTCCGCCTGCCTTCGGAGGAGCTGGAGGAAAAGTTCGTCAACGAGGCCAAGAAGGCCGGCTTCATCGGCCTCAAGGGGCATCGCAGCGTCGGCGGCTGCCGGGCCTCGATTTACAACGCCATGGGCCTGGAGGGGGTCAAGGCCCTGGTCCAGTTCATGGAGAAATTCGCCAACGAAAACAAATAACCGCCGTCCTTCGCCTTTCTTCCCGCGTCTAACGCGGGAAGAAAGGCGAAGGGAACGGATTTTTGTGCCGGACGGTTGACAAAAAGGCCGAAATCTGCTATTCTGGCGACTGGAAACGGAACGGGAGGTAAGCATTTGGCGGCCAAGACGGTTTTTCTTCTCCTGAAGCCCGCCATGGGCGAAAAAAACCGCCGTTCCGGCCAACCGCCCGGCGAACAGCCATGATCCGCATCGTGGTCACCGCCCTCCTCGCCAACGAGGCCATCGAGCAGCTGAACGCCATCCCGGAATTCGAAGTGGGCTTTCATCCCGGCGCGGCCCTGGCCGGGCTGGGCGGCGAGATGCGCGAGGCCGAGGCGCTGGTGTGCGCCGACTCCCGCGAGTTGAAACGCAGGGCGCTGGCCCAGGCCCCCGAGCTGCGTCTGGTCGTCGTCTGCGGCGGCGCCGCCGCCGTCCCCGCCGTGGCCGCCAAGCGCGGCGTCGAGGTGCGGCGCAGCGACGGCGGGCTTTCGACCATCGCCCTGCTGAAGGACTTCTTCAATGCCTAGAACGCCACTGGGAGGCGAACAAGGATCCGCATGACAACCATCGTCGGCAACAAGCTGAACTCGGCCAACAAGAAGGTCCTGGACCGGATGAACAAGCGCGACTTCGAGTTCATCCGCAAGGAGGCGCAGCTGCAGATCGAGGCCGGCGCCGAGTACATCGAGCTCAACGCGCTCTCGCTGCTGCACAACGAGACGCCGTTCCTGCGCGAGATCATCCCCATGCTGGAGAAGCTGGGCTCCAAGCTGGTGGTGGTCAGCGAGAACGTCGAGGCGCTCAAGCAGGCCCTGCTGATCGCCAAGGGTCCCATCATCGTCGGCGCCGTGGAGTACGACCTGGAGAAGATCGACTACCTCATCGACACGGTGATGGCCAAGAACGCCAAGCTCATCGCCCTGATCAAGGACAAGCGCAACAACCACTCCAACACCCCGGAGAAGTCGCTGCTCATCGCCCAGAAATACATCGACTACCTGCTCGACCGCGGCATGAAGCGCCAGGACATCCTGCTCGACCCGCTGATCCGCCCGCTGGAGGAGGACTTCAACAGCGGCCGCGTCTTCCTGGACACTCTGGAACTGTTCAAGCTGGATTTCCCCCAGGTCAAGACCATGGCCAACGTGTCGCTGCTGGCTGATGGGCTGCCGAAGCGCCAGCTGATCGCCTCCTACTTCGTGTCCCTGGCCATTGCCAAGGGGCTGGACTACATCGTCACCAACGTCCTGGACGAGAACTTCATCGAATCGATCATCACCACCCTGTCGATCATCGGCAAGGACCGCAACCTCCAGGCCTACCTGAAATACTGCCGCAACCACAAGGAGAACAAGGCCAAGGGGGCCAAGGATGCAGGAACAAAGAATAAAAGAGATCTTAATTGAGCGCGACAGCGAGTTCAAGATGCTGTTCGTCAAGCACCAGGAGCTTGAGGAGCAGCTGCAGCGCTCCCTGCTGAAGCGCCAGAAGAGCGACGAGGAGCGCGTCGCCGAGAAGAACCTAAAGAAGGAGAAGCTCCGCCTGAAGGACGCCATGCAGAAGCGCATCGATGCCTTCCGCCGGCAGCCGGGCTGACATGGGCGGGGAAAACCCGCTGGAGGGCGCGGCGAGTTCCGCCCCGCCGAGGAACATGAAAAAGAAGAAGGTCAAGAAAGCCAAGGCGTCGTCGCTGACGCGCATCTCGTTCCTGCCGTCGGTATTCACCCTACTCAACCTGTTCCTGGGCTACCAGGCGCTGATCCGCATCGTCGCCGCCCAGCCGGACTTCAAGGTCGCCATCTACTTCATCACCGCCAGCGTCGTCATGGACGGCTTCGACGGCACCATTGCCCGCCTGACCAAGACCGAATCCAACTTCGGCGTCCAGCTCGACTCCCTGGTCGACGCCGTCACGTTCGGCCTGGTCACCTCCATGCTGGTCTTCAAGTGGGGCTTCCAGCTGGGCAACCCCCAGGCCGGCAGCATCGTGGCCTTCGTCTTCCTCAGCGCCGGCCTGATCCGCCTGGCCCGCTTCAACGTCTTCAAGGAGGCCCAGGCCGTCCCGGCCAACATCTTCGTGGGCCTGCCCATCCCCATCGCCGCCCTGGCCGTCTGCTCGGTGGTGCTGCTGCTGGGCGGCGCGCCGCCGCCGGCCGGCCGCCTCGGCCGCCTGCTCTTCTCGCTGTGGGTGCTGCTGGTGTCGCTGCTGATGATCTCCAACATCCGCTACCGCACGGTCAAGATGTTCGCCCTCCAGAACAGCCTGCGCATGCTCTTCCTGCTGGCGCTGGTCATCGCCTGCCTGGTCATCTTCCCCGACACCACCATCCCGCTGCTCACCTCGGTCTACGTGATCTCGCCGCTGCTCTTCCTGGCCTTCGGCCGCCGCGCCCGCGCCGCCGCACCCGTCGCCGAGCGCCGGTCCGAGCCCGCCCCCGAGGCCCGGGGCAGGGCCTGATCCGGCCCATGGCCGAGGAGCGCTCCCTCTACTCCCATTTCCGGCCCTTCCTGAACCGCTTCCTGCTGGCCCTGTTCTTCCTGGTGATGGTGGCGGCGTTCACCGCCGTCCTGGCCCTCATCATCCAGCCGGTCATCGACGAACTCTTCATCCAGGGCGGCGGCCAGGTGGCGGGGCGCGGCCAGGTCGTGCGCACCGCCATCATGCGCCTGCTGGGCATCGAGCAGAAGCAGCTGGTGCTGGTCCTGCCGCAGCTGCTGCTGGCCACCTTCCTCGGCCAGGCCGTCTTCACCTTCCTGTCGCTGTACATGATGAAGACGCTGGGGCTGAAGGTGGTGCGCAACATCCGCGACCAGCTCTACCGCAGCCTGGTCTACCAGTCGGTGGACTTCCTCAGCAAGGCGCGCACCGGCGACCTGGTGTCGCGCGTCTCCAACGACATCGAGAAGATCAAGCTGGCCGTGGCCGAAACCCTGGCGGTGTACATCCGTGAGTCGCTGACCCTGGCCTGCCTGCTGGCGGTGATCTTCTACCAGGACTGGGGCATGGCCACCCTGTCGCTGGTGCTGATCCCGGTGGCCGCCGTGCCCCTGGCGTACTTCGGACGCAAGGTGAAGAAGCGCGGCATCCAATCGCAGGAGACCATCGGCGACCTGGGCAACTTCATGAGCGAGTCGGCCATGGGCCACAAGATCGTCAAGGCCTACAACATGGAGGAGTTCGAGATCCACAAGTTCCGCCAGCTCAACCAGAAGCACTTCCGCATCAACGCCAAGATCGCCCTGGCCTACTCCCTGGCCTCGCCGGTGATGGACGTCATCGGCGGCCTGGTGGCGGCCGGGCTGTTCACCGTGGGCATGCACCGCATCTCGCAGGGCACCCTCTCGCCCGGCCAATTCACCTCCTTCCTGGCCGCGCTGTTCCTGATGTACGCCCCCATCAAGCGCCTCAGCCTGGCCCACAACGACTACCAGCAGGGCAAGGCCGGCTGGGAGCGGGTGAAGCAGATCATCCAGGCCGCCAACCCCATCCGCGACCGGGCCGCGGCGGTGGAGGTCAAGGCGGTGCGCGGCGAGGTCGAGTTCCAGAACGTGCACTTCTCCTACCAGCCGCAGGTGCCGGTGCTGAAGAGCGTCTCCTTCCAGGCCCGCGCCGGCGAGATGGTGGCGCTGGTCGGCGCCAGCGGCTCGGGCAAGACGACCATCATGAACATGCTGCTGCGCTTCTATGAGCCGGAGCGCGGCGAGGTGCTGGTGGACGGCCGCGACATCCGCGCCATCACCCTGAAGTCGCTGCGCGAGCAGATCGGCCTGGTCACCCAGGACGTGTTCCTGTTCAACGACTCCATCCTGAACAACATCGCCTACGGCCGCCGGCGCTACACGCTGGACGACGTGCGCCGCGCCGCCGCCGTCGCCCGCGCCGACGGCTTCATCGCCGAGCTGCCGCTGGGCTACGACACCGTCGTCGGCGAGCGCGGCATCTTCCTCTCCAACGGCCAGCGCCAGCGCATCTCCATCGCCCGCGCCGTGCTCAAGCAGCCGCCGATCCTGATCTTCGACGAGGCCACCTCCTCGCTGGACTCCGAGTCGGAGAAGCTCATCCAGGAAGCCATGGCCGAGGTGATGAAGGACCGCACCACCTTCGTCATCGCCCACCGCCTGAGCACCATCATCGAGGCCGACCGCATCCTGGTCATCGAGAACGGCGAGATCAAGGAATGCGGCGACCACCGCGAACTGCTCAAGAAACGCGGCCTCTACTACTCCCTCTACAATTTGCAATTCCCGGAGATGAATATTATAATGTAGGCCATGCAGAGCATGACCGGATTCGCCCAGGGGCGCTATAGTTATAGGGATTTTTCGCTTTTCGTCTCCTTCAAGTCCTACAACAACCGCTACCTGGAGACCAGCTTCCGCGGCAGCGGCCTGACGGCCGACCGCGAGCGCTTCCTGCGCGACCTGCTCAATGACAAGCTGCAGCGCGGCAAGGTGGAGGTGACGCTGGACCTGTTCCCCGAGGGGGCCGGCCAGTGGGACATCCGCCTGAACGTTCCCCTGATCGCGGAGGTGCTGCGCCGTTTGGCGCCGCTGCAGCGCCAGTACGGCGCCGGCCCGGCGCTGGACGCGCTGCTCAAGCTGCCCGCCCTCTTCCGCCTGGACCACGACCCCGCGCGCCTGGGCGCCGGCGGCGAGGCGGCGCTGCGCCGCGCCGTCACGGCCGTCTGCGCCGCCTTCCTGCGCAGCCGCCGCCGGGAGGGCCTGACCATCCGCCGCGACCTGCTGGCGTCCCTGGCCCGCATCGACCGCCAGGTGCGGGCCCTGCGCGCGCGCGAGAAGGAGGTGGAGCGCGACGCCTTCCGCCGCTGCCGCCAGCGCCTCGCCCGCTTCCTCAAGGACCTGCCCGTGGACGAGCGCCGCCTCGCCCAGGAGGCGGCCATCTGCGCCGACAAGTCCTGCATCGCCGAGGAGATCAGCCGGCTGCAGGCGCATGCCCGGCGCCTGCGCCTCCTGCTGCAGGAGCGCGTTCCGGCGGCCAAGGGCAAGGAGGCCGACTTCCTCACCCAGGAGATGCAGCGCGAAACCCATACCATCGCCGCCAAGACCCCCAGCCTGGAGATCCACCAGCTGATCCTGCTGATCCGCCGCGAGATCGAGAAGATCCGCCAGCAGGTGCAGAACCTTGAATAGGACGCCGGCCGTGCGCGACATCATCATCGTCTCCGGCCCCTCGGGCTGCGGCAAGTCGACCCTGATCGCCCGCCTGCGCCGGGAATTCCCCGAGCTGGAGTTCTCGGTCTCGCACACCACGCGGGCGCCGCGCCCCGGCGAGCGGGACGGGCGCGACTACCACTTCGTGAGCGCGGCGCGCTTCGCCGCCATGGTCCGCGCCGGCCGCTTCGCCGAATGGGCGGTGGTGCACGGCCAGCGCTACGGCACGAGCTGGCGGGAGATCCGCGAACGCACGCGCCTCCGCCGCACCGTGCTGCTCGATGTCGACGTGCAGGGCGCTCGCGCCATCCGTTGCCGCTTTCCCGAGGCCATGGCGGTCTTCATCGTCCCGCCCACCCTGGCGGCCCTGAAGCAGCGGCTGTGCCGGCGCCAGCAGCGGCTGGATGACGAAGCGCGGCGGCGGCTCGCCGCCGCCCTCGGCGAGCTGCGCGCCTGGCGCGAGTACGACTACATCGTGGTCAACGACAAGCTGGCCGCGGCGCTGGCCGACCTGCGCTGCCTGGTCGTTGCCTTCCGCCTGCGCGCCGGCCGCAGCGGGGCAAAAGTGGCGCGGCTGCTGCGGAGGACGACATGAGACTGGTTCTCGGGGTCAGCGGCTCGATCGCGGCCTACAAGGCGGTGGACATCCTGCGCCGCTTCCAGAAGGACGGGCACGAGACGACGGTGGTGATGACGGCGGCGGCCACGCGCTTCATCGCGCCGCTCACCTTCGCCACCTTCGCCCCGGGGCGCGTCTACAGCGAGATGTTCGCCCCCGGCCAGGACCCGCTGTTGCACATCCGCCTGGCGCAGGAGAGCGACCTGCTGCTGGTGGCGCCGGCCTCGGCCGACATGATCGGCAAGATGGCCAACGGCATCGCCGACGACCTGCTGTCGACGGTGTTCTGCGCCTTCCCCAGGCGGGTGGTCGTGGCCCCGGCCATGAACCGCCACATGCTGGAGAACCCCGCCGTCGCCGACAACCTGGCCCGGCTGCGCGGCCGCGGCGTGGAGGTCATCGAGGCGGACGAGGGCCCGCTGGCCAATCTGGAAACGGGGCGCGGCCGCCTCGCCGACGCCGAGGCGATCGTCGCCCACTGCCTGGGAGCGGCCCATGTTTGAGCGCATTCTCATCGCCTCCGGTCCCACCCTCGAGGCCATCGACCCGGTGCGCTTCCTGTCCAACCGCTCCTCGGGCCTGACCGGCTTCCACCTGGCCGGCGTGGCCCGCGAGCGCGGCCTGGGGCCGATCACCTTCGTCACCGGCCCGACGGCGTTCCGGCCCCAGGGCGTCGAGCTCGTCCCGGTGGAGAGCGCCCAGGAGATGGGCGCCGCCATGCGCGCGCGCTTCGCGGAAGCCGCGGTGACGATCATGGCGGCCGCGGTCAGCGACTACCGCAGCCTCAAGTATTATCCCGAGAAGCTGAAGAAGAGCGGCGAGCGCATCGTCCTGGAGCTGGTGAAGAACCCCGACATCCTCCTCGACCTGGGGCGGCGCAAGGACCCGGGCCAGCTGCTGGTCGGCTTTGCCGCCGAGACCGAGGACATCTTCGCCAACGCCCAGCGCAAGCTGGAGGCGAAGCGGCTGGACCTGCTGGTGCTGAACGAGGTCACCGCCGACAACCCCGCCTTCGGCGACGTGGAGAACCAGGTCTACCTCGTGCGCCCCGACGGCGTACGCCGCCTGGAGCGCATGGGCAAGGCGGGCGTCGCCGCCGCGGTCTGGGACGAGATCGCCTCCCTGGCGGGCCGCTCCGGCTGAACGGCATTCAGGCGATGAACGATCTGCGCGAGATCCTGAAGTTCTACGGCGAGATGGGGGCCGAGTTCCTCCACCTGCCGGTCAGCGACCCGCGCGCCGACCTGGCCGAGCTGAACCGCGAGATCCTGCAGTGCCGCCGCTGCCGGCTGCACGAGAGCAAGACGCACTACGTGCCCGGCGAGGGCAATCCGCGACCCGGCATCCTCTTCGTCGGCGAGGGGCCGGGCGAGACCGAGGACCAGTTCGGCCGCCCCTTCATCGGCCGCGCCGGCCAGCTGCTGGACAAGATCATCCAGAAGATGGGGCTGGAGCGGCAGGACGTGTTCATCGGCAACGTGGTCAAGTGCCGGCCGCCCAACAACCGCGAACCGCTGAAGGACGAGGTCGACGCCTGCCTGCCCTTCCTGCGGCGGCAGATCGCCGTCCTGCGCCCCAGGGTCATCGTCTGCCTGGGCAAGGTGGCGCTGAACAACCTGCTGGGCACCGCCTACAGCATGGGGCGCATCCGCGGCCAGCAGCTGGAGTTCGCCGGCATCCCGCTCGTTCCCACCTATCACCCGGCCTTCATCCTGCACAAGCGCGACCAGGAGGAGATCTCCAAGGCCAAATGGGAGGTGTGGGAGGACATGCAGAAGGTGCTGGCCCTGGCCGGCCGCGAGCGCCATTGAAGATCAGCGTCTCGCTGTCCGTCCATCTTCCCGAGCCACTCACCTATCGCGCTCCCGATGATGCCGGCATCGGCCTGGGCTCGCGGGTGCTGGTGCCGCTGGGCCGGCGCGCCGTCGTCGGCTGGGTGACGGGGCTGGACTCGCCCTATGCCGGCCGGCTGAAGGGCGTCCTGGCCGTCATCGACGACCCGTTCGTCCCCGGCGCCGATATGCTCGAATTCGCCCGCCTGGCGGCGGAGGCCTACTTCACTTCGGCCGGCGTCATCCTCGATCACGGGCTGCCGCCCAGCCAGAAGAGCCCGCGCAACCTGCGCCTGGCCGGCGAGGAGGCCCGCAAGCCGGCCGCCCCGGTCCTGGCCGAGCTCGAGCGCCTGGCCGCCGGCGGCCTGCCGCGCCTGCGCTTCCGCGTGCCGGCGGCGGAGGCGGCGGCCTCCTCCGCGGCGCCGCCAGCGGCCGGCAGCGGCGAATGGCGCTGGCTGCTGGCGCCCGACCGCGAGGAAGAGTACCGCCGCGCCTGCGAGCGGTCGCTGGCCGGGGGGCGCAGCGTCATCCTGGTCGTTCCCGACGCGGCGGGCGCCCGCTACTGGCAGGAGCGCCTTCCCGGCGTCGCTCCCTACCAGGCGCGTATGGCCGCCCGGGACCGCGAGCGCACCTGGAGCGAGTATCGTTGCGGCAAGTTGGGCATCGTCTGCGGCGGCCTGGCGGCGCTGTGCCTGCCGCTGCCGGCGCTGGGGCTGGTGATCGTCGACCGCGCCTCCTCCCCCCTGTACGCCCGCGTCCAGGGTTCTCCCTTCCGCCTGGATCATATGGCCGGGCTGCGGGCGCGCGGCGCCGGCGTTCCCCTGCTGAACGGCGCCATCGCCCATACCTGCGCCTCCTGGGAGCGGCGGCTGGAGCCCGGCGGCGACGACCGGCGCAGCCCGGAGCGCCCCGTCGTGCAGGTCCACCCCCTGCGCGGCGGCGACCGCGGCATCCCCCCGGCGCTGCTGGACCTGGCGCGGCAAAACGTCCAGGAGGGGCGGCGCACGCTGGTGCTGGTGAACCGCGTGCAGCCGGCGCTCTACCTGTTCTGCGAGGCCTGCAGCCGCGTCGCCGACTGCCCGCGCTGCGGCGCCGCCCTGCAGGCCGACGGGGAGGGCCGCGTCTCCTGCCGGCGCTGCGCCTTCCGCGACGACGCCCCCGGCGGCTGCCGCCGCTGCGGAGGCGGGCTCGAACCGCTGCACGACGTCAGCATCGGCTCGCTGGAGCGGGCGCTGGAGCGCGTCTGCGGCGAGGGGACGGCACTGGCCCTGACCGCCGCCGAGCTCGGCGACCCGCAGGCGGCCGCAGCCGCCGCCCGCCAGCGCGGCCTGGTCATCGCCACGCCGGCGGTGCTCCACCCCAGTTTCCGCGGGCTGTTCGCCGCCGCCGCCTGGGTGAAGCCCGAGAGCTTCGCCCCCATGGAGGAGTTCGACGCCGCCGAGCGCATCCACGCCTATGGCGCCGAGATCGCCGCCACGCTGGAACCGGGAGGCGAGTTGCACGCCTTCTCCGTCTTCCACTTCCATTACGCGCTGCGGCTGCTGGCGGACGAGGAGCGTTTCTTTGAGCGCGAGCTCAAGTACCGGCGCTGGTTCCAGCTGCCGCCGCTGGCCGGCGTCTACGAGCTGGAGCTGCGCGCCGCGAGCCTGCGCGAGCTGGGAGCGGCGCTGCGCGGCCTGTTCCAGCGCCACCGCGAGGGACTGGGCATCCGCCGCGTCTACCTGGCCTCGCGCCAGGCGCAGCGCGGCATTTACCGCGGCGTCCTGGAGCTGCACGCCGCCGCCGCGGCCGTCGCGGACGCCGGGCTGCACCACTTGCGCCGGGCCGTGCTTCGGCGGGTCGCCGGTTAGGGGGAAACCCTGGCCGGCCGCCCTGCGTATAAACAGCGGCGGTTCCCTGCCGTCCCGGGCCGCCGTGAATACAAGGAGACCTCATGAGCGAAATGGCATTGGCATTGCAGGACCTGGTCAAGGACTTCGACGGCAAGCGCGCCGTCGACCACATCAGCTTCGCGGTCCCGCGCGGCGAGATCCTCGGCCTGCTGGGCCCGAACGGCGCCGGCAAGTCGACCACCATGCGCATGATCATGGACATCATCGCCCCCGACGCCGGGACCATCGAGGTCCTGGGGCAGCCGCTGAGCGAAAGCGTGAAGGACCGCATCGGTTTCCTTCCCGAGGAGCGCGGCCTCTACCGCAAGCTGAAGGTGATGGACACGCTGATCTTCTTCGCCGAGCTGAAGGGGATGAAGCCGGCGGCGGCGCGCGAGCGCGGCCGCATGCTGCTGAAGCGGTTCCAGCTGGACGGCTACGAGGAAAAGAAGGTCGAGGAGCTCTCCAAGGGCATGGCCCAGAAGCTGCAGTTCATCGTCACCGTTTTGCACGATCCCGAGCTCCTCATTTTAGACGAGCCCTTCTCGGGCCTCGACCCGCTGAACATCGAGCTGGTGAAGGATATCATGCTCGAGAGCCGGCGCCAGGGGACGACGATCATCTATTCCACCCACCTGATGGAGTACGCCGAGAAGACGGTGGACTCGCTGGTGATGATCCACCAGGGGCGCAAGGTGCTCGACGGCGCCCTGGCGGCGGTCAAGGCGGACTACGGCCAGCGCGCCATCAAGGTGCAGTACGAGGGCGATGCCCGCTTCGTCGCCGGCCTGCCCAATGTCGCCTCCTGCCGCGATTCGGGGCGCGAGCTGGAGATCGAGCTCGCCGACCTGTCCAAGCGCGAGCAGCTGCTGCGCGACCTGCTGGGCCGCGTCGTTGTGAGCGGCTTCCAGGTCAGCGAGCCGTCGCTGCAGAATATCTTCATCCGCAAGGTCCAGGAAGGAGCCGGAGCATGAACAAGATCCTCGCCGTCATCAAGAAGGAATACAAGGTCATCGTCAAGAAGAAGTCCTTCATCATCATGACCGTGCTCACGCCGGTACTGATGGCCGCCATGATGTTCGTGCCGGTGCTGCTGATGAAGGTGGGCCGCACCGACAAGACCATTGCCGTCGCCGACTACGCCGGCGGCTACATCGATGCCCTGAACGCCAGGCCGGCAAAGCCGAAGGAGGCGAAGAAAAAGGGCATCGACCTCAACGCCGCCGACCAGCAGCAGGCCATGCAGCAGGGCGGCCGCATCACCTTCCAGCCGGTGCCGCTGGCCGGCCGCGACGCCGCGGCGCTGGTGAAGGAATACGAGCAGAAAGTGCTCCGCAAGGAGGTCGACGGCCTGCTGCTCATCCCCGCCGACGTCAAGGCCAAGCGCCAGCTCGCCTACTACTCCACTTCGGTCTCCGACTTCGCCACCCTCAAATTCATCGAGTCGACCCTGCGCACCGCCATCTCCAAGCAGCTGCTGCTGGAGAGGAGCATCGACCCGGCGGTGGTCGACGAGGCCACGCGCGAAGTCGACATGGAGACCTTCAAGGTCAAGAAGGAGGGGACCACCAAGTCCGACTCGGGCATGGACTACATGATGTCGCTGTTCATGATCGTCATCCTGTTCATGATCCTGATCAACTACGGGCAGATGATCATGCGCGGCGTGCTGGAGGAGAAGACCAGCCGCATCTCCGAGCTGCTGATCGCCTCGGCGCGGCCCGCCCATATCTTCTACGGCAAGCTGCTGGGCATCGGGCTGGCCGGCCTGACCCAGGTCGCCATCTGGATCGTGCTGGCCGGCCTCCTGGTCACGCGCTTCTCGGGGAGCATCGACGCGGGCATCCTCTCCTTCCTCACCCCGGAGATCGCCCTCTACTTCGTCGTCTTCTTCGTGCTGGGCTTCTTCGTCTACGCCATCCCCTACGCCTTCATCGGCGCCGCGGTCAACACCGACCAGGAGGCGCAGCAGTTCGCCGGCGTGCTGTCGGTGCTGATCATCGTCCCCTACATCCTGGGCATCTCGGCCATCCAGAACCCCAATTCCGCCCTGACCGTGGGCGCCTCGCTCTTCCCGCTCTTCTCCCCCATCCTGATGTTCATGCGCATCACCACCGCCATCCCGCCGTTGTGGCAGATCCTGGCCGCCATCGGCTTGTGCCTGCTGACCATCTGGGGGCTGGCCTGGCTGGGCGCCAAGATCTTCCGCGTCGGCATGCTGATGTACGGCAAGAAGCCGACGCTGGGCGAGATGCTGCGCTGGGTCAGATACAAATAGCAGCAACTAGGTCTGCGGCGGACGGCATACGGCGTACGGCGCACGGCAACCGCACTGAAGCGAAACCCGGTGCCCGGTGGACGGCGCAGGGAAGAAGCGCCCTGTCATGCTGCCAGAAAAGGAATCCTTTGAAACCAAACCGCAAAGGAGGGTTTCAAATCCCTGTGCGGTTGATCGCGGCCGAATTTTGATCGTCGTGTGCCTTGCCGTATGCCGTACGCCGTCAACCGTCAGCCAAGTCCTTATTCGCTTAATTTATAGGACAGGGCCTCTTTCAGCTCGAAGAAGTCGCTGCCCTTGGGCACGTTGCGCAGTTTGGTGAGCAGGGTTTCCGGGTCGATGAGCTGCTCGAAGGGGACGCCGACGATGGAGAAATTGTCCGACACCGAGACCATGCAGCCGAACTGCCGGTTCTTGTAGAGCTTGTAGGCTCCGTAGCCGAGCATGCTGGACATGACCACGTCGAAGCTGATGGGCGGGGCGTTGCGCGTCTCGTAGCCGATCTGCTTGTAGATGATCTTTTTCTTGCGGCCGGTGCGCTGGTGGTACAGGCGCTCGGCGGCGTCGCGCAGCACGCGCCCGACCTCGGCCGTGCCCAGGATGACGTTGCCGTGGCGGTCGGTCTCGGTGGGCCGGTACTTGTCCGGCAGGCGGTCGGCCAGCCCTTCGGCCACGCAGATCACTCCGTAGTACTTGTCGTTCTTCTCGCGCAGCAGCATGGTGTCTACGATGCGCTCGGCCAGCTGGTCCAGGTCGAGCACGTCCTCGTCGACATCCTCGGTGGAGATCATCTGCACCGCCTCCCCGGCGATGCCGGCGGCATACGTCAGCCAGCCGGCCTTGCGGCCCATCAGCTCGGCGATGAAGTACGAGCCGGTGCTCTCGGCGTCGGCCTTGAGGTTGAGCAGCGCCTCCTGGCTAGCCTGGACGCTGCTCCAGTAGCCGAAGGTCCAGGCGATGCCGAAGTAGTCGTTGTCGATGGTCTTGGGGATGTGGATCACCGGCAGCCCCAGGCGGTTCAGGAAGTTGGCCGTCTTCAACGTGTCGTCGCCGCCGATGGTGATCAGGCAGCCGACGCCCAGCGCCTGCAGCGCCTCGAGGATGTGCAGCAAGCGCCGGTTCTTCTCGGGATCGTTCAGGTCCTGGGGGGACTTGATCAGGCGGCCGGGGTTGGCCCGCGAGGTCTTCAGGTAAACGCCGCGATGGTTGCGGATGCGCGAGATGGTGATGTCGAGCGCCTGGTAGTGGACGCCCGCCGACAGCGAGTAGCGGTTGGCCTTGTCGTAGTCCTCGAGGAACTCGAAGCCGAAGTAGAAGCCGATGATGGGCACCTTGGCGTTGATGAAGTTGAGGGCCACCGAGGAGATGACGGCGTTGGCCGACGGCGCCGGCCCGCCCGAGAACAGGATGGCCGCCTTCCGGAGGTTGCTGAAGTCGAACATGGGAAGGATGGTATGCGATTTCGCGCCTCCTGTCAAGGCGGGCGCCGGCTTCCCTTGCCGGGGGAAAAGGAGTATAACCATCCTCATGAAACGATTCGACGACGACCAGAACTGCTTCGTATGCGGCCGCAAGAACGTCGCCGGCCTGCAGCTGGAGTTCCGCCGCGACGCCGCCGGCGGCGCCGCCGAGGCCGACGTGGCCTTCCCGGTGCAGTTCCAGGGCTGGCGCTGCACCGTCCACGGCGGCCTGCTGGCCACGGTACTCGACGAAACCATGGTCCAGGCGGCCGCCGCCACCGGCCTGAAGAGCGTCACCGCCGAGATCACGGTCAAGTTCCGCAAGCCGGCCATGACCGGCGAGCCCTGCCGGGTATCGGCCCGGTTGACGGGCGCCCGCGGGCGCATTGTCTTCGCCGAGGGGCGCATCGTTGACAGCAGCGGCCAGGAGCTGGCGCTGGCGACGGGGAAGCTGTTCAAAGTGGAATAAATTTCGGCTGTCAGGATACGTGATTCGTGACTCGTGATTCGTGATTCGCGAAGCGAGCGCAGATCGAGCTTCGCCAACACGTGTACTCCTGCCCGGATGGGAAAAGGGATCGGTCAGTGCCCTCTACGAATCACGAATTACGAATCACGGCTTACGTTGTCTCCATCATTCTCTGCGCCAGGTCGAAGATCTCCCGCGGCGTGATGCGCTCCAGGCACTCGCGGCGCGGGCAGTCGGGGAAGACGCCGTCGCGGTAGCAGGGAGCGCAGCCCAGGCCCTCCCCCTTCCAGACGGTGGCGCTGGCGGCGGTCAGGGGCTTCAGCTCCTCGGGCGGCGTGGGGCCGAAGATGGCGATGAGCGGCGCCTTCACCGCCGCCGCCAGGTGCATCAGGCCCGAGTCGTTGGCGATGACCAGCCGCGCCCCGCCCATCAGGGCGGCCGCCTCGGCCAGCGTCGTGCGGCCGCTCAGGTCGACAACCCCGGGCTGAGCCGCGCGGATGACGGCGGCGATGGCCGCGTCGTTGTCGCCCCCCAGCAACAGCACCGGCCGGCCGGCGCGCAGCAGCATCCCGGCCAGGGCGGCGAAGTTTTCCGCGCTCCAGCGCCGGCTGCTCATCTCCTGCTTGACATTGGCGGCGCCGCCGGGCGCCAGCGCCACCGCCTCGTCCAAGGCCGTTGGGCCGAGGAACTTGGCGGCGGCCGTCGCCGCGGCGCCGGGGGAAAGGGGAAACACCATGCGGAAGTCCAGGCAGAAGGGGCCCAGGCGCCGGACCAGGTCGCAGTAGCGGAAGATGTTGTGCTTGACTCCGCGCAGCGGCTCGGCGTCGGTGAGCAGGAATCGCCGGCTGCGGCAGGCGCCGGCGCGGGCGAAGCCGATGCGCCGCCGACAGCCCCCCAGCCAGAGGATGAGGTTGTAGCGCCAGTCGCGGTGGAAGTTCAGCCCCACGTCATAGCGCTCGCGGCGCAGGCGCCAGGCGGCCTTCAGCACCTCGGCGGCCCGGGCGGCGAACGAGCCGCGGAAGAGGCGGCGATCGTCGATGTAGTGGATCCGGTCCAGGTGCGGATTGGCCTCGACCACCGCCCGCATCGAACGGCCGGCCAGAAGGCCCAGGACCTCCGCCTGGCCTTCTTGCTTCAGGGCGCGCAACGCCGGCGTGGCCATCAGGATGTCGCCGATGGCGGCGATCTTGATCACCACGACCTTCATGCCGTCTGCCCGCGCCAGTACTCCAGCAGGTCGCCCAGGGTGCGCTCGAGCGGGATCTCCGGTCCCAGTCCGAAGCGCCGGCGCAGCCGCCCCGGGTCGCCGCGCAGGACCGGGTTATCCAGCGGCCGGAAGCGGGCCGGGTCCGTCTCGACGCGGATGGGGACGCGCGCCGCCGCCAGCAGAATGTCGAGGATGCGGCGGATGGAGACGGCCCGCCCCGAGCAAGCGTTGACTACCTCGCCGGGGCGGGCGCCGGCGGCGATGGCCGGCAGCCAGCGCGCCACGTCGCGCACGTCGGAAAAATCACGCTCGGCCTCCAGGTTGCCGACGCGGATGACGGGAGCCGTCGCGCCGCGCTCGATGCCCGCCACCTGGCTGGCGAAATCCGAGGCCACGAAGCGCCGGTCCTGGCCGGGGCCGGTGAAGTTGAAGGCGCGCACCATGCAGGCCTTCATGGCGAACGCCCGGCCGTAGAGGTCGCCCAGCATCTCCATGGCCAGCTTGGACAGCGCATAGGGGTTCTGCGGTGCGGTGGGGCTCGACTCGCGGAAGGGCTCGCCGCCGGCCGCCTGGTACACCTCCGCCGAGCTCATCAGCAGCAGGCGCGAGTCGGGCGCCGATGCCTGCAGCGCCTCCAGCAGGTTCGAGGTGCCCATGAAGTTGACCTCGTAGGTCAGCTCGGGGTTCTTCCAGGTGAAGCCGACGTTGGCCACCGCTGCCAGGTGATAGGTGACGTCGGGGCGGATGATCTCCAGCATCTGGGCGATGTCGTCGCGGCGGCGGATGTCCACCTGGAACACTTCGACGTCGGGATAGGTGAAGCCGGGGACCTCGGTGATGCCGAAGACCTTGTTCGTTCCCTCCTCCAGCAGCCGCGGCAGAAGGTGCGAGGCCAGGAAACCCGAGCAGCCGGTGACCAGCACTCTACTCATAATTTTTTTTCAGGTGACCGAGGTAATCCTTCTTGGCGATCAGCTTGCGCCACCAAGCCTCGTTCCGCCGGTACCACTCGACGGTGCGGCGCAAGCCGGCGTCGAACTCCACCCGCGGCTCCCAGTCCAGGGCGCGCATCTTCCCCCACTCCAGGGCGTACCGGAAGTCGTGCCCCTTGCGGTCGGCCACCCGCTGCACCAGCGACTCGGGCTTGCCCAGCAGGGTGAGGATGGCGCGGGTCACCTCAAGGTTGCTGCGCTCCTGTCCGGCGCCCAGGTTGTAGGCCTGGCCGGGTTCGCCTCGCTCCATGAGCGCCAGCAGCCCGCGCACCGTGTCCTCGACGAAGAGCCAGTCGCGGCGGTTGCCGCCGTCGCCGTAGAGCGGCAGCGGCTGGTCCTGCAGCGCCCGGGTGATGAAGAAGGGGATCAGCTTTTCCGGGTACTGGTAGGGGCCGTAATTGTTGGCCGGCCGGGCGATGAGCACCGGCAGGCCGTAGGTCACGAAATAGGAGTAGGCCAGGCGGTCGCCGCCGGCCTTGGAAGCCGAGTAGGGCGACGAGGGGTTCAGCGGGCTCTCCTCGTCGAAGCGGCCCGCGGCGGTGCTGCCGTAGACCTCGTCGGTGGAGACGTGGATGAAGAGCCGCACGCCGCAGCCCTTCATCGCCTCCAGCAGGACGTAGACGCCGTAGACGTCGGTGAGGATAAAGTCACCGGGGTCGTGGATGGAGCGGTCGACGTGCGTCTCGGCGGCGAAGTTGACCACGACGTCCACGCCGGCCATGGCCCGGGCCGCGTCCTGCGGATTGCGGATGTCGCCCTGCACGAAGGCGTAGCGCCCCGCTACCCCCTCCAGGTTCTCCAGGTTGCCGGCGTACGTCAGCATGTCCAGGTTGACCAGCTCGATGTGCGGGTGGTGCTCATGGACATGGCGGATGAAGTTGCTGCCGATGAAGCCGGCTCCGCCGGTGACCAGGATCCGGCGCACGTCGCGGCCGTCGCGTTGCATCATTTGCCTCCGAAGAAATTGCCGACCATGCCCAGTTCGCCCAGCGACACGCCGAACTGGAACTGGGTTTCGTTCTGGCCCATCCAGGAATAGAAGCGGATCTCGGCCCTGAGCAGCAGACACTGGAAGTCGAAGCCGACGTTCAGGGCGCCAAGCAGCAGGCGCTTCTCGGTGAGATCGTACTCGACGCGCGAGTCGAGCTTCAGCGGGAAGCCCGCCACGTCGAGCCGCAGCGTCCCCGCCAGCTGGCGGCGGTTCAACTCGAAGTTGGCTCTCTGGTAGGGGTTGCGGTAGATGTTGTAGGAGAACGAGCCGGTCAGCGGCGCCCCCGGGCGGTCATAGCCGGCGCGCAGGTTGAACACCCTCAGGCCGCGGATATAGTGGTTGTATTCGGCGCTGGCATCCAGCACGAAAGCGGAGCTGAGGCGCAGGCGCAGGGTCTGGTTCAGGTCGGAGAAGACCGGGTACTCGCCGTTGATCTTGCGGTTCAGGTTGGCGGCGGCGGGATCGAAATAGTACTGCTGGCCGATGGTATAGGAGAGGAGCTCGCTGGCGCCGGCGGCGGCGCCGGCGGCGTTGCTGCCGCCCCGGGTCAGCAGCCGGGTCGTCAGCCGGAAGCCGGCGTAGGAATAGGGAGGATAATCCGAGCTGCTCACCTTGACGACGCGATCGATGTTTACGGAGTCGCTGGCGTAGCGGACGAAGAACTGCGGCTCGATGACGTGCTTCCATCGGCCCTGGCCGGAGCCGAATATGCGGCCGAAGATCGGCCCGGTCAGGCTGAAGGAAACCGTCTGCGAGCGGACATAGACCGGTTGGTCGACGATTTCCTTGGTGTTCGGGTCGAGGCTCTGATCATAGAAGACGTTCAAGGAATTCAGGTCAAGCGAGCCGCTCAGCCAGGGCAGTCGCAGCAGCGGCAGCTGGTAGGAGGGGGTGAGAGACAGGCGCTGGCTCCACAGCCCGGCGATCAGTTCAGGGTCCTCATCGTAGCTCACGCCGCCAAGCCTCGTTCTCAGGAAACCCGCGTTCAGCGACAGGTAGCCGGGCAGCGGGCCGAGCTTCTGCTGGTTCAAGCTCAGCGCGAGCGAAGGAAGCTGCTCTTCGACCCGCGACGTGTCCTTGAACACGTAGTAGGTGTCGCGCCGCGAGGCAGAGGCGGATAGCTGCACATTGCGGAAAGAGGAGGTGAGGGTCAGGGCGGTCTGGAAATTCGCCGACTTGACCCGGTCGAAGGCGCTGTCGAACAGGCGCAGGAAGGCGGGTCGGCTCTGGCGGTTGACGTTCAGCAGCAGGCGCGTGTTCAGGAAGGGCAGCTCCTGCTGATGCTCGGCGTCCACGTAGTAGTCGGAGTCGGTCAGGTTGTAGACGCCGTTGCCGGCGCGATAGCGGAAGTAGTAGAAGCGGGCGCTGCCGCTGGCGCGGCGGAAAAGGTAGCGCAGCTCGTCGCTGATCCCCCAGCCCAGCTTGGAGAAGTAATCGAGGCCCAGGGTGGTGTCGACGTTGGGCTTGACGGCCCAGAAGAAGGCGTTCTTCAGGAAGAATCCCTGCAGGGTCGAGCTGCCGATGCCGGGGAAGAGCAGCCCGGTGGCCCGTCCGTCCTTGCGCAGCGGGTAGCGCAGGTAGGGCAGGTAGAAGACCGGCACGCTCTTGAGGCGCAGCACGGCTCCGCGGATCTCGATGTAGCGGTCCTTCTTGATGCGCCCGGAGCGGCCGTTGATGCGCCAGCGCGGAAAGATCTGGGCGCAGGAGGAGAATTCCAGGCGGCGGAAGGCCAGCGTTTCGCGGTCGGTCTGTTGCAGCCGGTCGGTCTGGTAGCGGACGGTGGGGCTCGCCAGGCCGTAGGCGTCGAGCAGCTCGCCCTTCTGCGTCTTCAGGTTGAACACCAGCTTTTCGCCGCTGAGGACCATGTCGCCATCGGTCATGGTCACCCGCCCCTCGGCGAACAACTCGCGCGTTTTCAGGTTGAAGTCGATGGCGTCGGCGTACACCGCGCTGCCCTGCCAGAGGATCTCCACGTGGCCGGCGGCGCGCATGGACTCCTCGCCGATGATTTTCTGGTCGGCGAGGATCACCGGGTCGTCGCTGCCGCTCCGGGCGGGCAGCGCCCCGGTGGGGACGAATGCCAGGGCGAAAAAGCAGAAAAAAGCTGCGCTTCTCATTGCCAGGGCCCAATGTACCATGTTTCGCCGGTGCACGCAACCGCCGCGCGCCGCCGCGGCGGCGTGCAGGGCCCCGCGGTTTGTGCTACCATGTGGGCATGAAAAGCATACGACTTGCACTGGTCATCGCATTGCTGGCCGGGGCCGGCGCGGCCTGCGCCTTCCACATCCCCTGGGAAACCATGGACGACTATGACGGCGTGCGCGTGGTGATGCGGGTCACCCCCGACGATGCCGACGTCCTGCTCAACGGCCGCTTCATCGGCGCCGCCTACGAGTACGCCGACTCGCGCGCGGCCCTGCGCCTGGCCTCGCGGGCGAACGAGCTGGCGTTCCGCCGGAAGGGATTCAGCGAAAAGGTCGTCGACCTGCGCGACTATCCCTCGCGCCGCATCACGCTGCGCGTGGAGCTCGCGCCCGCGGCCGGGGCATCGCCCTCCGCGGCGGCGGCGCCCGGCACGCCGCCCGCCGCCGCCGGGCAGGATCAGGCCTACGAGGCCGAAAGCGAGCCCCTGCCGCCGCTGCCCCCGCCGCGCCCCGCCGGCGAGGAGCGTTTTCTCGTCGAGGTGGCGCTGACCGTCATCCCGGAGGAGGCCGCGGTCTATATCGACGGGCGCTTCTGGGGAGTGGCTCCGGCCGCGGGCCGGTTCATGGTGCTGCGCCTGCCGCCGGGGAAGTACGCCCTCGCCGCCTTCAAGCCGGGGTACGCCCCCTGCGTCCGGGAGGTCACCGTCCCGAAACAGGAGAAAGCCGAGCTGAAGATCGCCCTCGAGAAATAGCCTGGGCTACGCCCGCAGGTCCCGCCGCGAGAAGACGGCCAGGGCGACGACGAACAGCAGCGCCGTGAGCCCCGCCAGAACGAGGACGTGGGCCGCGACAGCGCCGCGGCTCAGGACGTTGTTCCCGTTGTAGTAGTAGAAGGGGGAGAGGACGCGCCAGGGCCGCAGACGCTCCACCATCGGCGCGTAGGCATTGATCAGGAACGTCACCACCGCCACGCCGCCGCCGACGCCGATGCTGGATTTCTTGCTCCCCCGCCAGCAGCCCCAAGCCAGGGCCAGGGAATAGAAGACCATGCCCAGCAGCCAGCAGCCGAAGGTCACGGCGGCAAGTCGCCCGGCGTCCAGGGCGATGCCGAAGGAGCGGGTGGAGGCGAGCAGCGCCAGCCAGAACCAGGCCGACAGCGCCAGCAGCGCCGCGCCGTGGGCCAGGGACTTTTCCGCGACCAGCCGCCAGCGCGGCAGCGGGTTGGCCAGCAGCAGGTCGAGCGTGCCGCGTTCCTCCTCGCCGGCGGTGGCGTCGCTGCCGCGGGCGAGGGCGAAGACGACGAACAACAGGGGCAGCAGGATGGAGAAGGGCTGCAGGTTGAAGAAGCCTTCCGGCGTGGCCATGAATTGGTTCTTGCCGATCAGGTTCTTGAGCACCGGGGGGAGCTTCTCCAGCACCTTCATCATCTCCGCGGCCTTGTTGACGAAAGGGAAAATCCAGGCCAGGTACAGCGCCAGCAGCGCCAGCCCGACGGCCCAGCCCAGCAGGGCCCCGCGCTGGTCACGCAGGGTCTTGCCGAAGAGGCTATTGAGCATGGCCGTCCTCCCCATAATAGGCGAGGAAAATCTCCTCCAGGTCGGGCTCCTGGCTGCGGAAGTCGACGACCCGGTAGCGCGAGAGCGCCTTCAGCAGGGAGTCCATGCTCCCCCGCTGTCTCCCCTTCAGCGTGCGTGCATCCAGGGCGGCGATCTCCAGCCCGGCGACGGCGGCGAAGGCGCCCGGCGTGACGTCCTCGGCGAAACGGATCTCCAGCCGGCGCAGCGAGCGGGCCTTGAGGGCCTCGATGCGTTCGACGGCGGCGATGCGCCCGCTGCGGATGATGGCCACCCGGTCGCAGGCGCGCTCCACCTCGGGAAGGTTGTGCGAGGAAAAGAAGACGGTCCGGCCCCGCCCGCGGGCCTCGGCGATCAGCGCGAAGAACTCATGGCGCACGATGGGGTCGAGGCCGCTGGTGGGCTCGTCGAGGATAAGCAGGTCCGGCCGGTGCATGAAGGCCTGGATCAGGCCGATCTTGCGCCGGTTGCCCTGCGACAGGGAGCCGATCGGGCGCTCGAGCGGGCAGGAGAGGCGCTCGGCCAGCTCCGCGACGTACGGCCGGTCGACCCCGCCGCGCAGGGCGGCGAAGAACCGCAGGTACTCGCTCCCCTTCAGGCCCTCGTACAGCCGCACGTCGCCGGGCAGGAAGCCGGCGCGCCGGCGTATGGCGACGCTGTCCCGGCGCGAGTCGAGGCCGAAGATCTCGGCCTTCCCCCCGTCGGCGCGCAGGAAGTCCATCAGCAGGCGGATGGTGGTGGTCTTGCCGGCGCCGTTCGGCCCCAGGTAGCCGAACACTTCGCCGGCGTTCACCTCGAGGTCGACGTCGATGATGCCGGGATGGCGGCCGTACCACTTCGCCAGCCGCTCGCTGCGGATCACGGCGACCATCGGGCGCCGCCTACCCCAGGACCGGCATGATGAAGACGTTGTACAGGATGAGAAAAACCATGCCGATCAGCGAGCGGATGAGCCCGCGCCGCAGCCGGCGCACGTCGACGGCCGACACCGTGGCGTCGAACGCCTTCTGCCGGTCCGCCGTGATGATCAGCGCCAGCAGCCCAACGGCATAGGCGAAGGCCGTCGACAGGTAGACCGCGAAGGCGGCCGGGTTGCTCGGGTAGCGGCCCAGCAGATGGGCGCAGAAGGGGATGAACGCGGCCCAGACCAAAAGCCAGACATGGATGGCCAGGATGGCCTTGGTGATGCGCGCCAGCTTGGCGTACAGCGTATTGTGGCCGATCCAGAAGCCGCTAAGGATGACGAAGCTGATGATGTAACTCAGGAAGGTACGCCAATGATGCAGCAGGGCCTGTCCCAGTTCGTCGACCGACCTCTTATCGTGGATCTGCTCGGGGAGCTTCAGCTCCAGAACCAGGATGGTCATGGCGATGGCGAAGATGCCGTCGAACAGGAACTCAAGCCGGTTCTTGCTGATGTTCGTGTCGAAAGGCGATTTTTCCTTGGCTGTCATGGTCCGCTCCTCTTCGCGATCGCGCTGGCCCGGGACGGCGCGTGATTATGATAGCAACGAGGGCCGACCATGTCAAAAGGATTCCTTGACACCGCCGTCCGCGTCGACTATAAAAACAGGGAAATGCCCAAGGGAAAACCAGTACCGGCGCCCGCGCGCCCGCGCCGTCCGCATGGGGCGGCGACCGTCCTGTCGCTGCTGCTGGCGGTCTCCGCCCCCCTGTTCCCGGCCGCCAGCCCGGCGCTGAAGGCGGAATACGACCGCTGGGTGCGCCGTGCCTGGACCACCCGCGACGGCCTGCCGCAGGACACGGTGTATGCCCTGGCCCAGGCCGTTGACGGCTGCCTGTGGATCGGCGGCGAGGGGGGCGTGGCGCGCTTCGACGGCGCCGCCTTCACGGCTTTCCGCCGGGGCACGACGCCTGGGCTGGCCAGCGACTCGGTCACCGCCCTCGCCGCCGGTCCCGATGGCTCCGTCTGGGCGGGGACGTTCGGCGGCGGGCTTGCCCGGCAGCGCCGCGGGCGCTTCACCCGCATCGCCGGCCTGGCCGCCGATCGCATCTGGTGCCTGCACCGCGAAGACGGCGGAGCGCTATGGATCGTATCGGCCGAGGGCGAAGTATCCTTCCTGGAGGAGGGGCGGCCGCCGGCCCGGGCGCTCATCGACGGCCTTCCCGGCGGGCGGGTCACAGCCATCGCCGGCAGCGAGAAGGACGTGCTATGGATCGGGACGCACGGCGGGCTGGCGGCCATCCGCAACGGGCGGCAGGCCATCATCCGCCGCCGCGACGGCCTGGCCGGCGACGACGTCTATTGCCTGTTCGTCGACCGAGGCGGCAGCCTGTGGGTGGGCACCACGACCGGCCTGAGCCGGGTGGACGCCGCCGGCATCCGCCGCTTCACCGTTGCCGACGGCCTGGCCGGAGACCTGGTGCGCGCCATCAACGAGGACCCGCTGGGACGGATCTGGATCGGCACCGACAAGGGAGTGACCGTCATGGAGCCCGGAAGCGCGCCGGCCTGCGCCGTCCCGGAGGGCCTGGACCGCGGCGCCGTCATGGCCATCTGCCGCGACCGCGAGGACGGCATGTGGGTCGGTTTCGCCGCCGCCGGGCTGGGCTACTGGCGGCGCAACGAAGCCCGGGTGCACGGCCCCGAGGAGGGGCTGCCCGGCTCGCAGGTCACCGCCGTCTGCCAGGACAGCCAGGGCCGCTTCTGGGCCGGCACGCGCGGCCAGGGCCTCGGCCGGCGCGAGAACAACGCCTGGCGCTCCTTCCTGGGGCGCGACGGCCTTTCGGGCGGCTTCGTCACCTCCCTGCTGGCCGACGGCCCCGGCCGGCTGTGGATTGGCACCATGGAGGCGGGGCTGCAGCTCATGAAGGACGGTAAGTTCATCCGCGGCGACCCGCGCGGAGGCGCGGCCGGGAAGCCGGTGCTGTCGCTCCTCCGCGACAACCGGGGCCGGCTATGGGCGGGAACGGACGGCGGCGGCCTGGACTGCCTGGAGGACGGAAGCTGGCGGCATTACGGGCCGGTCTCGGGGCTGCGGGGGGAGATCATCACCTCGCTGGCCGAGGACCGCCGGGGGCGCCTGTGGGCCGGCAGCGTCCGCCAGGGGGTCCAGGTCCTTGACCGCGGCGCCTGGCGCCGCTTTTCCGCCGCAGACGGGCTCGCCGGCGACACGGTCTACGCCGTCCATGCCGACACCGGGGGCAACGTCTGGCTCGGAACCGACAACGGGCTGGGGCTTTTCCGCCATGAGCGGTTCCACTCCTTCCGCCGGGCCGGCGGCCCACTGAATGGCTCCATCCTGGCGATCCTCGAGGACGGCGGCGGAGGCCTGTGGATGAGCACGCTGACCGGGATCCTCAGCGTCCGGGCCGGGGAACTGGAGACGGCCGCCGCGCGGGAGGGGCTCGGCGTCCGCTGCCGCCTTTTCGGGGAGATGGCGGGGCTGAGGAGCACCGTCTGCTCCGGCGGCTTCCAGCCCGCCGCCTGCCGCGACAAAAGCGGCCGCCTGTGGTTCCCGACGCAGAATGGCCTGGTCGAGATAAACCCGGCCGGCTTGGCCGCCCCGCCTTCCCCGCCGGTGCCGCGCATCGAGACGGTCCGGGCCGACGGCATCACCCTTGCCCCCGAGGACGGGGTTCTCCTGCCGGCCGGCACCCGGCGCCTCGATTTCCGCTTTTCCGCGGCGTCCTTCGCCGACCCGCAGCAGGTGGAGTTCGCCACCCGGCTGGAGGGGCTCGAAACGGACTGGAGCGCGCCGGCACGTCAGGGCGGGCGCAGCATGTCCGGCATGTCCTCCGGGGAGTATGCCATCCGCGTCCGCGCCCGCGGCGCAGGAGGCGGCTGGAGCCGGGACGAAGCCGTCTACCGCTTCGCGATCGCGCCGCCCCTTCTCTCCGGCGCCGGCGTCGCCCTGTTGCTGCTGGGCGTTGCCGGGACAACGGCCGCGGGACTGCTGGCCCGGCGCCGGCGCCTGGCCCGCAGGCGCCAGGAAGGGCGCTACCGGGGATCGACGCTGGACGACGAGCGGGCCGCCGAATACGGCGCCCGCCTCGACAGGGCCATGGAGGTCGAGAGGGCGTTCCTCGACCCGGAGCTGACACTGGGGCGGCTGTCCGAGGCGACCGGGATCCCGGCCAAGCAGCTGTCCCAGCTCGTGAACGAGCGCTACGGCCTCAATTTCAACGACTTCGTCAACCGCCGCCGCATCGAGGAGGCCAAGCGGCTCCTGCTCGACCCGGCCAGCCGCGGCTACAAGCTGCTGCGCATCGCCTTCGAGTCGGGATTCAACTCCAAATCGGTCTTCAATGCCGCCTTCCGCAAGCACGCCGGGGCCAGCCCCTCCGAGTTCCGCCGCCTGCTGGGCGGGAATTCCCCGGACGCGTCCGGATAGTTGCTCCTCCTTTTATCGTGGAAACGCGTCCGGAATCGTGATGCCGGACGTCCCGCCTTCACCTCCACCCCATCATGATGATGGATCGCAAAAGGAGGTGAACCATGTTCGAGACCCTGTTGGCACCGCGAGGAATGCTTGGGAAACGGCTGCGGAAGGGGGCGACCCTCGTCCTCTCCCTGGCCGCGCATGCCCTGGCCGTTGCCGCCGTGATCGTCGTGCCCCTGCTGCGCGCCGAAACGGCCCTGCCCGCGTACGCCGTCATCGACGCCGCCCTGATCTCGCCGCCGGTCCTGCCCGGCATCCCGCCCGCCGGCCGGCCGCGGGGCACAGGGGATGGGCCCGGCCGTTCGCCCGGCGAGCCGGTGAAACCGCGGCCGCGCACAATGGAGGGATTCCTCGTGCCCCGCGAGATCAGCCTGAGCACCGAGGAGGACCTGAACCTCGCCCTCCCTTCGGGCGGCGGCGAGGGGGTCGACGGCGGCATCGACCTGGAGGAGAACGGGAACAACGATTGGGTCATCGACCGCGGCTACGTCCCGGATGAGCTCGAGCCCTCCCGCGCGGCGGTGTGGGCCATCACCCCGCCGCGGCTGATCCGCAAGGTCAGCCCGGCCTACCCGCCCGCCGCCATCGCGGCGCGCGTGGCGGGCGCGGTGGTCGTCGCCGCCGCCACCGACGTCTACGGCCGGGTGAGCGAGGCGCGGGTGGTCAGCGGCCATCCGCTGCTCAACGCCGCCGCCGTGGAGGCGGTGCGCGAGTGGCTCTACGAGCCCTACCTGGTCAACGGCGTCCCCAAGGCGGTGCGCTTCACGGTCACCGTCACCTTCGTGCTGGAGAAGCGCTGAAAAAAAAGGCCCTCCGGCCGGAGACCGGAGGGCCCTTCCCTTTTCTGAAAGCGGCGCTCAGCGCGCGAAGCGGTCGATGAGGCGCTGCAGCCAGTCGCCATACTTGACGACCAGCCCGGCGAAGACCACGGCCACCATCGACATGAGCTTGATCAGGATGTTCAGCGACGGGCCGGCGGTGTCCTTGAAGGGGTCGCCGACCGTGTCGCCGATGACGGCGGCGCCGTGGTTGGGGTTCTTGCTGCCGTCGGCGAGCTTCTTGCCGCCCAGGTGCCCCTCCTCGATGTACTTCTTGGCGTTGTCCCAGGTGCCGCCGGCGTTGTTCAGGAAGACGGCGACGACGAAGCCGGCGGTGAGGCCGCCGGCCAGCAGCCCGATCACGCCGGCCACGCCGAATACCAGCCCCATGGCCACCGGGATGACGATCGCCGAGAGCGCCGGCACCACCATCTCGCGCTGGGCGGCGCGGGTGCTGATCTCCACGCAGCGGCCGTAGTCGGGCTCGGCCTTGCCCTCCATGATGCCCTTGATCTCGCGGAACTGGCGGCGCACCTCCTCGACCATGCGCCCGGCGGCGCGGCCGACCGACTTCATGGTCATGGAGCAGAAGACGAAGACCAGCATGGCGCCGATGAACAGCCCGGCCAGCACCTTGGGGTTGAGGATGGTGAGGTTGTAGTAGCGGATCCAGTCGCCGATGTGCGTGTCGGCGATCGCCTTCTCCACGCCCTCGATGACGACCGTCTTCTGGCCCATGTGCTGGAAGCCGATCTTGACCTCCTCGACGTAGGCGGCCAGCAGCGCCATGGCGGTCAGCGCCGCCGAGCCGATGGCGAAGCCCTTGCCGGTGGCGGCGGTGGTGTTGCCCAGCGCGTCGAGGGCGTCGGTGCGCTTGCGCACCTCGGGGTCCTGGCCGGTCATCTCGGCGTTGCCGCCGGCGTTGTCGGCGATGGGGCCGTAGGCGTCGGTGGCCAGGGTGATGCCCAGGGTGGACAGCATGCCCACCGAGGCGAAGCTGATGCCGTAGAGGCCGAGGTTGATGGCGTTGGCGTCGGCGCTGAAGCCGCCGCTGAGGGCGTAGCTGATGATCACCGCCAGGGCGATGACCAGCACCGGCAGACCGGTGGACTGCATGCCGGTGGCGATGCCGGAGATGATCACCGTCGCCGGGCCGGTCTGCGACTGGCCGGCGACGAACTGCGTCGGCTTGTAGTCCTGCGAGGTGTAGTACTCGGTGATCTTGCCGATCACCCAGCCGGCGATCAGGCCGGTGATGACCGACAGGAAGATGCCGATGTGGCGGCCGTGGAACGAGCCCTTGAACAGCACCAGGATGAAGAACGACGCCACCAGGGTCAGGAAGGTGCTGGCGTTGACGCCGCGGGCCAGCGCCCTGAGCAGCACCTTCTGCGAGGCCTTCTCCCCCGAGCGCACCATGAAGACGCCCAGCACCGAGAAGATCACGCCGACGCCGGCGATGACCATCGGCGCCAGCACGCCGCCCAGGCCGTAGCCGGCGGCCACGCCCAGCACGGTGGTGGAGAGGATGGAGCCGGCGTAGGACTCGTAGAGGTCGGCGCCCATGCCGGCCACGTCGCCCACGTTGTCGCCGACGTTGTCGGCGATGGTGGCCGGGTTGCGCGGGTCGTCCTCGGGGATGCCCGCCTCGACCTTGCCCACCAGGTCGGCGCCGACGTCGGCCGACTTGGTGAAGATGCCGCCGCCGACGCGGGCGAACAGGGCCTGCGTCGAGGCGCCCATGCCGAAGGTCAGCATGGTGGTGGTGATGATGGCCAGCTGGTCGGCGCCCTCGGGGATGAAGTGGCGCAGGATGAGGAACCACAGCGAGATGTCGAGCAGCGCCAGGCCTACGACCACCAGTCCCATGACGGCGCCGGAGCGGAAGGCGATCTGCAGCCCCTTGTTCAGGGAGTGCTTGGCGCCGGCGGTGGTGCGGTTGGAGGCCCAGGTGGCGGTGCGCATGCCCAGGAAGCCGGCCAGGCCCGAGAAGAAGCCGCCGGTGATGAAGGCGAAGGGCACCCAGGGGTTCTGGGTGTGCAGCACGTAGGCCATGAAGGAGAAGAGGAGGAAGATCGCCAGGAAGACGAGGAGCACGATCTTGTACTGCCGCTTGAGGTAGACCATGGCCCCCTTCTGCACGTAGCCGGCGATGCGCTGCATGTCGGCCGTGCCCGGGTCCTGCCTCTTCATGTAGCGGAAGAAATAGAAGGCGAAGACCAGCGCCAGCACGGAGCCCAGGGGCGCCAGGTAGAACAGATTCTGCAAATTCATAGCCAACTCCTTTCGCGAAGAAATGGTTTCGACGATTGGGGGAAGGAAAATCCTGTATAACCGATTTTTAACAAAAAGTCAATGCCGGCGGCCCGCCGCGGCGGCCGCGTCAGCGGCCCTTCATCTTGCGGCAGATGGCCAGCTGGTCCTGCAGCCGGCGCTGACGCGCCAGTTCGGCCTGCAGCTCCTCGGGGCCGATCGCCCCCTGGAAAGAGGAGCGGATGCGCTCCGCGGACGCGCGCAGGTCCGAGGCCAGCTCCTCCTCGCGCAGGTCCTCGCCGCGCACGAGGTCGTCGACGATCATGGCGATGCGGTCGTCGCGCACCTCCAGGAATCCCGGGCCGCAATAGAGGTAGTGCCGGGCGCCGGCGGCGTCGAGGTAGGAGGCCTCGCCGCCGTGGAGCAGCGTCAGGTAAGGCAGGTGGCGCGACAGCACGCCGGCCTCGCCCAGGAAGGCGGGGATGTAGAGGTCCCGGACCTCGGCGCGCAGGACCACCTCGCGGGCGGTGAGGATCTCCAGCTCGATCGTGCCGGCCATCAGAATCCCAGCTTCTTGGCGTTGGCCACGGCGTCCTCGATGCCGCCGCACATGTAGAAAGCCTGCTCGGGCAGGTGGTCCCAGCGCCCCTCGACCAGCTCCTGGAAGCTGCGGATGGTGACCGCCAGGTCGACGTACTTGCCCTCCATGCCGGTGAAGGGGGTGGCCACGGCGAAGGGCTGCGAGAGGAACTTCTGGATCTTGCGCGCCCGGGCGACGATGACCTTGTCCTCGTCGGAAAGCTCCTCCATGCCCAGGATGGCGATGATGTCCTGCAGGTCCTTGTAGCGCTGCAGCACCTCCTTCACCTGACGCGCCACCTGGTAGTGCTCCTTGCCGACGATCTTGGGATCGAGGATGCGCGAGAACGAGGCCAGCGGGTCGACGGCCGGGTAGATGGCCATCTCGGTCAGCGCCCGCGAGAGGTTGGTGGTGGCGTCCAGGTGGGTGAAGGTGGTCGCCGGCGCCGGGTCGGTGTAGTCGTCGGCCGGCACGTAGATGGCCTGCACCGAGGTGATCGACCCCTTCTTGGTCGAGGTGATGCGCTCCTCCATCTCGCCCATCTCCGAGGCCAGGTTGGGCTGGTAGCCGACCGCCGAGGGCATGCGCCCGAGCATGGCCGACACTTCCGAGCCGGCCTGGGTGAAGCGGAAGATGTTGTCGATGAACAGCAGCACGTCCTGCTTCTCCTCGTCGCGGAAGTACTCGGCCACGGTCAGTGCCGACAGGGCCACGCGCAGGCGGGCGCCGGGCGGCTCGGTCATCTGCCCGTAGATCAGGGCCGTCTTCTCGATGACGCCCGTCTCCTTCATCTCGATCCACAGGTCGTTGCCCTCGCGGGTGCGCTCGCCGACGCCGGCGAACACCGAGAAGCCGCCGTGCTTGGTGGCCACGTTGTGGATCAGCTCCTGGATGAGCACGGTCTTGCCCACGCCGGCGCCGCCGAACAGCCCGATCTTGCCGCCCTTCAGGTAGGGCTCCAGCAGGTCGACCACCTTGATGCCCGTCTCGAACAGCTCCAGCCGCGTGTCCTGCTCCTCCAGCGGCGGCGCCGCGCGGTGGATGGGGTAGCGCTTCTTCTCGCGGATGGGGCCGATCTTGTCCACCGGGTCGCCGATGACGTTGATCACGCGGCCGAGCACCTCGCGGCCCACCGGCACGGTGATGGGGCCGCCCAGGTCGCGGGCGCTCATGCCGCGCACCAGGCCATCGGTGGGGTGCATGGAGATGGTGCGCACGCGGTTCTCGCCCAGGTGGTACTGCACCTCGCTGATGATGCGGATCGGCTGCGGGCTGTCGAAGCCGTCGGAGACGATCTCGATGGCGTTGTAAATGGCGGGCAGCTCGCCCTTGGCGAACTCGACGTCGACGACGGGACCGATGACCTCGATCACCTTGCCGGTGCGGGGGGGGTCGTTCTGGCTCATGGTCGCTCCTATTGGCTCAGGGCCTCGGTGGCGGTGATGATCTCCAACAGCTCCTTGGTGATGGCCGCCTGGCGCATCTTGTTCAGCTGCAGCGTCAGCCGGCGGATCATGTCGCTGGCGTTGCGCGTGGCCAGGTCCATGGCCACCATGCGCGCCACCTGCTCGGCGGCGACGGACTGCAGCAGGACCTGGTGCACGACGGCCTGGACATGGCGCGGCAGCAGCTCGCGGAAGAGGACGTCGGCATCGGGCTCGTAGATGTACTCCTCGCCCTCCGCGCCGCCCGCCGCCGCCGGCGGCGCCTCCACCTCGACCGGGAAGAGGCCGCGCAGGGCGAATTCCTGCTTGGACGCCGAAACGAAGCGGCTGAAGGCGAACTCGACGAGGCGCAGGCCGTCGGCGACGAAGCGCTCCTGCAGGTCGGCGGCCAGGCGGGCGGCATCGGCGAACTGCAGCCGGCCGAGCAGGCCGCTGTAGGCCCGCAGCGGCGCCAGGCCGCGCCTGCCGAAATGACGCTCGGCCTTGGCGCCCACGGTGACGATGTGCGCCCCGCCCGGCCCGGCGGCCAGCTCGCGGTAGCGCGCCTCGGCCTGGCGCAGCACGTGGGAGTTGAAGGCGCCGCACAGCCCGCGCTCGCCGGCGACGACCACCAGCAGCGCCGCGCCGGCGCCGGCGCGCAGCAGCGGGTGGCCGGCGGCGGCGCGCGCGGCCGAGGCGCGCAGCATCTCCTCGACCTTCTCGCGGTAGGCGCGCGAGCGCTTCAGCTCGCCGTTGGCGCGGCGCAGCTTGGCGGCGGCGACGGTCTTCATGGCCTTGGTGAGCTTCTGGGTGTTGCGCACCGAGCGGATGCGCCGGCGCAGGAAGATCAGGTTCCCGGCCATCAGCCCTCGGCGGTTTTCTTGAACCCGGCGGCGAACTCGGCGATCAGCGCGTGCAGCCGCTGCTGCAGCTCGGCGCCGAGGGCCTTCTTCTCGCGGATCTCGCGGTAGACGGAGGCGTCCCGCTCGTCGATGAAGCGCAGCAGCCCCGCCTCGAAGGCGCGCACGCGGCCGACGGGGAACTCGTCGAGGAAGCCGCGCGTGCCGGCGAAGATGGCCGTGATCTGCCGCTCCACCGGCAGCGGCAGGCCCTCGTCCTGCTTGAGCAGCTCGGAGAGGCGCTTGCCGCGCTCCAGCTGCGCCACGGTGGTCTTGTCCAGGTCGGAACCGAACTGGGTGAAGGCCTCGAGCTCGCGGTACTGGGCCAGGTCCATCTTCAGCGAGCCGGCCACCTGCTTCATGGCCTTGATCTGGGCGTGGCCGCCCACGCGCGACACGGAGATGCCGACGTCGATCGCCGGCCGCTGGCCGGCGTTGAACAGGTCGGGCAGCAGGTAGATCTGGCCGTCGGTGATGGAGATGACGTTGGTGGGGATGTAGCCCGACACGTCGGAGGCCTGGGTCTCGATGATCGGCAGCGCCGTCAGCGAACCGCCCCCCTTCTCGTCGCTGAGCTTGGCCGCCCGCTCCAGCAGCCGCGAGTGCAGGTAGAACACGTCGCCGGGATAGGCCTCGCGGCCCGGCGGCCGGCGCAGCAGCAGCGAGATCTCGCGGTAGGCGGCGGCGTGCTTGGAAAGGTCGTCGTAGACCAGCAGCGCGTGGCGGCCGCGGTCGCGGAAGTACTCGCCCATGGCGCAGCCGGCGTAGGGGGCGATGTACTGCAGCGCCGCCGGGTCGGAGGCCGACGCCGCCACCACCAGCGAGTAGTCCATGGCACCGGCCTCCTGCAGCGTCTTGACCACCTGGGCGATGGTCGACTGCTTCTGGCCGATGGCCACGTAGATGCAGATCACGTCCTGCCCCTTCTGGTTGAGGATGGTGTCGAGGGCGATGGCCGTCTTGCCGGTCTGGCGGTCGCCGATGATCAGCTCGCGCTGGCCGCGACCGATGGGGATCATGGCGTCGATGGCCTTGATGCCGGTCTGCAGCGGCTCGTTCACCGGCTGGCGGTCGACCACGCCGGGGGCCAGCGCCTCGATGGGCAGGAAGATCTCGGCGCGCACCGGCTCGCGGTCGTCCAGGGGCTCGCCCAGGGGGGACAGCACGCGGCCGATGACCGCCTCCCCGGCCGGCACCGAGATGATGCGCCCGGTGCGCTTGACGATGTCGCCCTCCTTGATGCGCTGGCTCGCGGCCAGCAGGATGGCGCCGACGTTGTCCTCCTCCAGGTTGAGGGCGATGCCGTAAATGCCGCCGGGGAACTCCAGCAGCTCGTTGTACATGACGCGGTCCAGTCCGTAGATGCGGGCGATGCCGTCGCCGATGGAAATCACCACCCCGGTCTCTTCCTTCTGGAAGTCAAAGGAGAAGCCCTCGATCTTCTGGCGGATCAGCTCGCTGATCTCATCGACTTTGATAAGCATTTATCTGTCCCCTGCGATGGCCTGGCGCAGCTTCTGCAGGCTGCCGGCCAGCGAAAAATCGTAGTGCACGGAGCCGCGGGCCAGGCGCAGGCCGGCGATCAGTCCCGGCTCGAGGCGGTATTCCGGCCGCACCGGCCGCCCCAGCGCCTTCTCCAGGTTGGCCCGCAGCCGCTCCTTCTGCGCGGTCGTCAGTTCGACGGCCGAGGCCACCTCGACCCGCTCGATGCCGCGGGCGGCGCACCAGGCCGCGGGCAGCTGGCGCGCCATCGACTCCAGGTAGGCCATGCGGCCCTCTGCGGCGACGGTCCTCAGGAACAGCCGCGTCTTCTCGAGCATTCCCAGTCCGGCGGCAGCGATGTCGACCGCCTGCTCCCTCTCGTTCTGCGAGACCAGGGCGGTGGTCAGCCCCAGCCGCAGCCTGGCGTCGCGCGCCAGCAGCTCCAGGAAGGCGCCCAGCTCGCGGCGCACGCGGGCGAACTCCTCCTCGGAGTCGACGGCCAGCACCAGGGCGCGGGCATAGCGCTTGACCAGGCTACTTTCCTTCATCGGCCTTGCCCCGGGGGCGGTCGGCGGCCGGGCGGGACAGGTTCCCGCAGGCGTCGATGTTGCGCTCGATGATCTTCTGCTGGGCGGGGGCGTCCAGCCCCTTCTCCAGGTCGCGGCGGAAGCGCTCGATGGCCAGGTCGGCGATGCGGCCGCGGACCTCGCGCACGGCGGCGTCGACCCGCTGGCGGATCTCCTCCCCGCCCAGGGCGACGATGCGCTCGGCCTCGCGGCGCCCGGCCGCCTCCAGTCGCTCCAGCTCGGCCTTGCCGGCCGCCTCGGCCTCGCCCTGGATCCCCTGCACCTCGGCGGCGACGCGGGACAGCCGCGCCTCGACCTCGCGCAGCCGTTCCTCGGTCGTGGCCAGCGTCTGCGCGCGCTCGGCGAACTCGGCGCGGATCCCCTCCCCCTTCTGGGAGAGCATGCGCAGCAGCGGCTTGCGCAGGAGCAGGATCAGGCCGCCGAACAGGATCGCCGAGTTGAGCACCTTGCCCAGCACGGCGAGCCAGTCGATATGGTGCGCCGCCTCCCCTTCGCCGCCGGCGGCGGCGAGGCTGGCGGCCAAAGCCAGCAGCAGGCAGGATAGGACGGCGCGCCGTTTCATAGGAAGGTGCTGCGGATCGTCTCGCTGAAGCCTGCGACCTGGGCCTCCAGCTCGCGCTGGGCGGACGCGATCTCCCCGTCCAGCCGGGCCAGCGTCTCGTCCAGCAACCGCGCCGAGCGCTCGCGCGCCTCGGCCACCGTCCGGGCGCGGGACTCCTCGCCAGCGCGCAGCCACTGTTCGCGGACGCGCTGGGCCTCGCTGCGCGCCCGCCCCAGCTGGTCCTCCAGCGAGCGGGTGCGGCCCTCGATCTCGGCCATCATCCGTTCCTGGCGGCCCCGCTCCTCGGCGCTGCGCGCCTCGCGCTCCCCGATCACCCGGCCGATCGGGCGGAAAAAAACGCGGCCGAGGGTAAAATAGAGGAGCCAAAGCAGGAAGAATACCCACAGGAAGGACGAATTGAGCTCTAACATAGAGGAAATGTACCATATCGAGGGGGAAAAAGCAACCAAACGGCAGGGCCGGGCGCGGCGGTTGACAGCCACGCCGCCATCGGCTACAATAGGGCGGAATCCCGCCCGGCCTTTTCCTCAGGAGACGTCATGGAGCTGATCCGCGACCTGGTCGACTTCGTCCTGCACCTCGACCGCCATCTCAACGCCCTCATCGCCACCTACCAGACCTGGACCTACCTGATCCTGTTCGCCGTCGTCTTCTGCGAGACCGGGCTGGTGATCACCCCGTTCCTGCCCGGCGACTCGCTGATCTTCGCCACCGGCGCCCTGGCCGCCGTCGCCGGGTCGCCGCTGCGCATCCACTGGCTGTTCCTGGTGCTCGCCGCCGCCGCCGTCATCGGCGACACGGCCAACTACTGGATCGGCCACGCCGTCGGGCCAAGGATCTTCCGCCGCGAGAAGGTGCGCTTCCTGAAGAAGGAGCACCTGGACCGGACCCACGCTTTCTACGAGAAGTATGGCGGTGTCACCATCATCCTCGCCCGCTTCATCCCCATCGTCCGCACCTTCGCCCCCTTCGTCGCCGGCATCGGCCGCATGACCTACTGGCGCTTCATCAGCTACAACGTCATCGGCGGCATCGCCTGGGTGGCCATCTTCCTCTTTGGCGGCTATTTCTTCGGCAACCTGCCGCTGGTCAGAAATAACTTCACCTTCGTCATCTTCGCCATCATCGCCATCTCGGTGCTGCCGGCCGTTTTCGAGTACATCAGGCACAAAAGAGAGAAGAAGTAATCGGCGCACGGCGCACGGCATAGGGCGTACGGCAACCGCAACGAAACGAAGTTCAGGGAAGACAACGGGAAGGCAGAGGAAAGAATGAGGGAAGAGAGTGGGAAAAGCCCTGTAAAAAGAGACTAGGATCGATCCATGCCCTTCCTTGTCACTTGTCACTTGTTACTTGTCGCTGAGTTTGGAGAACGAATGACCGTTACGCGCCACGATGGCTCGTTTTTTGCAGCTGCCGTCAGCCGTATGCCGTGCGCCGAGTTCGCTGTTTTTCTCGTTACGAGTCACGCGTCACGATAGTTCGTTTTGTGCCATGCCGGCTGCCGGCCGTTGGTGTTTTTGCGCCTTTTTGCTACAATGCATCCATGAAAAGCACAAGATGCCAAGCCAGGATGGAATGGAAGGTGGAGCGACGGGCGGCCTTAGCCGTTGCGGCCATGCTGCTGGTGGCCAGCTTGGGAACAGCACCGTTGTCCGGGGAACGGATCGAGTTGAAGGCCGTTTATCGCGCCTTCGACGATGCTCCCGAATGCGAGAAGGCGATCACGAAACGTTTCCAGATTCAGGGACCGGGCGAGGTGACGATCCTCATCCGCCTCCAGCCGTACCGCTCGGCCGGAAAGGTCGACCTGATCCCTGTCCAATTCGGTGAATACCGGAACGGCACGTTCCAGGGATGGGAGATCGGCACGCCTTTCGTCTGGATCTCATCAGAGGTAACCCAGCTCAACCAGCCGCGGAAGGGGAACTATGTGGAGGGCGCGCCCTTGGAGAAGGTATCGCATTACCGCCTTGAGGCGCGCAAGTACGATGTCGAAGTCAGGCTCTCGCCGCCCTGCATGATGGAGGGCTCCGCTGGCTTCAGGCAATGGAGCCAGGTGTCCGAGGTCGTCATCGAGACCAGCTCTTCCGGGTCTACGGGCAGCCCGCCGCCGCCCCCGCCAACGACCCGGCTCGACCTGTCCGGCCGCTGGCAGGCGTTCCGCGACGGGAGCAAGGTGGCCGACTGCTCCATCCAGCAGGACGGCGGCAAGCTGACCTTCATCATCCATCGCACGCCGGAGGAGCGATCGTCCGGGCGCTTCCTGGATGAGGTGACGGTGAGCGCCGACGACTGGGGTCTGCAACGCGGCCGCGTCAGCGCCGACGGCCGGCGCATCGACTGGCAGGGCTCCCACTGGGTGCGCGTCGATGACGGCGCCGGCAGCCCGCCGCCGCCGGTGACCTTGCCCAACCTGTCCGGCCGCTGGCAGGCGTTCCGCGGCGGGAGCAAGGTGGCCGACTGCTCCATCCAGCAGGACGGCGGCAAGCTGACCTTCATCATCCACCGCTCCCCCGAGGAACGATCGTCAGGGCGTTTCCTGGACGACAAAACGGTCAGTGCCGACGAGTGGGGGCCGCAACGCGGCCGCGTCAGCGCCGACGGCCGGCGCATCGAGTGGGAGAACTCGTACTGGCAGCGGACAGACTAGGGATCGGCCTCAGCGGCGACAACGCGCCGCCGGACGAACCAGCCGAAATTCTCCGTGACAAGTAACCCGTGGCGAGTTACAAGAAAAAGCCCTGACTCAGCCGGTCCTCGGGTTCGCCTTTCTTCCCCGTCACTTGTCACTCGTCACTTGTCACTGGAGTTCTATTCCATGCCGCGTGCCGATCTCCCTGCTTCCGCTTCTCTCGTCACGGCAGGTCGTTCTTGCCCTCGATCTCGGCGATCTTCTTCCGCAGCCGCTCCAGCCGCTTCTCCATCTCCTGGCGCCGGCCCGGGGTGAGGCGGCCGTCGTCGATGGCCCCCTCCACGAAGCGTAGGGCCATGGCATAGTCGCGCTCGCGGTGCTCGAAATGCACCGAGAGCTCCCGCTGGGCCTGGGCGTCATGGGCATCGGCCAGTTCCCGCCAGAGCTCCAGCGCCTCGCCGTACAGCTTCCTCTTTTTGAGCAGGATGGAGAGGCGGCGCGCGGCAAGGGTGCCGACGTCGGAGCGGGCGCTGACCTCGCGGGCGACCTTGTAGAACTCCCCCGCCTTCTCCAGCAGCCCGGCCCTTTCGCAGAGGCGGCCCAGGCCGAAGATCTCGCCGGCGTCGCCGGCGAGCGAATAATCGTCGAGGTAGAGGACGCCCAGCAGCACAACGGCGGCCAGTCCGACCAGGTCCATGGCGTTGTGCTCGATGATCGGCTCGATCAGCGAGAATGCCTGGCTGCGCAGGAAGCTGAAATAGAGCGCCGGGATGTCGCTGCCGTCGATGTCGTCCTCGCGCGACAGCCCCAACAGCATTTCGCCGAGGTAGCCCAGTTTGCGCGAGTCGAAGGTGTTCCTCCAGATGGTGCGCGCCGGAAAAAGGAAATCGAGGTGCGGCAGCCCCTGCAGCGGGCAGCGCTGCCGCTGCAGCACGTAGCGCGTTTCCAGCAGCGGCAGGTCGAAGGCCTTGCCGTTGTAGGTCACCACGGCGGCAAAGTCCTTCGCCTCCAGGAAGCGGGCGACCGCCCCCAGGAACTCGCCCTCGCGGCCGAGGTCGAGGAGGACGAAGATGCGCGCCTGGAAGGCGTTCTCGGCGAAAAAGCCGAAGCCGAGCATGAAGGGAACGGTGCCGGTGCCGCCGGCCAGGCCGGTGGTCTCGCTGTCGAAGAACGCCACCCGGCGCGGATCGACAACGGCGAATCCGTCGTCGCCGGCGATGACCTCCAGGGCGCCGGGCTTCAGGGAGAGCCAGCTCCCCAGGCGCACCTTGCCATAGCGTCCCTCCAGCGAATAGCTGAAGTCCCTGACCAGGAAGGGTTCGCCCGCCCCGGTCGACGCCTCGGGCCCGGCCGGAGCGGCTTCAGCCGCCGGGGCCGGGGCAGCCGGGCGCTTCTCCTCTTGCCCGTCGCCGCGCTTCAGGCTCTGGCGCACCAGGCGGTCCAGCTTCTCCCGGGTCGACAGGCCCCCCTCGCCGTCCAGCTTGCGCCACTTCTCCTGGATGTCCTTCTTGCCGAGATCGTGCAGGCGGTCCTTCAGTTTTCTCATCTGGGTTCCGGCCGTACCATAGCATAGAATTTCCCGGCCGGCAACGCGATGTAGAGTTCCCTGACAGTAGTGACGAGTGCCAAGTGACGAGTGACGAGGAGCAACATTAAGAAGGCGTATCGTGATTCGTGATTCGTAATTCGTGATTCGCAACAGCAAAAGAGCGGTTCATGCTGCCGCTACCGCTAACACAAACACTAACACATCGAGTTCGTTTCATCGCGGTTTCGCGTCACGCGTCACGCGTTACGCGTCACGATTGCTCGAATTATGCCGTATGCCGATTACTTCGAAATTCCAGACGGCGCGATCCCGGCCCAGCTGCCCCGCAGGGTGCGGCGGCGCAAGCCCTGGCGCACGATCGGCAGGTAGCGGCGTCGGGGGATGGAGCGGCCGCCCCAGGCCGCCAGGTGCGGGGTCGGCACCTGGCAGTCGATGACCAGGAAATCCATGCCGGCGAGCGTCGCGTCCAGCACGGCCAGCGCGGCCTTCGAGGCGTTGGCGACGGAATGGAACATCGACTCGGCGAAGAAGCAGCCGCCCAGGGAGACGCCGTAGAGCCCGCCGACAAGCTCCCCGCCCTGCCGCGCCTCCAGCGAATGGGCGTAGCCATGCTCGTGGAGCCGGACATAAGCCCGGCGCATGTCGGGGGTGATCCAGGTTCCGGGTTCGCCGGCCCGGGGCCGGGCGCAGGCGTCGATGACCGCCGCGAAGTCGCGGTCGAACGCGAAGGAGAACCCGCCCCGGCGCAGGACCTTGCGCAGGGTCGCCCCGCGGTGGAACTCGCCCGGGAAGAGGACGAAGCGCGGGTCGGGCGACCACCACAGGACGGGCTGACTCTCCTCGTACCAGGGGAAGATGCCGCCGCCGTAGGCGCGCAGCAGGCGGCGCGGCGAGAGGTCGCCGCCGACGGCCAGCAGGCCGCGCCTCCCGGCCCGCGTGGCCGGCGGGAAATCGGCGCTCGTTCTCAGCGCGAATACGGGCATGCGTTCTCCTGAAAGCGGTCCGGCCCATGGTAGCAGAAAACGCCCTGCCGGGGCAAAGGCGGCCGGCAACGGCGATCTGCGCAGGGGAGCGCTACAGGCGCAGCTCGAAGTGGATCGTGCCCAGGAGCTCGCGCTCGTCGGCCGCCGGCGCGCTCTCGGGCCTGACGACGGGGGTGGAGGCCAAGGCATAGAAGGCGATGGCGACCGGCCCGGCGTCGAGGCGCAGCCCGGCCACGACATGGCCGATGAAGGCGCGGCGCTCGACGCTGTGGCTGTCGGCGATGGTGTTGCCGTCGAGCAGCAGCGAGCGCGCCAGCGCCGTCCCGCGCACGGCCAGCACCGCCTGCAGCGACGGGCCGCGCCGCGCCGCGGGCAGGCTCGCCGCCTGGTGCATGCCCAGCGCGACGAGGCCGGGCAGCGCGGCGAAGCCGCCGGGCAGGTTGACGCCGGCGCGCAGCTCCAGCCCGGCGCTGGCATGGGTGAGGAAATTGCCCAGGCCGGCCTCCCCGCCCAGCGCCAGGTCGAGCGCGGCGCCGCCGCCCCCGCCCAGGCGCAGGAGCTTGCGCTTGCCGGCCACGCCGAGGTTGAGCAGCAGCTCGTTGGCCAGCTGGTTGTCCCAGCCCTGCGGGATGGTGCAGTCGAGCAGGCGGTGGATGCTCCTCTGGCTGGGACCGGCCAGCGACAGCGGGCCGCTGGCCCCGATCATGAGCTCGAAGCCGCGGAACTCCGCGTCGCTGTAGGCGTACCAGCCCGACTGCAGGGCGAGGACGCCGGCGTACGGCACGTCCTCCTGGATCAGGTCGCTGCGCGTGAGGTCGGTGGGCGTCTGCATGAGCTGGCCGACGGCCAGGCCGGCCCGGCAGACCCAGTTGCCGTCCCGGGGGACGCGCAGCAGCCGGCCGATGCCGCGCCGCAGCCGCGACACCCCGCGCAGGGAGTCCCAGCCGGGGGCGGCGGCCGAATGGTGCTGCAGCGAGAGGCCGGCGGTGATGCCGTTGTCGCTGTCGAAGAAGACGTCGTTGACGAACTCGAAGCGCCACGTCGCCGGCTCGCCCGCGCGCATGGAGGCGGACATCCAGGGCCACAGGACCAGGAGCAGAAAAATGGGGATGGGCTTGCGCATTTTTTATTTTACCCGCATCGCCGCCGTTTGGCAAGGGGGGCGCGGACGGTTGACAAGGGGGCGCGGGCATACTACAGTGGACCCTGCCGGCCTCACTGCCCCGCCGCGGCGGGGAAGCCGGTGCATCATTCACCCGTCATAAGGAGGACACGAGGACCATGAAGATGAATACGAGGATCCAGGCCGTTTCCCTGCTGTTCGCCGCCCTGTTCGTCGCCGTACCCGCCACGGCGCCGGGAAAATCTCAGGACAACCCGTTCTTCCAGGCGCGGAGGACGCCGTTCCAGGCGCCGCCCTTCGATCGGATCCGGAACGAACACTACATGCCCGCCTTCAAGGAGGGGATGAAGCGCGAGCAGGCCGAGATCGACGCCATTGCCGCCAGCCGCAGGGCGCCGACCTTCGCCAACACCATCGCCGCCTTGGACCACAGCGGCATCTTCCTCAGCGACGTCCGCGCCGTATTCTACGCCCTGCTCGGCGCCGAGACCAATCCCGAGCTGCAGGCCATCGCCCGCGAGGTGTCGCCGCTGCTGTCGGCCCATCAGGACAACATCAGCCTGAACGCGAAGCTCTTCGCCCGGGTCAAGGCGGTCTACGACATGCGCGCCAAGTTGACGCTCAGCGCCGAGGAGGCGTATCTCCTGGAAAACACCTACAAGGGGTTCATCCGCAGCGGCGCCCTGCTCGACGCCGCCGGCAAGGCCCGTCTGCGCGAGATCAATGCCGAACTCTCCATGCTGGGGCTGAAGTTCGGCCAGAACCTGCTGGCCGAGACCAACTCATCGCGCATCGTCATCGACTCCGCGGACGGCCTGGCCGGGCTGCCGGAGAGCGTCGTGGCCATGGGCGCCGACGCGGCCAAGGCGCTCCAGCTGGAGGGCAAGTGGGTCTACACCACCCAGGTGCCGTCGATGACCCCTTTTCTGCAGTACTCGACGCGCCGCGACCTGCGCGAACAGCTGCACCGCGCCTACTTCCTGCGCGGCGACCGCGGCAACGCCAATGACAACAAGGAGGTCATACGCAAGATCGTCGCCCTGCGCGCCGAGCGCGCCGCGCTGCTGGGCTATCCCACCTACGCCGACTTCGTCCTGGAGGAACGCATGGCCAAGGACCCGGCCACGGTGATGTCCTTCCTGCAAAAGTTGTGGACGCCGGCGCTCGAACGCGCGGAGAATGAAGCGGCCGACATGCAGGCCATCATCGACCGTGAGCAGGGCGGATTCCGGCTCGCCTCCTGGGACTGGTGGCACTACGCCGAGAAGGTGCGCCAGGAGAAATACGCCTTCGACGACTCGGCCCTGCGCCCCTATTTCGCCCTGGAAAACGTGAAGCAGGGGATCTTCATCCTGTGCGAAAAGCTCTATGGGCTCACATTCGCCAAGCTGGACAACCTGCCCCTCTACAACCCCGAGGTCCAGGTGTACGAGGTGAAGGAAGCGGACGGCCGGCACGTCGGCCTGCTCTACATGGACTTCCATCCCCGCCCGGGCAAGCGCGGCGGCGCCTGGTCGGGCGGCCTGCGACCCGAGTACTACGAGAAAGGGAAACGCGTAGCCCCCATCTCCGGCCTGGTCTGCAACTTCACCCGCCCGGTCGCCGGCGACCCGGCGCTGCTGAGCATCGACGAGGTCAGCACCTTCTTCCACGAGTTCGGCCACTCGCTGAACACCCTGCTGGCCGACGGCGTCTACCGCGACCGCAGCGTCCCGCGCGACGCCGTGGAGCTGCCCTCGCAGATCATGGAGAACTGGGTCCTGGAGCCCGAGCTGCTCGCGCTGTACGCCCGCCATTACCGGACCGGCGAGGCCATCCCGGCGGCGCTGGTGGAGAAGCTGAAGGCCGGCAGCCTGTTCAACCAGGGATTCGAGACCGTCGAGTACCTGGCCGCCTCGTTCCTGGACTTGGCCTGGCACACGCTGGGCCGTGGCGAGGCCCCCGACGTGCGCAGCTTCGAGAGCGGCGCCATGAACGCCCTGGGGCTGATCCCGGCCATCGAGCCGCGCTACCGCACCCCCTACTTCAACCACATGATCTCCGGCTACGCCGCCGGCTATTACAGCTACATCTGGGCCGGCGTGCTGGACAAGGACGCCTACGAGGCCTTCCGCGAGAAGGGCATCTTCGACCGCGCCACGGCCGAATCCTTCCGCCGCAACGTCCTGGCCCGGCTGGGGACCGAGGACACCATGACGCTGTACAAGCGCTTCCGCGGCGCCGAGCCGCGGATCGAGCCGCTGCTGCGCAGCCGCGGCTTGCTGAAAGAATAGCGGGAGCGAACCGAAAAAAAAGTTGTAAAGCGGTAAAGGGATAAAGGGGTAAAGCAACAGCCAGGAAGGAACTCATAGCCTTCTTTCTTTACCCCTTTACCTCTTTATCCTTCTCTACCTCCAAGGACCGGCCGGCTGCGTTCCCCTCGCCGCGGTTTTCCGCTATAATCCCCTATTCATGAAAAGCCGCCTGACGCTGCTCGTCCTGCCGCTGCTGCTGCTGCCGGCATGCGGCCGGCGGCCGCGCGCGCAGAGCGTGCTGCTCGTCTGCCTGGACACCACCCGCGCCGACTTCGTGGACTGCGGCGAAGGAAGCCGCGCCTGGACCCCAGAGCTGCGCCGCTTCGCCGCCTCCGCCTGGGTATTCGCCGAGGCCTACTCGCCCATCCCGCAGACGCTGCCCGCGCACCTGGCGGCCCTCAGCGGCCTGCTGCCTCACCAGCTCGGCGTCTTCGGCAACGAGCAGGCCTATGACGGGCGCCGCCCGCTGCTGGCGCAGGCGCTGCGCCGCCGCGGCTGGGAGACCGCCGCCGTCGTGTCGCTGGGCACGCTGGGCCGGGAGAGCGGCTTCGCCCGCGGCTTCGCCTCCTTCTCCGAGCCGCCTGCCGGCAGCCGCGAGTTCTTCGTCGCCGCCGACCGCGTGAGCGACCTGGCCATCGAGCAGCTGCGCCGGCTATGCGGCCGCCCGTTTTTCCTCTTCGCCCATTACTCCGACCCCCACTCGCCTTACGCCCCGCCCGGGCTGGCCGCCCGCTTCACGGTCGAGCTTGACGGCCGGCCGCTGGCCGAGTTCAACGCCTACACCGGCGCCTTCCTGCGCCTGCGCCGGGGCCTGTCCCGGGGCGCGCACCGGCTGCTGCTGCGGGCGGAGGTCCCGGCCGGCGACGTCGATCACTTCATCCTCCGCCGCCTGCGGGTCGGCAGGGGCACGATCGGGGACCTCCGCCAGCTGGAGTATTCCGCCGCCGAGTACGAGGGCGCGCACATCATGCGCGGCGGCGAAGCCGAAGCCGTCATCCGCTGCACCGGCTCCGGCGAGCTTCAGCTCTTCCAGGTCATCCCGGTGCTGACGGCGCGGGCGGCCCTGGAATACTACCGTCGCGAGGTCGAGTTCCTCGACCGCCAGCTGGGGCGGCTGCTGCGCGCCCTGGACGAGGGACCTGACGGTCCGCGCACGGCCGTGGTCATTTTCGCCGACCATGGCGAGGGGCTGGGCGAGCGCGAGCGCTACACCGGCCACGTGCGCTTCCTGAACCGCCAGTTCATCCACGTGCCGCTGCTCGTTCGCCTGCCGGGCGAGCGACCGCGCCGCTTTTCCCGGCCGGTCGGCTTGAACCTCATTGCCCCCTGGCTGCTCGAAGCGCTGGGCATCGGCGACGCGCTCGTCCCCCCGGCCGCTGTTTCGCTGGCCGACCTGCGCCGCGGCCGCGAGAACCGCGCCCCCGTCCTTTCGTTCACCTTCGCCCCCGCCGCCGCCTGCGACCGCTGCTCGGTCATCCGCTGGCCCTACCAGCTCATCATCAACCGCGACGCAAGCGGCGCCGAGACCCGCGAGTGGTACGACCTGCGGCTGGACTGCTCGCGCCGGCTGGCCTCCCTCCCGGCCGACATCCTGTCCCGCCGCGATCCGGGGCTCATGCGCCGATTCGAGGAGTCGCGTCCCTTGTGGCGCGCCGCCTTCGCCCGCGCCGCCGGGGGGCCGCCCGTTCCCGCCGGCCAGCTCGAGAAGCTGAAGACCCTCGGCTATCTCGCCACGCCATGAGCGCCGCCGCCGCCACCCCCTCCCCCCGTCCCGGCTGGGACCGCTGGGAGCCGCTTTTCCGCCTGGCCATCATCCTGGCCGGCGCGGCACTGCTGGCCTGGTCGCTGCGCAGCGGCCGTCTGTTCCCCGCCCTGGGCGGCAACCTGGCCGCCGCCCCGGCCGGCCGCGGCCTGCGCCTGCTGCTCATGGCGACGAGCGCCATCTTCCTCGGGGCGCTGGTGTGGCGCACCGGATTCTGGTTCCGCTACCGCCCGCACGACTCGCGGCGGGTGGACGCCTGGCCGCAGGTGACCGTCGTCCTGCCCGCCTACAACGAGGGGGAGGCGGTCCTGGCCACCATCGAGTCGATCCTGGCCAGCGACTACCCGGCCGGGCCGCCGCGGATCATCGCCGTCGACGACGGCTCGCGCGACGATACCCTGCGCCACCTGCTGCGCGCCCGGGACAGGCACCCCGAGCGCGTGGAGGTGATCCGCTTCCCCGGGAACCGCGGCAAGCGCCAGGCGCTCTACGAGGCCTTTTGCCGCGTCGCGACGCCGGTGGTGGTCACCGTGGACTCCGACACCCAGGTGGCGCCCGACGCCATCCGCGAGCTGGTGGCGCCGCTGCTGCTGGCGCCGCGCCTGGGCGCGGTCACCGGCCGCATCCGCATCCTCAACCGCGAGGCCAACCTGTTCACGCGCATGCTGGACGTCAACTTCGCCATGGCCTTCGACTTCACCCGCGCCGTCGAGTCGACGTTCTCCAGCGTCTTTTGCACCTCGGGCGCCTTCTCGGCCTACCGCGTCGGCGCGCTGCGCGAGGTGCTGGACGCCTGGCGCGGCCAGCGCTTCCTCGGCCGCCCCTGCACCTACGGCGAGGACCGCAGCCTGGCCAATTTCCTGCTGCGCCGCGGCCTGGGCACGGCGTTCCAGCGCACGGCCGTCGCCCGCACCCGCGTGCCGGAGCGCGCCGGCGGCATCCTGAAGATGCTCACCCGCTGGGCGCGCAGCAACATCCGCGAAAGCATCGTATTCGCCGGGCTGATGTTCCGCCGCAGCCGCCGCGGCAACCGCTTCTGGCCATTCCTGGAGTTTCTCGGCACCTCGGTCCTGGTGCTGCTGCACCTGGTCTGGTTCTACGCCCTGCTGGCCAGCGGCCTGGCCAACGGCGAGTTCCTGCTGCGCGCCCTGGCCTCGACCGTCCTCTTCGGCTTTTTGTACATGCTCTATTTCATCCGCATCGACGGCGGCCGCGAGTTCCCCTACGCGCTGGCCTTCACCCTGTTCTGCGCCCCGCTGATGGTGGGGATCTTCACCGTGGCCGGGTTCACCCTCACCACCCGCAGCTGGTCCACGCGCTGAGCCCGGTCCCGGCGCGGCGGTTGCATTTTCTTTTCCTTCCTCCTAGAATGGGGTGAGGAGACGCTCATGAACGTTTTCGACCTGGCCATGGAAATGGAGAAGGAAGGGGAGAAGTACTACCAGCACCTGGCCGAGAAGACGACCAATGCCGGCATGAAAAACATCCTCGGCCAGCTGGCCTTGGACGAGGCCAAGCACTTCCAGATCCTGCAGAAGCTCAAGGCCTCGGCGCGGGCGGAGCTCGATTCCACGCCGGTACTGGCCCGGGCCAAGACCATTTTCCAGCAGTTGCGCGAGGAGAAGGGCTGGGACGACCTGCCCGGCAGCCAGGCCGATCTCTACCGCAAGGCGCGGGACATCGAGACGCGAAGCTTCCGCTTCTACATGGAAAAGGCCCGGGAGAGCGGCGATCCGCGGGTGCAGAAGATGTTCTTCCTGATCGCCGAGGAGGAGAAGCGCCACGAGTTCCTGCTGGAGCACCTGCTGCAGTTCATCTCCCGGCCGCAGACCTGGCTGGAGAACGCCGAGTTCAACCACCTCGACCAGTACTAGAGGCCGCCGCTCCGGCTCCCGCCGCGAACGGATCCCGATTTTTCAACGCAGGCACCTCAGCAGGCCGCTGATCCTCTGGGCCAGCGAAGAGGCCGCCGGCGGGTCGTAGTTGCCCAAAACCACCACCGTCCAGCCGGGGACCGGATCGATGTCCAGCTCGGCGTTGATCCCCGGTGCGCCGCCGGCATAGGCTTGCGGCCCGCCGAACCACTCCTTGCCTAGCGGGCCGAGCAGCTTGCCGGCGCGCAGCGCTTGGGCGAAGCGGAACAGGTCCATGGCGGTCGAGTAGCGGCCGCCGGCGGAGCTGCCGCGGGCCGGCCGGGTGTAGATATTGGTCCGCCGGTCCTCTTTTTCATGGTCGCCGTCGTCCCAGTTCCGCGTGTAGCCGCTGGCCACGTTGGCCTCGGGGACGTCGGCGTCCAGGTGGCCGGTGCCGGTCATGCCCGCGGGGGCATAGACATGGTCGCGGACATAGGCGAAATAATCCTGTCCCGAGGCCTGGGCCACGATCAGCCCCAGCACGATATAGCCGCCGTTGGAATAGCGGCGCTGGCTGCCCGGGGCGAACAACAGCGGATCGGCGGCGAAGAACGGCAGGTAGTCCTCCAGGCGGCGGATGCGGTCCTTGGGCGTTTCGGCGAAGCGCCGGCCGAAGAAGTCGCCGATGCCCGAGGTCATGTCCAGCAGCTGGCGCACGGTCACCTTGGCCGCCGCCTCGCGGTTGGGATAGTCCTTCAGGAAGCGGCCGATCTTGTCATCCAGCGCCAGCCGGCCCTTCTCCGCCAGCTGGCCGACGGCCACGCGGGTGAACAGCTTGTTGATCGAGCCCAGGTTGAAGCGCGTGTCCGGGCGGTTGGCTGCGCCGAATTCCAGGCTGGCCTGGCCGCGCGCCTCGTGCAGGAGCACGCTGTCCCCCTGGGCAACCAGCACCACGCCGGAAAAGCGGTCGGCCCGGGATCTCCCGTCCATGACGGCACGGATACGGGCCATGACCTCCTCGCGGCCGAGCGCAGGCCCCGCCAGGTCGGCCGCGGTTTCGGGATCGATCGGCGCCCCGAGGATGGAAACGAGCTTGCCCTCCTCGCCCGCCTCGAAATGGAAGGTGAATTCCAGCAGCTCCCCGCTGCCGCTGCGGACCAGATAGCCGGCCGACTCAGCGGTGGCGCGCAGGGCCTTTTCGGGGGTGAGGATCCGCGCCTCCTTCTTGGAGCCGCGAAAACGCGCCAGGCGCTCCTCCACGGAAGCGCGCTTCAAGGCGTCGGCGCCGAGGTTTTCCCGCAAAAAAGCCGCCATGGCGCCCTCCCCTTCGGCGTTGAAAGCCGCGAAATAGGCGGCGGCGCGCCGCCCGCGGGGCGTTTGCGGGAAGGCAAAGGCGTCGCCGCCCCTGGCCGCCGGCGCGATGCAGGCAAAAATGACGGAGAATACGACGACTATGCTCACGGTCTTCATCCCGGCCTCCTCCTACCGCTCAGACGCTCCCGGAGCGGAAAAAGTTACAGCCGCGCGACTTCCCTCACTCGCGGTTGTTGGTGAACCGGGTGAGCAGCCGCTCGCGCATGCGGATATAGAGCGGCGGCACCTGGTCCATCAGCCCGCGGCAATAGGCGGTCAGGAAGGCCCTGGCCTTCTCCGGGCTGCGGCGGAAGCGGGCCAGCGCCTCCTGCTCGACCCGCCCCTGGTCGGCGAAGATCTTCTCCTCGAAGGGGTTGCGCATGGCCTGGACCTCGCGGGCGGCGTCCTGGAAACGCAGGCTGCAGAGGTTGTCGACGGCATCGATGGTCCAGCGCGCCGAGCGGTCGCTGTAGCGCTCGGGTTCGTACGTCTGGTAACAGGGCGCCGTGTCGGTGCAGCCGGCATAGACCGGCACATAGGGGCTGATGTAGGGATTGTCCTGGTAGACCCAGTAGACGCCGCCGACGGCATCGGGCAGCCAGGAGCGCAACTGGCAGACCATGCCGTAGTGGCCGCGGTGGCGGGCCACCGGCCGGCGGTTGCTCAGCTTCAGCAGCGCCCGCAGGTCGCTGCCGGGGAACGGAGTGGCCAGCGGGCTGACCTGGAGGCCGCCCTTGCCGTCGCTGACCAGCCACTGCGGCTGGGCGGTGAAGTCGTAGATCGTCCCCGCGAAGACCGAGCGCTGGAAGGCGATGACGTCGCGCAGCGAGATCTTTCGTTCGGGAGCGGCCGAGAACGGGTAGAGGGAGAGCGGCTCAACGAACTGATGGTAGGGGTTGATCGTGGCCATGGGGTCGGCGCCGAGCTTGCGCTCGGGCCAGCGGGCCAGGTTGGGCATGAAGGTGGTGTAGAAGAGCCAGAAGCGGCTGGTGGCGAACTCCACCGGCAGCGGCGCGTAGACGTCCTGCCACACGAAGGGCTTGCCCGAGGCCGGATCGTACCAGCCGCGGTCGACGGCTTCCTGCATGTAGTTGGCCGACACCATGAAGTTCTCCGCGTCGCCGGGGCGGATCTCCTTGATGATGCTCCAATTGGGGATGACCAGCGCCTGGTCGTCGCCCAGGCGCTGGGCGGCCCAGATGGCGCCGGGCCGGCCGCTCTCCGGCGACCAGCCCGGGCCGACGCCGAAAATCTCCATCACCCAGGCCTCCTGGGGATCGCCGATGACCAGGTCCTCGCCGCCGTCGCCGCTGGAGGGCAGGAAGCCGTGGGACTCCATCAGCGCGCCGATGAGCTTCACGGCGTCGCGCGCCTTGCGGCAGCGCTGCAGGGCGAAGATCTCGGCCTGCTCGACGGTCATGATCTGCCGGCCGTTCTCGCGGCTGGCGGCCAGCTCGGGGCGCTGGTTGATGGTGCTCTCGGCGATGGCCAGCTGGTGCTCGTTCATGTGCGGGTAGGCCGAGTGGATGTAGGCGTAGGTCTCGGCCGCCTGGGGGATGGTTCCCAGGACCTCGCCGTCGTCGCGCAGCGGCCGCGCGGGGTCCTGGATGCCCCACAGGACCGGGGCTTTCGTCCCCGGGCGGTGGCGGGCGGCGGGGACGACGTAGATGCGCGAGTCGGGACCGGCATCGGTATGCGACAAAATGACCGATCCGTCGGCGGATGCCTTGCGGCCCACGGCGATGACGGTGCAGCCCTCGTCTTCGGCGGCGGCCAGGCAGGAGATGGCGAGAGGGAGCAACAGTAGGATCACAAGTGGTTTTTTCATGCCGCCATTGTATGCGAGGGCCCGGCCAGAAGCAACACACTGGGCGGACGGCGCACGGCGTACGGCAACCGCATCGAGACGAACTCAGAGTGTTAATGCTTGTGTTCGCAGTGGGCAATGGGTCGATCTCTTCATTCTTTCTTCTGCGGTAATTCAACCTGTTTCTGTATCAAATCACGGGTTACGACCGATCGATCATTGCAGCTACCGTCCGCCGTATGCCGTACGCCGTACGCCAAGTATCTGTCCATCTGGTTGCGCGTTACGCGTCCCGATCGTTCGCAGGCTAGGCAACCGCGGCCGATTGGAGTAAAATGAGGACATGCCCGCTCGCGTTCCCCATCATGCCGCCGCCCAGCCCCATGCGCGATAAGATCCGCGAGCTGACCCGGGACACCGCCGTCTACGGCGTCTCCACCATCGTCGGCCGTTTCCTCAATTACCTGCTCGTGCCCATCTACACCCACTTCATCTCCACCGCGGCCATGGGCGTCTACACCAACATCTACGCCTACATCGGCTTCCTCAACATCCTTTATATCTACGGCATGGAAGCCGCCTTCATGAAGTACCATTCGCTGGCCGAGCCCGCGAGGAAGCCGAGGACATTCTCCACCGCCTACCTGGCCCTGGCCCTGACCACGCTGCTCCTGAGCGCCCTGCTCTTCCTGCTGCGCGCGCCGTTCAACGCCCTGATGGAGGTCCCGGGCCGCCACCAGCAGCTGGTCCATTACGTCGTCCTCATTCTGCTCTTCGACACGCTGACGGTGGTGCCGTTCGCCAACCTGCGCATGGAGCGGCGGGCAAGGAAATTCGCCTTCCTCAAGCTGGCGAACATCCTGCTCAGCCTGGGGCTCAACCTGCTGTTTTTCCTGCGCTTCCGCATGGGCATCGAGGCCATCTTCGCCGCCAACCTCATCGCCTCGGCGGCCACGTTCCTGGCCTTGCTTCCCGAGATCCTGCCGCGCCTCCGCGGCGGCGTCGAGGCCGGCCTGCTGCGGCGCATGCTGGCCTTCGGCCTCCCCTACCTGCCGGCCAGCCTGGCCTCGATGATGGTCCAGCTCATCGACCGCCCCATCGTCCTGGCCAAGACCGACGCCGCCACCCTCGGCCTGTACCAGACCGGCTACAAGCTCGGCATGTTCATGATGCTGGTGGTCTCGATGTTCCAGTTCGCCTGGCAGCCCTTCTTCCTGAACAACGCCCGCGAGAAGAACGCCCGTGAGATTTTCGCCAGGGTCATGACCCTGTTCGTGCTGGCGGCCAGCCTGCTGTGGGCGGTGCTCACCCTGTTCATCGACGTGGCGGCCACCTGGGAATACGCCCCCGGGCGCTCGCTCATCGCCGGTCCGTTCCTGCCGGGCCTGGTCGTGGTGCCCATCGTCCTCCTGGCCTACCTGTTCAACGGCATCTACGTCAACCTGCAGGCCGGCTTCTACATCGAGGAGAAGACGAAGTACTTCCCCATGATCACCGGCGCCGGCGCCCTGGTCAACGTCGCCGTCAACCTGCTGCTGATCCCGCCCCTGGGCATCGTCGGCGCCGCCCTGGCCACGCTGGCCAGCTACCTGGTCATGGCCGCCCTGTTGCACCATTATGCCCGGAAGTTCTACCCGGTGCCCTACGAATACGGCAGGCTGGCCCGCACCCTGCTGGCGGTCGTGGTCACCGGCCTGGGCTACTACGGGCTGTATTTCCGGGGCGGCATCGCCCTGTGGCAGCGCGCCGCCATGCTGGCGGGCTTTGTCCTCCTGCTCTTCATCCTGCGGGCCGTCCGGCGCGATGACATCCAGCGAGTCAAGGGCTTTTACTTGTCACTTGTCGCATCGTTTTCTCTTGCGATGCCCCAATATGCCGCCGCTGAGGAAGAGGCCGGCGCCGAGAACGAAGCCGAAGTCGTACCAGCCGCCGCTGTTGTGCACCTCATAAAGCGAGACCTTTTCGCTGAACAGGGAAACGATGAAGGTGACGGGGGCGATCAGGCCGTGCCACACCCCCTTCCAGAATCCGGCCACGTTCCCCTCGCCGTCGGCCGTGCGCGCCAGGCGGTTGGGCCCCGGGGCGCAGGAGAGGGTGAAGAGCAGCAGCAACATGAACGCCAGCGCGAGGGTCTTCCTCATGTTCGCCTCCGGCGGGGCGTCAGGCCCCGCATGGCATGATGATACCGCCGCCGATCCCATTTGACAATGGCACGTCGCTTTCATAGAATCGCCTGGGACGGCCAAAGGGCCAAGGAAGGCAGGATGGCGACCGAAGCCAGGGAACAAGCGGGCCGGTTCGCGGCGCGCCTGCGCCGGATGTTTTCCCCGCCCCGCTTTGCGGACGAGGAACGGGACCGGCTGGCCCGGGTGCTGAACATCGTCCTGCTCTGCGGTTTCCTGGCGATTGCCCTGACGGCCGGGGCGGCCGCTGCGGCCGGAGAACCCGACAAGCCCTATATCATCGGCGCCGGCGCCATCATCCTGCTGCTCCTGCAGATCCCCCTGCGCGTGGGCCGGGTGCGCCTGGCCATCTTCCTGACCTTCCTGTTCGTGCTGCTCCTGATGACCATCGTGCTCGCCATAGGCAGCGGCATCCACGACCTGGGCGCGATGCTGTACCCGGTGATCATCGCCGGCGGCGGGCTGCTGCTGCGGCCGCGGGAATTCCGCGCCGTCGTCCTCCTGTCCTGGCTCTCGGCCGTGGCCATCATCGCGCTGGAGGTCGCCGGCGTGCTGCGCGGTCCCCAGGCAATCCATACCAGCATCTTCGCCCTGCTGACGGTCACCGCCTTCTTTCTGCTGGCCGCCGTTCCCATCCGCCTCATGGCCAACGATCTGCAGCGCCAGGTCGCGCGGGTGCGGCGCAGCGAGCAGGGGCTGCGCGCAGGGAACGAGGAGCTGCAGCGCGAGATCGCCGAGCGGCTGCAGGCCGAGGCGGCCCTGCGCGACAGCGAGACGCGCTTCCGCACCCTGGCCGAGTCGACCTCCGAGGGCGTATGCGTCTCCGAGAACGGCGTGATCCTCGACGCCAACGGCAGCCTGGCACGCATGCTCGACCGCCGCCTCGAGGACATCATCGGCCGGCCCATCGGCGGGTTCCTCGGCCCGGACGCGGCCGGCTTCTTCGCAAAGCCGGCGCAGGCGGGCGGATCCCTCCCCTTCGAGCACGACCTGCGCCGCCCCGACGGCTCGCTCGTCCCGGTCGAGAGCCGCTTCAAGACCATCCCCTACCAGGGACGGACGGCGCAGGTGGTCACCTGCCTCGACATCTCCGAGCGCCGGCGCAGCGAGGAGGAGCACCGCATCCTGGAGGCGGAGATCCGCCAGAGCCAGAAGCTGGAGAGCCTGGGAACCCTGGCCGGCGGCATCGCCCACGACTTCAACAACATCATCTCGATCATCAACGGCCACGCGGCCGTGCTCGCCGCCAGGCTGAAGGACAACCCCGAGGCCCAGGCCGCCCTGCTGGCCATCCACGAGGCCTCCGAGCGCGGCATCGCCATGGTCAAGCAGATCCTGACCTTCGCCCGCAAATCCGAGGCCGAATTCCGCGCCCTGCACATCCAGGAGCTGCTGGCCGAGCTGGTCAAGATGCTGCGCGTCACCTTCCCGCGCACCATCGAGATCTCCCTCGCCTGCCCCGACGACCTGCCTCCCGTCTGGATGGACCCCAGCCAGATGCACCAGGCGCTGCTCAACCTGTGCATCAACGCCCGCGACGCCATGGCCGGCAGCGGCCGCCTCGAGATCCGCGCCGGCGTGATCGACGGGGCGTCGGTGGCCGCGCGCTTCCCCGCCGCCGGCGGCAAGCGCCTGGTCCTCATCCAGGTCGCCGACACCGGCGCCGGCATGGACGAAAGGACGCGCGCCCGGATCTTCGAGCCTTTCTTCACCACCAAGGGGCGCGGGCGCGGCACCGGCCTGGGCCTGGCCGTGGTCTACGGGGTGGTCCAGGCCCACAAGGGGTTCATCGAGGTGGAGAGCCGGCCGCAGCGCGGCGCGACCTTCTCGCTCTACTTCCCGGCCTCGGAGCGCCAGGCGCAGGCCGCGGCCCCTGCCGGCGAGGAGGCGGCGCCCCTCCCCCACGGCAGCGAGACCGTCCTGGTGGTCGAGGACGAGGAGGACCTGCGCGAGCTCCTGGCCTCGATGCTCCACGACCACGGCTACGGCGTACTCATCGCCCGCGACGGCATGGAGGCGCTGGAGCGCTACCGCCGCCACCGCGACGACATCGGGCTGGTGATCACCGACATGGACCTGCCCAAGATCAACGGCGCCGCCGTCAGCCAGTCGATCCTCAGCGACGCCCCCCGGGCGCGCATCATCCTCATCTCCGGCTTCGTCGAGGCGGCGCAGAAGGAGGCGATCATGGCCAGCGGCGTCCGCGAGTTCGTGGCCAAGCCGTACACCCTGGCGCAGATGTTGCGCACCGTCAGGAAAGTGCTCGACGAAGAATAAGAGGGCAGACGGCGTACGGCGTGAGGCGTACGGCAGCGGGCCCAGACAGCAGATTTATTCAGGCAGTGACTTCATTCCACCGTTCGCCGTATGCCGTCCACCGTACGCCGAGTTCCTGTCCCTCTCGTTACGCGTCACGAAAAGTCCGCCCATCCCTGCGGCTCGAAGGCCCTGGCCAGGGAGAAGGGGATGAAATCGCTGGAATAGACCGGCATCTCCTGCGCCTGCGGGCGATGGGTGGTCACGCGCGCGAACAGCGGGATGCGGTCGTAGACGGGGGAATGGAGGAAATACCGGAAACGCGGGGCGAGCCCCTGCGTGGAATGGTACTCGAAGCAGTGAAAATCCTCGAAAAAGGTAACTTCCGTCATGGCTTCACCTCCCGGTGAATGGCGTTGCCACCTTTTCCCCCCGCGGAGGAAGGTTGGCACGGTTTCATCGAGCCTGGCTCTCGACCGTTCGGCATGACTCAGTCAACCCTGTCAAAGAACTCGCATCATCTATAATATAAAAAGAAAAAAATGTCCACAAAAACACGAAGATGGAAGCCAGTAGTCAGAAGTCGGTAGTCAGTAGAACGGCAATATCCGGACGAATTGAATGAGTTCTACCCAGGGCATTTCTACTGGCTACTGGCTACTGTCTACTGGCTACTTCCTTCTGCTCGTCAGCACCAGGATGATGCCGGCCAGGATGAGGAACCCGCCCAGGGGCAGCGAGCTCCCATAGATGCCGCCGAAGAACGCCGCGGCCAGGCCGAGCAGGATGAAGGCCGGTGCCAGCAGAGCGGGACGCCGCTCGATGAAATACAGGAGGAGGAAGCCCAGTCCCGGCCCGACCAGGTAGTGGGGCCAGGTGAAGCCGGCGCCGTACCAGCGGGTATGGGTGAGCCACAGGAAATAGCCGCAATAGTAGGTCAGTATGGTGATGGGCACCACCGACCCCGCCGCCTCGCGTCCCCTGGACAGCCAGTTGACGGCCAGCGGGATGACCGGCACCAGCAGGAAGAGGGGCCAGAGGCGTTCGGCGTCCAGGAAATGGTAATAGTTGTTCAGCAGGAACACGATCCCTACGGCGGCGAGGACGATGCCCCCCGCCAGGGCCGCGACCCGCGTCCGTTTTTCGTTCACGTCGGCCATGGCGCCTCCTTGTTCATGAGATGAACGAGTCCCCGCAGGTGAAAGTTCAGTTGCCTGGTGAAAGGTGAAACGGCAGCGCCTGTTCCGGGAGCTCTCAACGTCTCTTTTTCTCTTTACTTTTCACTTTTCACTGTTCACTTTTCACTTTTTATGGGCTGGCCGTCGCTGTCGATGACCGTCACTTCCCCGAGACCCAGGGCGCGGATCCCCGGCTCGACCTGGGCGCGGTCGCCCACCACCACCCAGGCCACGCTCTCGGGGCGGATGGCCTTGCGTGCGGCCCGCTCCAGGTCCTCGACCTTGAGTCCCAGCACCCTGCCGGGATACTGCACATAATAGTCGTCGGGGAGGCCGAAACGGACCATCTCCACCAGCGATCCCTCCACCGCGGCCATGGTTTCCCACTGGCCCGGCAGCTGCAGGGTCTGGCTCTTCCTGGCGTTCTCGAACTCGTCCCGGGTGATGGGCTTGGCGCCCACGATGCCCGCCAGTTCCTTGCGGATCTCCTCGATGGTCTCGCGGGTCTTGTCGGCCTGCACCGGGGCGTAGGCGATGAACGGCTGTTGGCCGCGCGCGCCGCCGAGGAACGAGCCGGCTCCGTAGCTCCAATGCTTCTCCTCGCGGATGTTCATGTTGAGGCGGGAGACGAAGTCGCCGCCGAGGATGAAGTTCACGGTCTCCAAGGCGATGCGATCCGGGTCGGCGGCCGAAGGGGCCAGCTGCCCGGCGATGACCACCGACTGGGGCGAGCCGGGCTTGTCGATGAGAAAGACGGCCGGCCGCGGCCGCGGGGCGACGGCGGCGATGTTCTTGGCCGGGATGTCGCCTCCCGGCCAGGCCTGGAACAGCTTCTCCAGCTTGGGCCGCATCTCGGCGGCGCTGGTGTCGCCGGCCACGACCAGCGTGGCGTGGCCGGGCTTGAACCAGGTGCGGTGGAAGGCCGCCATGTCGGCGCGGGTCAGCCGCGCCAGGGAACTCTCGTAGCCGGAGCCGGTGAGCGGGTTGCTGTAGGCGTGCCCCGGGCCGTAGAGCAGGCCGGGAACGACGCGCAGGGCCATGGTGAACGGCGAGCTTTTCTCCTGCTGGATCTGCGCCAGCTGCAGCTTCAGCAGCCGCTGGAAGTCGGCCTCGGGGAAGCTTGGGTTGAGGATCACGTCGGCGTAGATGTCGAGCGCCTCGTCCAGCCTGTCCTTCAGCGCCGACAGCGAGACGTATGAAGCGTCGAGGTCGGAGCCGGTGCCCAGGCTGGCGCCCAGCAGGGCCAGCTCCTCGCTGATCTGCAGGGCGGAGCGCCGGGTCGTCCCCTCGTCGAGCATGGCCATGGCCAGCTCGGCGGTGCCGGGGATGCCCCCCTGGTCGGTGGCGTAGCCGGCGTCGAGGACCAGGTTCAACCGCACCATGGGCACGGAGTGGCGCTCGGTCAGGATGACCCGCAGGCCGTTGGCCAGGGTGAAGCGCTGGAATTCAGGGAAACGCACCTCCGGCGCCGGCCCCGGCTCGGGCAGGCGGCTGCGGTCGGCCGACTCCCTGGCGGCCTCCCGCTCGGCATAGGGGCGGATTTCCAGCACGTAGGCGCCGTCGCTCAGCCATTTCGCCGCCGTGTCGCGCAGTTGCGCCGGGGTGGCGGCGGCGATGCTGTCCAGGGTGCGGCGATAGGCGTCGGGACTGCCTCCGAATACCTGGCTGCGGGCCAGGATGTCCGACTTGCCGCCGAAGCCGCCGATGCGCTCGGAGCCGCGCACGAAAGAGGCCAGGTACTGGCGGCGCCCTTTTTCCAGCTCGCGGGCCGTGGGCCCCTCGGCCAGGAAGCGCTTCAGTTCCTCGTCGATGGCATGCTCCACCGCAGCGGCGTCGGCGCCCGGGCGCACGTCGGCCTGGATGGTGAACAGGCCGGCGATCTCGCGGCTGTCGACGTAGGCGGTGACGTCGGTGGCCGTCTGCTCATCGTAGACCAGGCGCTTGTACAGGCGCGAGCTCTTGCCGGCGCCGAGCAGCCGCGCCGCCAGTATCAGGCCGGCGCTCTCGTCGCTGAAGGCCTGGGGCACGTTCCAGATCTTGGTCAGCCGCGTCTGCGGCACGCGGTCCTCGGCCACCTGGCGCTGCTCGCCGCTGCGCCTGGCCACCCAGGCCTGGTGGCGGGTGACTGGCGGCCCGGGCGGGATGTCGGCAAAATACTTCTTGACTTTGGCCAGCGCCGTTTCGGCGTCGATGTCGCCGGCGATGGCGATGACGGCGTTGTTCGGGCCGTAGTAGGAGGCGAACCACTGGTGGACATCCGCCAGCGAGGCGGCCGCCAGGTCCTCCATGGAGCCGATCACCGTCCAGGAATAGGGATGGCCGGCCGGGAAGCAGGCCTTGGCGATCAGCTCCTCGGCGAGGCTGTAGGGCTCGTTGTCGTACTGGCGCTTCTCGTTCTGCACCACGCCGCGCTGCTCGTCCAGCTTGGCCTGGGTGACGGCGCCCTTGAGGTGGCCCATGCGGTCGGACTCCAGCCACAGCGCCAGGTCGAGCGCCGGCGTGGGCACGTTCTCGAAGTAGTTGGTGCGGTCCTCGTTGGTCGTGCCGTTGAGGTCGGTGGCGCCCACCTTCTGCATGGGCTTGAAGTAGTCGTCGTCGTAGTTCTCGCTGCCGTTGAACATCAGGTGCTCGAAGAGGTGGGCGAAGCCGGTCCGCCCCGCTTTCTCGTTCTTCGAGCCGACGTGGTACCAGACGTTGAAGGCCACGATCGGCGCCTTGCGGTCCTCGTGGACGATCAGCGTCAGGCCGTTGTCGAGGACGAATTTCTTGTAGGGGATGTCGACGGCGGCGGCGGCGTTCAGCGTCATTCCCTGGGGCAGGCTCACGAGCAGGCTCCCCAAGATCGCGAAAAATGCCATTTTGCTTGCCATGGGTTGTTCTCCTTGCGCATGATCAGCATTCTATCGCATTTCGCCCTCTAAACCAACGAACGAAGGGAAGGCAAAGGGAAGAGAGAGGGAAGAATGAGGGAAGAGAGAGTGGGGAATGCCTTTCTATGTGTTTGTGTCAGTGCCGATCTGTCCAAAATAACTTGTAAGGAGGCCTTTTGAAGCGGGTAAGACGAAAGCTCCAAGTTCCGAGCACCAAATTCCAAATGACCCAAACGAAGAGTAAACGCACTCGTTCAGGAATGACTGCCCTGTTTCCCGATATGGGCAGCAGATCAATTGAGCGCCTTGGTTTAGAGCATAGGAATTTGGAACTTGGAATTTGTTTGGGATTTGCTGCTGGATGCTTGGAATTTTGGTCTTACGAGCAAATGCCCTAGCCATGAAAACCGTCTTGGTTAGCCCCAAGACCCTTTACCACACTGGTGTCAGTGTTTGTGTTCGCAACAGCAATAGAATGCCTGTTTTCAAGCCCCTTTCCCTTTGTCTTCCCTTGAGATCGCGCCACTCCTGCCGTACAATGGCGCACATGAGCTCCCTGCTGAAATGGTGCTTCAACCTGTTCTGGCGGGCGCGGCGGGCCTGGCGCCGGGCCCGGCACATCGGGCCGTTGCCGCCGCCCCTCCTCCGCGCCCGTGCGGGGCAGGAGCCGCTCCCCTTCCTGGAAGGGGCCAACCTGCCCTGGCTCGACTACGGCGGCGACTTCGGCGCCAACGCCTGGAATCCTGGCGGCGGGCTGTCCCGGCCCGGCCGTGCCGGGGAGCTCCGGGGCCAGCTGCGGGAGCTCAAGGCGCGCGGCATCGGCGTCGTCCGCTGGTTCCTCTTCTGCGACGGCCGCGCCGGCATCCGCTTCACGCCCGCCGGCACGCCCCTGGGGCCCGACGAGCGCCTGTACGCCGACATGGATGCCGCGCTGACGGCCCTGGCGGCCGAGAAGATGAAGGTCATTTTCGTCCTCCTCGACTTCCTGTGGTTCGACAAGCCGGGGCACGTCAACGGCGTGCAGACCGGCGGCCGGACCCGGGTCGTCACCGGCGCCTACAAGCAGCAGCGCTTCCGCCGCCGCGTGCTGCGGCCGCTGCTGGAACGCTACGGCCGCTCGGATATGATCCTGGCCTGGGACATCGTCAACGAGGCCGAATGGGCCACCCGCGGCTGGGGGGGCGGCATCATCGGCCCGTCGGTCCCGTTTCTGAAGATGCGCCGCTTCGTCCGGCGGGTGGCGCGCCTGGTCCACCGCCACACCGCCCACCTGGCCACGGTGGGGCTGGGCAACGCCGCCGGGCTGCCTCTGGTGCGCGGCTGCGGCCTCGATCTCTACCAGGTGCACTGGTACGAGCGCTGGCAGGAGGCGGCGCCGCTCGAGCGGCCGATCCACGAGCTGGAGGCGGACCGCCCGGTTCTGCTGGGCGAGTACCCTACCCGGGGCTCCTCGCGGCCGCCGCAGGCGATCGTGGAAGCGGCGCGCAACGCCGGCTTCTGCGGCGCCCTGGCCTGGTCGTGGAATGCACTGGACGAGTTCTCGGGGATGAAGCAGGAGAACTTAACGATCTCTTAGTGATAGTGATAGTGGTAGTGGTAGTAGCAGGTAAGAAAGGAACTATCGTGATTCGTAATTCGTGATTCGTGATTCGAAACAGCAAGAGATTGCTTCATGCCGTTCCTATCATTAAAACTATCGCTCACTCGGTTTCGTGATTGCCGGCCGCGTTCCGCACCTCGGTTCTTAGAGCGGGAGCCTTTCTCACCTCATCGTCATGGATATGATCAGTGGCGTCAAATACGTTTCAACAAGAGCAGCCAGGACAAGCGATGGGATGACGATCAAGGCGTAGCTCTTCAATACTCGGGAGAACTCGACGGAGTTCGCCGCCTCTTTCCTGACCGAATCGACAGTCATCATCCGGCCCCGATTTTTCGTTCCACCCCAGCTGAGTTGAACCCCGAGACAGGCGGCATAAATACATGCCGGGATTTCAATGATGCCATGCGGTAAAATTCCGGCAAAAAGCGTCAGGATCGAACCCCCACCAGCCGAATGGATGAGTGCGGCAAGAATGTAGCCTGTTCTCAATGTGGATAGCGTCGGCAAAAGCAGGAACGGAATCAACCCCAAAAGGAGCGAAATGAAACTCACGAGAAGGTTATTTTTGACAATGATGAAAAAAAAGCGAAGTGATTGAATTTGCAGAAGCCCATGCCTTTCCTCATATCGGGAGAACAGCCCGTGAACCGCCTTTAGAGCCAGAGCGGGATCTTGGCGAAAAAAGAACAGCGAGATCGACATCGCGACAATAAAAAGCCCGAATAGCAGAAAGAATGTGCGAGTAAGGCTCTCGCGGAAGAATCTCCATTCATCCCCATAAAGGGTAAGCAGTTTGTTCATTGTTATTGATTGATTTTACGAAGATATTGCATGTTCTTCAACAAGGATCACTGGAAAGTTTTTTACATCGATTGCCGTCTTCAGATAGCGAACTTTCTGAGAAAAATATCCGTTCTTCCTCTCAGAGGAGGCGTTCATGAAGAAAATCGCGTTTTTCGGGGTGGTATTCCTGTTCTCCCTGGCGTCGGTCCAGGCGGCGGAGAGCCGCGAGACGTTGACCCTTCCGGCCGGCGGCTTGAAGGCGCTGGCCATCGACTGCGGAGCCGGCTATTTGAAGGTCCGGGGCCAGGAGGGGCTGGAAAGCATCGAAGTCGCCGCCACGCTCCGCGTGAGCGGCGCCAACGAGGCCGAGCTGCGGGAGTTCAGGAAGGAGCGCGTGACGCTGAAGATCGAGAAGGCCGGCGTCAACGCGGTGTTGGCCGCCCGCATCGACGATTCGTTCGACCTGAGCAAGCTGTTCGGCGGCCGGGACGCGGTCATCGACCTGGACGTCCGGGTACCGCGCCGCCTTGATCTCGACATCGAGGACGGATCGGGGGACGCGGAGATCCGCGACATCGACGGCCGCCTGGACCTGGAGGACGGATCGGGGGACGCCCGCATGGCGGACATCCGCGGCGACGCCGTGATCGAGGACGGCTCGGGCGACCTCTTCCTGGAAAGGATGGGGGGCCGCGTGAAGATCGATGACGGTTCGGGAGACATCGAGCTGAAGGACGCCGGCGGCGCCGTCGCCATCGAGGACGGCTCGGGGAGCATCGACCTTCGCGGCGTTGCGGGCCCGGTCTCAGTCGACGACGGCTCGGGCGACATCGTCATCGACGGCGTGGAGAAGGACGTGACCATCGAGGAGGCCGGCAGCGGCGGCCTGGAGATCCGCAACGTCAAGGGAAAAGTCAGGAAATAGACGAACGATCGTGACGCGTAACGCGTGACGCGTGACGAGTAGCAGCAATCAACGGACTAGTAGCGCAAACCAGCTCAAACTTCTGGATTTCGCTCGTTGTTTGCTGTTTCGCGTTACGCGTTACGCGTCACGCGTCACGGGTTAGGATCGCCACGGCTCTGATCGGCGAGCCGTCGGCGTCGGCGATCTTCAGCGGCAGGCAGGAGAAGGTGAACTCCCGCTCCAGCAGGGGCTCGAGGCGGGCCAGGTTCTCGACGATCAGCATGCCCCGCCCCAGCAGCGCCCGGTGCACGGGCAGGGCGGTCGAGTCGATCTCGTCGGCCGAGATGGCGTCCACGCCAAAGCCCTTGAGCCCGAACCCGGCCAGCCAGCCGGCCGCCTCCGGCGAGAGCACGGGATAGCGGCCGAAGTACTCGCCGCTCCCCCAGTACCGCGCCCAGCCGGTATGAAGCAGGGCGAAGCCGGCGCCGCGCAGGCGCTCGCCGTAGTGCTCGATATCGCTGACCTCAATGCTCCGCCCGCGCACCGCCGCCGCGTCCAGCACCACTCCGGGCCCCAGGAAGCTGCCGGCGGCGAAGGCGTCCAGGCGGGGGGCGCCGGGAAGGATATGCCCGGGCGCGTCGATGTGGGTGCCGGTATGCGAGACCAGGTGCAGCGTCTTCTCGGCAAAGCCGTCGCGGCCGATGGTATAGGAGTCTTCCAGCCGCGGCGGCTGCGTCCCGGGGAAGACCGGCATGTCGGGGCGGACGGCATGGGTGAGGTCGACCACCTCCAGTGCCGGGCGCTTCATGCGGCCCCCGCGCCGACGGCCGCGGCCAGCCTGTCCACGCCCAGCAGGCCGCGGTCGAAGAGGTGCGTTTCACCGTTGTCCAGTATGACGGCCAGCTGCCGGCGGGGGAAGCGGCCCCTCTTTTCCACGCGACGCACCCGCTCCCTGGGGATGGCCACGAGGCCGTGCGTATCGCGGAAGGGGGCCAGCCCCCTGAGCGCCCGGCCGGGCGAGGCGTCGAAGCGGGCCCGGAAGAGGAGGCGGCGGTCGGTGACGACCAGCGGGCCGGTGTAGCGCCCTCCGGCCGGCGGCAGGTAGTTCAGCGTCCAGGCGCCCAATCGCAGTTCTCCTGGAAGCAGTTCGATGGTTTTCATGAGCCGTTCTCCATGACGAAAGGGGTCATGGTAGGGCAAGCGCGGCGCCAAGTCAAGGCAGGTGTTAGTGTTAGTGTTTTTGTTAGGAACAGCATGAACGTATCTCTTGCCATTTCGGATCACGAATCACGATAGATCGATCGTTGCTGCTGCCGTATACCGTACACCGTGTGCCGTACACCCAGTGTAGGCTTTCATTCTACTCCCTGACCAGCTCCACCCGGCGATTCTGCGCCCTTCCCAGCTCGGTGGCGTTGTCGGCGACCGGCTGGCTCTCGCCGAATCCCTGCGTGCGCAGCCGGCCGGCGTCGATGCCGCCGGTCACCAGGTAGGCCTTGACCGACTCGGCGCGCTTCTGCGAAAGCTCCAGGTTGTGGGCGTCGCCGCCGCTGGAGTCGGTGTGCCCCTCGATCAGCACCTTCCAGCCCGCTTCGCCCTTCAGCACGCCCAGGACTTCCTCCAGGACGGGCTTGGACTCGGGGCGAATGGTCGCCGAGTCCAGGTCGAAGAGGATCCCATAGACCCTGGCCCGCCCTTCGCTCAGCAGTTTCCTCTTCACTTCGCCGCCCACCGATCCAGACCAGTGCGGGCAGCCGCCGACCTCGGCGCTCACCTTTTTCCCGTCCCAGCTTCCGTCCGGGGCGGTTTTTACATTTCGTTGGTGCCACCAGTAGCCGCGGAAACTCTTGCCGTCCGGGGCGAAGACCATGACCGCCGGGCCGCGGTCGTCGTGTTCGCTGCCTTCGCGCCAGGTGATCTTCATCAGCCGGCCCTCAATGGCCCCCTCCAGGAGTCCCTCGTCGTATTCGTAGCAGCCGGTCAGTGCCGTTCCCTGCTGGCGGACATGGAATTTGGAATAGCTGGTCTCGAAGGTTCCCGAGATGTTCTCCAGCGGGGCGACGGCGGCGGGCTTGGCGCCTAATCCGCGGAAGGCGAACAATTCGGTCCACGAATCGTTGCCCTGGTTGGAGTGGACGGTCAAGCGCACCCAGCGGCCGCTGACCGCCTTGGCCGCCGGAAACCCCTGTTTGTCGGCCTTGTCGGCCAGCGTCGCCTTCAGCACAACCTCGAATCCGGCTTTCATGGAGACCGGTGAAACCTCGACGGTCACGTCCCTGGCGCCGGCACCCGCGTCATCGACGCGCGCATTGTCGAACTCGAATCGCTCGATCACCGCCGGGGCGATCATTTCAAAGACGAACACGTTGCCCTTGGTCCTGCCCGACTCGCACGCCCAGCCCGACCCGGAGTCTTCGTCGAGCAGCTCGATCACCGGCCAGCCGCTGTATGAGGCCGGCTCCAGCACCGGCAGCGTTCCCTCGTGCAGGGAGAGCAGGTTGACTTTTTCCGGAGCCGCCTGCGCGCCCAGGCACGGCAGCGCAACCAGGAAAACCAGGAACGTCATACTCGCGATTCGTTTCATTTCTCCACCTCCAGCCATCGGGTCATTCCAGCATAACGCCTTTCGCCGCGGTTGTAAAGCCACGGCCGCAGCCCTGCTTTCCGCCTTCGTGCGCATGAGGTACGCCGGCCGCCAGCAGACGACAACGGCACGTGATCGAACCCGCTCGGCCATTGCGGCTGCCGTGAACCGCATGCCGTACGCCGTCAACCAAGATCCAGCTTGTCAGTGAAAGATCTTTTTCAACAACCTGCCAATCATGGGCAGCAGGTCGATCTCGAAATCGCGGATCTCGGGCTCGGGCCGGTGGTGGGATAAGGCCGCGTCGACCTGCCGGAATTGAAGCTTCTTCTTTTCTTCCTCCAGCTCCAGCTTGGCCTTATCCAGCTCGGCCTGTTTGCTGGCCAGCCCGCCCCCGGCCTTCGTCCATTCCAGGATCTGGCGCAGTTCGCCGCCGTCGAGCCACATGCCGTGCGCGCGGCACCAGTCGGCGATGACGCCGCTGCGCGGGCCGAAGTTGACGCGGTTCATCAGCTTGCGGCAGACCGGGCAGTCGATGTAGGCCAGCGGGTATTCCTCGCGGCGCTTGACGCTTTGCACCTCGTTCAGGCGCTGCGGATCGATGGCGTGGACGTTGCCCACCGCCTTCTCCAACAGGGCCTCCAGCTCGCCGGGATCGAAGAAGAGCCCCAGACAGCGCGGACAGCGCTCGATGAGGAACTTGCCCTGCAGGTGCAGGTCGACGGTCTGCAGCGGGACGTGGCAACGGGGGCAGATGCGCGGCGAACGGGGGTTCTCGACCGTGAAGCGGTGCACCACCGACAGGTCGACGTCCTGGCGGGTCTTGCAGTACTCGCAGACCAGCAGCGTGCCGGTCAGCGCCGCGCCGCAGTTGATGCAGTTGGCCATGGTGTCCTTGATCCCGCGTTGATTGTACGGGATGGGGGAGCGAAAAGCAACCGCTTTTACCTCGCTCCTGACAAAAGAACTTGGCGTACGGTATGCGGTTTACGGCATACGGCAAGGCAATTTTCCGAACTAGATCGTTGCATTGCGGTTGCCGTACACCGTCTGCCGTCAACCGTCCGCCGAGCTCAGTTCGTTACAGTTCGTAGCCCAGGCTGAGCTCCAGCGCAATGACCGGCGCCCTCAGGAAGCGGGTGTGGCGCGGGCCGGTCACGTCGTCGAAAAGATCGGTCACGTCGATGCCTTTCACCGGTCCGTAAGCGTAGAGGTAGCCGTTGTAGCGGTAGAGCAGGCTGGCGCTGAAGAACATGCGCTCGGAGACCGGCGCCAGCGCGCCGGCGCCGATGTTGACCCCCAGCCCGGCGTATCGGGCATCGTGGAGCCGGCCGTCGCGGTCGGCGACGCCGTCGCGCACCTTGAGCCAGGGAAAGTTCAGGCCCAGGTGCAGGAAAGGGCGCAGGGCGCTGGAGCGGGCCAGGAACGTGCGGGCATTGACCTGTACCAGGCGCGAGACCGCCGAGCTGTCGCGGCCGCGCAGGGTGGCGTCGTGGCCGGAGACCAGGTAGGAGACCGACCACAGCCCGGAGCGGAAGCGCCGGCCGAAGCCGATGCCGAAACCAAGGCTGGGCTTCAGGCGCGGGACGAAGAAGACCTGGTCGGCATTGCCCAGCACGCGGGCGCCGTCCAGGTCCATGGCGGCGAAGGAAAGGTACAGGCTCGTCCCCTCGAGGAAGAAAGCGCCGCCGTCGCCGGAACGGACCGCAGCCGGCTTGTCGGCGGCCGCCGGCAACAACGCCAGCCGCAGCGACAGCAGGATCACGGCCAGCGCCCCGATAAACGGCCGGATCATGCCCGCGGCCCGCCGCTCCCCGTCCGTGCCGCCCGCCGCGCGCCGCCGGATCGTCACCAAGGGATCACTCGTTCCGGGACGGCTCTTCGCCGGCCGGCATGGCCGCCGCCTTCTCCTTCGCCTTCTCGGCCGCGATCTGCGCCACGGCTTCGATCACGCCGGGCAGCGAGGAGATCTCCAGGGTGTGGTTCATCGTGTAGACCAGCCCGGCGCCGGAGTTCTCCACCACCCAGTACATGCCGCGGCCGTTCTCCAGGGCGGCGAGAATCTTCTCCAGGGCGGCATGGGGCTGGAAGCCGGCCATGTTCTCGCGCAGGGCCTGGGCCACCAAACGCGGCAGCAGCGGGTCGACGTAGCCGAAGCCATTGCCGCGGCGCGGGGCCTTGGCGCTGATCTCGCGGAAGGCGGCGCCAGCGGCCAGGCGCGGCGAGCGGCGGTCGAAGATCTTTTCGGCCAGGGCCGGCCGCGACGCGGCCGCCAGCCACTCGCCCCGCTGCATGATCACCGGCTCCAGCGGCAGGGGGAGGGGCAGGCGCGGAAAGGCGATCTTTTTCACGCCGCCGGCGTCGCTGAACCGGGCCTGGGACTGGGGAGGAAGCTTGGCCCGCAGCGTATCGAAGAGGTAGGTATCATTGACCCTTATCAGCAGGGCAAATCCAGGCTCGGGGATCGACAGCGGCCGCTCCTTGGCCGGCAGCACCGTTCGCTTCTCCGGGTCAAGGGTCAGGACCATTCCCAGGCGGCCCCCGTACGACTTGCGCAGCCGGTCATAGTCGATGCCGGCCATCTGCAGGCCGGCCTTCACCATGGCCATGGACTGCTCGGGGGTCGGCGCCTGGACTGTGGCCCCGGCCTGGCCGGCGATGCGCGGCGCGATCTGGCTCGTCCACTCGATCAGCTTGAAGAAGTCGTAGTCGGACACCGTGGCCAGCGCCGCCCCGGCGGGAAGCATCTCCGCCTCATCGAGGGCGCGGGGGGCGGGGCCGAGAATGTTCCACAGCAGCCCCTTGTCCCGTCCCGGTCGGTGATGGATGACGGCGCGGACGCGGTGCAGCCCCGGCTTAATCGCGAAGGAGCTGAAGCCGACGCCGCTGATCTCGTCCAGGCCGTAGCCCTTGAACATCAGGTCGACCATGCCCAGGCTTTTCAGCGCCTGTTCCCGGCTGCCCGCCGGGAGAGACGCCACGTTTCGCAGCAGGCCGTCCAGGATGGCCTGGGCCGCCTTGCCGACCTCTTCGGCATGGAAATAGGCGAACGCCTCGCCGCCCGGGTCCAGCCGCGACGTCACCTGCCAGTAGGTGTTGTCGACGGCCGAACGCTTCCAGTTCGGGACGACGTAGCGCATGACGGCCCAGGTGGCGACAACGCCCAGCAGCACGCCGCACAGCACGAGAACAAGGGTTTTTTTCATATCCCACCTCACCAGCAGGAGATTATAGGCGCCAGAAATCTTTTTTCAAGAGTGTACAGTGAAAGGTGAAAAGTGAAATGGAAACGGCACCCGATCGATCTCCTTCCTTGGCGATCACTTTTTTCATTTTTGTCCGCTCCGTGCGGTTGCCGTGCGCCGTAAGCCGTGGGCCGTACGCCGAGCACGGCCTGTCATTGACAGGCCGCCCTGGGCTGCGCTACAATCGGGCCAAGGCATAGAGACCAATGGACCATCCAGATGAAGCGAACACGGGCATCGCTCCCGGCCAAGAAGCCGAAGAGCGTACCGAACTGCGTCCGCCCCGGGAGTACCGGGTCCTCCTGCACAACGACCACTACACCACCATGGAGTTCGTGGTCGACATCCTGGTCGCGGTCTTCCACAAGCCGGCCGCGGAGGCGCGGCGCATCATGCTCGACGTCCACCGCCGCGGCAGCGGCGTCTGCGGGGTGTATTCCTACGACATCGCCCGCACCAAGGTGTCGCGGGTGATGTCCCTGGCCCGCGAGAAGGAGTTTCCCCTGCTCTGCACCATGGAAGAGGCCTGAGGCGCCATGGACAAGATGGAGATCCAGGAGGAACTGAACCGCATCCTCGCCCTCGCCTTCGCCGACGCCCGCAACCGCCGGCACGAGTACCTGACGCCGGAGCACCTGCTCTACGCCTCGCTGTTCTTCACCGCCGGCGCCGGCATCATGGGCCGCTGCGGGGCCAACGTCGAACTGATGAAGAAGGAGCTGGAGACCTACCTCAGCGAGCGGGTGCCGCGCGCGTCCAAGTCCGATCCCGCCCCCTCGCTGGGCTTCCAGGACCTGATGGAGCGCGCGGTGGTCCATGCGCTGGCCGCCGAGAAGGAAAAGCTGGAGATCGGCGACCTCTATGCCGCCCTGCTCGAGGAAAAGGAGTCGTTCGCCGCCTACCTGTTGCAGCGCGAGGGCGTCAGCCGCTTCACGCTTCTGAGCGTCATCTCCCGCGGCGCGGACGGCGAGGCGCCGGCCGGCGCGACCGCCGCCGCCGGGGAGCAGGGGGAGCCCGGAGGCGGGCGGGAGCGGGCGGGTTCGCCCCGCGACGTCCTGCGCCTGTATGCCCGCGAGCTGACCGACTGGGCGCGCGCCGGGGAGAGCGAGCCGCTGATCGGCCGCGAGGACGTCCTGGAGCGCACGCTGCAGGTGCTGTGCCGGCGCTTCAAGAACAACCCGGTGCACGTGGGCGACCCGGGGGTGGGCAAGACGGCCATCACCGAGGGGCTGGCCCAGCGGGTCGTGGCGGGGCACGTGCCGCCGGCGCTGCGCGACGCCCGCATCTACGCCCTGGACCTGGGGGCGCTGCTGGCCGGAACGCGCTACCGCGGCGACTTCGAGGAGCGCCTCAAGAAGGTGCTGTCCGCCCTGCAGGACGAGAAGGGCGCCATCCTCTTCATCGACGAGATCCACGCCGTCATCGGCGCCGGCGCCGTCTCCGGCAGCTCGCTGGACGCGGCCAACATCCTCAAGCCGGTGCTGGCCCAGGGACGGCTGCGCTGCATCGGCACCACCACCCACGAGGAGTACCGGAGGTACTTCGAAAAGGACCGCGCCCTGTCGCGGCGCTTCCAGAAGATCGAGATCCCTGAGCCGAGCGTCGACGAGACCGTGGCCATCCTGGCGGGCCTGCGCCGGCGCTACGAGGAATACCACCGCGTGGCTTACGCCGACGGGGCGCTGCGCGCCGCCGCCGAACTGTCGGCCAAGCACATCAACGACCGCTGCCTGCCCGACAAGGCCATTGACGTCATCGACGAGGCCGGGGCGCTGGCGCGCATGAAGGCCCCCGACCGCGGGGCGGCGCCGCGCATCACCGTCGACGACGTGGAGCAGGTGGTGGCGCGCATCGCCAAGGTGCCGCGCCGCAGCGTCAGCAGCGCCGAGACCCTCGGCCTACAGCGGCTCGAGGCGGATCTGAAGTCGCGCATCTTCGGCCAGGACGAGGCGGTGGAAAAGGTCGCCTGGGCGGTCAAGCGGGCGCGCGCCGGCTTCCGCGAGCCCGACAAGCCGGTGGCCCGCTTCCTCTTCGCCGGCCCGACCGGGGTGGGCAAGACCGAGCTGGCCCGCCAGCTGGCCGACGTGCTGGGCATCCCGCTGCTGCGCTTCGACATGAGCGAGTACCAGGAGAAGCACACCGTCTCGCGCCTGGTCGGCGCCCCGCCCGGCTACGTCGGCTACGAGGAGGGCGGGCTGCTGACCGAAGCCGTGCGCAAGTCGCCGTACGCCGTGCTGCTGCTGGACGAGATCGAAAAGGCCCACGCCGACATATACAACGCGCTGCTGCAGGTGATGGATTACGCCACCCTGACCGACAACGGCGGCCGCCGCGCCGACTTCCGCAACGTGGTGCTGATCATGACCTCCAACGCCGGCGCCAAGGAGCTGGGACGGACGGCGCCAGGCTTCCGCGGCGAGCCGGCCCGCGGCTCGGTCACCCAGGCCGTGGAGCGGATCTTCTCCCCCGAGTTCCGCAACCGCCTGGACGCCGTCATCTCCTTCCGTCACCTGGACGTGGAACGGGTGGCGCTCATCGTGCGGCGCATGGCCGACGAGTTCGCCGGCCAGCTGCGCGAGAAGGGCGTGGCGCTGCGCGTCACCCCGGCGGCCGTGCAATGGCTGGCGCGGCGCGGCTTCTCCCGCGTCTTCGGCGCCCGCGAGGTATCGCGCCTGGTCCAGGAAAAGGTGAAGAACCCCTTCGTCGACGAGGTGCTCTTCGGCCGCCTGCGGGGCGGCGGCTCCGCCCGCATCGACGTGGCCGGGGACGAGCTCGCGATCAAGGTCTCAAAAGGAACTCGGCGTACGGCACACGGCACACGGCGTAAGGCCAAAGCCTAGAAACGAACCGAACTCCTTGTGTTGGTGTTAGTGTCAGGAAAGCCAGGGCATTGAATCTCGACGAACATGTAGTGGTAACAATCGTGGTATGAACAACAGAAGAACTATCATGATTCGTAATTCGTGATTCGCATTTCGTGATGAAATAGCAAGGGATCGGTTCGTGCCGTTCCTAACACTAACACGAACACCAACACAAATAGATTGATTTTATGCCGTTGTCTTTCTATAATCCTGTTTCCGCTCCTGGGCGCGATTCCCGGACACCCAAGCGAGGAACACCATGGACAGTGACGAAAGGAAGCAACCCGTTGAACTGCTGCGCCAGATCGGGCTGGTCGCCGCCGTGGCCTTCGCCATCGGCTCGGTGATCGGCTCGGGAATCTTCAAGAAGCCGGGGCTGATGGCCACGCAGCTCGAGTCGCCGCTGCTGCTGCTGGCGGTGTGGATCGTGGCCGGCGTCATGACGCTGTTCGGCGTCCTCAGCCTGGCCGAGATCTCCGGCATGTTCCCCGAGGCGGGCGGCCAGTACGTCTACTTCAACCGCAGCTTCGGCGATTTTTCCGGCTACCTGTACGGCTGGGCCGTCTTCGTCGTCATCCAGACCGGCTCCATCGCCTCCATCGCCTATGTCTTCTCCGACTCGCTGGGATACTTCTTCGCCTTCCCGCGCCTGGGTCCGGCCTGGGAGAGCTTCGCCCTGCACATCCCCTGGCTGGGCGACATCACCCCCTTCAAGTTCATCGGCCTGAAGCTGTGCACCATCCTGCTCATCGTCTTCCTGACCGTGATCAACTACCTGGGGGTGCGCCTGGGCAGCGCCGTGCAGGTCTTCTTCACCGCCCTGAAGATCGCCGCCATCCTGGCCATCGTGGCGCTGGCCTTCACCGTGGGCCAGGGCAGCCTGGCCCACTTCACCCAGTCGGCGGTGACTTTCAGCGGCGGCCTGGGCCCGGTGTTCCTGGCGTTCATCGTCGCCATGTCGGGCGCCTTCTGGGCCTATGACGGCTGGATCAACGTCACCTACCTGGCCGGCGAGATCCGCGAGCCGCAAAAGAACCTGCCGCGCGCCATGTTCATCGCCACCGCCACCTTCATCACCGTCTACGTGCTGGTCAACCTGGCCTACTTCTACATCATCCCGGCGCGGGACATGGCGGGCAAGTACCTCGCCGCCCAGTCCAGCGGCGGCTCCTACCTGGTGGCCACCGACGTGGCTTCCTCCTTCCTGGGGAACTGGGGCGGCGCGCTGATCGCCGTGGCCATCATGATCTCCACCTTCGGCACGGTGAACGGCACGCTGATGATGTCGGCGCGCGTCTACTACGCCATGGCCCGCGAGCGCCTGTTCTTCCGCCGGCTGAGCGCCGTCCACCCGCGCTTCCGCACGCCCGGGCCGTCGCTGGTCGCCCAGTGCGCCTGGACCTGCGTGCTGATCCTCAGCGGCACCTTCGACCAGCTCACCGACATGCTGATCTTCGTCTCCTGGATCTTCTACGCCGCCGCCGCGCTGAGCGTCATCGTGCTGCGGCGCAAGCTCCCCGGCGTGGAGCGCCCCTATCGCGTATGGGGCTACCCGGCCGTCCCGGTCGTCTTCATCGCCTTTGCCGCGGTCTACGTGGTCTTCACCCTCTATTCCGACATCGGCAACTACCTGAGCGGCCGCGCGCCGCTGATCAACTCGCTGTTCGGCCTCTTCCTGGTGGCCCTGGGCATCCCCGGCTACCTCTTCTGGAAGCGGCGCAAGGCAAAGGAGGCGGCATGAGAGCGACGATCGCGATTTTCCTGGCCCTGTCCCTGGCGCCCCTCCTCGGCGGCCAGGCGGGCACGCTGACCGGCCACGAGGAGCTGCTGTCCCGGCTGCGGCAACTGGACGCCGCCGGCCCGCGCGCCGCTCTGGAGATCATCGGCCGCTCGACCCAGGGGCGCGACATCCCGGCGCTGTTCCTGGCGCGCGGCCGCTTCGCCGGCCAGCGCCAGCGCAAGCCCATCGCCCTGGTCTTCTGCCAGCAGCACGGCGACGAGCCCTCGGGCAAGGAGGCCGCCCTGCTCCTGGCCGCCGAGCTGGCGCGCCGCGACTCGGGGATCCTCGACCGGCTCGACCTGATCCTGGTCCCCTGCGCCAACCCCGACGGCGCCGAGCTGCGCCAGCGGCGCAACGCCCGCGACCGCGACCTCAACCGCAACCACGTCGTGCTCAGCGAGCCCGAGACCCAGGCCCTGCACCGGCTCTTCCAGGAGTGGTTCCCCGAGATCGTCCTCGACGTCCACGAGTACGGGGCCGTCTCGCCCTGGTGGGTCGGCCAGGGCGTGCTCAAGAACGCCGACGAGATGCTGGGGGCCTTGAGCAACCTGAATATCGACGCCGCCGTCCGCACCTTCGGCCAGGACGTCCTGTACCCGGCCGTGCGCGAGCGCGTCGCCGCCGACGGCTTCGTCCTTTTCCCCTACACCGTCGGCTCCCCCGCCGAGGGCGACCGCCTGCGCTTCTCGACCAACGACATCGACGACGGCCGCCAGAGCCTGGGCATCTACGACACCCTGGCCTTCATCCTCGAAGGCAAGCGCTGCGGGGCCGTGGACAACATGCTGGAGCGGCGCGCCGCCGCCCAGCTCAGCGCCATGACCGCTTTCCTGCGCGAGGCGGCCCGCCGCGCCCCGGAGATCCTGTCCCTGGTGGGCGCGGCGCGCGCCCGGCTGCTGGCCCCGGTCGCGCCGGGCGAGCGCTCCTTCGTGCGCATGGACTATTTCCCCGACCCGGCGCGTCCGGCCGTCACCTTCCCCGTCTTCAACCTGCAGGAGTGGCGCGCCGAGACGAGGGAGTGGAAGAACTTCGAGCCGCAGGTCAAGGTCAAGAAGAGCGTCCGCCTGCCCCTGGCCTACGTCATTCCCGGCGGCGAGCCGCGGCTGGTCGACCTGCTGCGCCGACACCAGGTGCGCCTGCAGCGGCTGGCGGCGCCGGCCCAGGCGCGGGTGGAGGCCTACCGCGTGCTGCACGCGGCGGCGCGCCTGGAGGAGGAGAGCGTCAAGCCCGAGTTCGACCTGGAGACGGTGAGCGAGACCGTCACCCTGGCCAGGGGCGACGTGCTGGCCTTCCTGCCGCAGCGGGCGCGCCGGCTTCTGCCCCTGCTGCTGGAGCCCGAGTCCTCGTGGGGGATCATGACCGACACCGGCGGGCAGGAGAGCGCGTTCGCCGCCTATGGCCGCGAGGGCGGCACCTATCCCGTCCTGCGCCTCATGGAGCACGCGGATCTGCCGCTCGAGGAGCTGGAATGAAATGGCGGGGATCTGGCAAACGGCGGACGGCAGACGGCTGACGGCAAGGCCATGCCAGGGAATGAATCCCAGCGAGCGCGTCGTTGCCCACTTGCCCGCGATGGTCCCGATCCCATTCCCGCAGTTTCTTTCGAGCGGCCATGATGCTCCTATTCTCCGATTTCTTATCCACCGTCTGCCGTGAGCCGTCCGCCGAGTTGATGCCCTCGGCCTCTTGTGCGATCGTGTCCGCCTATCTATAATCTCTATCTCACCGAGGAGGTCCCGATGAACCAAGGACTGTCGACGTGGGGCTGGATCTCGCTGGCCGTCGCCTGGGGCACGATCCTCGGGCTAACCATCTATTGCTTCAGCCGCGTGCTGCTGGCCAAGAGGAAGAAGGAGCCGGGCCCAACCGACAAGGGCGGCCGCGCGCTCTGGGGATCGCGCATCGGCCTGATCCTGGCCATGGCCGGCAACGCCATCGGCCTGGGCAATTTCCTGCGCTTCCCGGTCAAGGCGGCGGCCAACGGCGGCGGCGCCTTCATGATCCCCTACTTCTGCGCCCTGCTCTTCCTCGGCATCCCACTGATGTGGGTCGAATGGTCCATCGGCCGCCACGGCGGCGTCCACGGCCACGGCACCACGCCCGGCATGTTCTCCCTGCTGTGGAAGCACCCGCTGGCCAAGTATCTCGGCGCCCTGGGCATCTCCCTGCCCTTCACCATCGTGGTTTATTACAACTTCATCGAGTCCTGGACCCTGGGCTTCGCCTGGTTCTCCGGAACCGGCAAGTACTTCGGCCTGACCACGCGCGACGCCATGGGCCAGTTCCTGCACGGCTTCCAGGGGGTGGAGCACAACCAGTTCTTCGCCTCCTGGCTGCCGGTCATCGTCTTCATCGGCCTCACCATCTTCCTGAACTACTATTTCCTGCACAAGGGCATCTCCAAGGGCATCGAGGTGCTGGCCAAGATCGGCATGCCGGTGCTGTTCGTCTTCGGCATCATCCTGGCGGTCCGCGTTTTGACGCTGGGCCACCCCGCCTCCGGCGTCGCCTCGGTGAACGAGGGCATGGGCTTCATGTGGAACCCCGACTTCAGCCAGCTCAGCCGCTTCACGGTCTGGCTGGTGGCTGCCGGGCAGATATTCTTCACCCTGAGCCTCGGGCAGGGGATCATCAACACCTACGCCTCTTATTTACGCGAGAAGGACGACGTCACCCTCAACGGCCTCTCCACCTCCATGACCAACGAGTTCGCCGAGGTCATCCTGGGCGGCACCATCGCCATCCCGGTCGCCGTCGCTTTCTTCGGCGTGGCCGAGACCAGGCTGATCGCCCAGGAAGGCGCCTTTAACCTAGGCTTCCAGGCGCTGCCGGTCATCTTCCAGAAGCTGCCCCTCGGCCACATCCTGGGCGCCATGTGGTTCTTCCTGCTCTTCATCGCCGGCATCACCTCGTCGGTGGCCCTGACCTCGCCCGCCGTCGCCTTCCTGGAGGACGAATTCAAATGGCGGCGCGCCAAGGCGGTCAACGCCGTGTTCGCCGTCATGCTGGCCTGCACGGTCGCCGTGGTCGCCTTCTTCCGCTTCGGCTTCCTGGATGAGCTCGACTTCTGGGCCGGCACCTTCGGCCTGGTCGTGTTCGCCACCATCGAGATCATCCTGTTCTCCTGGGTCTTCGGGGTCCGGAAGGGCTGGGCGGACATGCACCAGGGCGCCGACCTGAAGGTGCCCAGGATCTTCAAGTTCATCCTGAAGTACGTCACCCCGGTCTACATGCTGGTGGTGCTGGGCGGCTGGGCCTACCAGGAGGCCATCAGCAAGCTGCTGATGAAGGGCGAGCCCGCGGCCAATCGCCCCTATCTGTGGGGGGCGCGGGCCATGTTCCTGGGCCTGATCCTGGTGACCATCCTCATGGTCTGGCTGGCCTGGCGCAAGAGAAAAGGACGGGAGAAATAGCCCATCCGCTCAGGCCGGAGAAAAGGGATGCCGGCGATCAGGCCGGCGCGTTGACCAGCGAGTACAGCGCCTGGATCTCGGCCGGCCAGAGGCTCTCGTCGATGGTTTCCAGGATCAACGGCTTGTCGTCGAAGCGCGGATCGTTCATCAGCAGCCGGAAGGCCTCCAGGCCCAGTTTCCCCTTGCCGATGCTGTCATGGCGGTCGACGCGGCTGCCCAGCTCCGCCTTGGCGTCGTTGAGGTGGGCGGCGCGCAGGAACGGCAAGCCGACGACGGAGCCGAAGCGCGCCATCGTCGCCTCGTAGGCCTCGGGGCTGCGCAGGTCGTAGCCGGCGGCGAACAGGTGGCAGGTGTCGAGGCAGACGCCGCAGCGACTGGGGTTGCCGGCGAGCTCGAGGATGCGCGCCAGGTGCTCGATACGGTGCCCGACGTGGTTCCCCTGCCCCGCTGTACCCTCCA